>OAWV01000015.1_pt1 | contig 152033 bp, 113 predicted proteins | sample 1495551 | NCBI WGS metagenome assembly OAWV01 (sample SAMEA2580245, study PRJEB22360) | human gut metagenome | biome: human gut; feature: human-associated habitat; material: faeces | place: Denmark | collected 2008/2010 | reverse complement strand
AAGAACCGCGGGACACGCGGGGATAGCCTGTTTTAGCTTTGCCCTGAAGGGCAATTGAGCAGGAAGCTCCCACTTCAAAATCTGTAAGATTTAAGTGGCGAGAGCATGTCACGTATGATATACTGACCATAAAAGAAAAGCTTTTTGGAGAGGATGGAACCATTTTGATGAATAAAAAAGATACAAAGATCAACCGAAATGATATGCTGGAATTAACCCGCAGGATGACATTATCCAGAAACTGCTTTGTGCGTGCAGCAGGAGCATATATAGATGATGAGGGATACATAGATAATACCTTCAATGTAAGCTTCAAAAATATGAGCAAACATGATCAGCAGGTAAATCTGGATCTTGCGAAAACCATTCCTTTTTCCAAAACAAATGAACAGTTAAAATGTTATAAATTCCCTGAAGGGGATATGGCATATGACAGCATCCATAAACTACTGATGGCATTATCACAATACGGATTAAAAGATGATCTTCTGGTTCAGACTCTCTGTGAACAGCTTGCGGAGGGAATCTGCAGTACAAGAGATTCATCAAATAGAACAAACCGTCTGCAGGGACAGGAGTTTGGAATTTATATTTATCATGGAATATATGATATTCCCAAGAAAGGCTCAGACCACAGCGAACAGTGGGAATCAGAAGAAATATACAGTTTCCTGATCTGTGTGGTGGCTCCGGTAGATAAAGATTACAATGCCGGAACTCCAAAATGCGGCTTTATTTTCCCTGCCTTTGAAGACCGTTCCGCAGAACCTGGAAAAATAGATGTATTCTTTGAAATACCGGAGCATCTGGACGAAGGATTTCTGAAAAGTCTGATTGTATATCAAAAGATTTGAAAAAACGTGGTATGAAGTTCGTGGGGACAACGGTCATCTATGCCTATTTACAGGCAGTAGGAGTTCTCTGTTCTCATGAGCAGGGCTGCTTTTTGGCAAATCAGAAAGCTGAGCATCATAATAGTTATTTATAAGACTTTTATTTCCTGATTTTTATCCATCCTGCATGAAGCAGATGTACACCTGCGGGAATCAGAGAAAGCAGATGTATATTTGTGTAGCTACCTGTTTCTACATATATCGGCAGAATGAGTGTATGAAATGCAAGATAAAGGTATGCGCCTGCAGCAATGAGATTACACAGAAAAAAACTCCAGCCGAAGATACCGGAAATAGAAGCTGTAAGAATGATGACCAGCGTCAGGGTATCAGGAACAAAGGGAAGATGAATAAAATCAAATTCAGGTTTCAGGGAAAGAAATGCGAGCACTGCGTAAAGAAAAAGCACTGCATTTAATGAACTCATGATCTTAAACGGTAAACTGTAAAAAGGTGTAACAGGGCAGTTGGGCCATAGTTCAACATCCAGTTTCTGTGCAAGCTGGGTTGCTGACTTTGTAAAGGTTATATTTGTCATTACAACAGCTTTATCGCAGTCGTAGAAGTTTGCACCTGCATAGGCTTCCTGAACAGCTTTATTTCCAACGGGATGGGTGTAATATTTACATTGTATCCCGTATTTTTTTCGATGTTTGAAAGCAATGATATCGATTCCCTGATCTCCGGAGCTTTGGGTTACTTTTATTTTAGAAAAATGCTTTCGCTTTAGTATCTTTGCACATTGATATTCAAATTCATATCCATCCATGTGTTGAGTCTCCTGTATTATATAAAATTGTATAGCAGTCCTCGTAAATGATACATTTAAGAGGATTGCTATAGATGTAGTGCATATTTGCAATATATTATATCTGCAACATACCATTTATAGAAATTCAGGAAAATACTGTAAGTAATGAAATGGCTGGTGTTACGGTATTTTCCTGAATTACGATAACAGTCTGCAGCAAAATAAGAATACCATGTTTGATGATAAAGAACAAGTGTTTTGCGAAGAAAATAGGAATGGGTTATTGTTTACTGGCTGGTTTACTGGTTGCGTTACTGAGACGTTACCGAGAATGGAATAAACGTTACTGTTCACACACCACTATCCCGCGAGGTGTTTTGGCATGAATATGCCAAAATCCCGAGACATACAAGCCAAAATTCCATTGCCGCAGGCAATCTGGAATGAATTTTGGCTACGTTACTGTGAACGGAGTGAACAGTAACGAATAAACAGTAACGAGAATGGTTACTCTTTGCGGGAATTGTGTTATAATAGTTTTTGATTTATTGCTGCTGAAAAAAGTGGACAGTTTATAGCGAGCCTATTAAATGCACTATTTACGAGGATTGCTATAGTAATTATACAAAACCGTAAGAGGGGGAGGAACATTTGAAAAATTTTGAAGAAATTATGTCGGAACGAAAAAACCGTATAGAAGCCAGAAAGGACGAACTGATCCGCAGGAGTCTACTGTCTGAAGAATTTCTGGAAATGATCCAGAAAAATAAAAGGCCCTTTGATCTGCTGATGTCTTACTATCAGTGTGCTGTCATGGAGATTGAGACAAAATTCAGAGTGCTGAATCAGGAGTATTCCCTGGAATATGATAAAAATCCTATCGAGGGTATTAAAACCAGAATTAAATCTTATGACAGCATTGTGCGGAAAATACGCAGAAAAAATATTCCCATGTCTTTAACTGCTATAGAAGAAAATATCAAGGATATCGCAGGTGTCCGGGTAATCTGTTCTTTTCCGGAGGATATCTATGAGCTGGCAGACAGCTTTCTGCGTCAGGATGATATTGTACTGATCGAGAAAAAAGATTATATAAAAAATCCAAAACCCAGTGGTTACAGAAGCCTGCATCTGATCGTGCAGGTGCCTATCTTTCTGCAGAAAAACAAAAAAATGGTAAATGTGGAAGTCCAGTTTCGAACTATTGCCATGGATTTCTGGGCAAGTCTGGAACATAAGCTTCGCTATAAAAAAGATATCCCGGCAGATCAGGCACAGCAATTGCAGGAGGAGCTTCTGGCGTGTGCCACCCAGAGTGCTCAGGTGGATAACCGGATGCAGGAAATTCGTAATCAACTGGTCAGCAGAGCTGATAAGGGGAATCAATCCTGAGAAAGTTCCTTATTTCAGGAACTTCCTCAATAATTTTTCATAAATTTTTCTATATGGCTGGTATCTCATTGGCAGATCCAGCCATGTTTTTTTGTCTACAATACTCTTATAGTGGGAGAAGGTATGAAAACCGTCTTTGCCATGGTAAGAACCCATTCCGCTTTCACCAAAGCCGCCAAATCCCATCTCACTGGTTGCCAGGTGGATGATGGTGTCATTGACACATCCGCCTCCGAATCCACAGTGGGAAGTAACTTTTTCCGCAGCTTCTTTGTCGGAGGTGAAGATATATAGTGCCAGAGGATGTGCCATGGAGTTGACCTTTTCGATGGCCTCATCCAGGGAATCATAGGCCAGCACAGGAAGCACAGGACCGAAGATTTCCTCCTGCATTACTGCATCCCCGAAGGTTACATTATCCATAACAGTAGGAGCGATCTGAAGAGCTCCCGGATTGTTGTCACCGCCGCAGACTACCTTGCTGGGATCGATCAGATTGCAGATACGAGTAAAGTGCTTTTCATTAATAATTTTCCCATAATTCTTATTATTCAGAGGTGTGGAACCAAACTGTTTCCTGATCTGTTTCTGGATCTGTCGGATCAGTTCATCCTTGATTTCTCTGTCGCAGTAAATATAATCAGGTGCTACACAGGTCTGACCACAGTTGAGATATTTTCCAAATACAATTCTTCTGGCTGCAAGTTTCAGGTTGGCACTTTTCTCTACAATGCAGGGGCTTTTACCGCCCAGCTCCAGGGTAACCGGGGTGAGATGTACAGATGCTTTTGCCATTACTTCCCTGCCAACATGCTGGCTTCCTGTAAAGAAAATATAGTCAAAATGTTCATTGAGAAGAGTGTTATTTTCCGCACGTCCGCCGTTTACCACAGCCACATACTGGGGATCAAAACATTCGGTGATAATGGTTTCAATCACCCGGCTGGTGTGAGGAGAGTAGGCACTTGGTTTCAGTACAACTGTATTTCCGGCTGCAATCGCATCGATCAGCGGATCAATGGTGAGCAGGAAAGGATAATTCCATGGGCTCATAACCAGGACAACACCATAAGGAGATGGCTTCTTATAACTTCTGGAAGCGAACTGGGCAAGGGGAGTCAGTACTGTTTTTTCTTTTGCATAGGAAGGTGTATGGCGGATCATGTAGCTGAGTTCTGAGAGCACAAGTCCCACTTCACACATATAGGATTCAAAGTTACTTTTTCCAAGGTCACGTTTCAGTGCTTCATTGATCAGTGGTTCATATTTCTGAATACAGGTCTTTAATTTTTTTAAGGCATCCAGCCTTTTTTCTACCGGTAAAGTGGCACCTGTGTAAAAATAGCTGCGTTGTTTCTGAACGATTTCTTTAATTTCTGTTTCTGTCATAATACATTATTTCCTTATATAATATAGATATCAGGTAACTAATATAGATATCAGGTAACTATTGAGAGTCTGCAGGTTCCTGTATTTTGATATTTTTATAAAAAACGCTTTGCAGGATAGAAGAATATTAACAGTTACTTCTCAGCTTCTGAGGTATTTTCCTTGGAAGTCAGAGACATCAGCATGTAATAAAATTTCTCCAGTTCGGAGGCATCCATAAGCTTCGGCACAGGATACAGAGGATTGGCCTCTTTATCTGCATAATGGGCAAGCTTGGGGATATCTGTTTCCTGAATTTCTTTTACAATATTTACGATTCCAAATCGCTCTTTCATCTCTTCAATTGCCCGGATAAAAAGCTCTGCTGCTTCATGGTCCGGCGTATTTTTGTCTGCAAGTCCTGCTGCAATGGCAAGTCTGTGGAGCTTTTTGTCAATGCAGGAGCCATATTCCCGAAGTACCAGTGGTAGCAGAATGGCATTGGCAAGTCCATGGGGAACGTTGTACTGTCCACCCAGAGAGTGAGCGACTGCATGAACATATCCTACATAGGATTTGGTAAAAGCACAGCCTGCGTAGAAGGAGGCGTGGAGCATATTTCGTCTTGCCTGAATATTATCGCCATGCTCATAGGCAATGTCTATATTTTCAAAAATCAGTTTTACCGCTTTTAATGCATCCCTGCGTGTATCAATGGTGGTGGAATTGCCAATGTATGCCTCCACTGCATGAGTCAGGGCATCCATACCTGTAGTTGCGGTGATAAATGGGGGCAGGCTTAAGGTAACCTTGGGATCCAGCACTGCATAGCGGGGGATCAGCGGGAAATCGTTGATCGCGTATTTGTATCTGGTGTCTGCATCTGTGATCACAGCGGCGAGAGTGGTCTCGCTTCCTGTTCCGGCAGTGGTTGGAACTGCCATGAGAAGGGGAAGCTTCTTATGCACCTTCAGGATTCCCTTCATCTGAGCCAGAGACTGATTGGGTTTGACCGCACAGGCACCGACTGCCTTGGCACAGTCCATGCTGGAACCGCCGCCGAAACCGATGATGGCATCACAGCCTTCTTTATGGTAAAGCTCCAACGCCTCGCGGACATTGACAGTAGTAGGGTTGGCAACTGTTTTGTCATAAATGGTATAGGGGATACCGGCCTCCTTTAAAGCTTTTTCCAGTCTTCTGGTAAGTCCAAGCGTCATGATACCGCCATCTGTAATGATCAGAACATGGGTGCATTTGTGGCGCATGATGATTTCGGGAAGTTCTCTGACACTTCCTGCGATTTTGGGTTTTCTGTAAGGTAAAAAGGGAATTGCAATGTGAAAAGCCTTTTGGAAAGCCCTGCAATATATTTTTCTGAGAGTGTTCATGGATAATTCCTTTCTTGACGGCAGCCTGCTGTTTTTCAGACTGCCGGACAGCAGTTACTTCAGAAAAAAATATAACAAGGTAAAAAAGAAAAGTCAATATATTTTGATATTCAAAACTATAAACAGGACAGGGCATACTAAAGGGAACTATCCAATCTTTTTCTGCGGTTCAGACTTGGTTTCATACAAATGAAAGAGTTAATCCCTGGCTATGCTGGGGCGAATAGTGTAGTAGTGATGAGTTACCCCAAATTTGTGGAAGCCAGATATTAAAAACAGATAAGAAAAAAGGTCATAAGGGATGCGCAGAAATATGGTTTATATCCATAAAATTTTACGAAACTACGAAAATCAGTTGACAATAAAGTAAGTTTATACTAACCTAAAGTTAGTGAAGTATAACACTGCTATGAAACAGCAGTGCTATATGAAAGAAATTTGCTCCACAGAAAGTGGATATGAGGGAGGAATGAAAAAATGTTTCTGCAGATACAGGGTATTAAGAAGTCTTTTGGTGCAGGGGACAGCCGGGTGGATGTGCTGAAGGGGCTGGATCTTGACATTGAGAGAGGGGAGTTTTGTGTGCTTCTGGGACCGTCCGGTTCCGGTAAGTCCACGCTTCTGAATATTATCGGTGGGATTGACAGTGCGGATGAGGGAAATCTGGTCATAGACGGGGAACGTCTGGCAGATATGTCGGAGAAGAAACTGTCTTTGTACAGACGTAAGCATCTGGGATATATTTTTCAGATGTATAATCTGATCCCAAATCTTACAGTGCGGGAGAATATAGAGGTGGGAGCCTATCTCAGTGATAAGCCGCTGGATGTAGATGAACTGCTCCATACGCTGGGAATCTATGAGCACCAGAGAAAGCTTCCAAACCAGCTTTCCGGCGGTCAGCAGCAGAGGACTGCTATCGGCCGTGCCATTGTAAAGAATCCGGACATTCTTCTCTGCGATGAGCCTACAGGAGCACTGGATTATAAGACCTCCAAGGAAATCCTGAAGCTGATCGAGACGGTAAACCAGAAATACGGCAACACCATCGTCATGGTAACGCATAACGATGCTATCAAAGATATGGCTGACCGGGTGGTGAAGCTCCGTGACGGCATGATCCGTAAAAATTATTTGAATGAACATAAGATTCCGGCAGCAGAGTTGGACTGGTAAGGAGGCATATGGTCAACTACCCATCACCTAAAGGTAATGGGCTTGTAACTGCCCAGTCGTAGTAACGGCTTACGCCTCCGACCTTTTATCCCCAATAGGTATTGCTACCTAAAGTGACGCTACATCATAGGGTGGTTGACAGCGCCCTTTACAGACAAGATATACTCATCTGTAACTGTATCAGGTACTAAACTTCCCATGCTATACAGCAAACATTCTTTTACGGGTAAGATTTTACGCAATACGCGAGTTTTGTATTGCAACCTCATATCTTGTCAATGCACAAAAGAGTGTCTTTGATGAGCAGCACATCTAACGGTTTTCTCTTTAAAAACTGCTACGGTTATTGTAGCATATTGGATAATAATTTACAAGGCTCCTCCCACCGCCTAAAGGCAGTGGGTTTTTGCCTATGACAAAGGAAAGGAGTTATTTATGAAAAATCCTTTACGCAAACGTCTGCCCAGAGAACTGAAGGGGGAACTGGGAAAATATCTGGTGGTCTTTATTTTGATGGTATTGACCATAGGAATGGTTTCCGGATTTCTGGTGGCTGACGGAAGTATGATTGTTGCTTATAATGATGGATTTGACAAATACAATATAGAAAACGGAAATTTCCGTACCAATCAGCAGATATATAAAAGCCAGAAAGAAGAAATCCAGAATCTGGGAATAAAGCTGTATGAAAATTTCTATATTGAAGAACTTCTGGATAATGGAAGTACCATGCGCTTTTTCAAAAACAGGACAGAAATCAATGGAGTATGTCTGATGCAGGGAGAATTTCCCAAAGCAACAGGGGAAATTGCAATTGACCGTATGTATGCAGACAATAATGAACTGAAGGTGGGAGACACCTTGAAGAGCCAGAGCGGTAAGCAGACCTGGAAGATTACAGGGCTTGTGGCTCTGTCTGATTACAGCTGTCTTTTTCAGAATAATAATGATTCCATGTTTGATTCTGTGAAATTCGGAGTTTCTGTGGTAACACCGGAGGAGTTTGATACCCTGGATCAGGATAAGCTCCAGTACAATTATTCCTGGATCTATGACAAACAGCCCAAAACAGAAAAAGAGGAAAAGGACGTTTCAGAAGAACTGATGGAAAATATAGGGGAAATCGTTACCCTGGAAGCTTTTGTACCCAGATATCTGAATCAGGCCATCACCTTTACCGGAGATGATATGGGAAGTGACAAGGCTATGATGATTATATTGTTATACATTGTAATTGTCATTATGGCTTTCGTATTCGGAATTACCATCAGTAATACGATTCGCAGGGAATCAGGGGTGATCGGCACACTCAGAGCTTCCGGCTATACCAGGAGAGAACTGATCCGGCACTATATGGCACTGCCTGTCCTTGTTACACTGGTGGGAGCCCTGGTGGGAAATATTCTGGGATATACAGTATTTAAAAATGTATGTGCAGGAATGTATTATGGCAGCTATAGCCTGCCTACCTATATGACCGTATGGAGCGCAGAAGCTTTTCTGCTTACAACAGTAGTTCCGGTGATCATTATGCTGGTGGTGAATTATGGAGTTCTCCGACACAAATTGCGTCTTTCCCCGCTGAAATTCCTGCGCAGGGATCTTTCAGGCAGAAAGAAGAAAAAAGCAATTTATTTAAGCCCTGTTATAAAAATCTTTTCCAGATTTCGCCTTCGTGTGATCTTTCAGAATATGAGCAATTATCTGGTACTGTTTATCGGGATTATCTTTGCCAACCTGCTGTTGATGTTTGGATTACTCCTTCCTTCGGCCTTATCTCATTATCAGGTGGAAATCCAGAATAATATGCTGGCAAAATATCAGTATATGCTTCAGGTTCCGGTAAGTGCAGCCAGTGGAAACAAATTTGACAGTCTGTTTTCTATACTGGAATTCTATATGTCTGCGGAAACAAAGAATGAAGATGCAGAAGAGTTTTCAGCATATTCTTTAAATACTCTTCCCGGAAAGTATAAGAGCGAGGAGGTTCTTTTGTATGGAATCGAGCCGGACAGCAGATATGTAAAGGCTGATCTTGATAAAGGAATCTATATTTCCAGTGCTTATGCGGACAAATATGGGATTCATCCCGGAGATACCATTACCCTGAAGGAAAAGTATGAAAAGGAACAGTATTCTTTTAAGGTAACAGGAATTTATGATTATACGGCAGGCCTGTGTGTATTTATGACCAGAACTCAGCTGAACGAAACCTTTGATCTGGGAGAAGATTATTACAGCGGCTATTTTTCTGATACCAGGATTACAGATATCAAAGACAAATATATTGGGTCAGTGGTGGACCTGGATGCACTGACCAAGATTTCCAGACAGCTGGATGTATCTATGGGAAGTATGATGGGAATGGTAAATGGATTTGCTATTGTGATCTATATGGTACTGATCTATCTTCTTTCCAAGATCATTATCGAAAAAAATGCCCAGTCTATCTCAATGGTAAAAATCCTGGGCTATACAAATGGCGAGATCAGCAGGCTGTACATTCTGTCTACTTCAATGGTAGTAGTGCTCTGTCTGCTTGTCAGTCTTCCAATAGAAACGGCGGTTATGAAGGTTCTGTTCAGGGAGATGATGCTGTCAAGCATTTCCGGCTGGATTACGCTCTGGATCGACCCGATGATCTATGTGCAGATGTTTGCAGCAGGAATCATTACATACGGAATCGTTGCTTTGCTGGAATTTCGGAGAGTGAAGAAGGTTCCTATGGATGAAGCCTTAAAAAATGTCGAGTAGGACAAAATTTGATAAAAATTTGACATTATCTGGAATTTGTGATACGGTTACACAGGAAACTGTTAGAGCGACACGCTCTAGACCAATCAGTTGGAATAGGAGATTATTATGAGAAAAAGAACAACTTCAAGAGCAAAGGAAACTATTAAAGAAGCAACAACAAAGGCTACAGAAGCAGTCAAAGAGACAGTTGAGAAAACAGCTGTAAAGGCTTCAGAAGTAATTGAAGAAGCAAAAGACGCTGCAGCTGATATTACGAAGGCTCCGGTTGTAGAAGAAGCAAAAGAAACTGTAAAGAAAGCAGTAAAAGAAGTGGCTAAAAATATCGACATCAAAAAATTCGCAGAAACAACTATCGAATTACCTGGTTTTGCAGTTACAATGAGCTCCATCGAGGAAGCAATCAAAAAAGACATCAAAGACAAAGGCATCGAAGGAAAAGAAATCAGCGTTTATGTAAATGTTGAGCAGAAAGCCGCTTACTACACAGTAGACGGACAGGGCTCTGACGATTACAGAATCGACCTGAATACATTATAATCTGTAAGCATTTTTTATAAACCGAAAATGGATGTCTGCAGGGATCCGGAAAGAAAATCTGCAGACATAAAAACAGCAGGATTGTTCATAGAATGAACAGACCTGCTGTTTTGCTTATTTATGATAGAACCACACTGCGGCGGATATGGATGATATCTCAGGAAGCTTTCTGCTCAAACAGATCCTCCCTTGTAATATTCTGTGCCCATTTCCCCTGGCGGTAATGATGGAATACCCATGGCCATTTCACAAACTCATCTGTACAGAGCAGGAAGTAAACCCACAATACCGGAAGCTTCAGGACAAAGGCCGCAAAAAATCCCAGAGGTACCGCATATACCCACATATCAATGGTATCGCAGATCAGTCCGAACTTCGTATCACCGCCTGCGCGGAATACCCCGGCGATCAGGGCTGTGTTTACCGCAGAACCCATAATATAATAGGTATTGATAAGCAGCATGTACTTCAAATAATGCATTGCCCCGTCACTTAAGGATGCAAATCTCAGGACCAGAGGCGTGATGGCAAATACGATCACACCGCCAATGGCACCGGCTATAATGGTCATCTTCAGCATTCTGGAAGCATACACCTTCGATTTCTCCAGATCCCCTTTTCCCATTACATTTCCAAGAAGAATCGTTCCCGCACTGGCAATTGCAAAGCAGAACACAGAACCGATATTGCGGACAACCGTAACCAGAGAGTTGGCTGCAACGGCATCTGTTCCGAGATGTCCCAGGATCACAGAGTACATGGAGAAAGCAACACTCCAGGAAATGTCATTTCCAAGAGCGGGAAGTGACAGCCGGACGAAGTCGCCAAACAGCACCTTACTGCGGATAAACATAAAGGTCAGGTTCAATTTAACATCTTTGCTCAGGAAAGAAACGATCACGCATGCTGCCAGTTCGATCAGTCTGGAAGCAGCAGTTGCAATGGCAACACCTGTAGCCCCCAGCTTCGGTGCGCCGAAAAGCCCGAAGATAAAAGTGGCATTCAGGATAATATTCAATATAAAAGCCAGCATATTCAATGCCATACTGATCGTTACACGTCCGATACTGCGCAAAATCGCCAGATAAATCTCTGTAATTCCCCAGCAGAGATATGTAATTCCCATAATCCTAAGATAAGAAGAACCGATAGAGATCAGTTCCTGATCAGAAGTAAAAATCTTCATCATAAGCTGAGGAGCAGTAAATGCGATCAGTGCTACGATTCCCGAGATTATGATGGAAAAGCGGAGAGCAATTCCCTCGATCGCATGAATAGCCTGCATATTATTTTTTCCGAAATACTGCGCACACAGAAGAGATGCGCCTGTACCAAGTCCATAATATACCATAAACAGGATATTGGAGTAATTGGCAGCCAGAGACACCGCAGAAATCGCAGACTGTCCCACATAATTAAGCATAATTACATCTGCGGAGTTAACCGCTGCACTGAGCAGATTCTGGATAATGATCGGAATCGTCAGTTTAAGCATCTGCCGGTAAAAATTATCCTTACCGGCCGATAATGTGTTTATCATATTTACCCCCGTAATAAGTATTTGCCCGATCAGGCAGTTTTATTAGTCTGTTTTCAGCATAATCCTTCCGGCAGAAAAACGCTATCGGTATTTTGACTGATTTCTACGTTATTTTGACTTTTAAGTTCTTAAACAAATCAACTTTGCTTATAATACCTTGCACAAAAGAAGTCGGACTGATATAATTCGTATGTATTTTGAGAGGAATACATACTGTGACTGATAAAAAATATAATGGGAGAAGTTTATGGCGACATTACAGCAATTAGATATGAATATTTTACTGTGGATCCAGGAACATTTAAGGGTGGATGCCCTGACTCCGTTCTGGAGAGCAGTCACCTTCCTCGGAAACGGAGGATGGTTCTGGATCGTATTATGTGTGCTTCTGATCTGTTTCGGGAAAACACGCAAAACAGGAGTGACAGCGGCACTCTCGCTGCTGTCAGGGTTTCTGATCACAAATCTGCTGATAAAAAATGCAGTAGCCCGTCCAAGACCTTTTGATACTTATACACAGATCATTCCGCTGATCACCAGACCGAAAGACTATTCATTTCCATCTGGCCATACCTGTGCTTCCTTTGCCGTTGCACTGGTCTGTCTGCGGATGCTGCCCGGGAAATGGGGAATTTTGCCTGTTGTTCTGGCCGGAATGATTGCTTTTTCCAGACTCTATCTGGGCGTACATTATCCGGGGGATGTTCTGGCAGGATTTCTGGTGGCACTGCTCACAAGTACAGTGGCATGCAGGCTGATGCGGAGAACATTTTCACCTCAGAAAAGCTGACCGATTCAGAAGAAAACTTCCAGGGGGAAATACAAAAAAATATGCAAAAATCAGCAGAAAAATATTCGAATGTAAAGTGTAAAGGATAATCTTGTAATGAACAAAAATGAAATCTATATAAAGAGCGGAACCAATTACAAAGAAATGACAAAGGAACTGCTGGCACAGTGCGGCCTGGCGTCTGTAATTTCAGATAAAAAGATGCAGATTGGTATCAAGCCTAATCTTGTATCACCTTCCGAGGCTTCATGGGGAGCTACCACACATCCGGAAATTGTGGCGGGAATTATTGAGTATCTGCAGGAAAACGGATATGGAAATATTGCCATTCTGGAAGGCTCCTGGGTGGGAGATAAGACCACAGAAGCATACGAAGTGTGCGGATATCGGGAACTAACGGAAAAATATCAGGTGCCTTTTTGGGATATGCAGAAAGACAAGGGGATTGAAAGAGATTGCAGGGGGATGAAACTGAATGTCTGTGAACGTGCGGCAAATATCGATTTTCTGATTAATGTTCCGGTATTGAAAGGCCATTGTCAGACAAAGATCACATGTGCATTGAAAAATATGAAAGGATTGATCCCCAATACAGAGAAGCGTCATTTTCATGCGATGGGACTGCATGAACCGATTGCACATCTGAATGCGGGGCTCCATCAGGATTTTGTCGTGGTTGATAACATTTGCGGAGATCTGGATTTCGAGGATGGCGGAAATCCGGTAGTGATGAACCGTATCTGGGCGGGGACGGATCCGGTACTGATCGATTCTTATGTATGTCAGATCATGCATTATACAACGAAAGATGTACCGTATATTGAACTGGCAGAGAAGCTTGGGGTTGGAAGTACTGATCTGAAAAATTCCCACATCGTATACTGTGAGGAAAATGCCCGCAAAGAACTTCCGAAATCAAGAAAAGTGGTAGAACTTCAGGATGCAGTAGAAGAAGTAGAATCCTGCAGTGCCTGCTATGGTTATCTCATCCCGGCTCTGGAAATGCTTAAAAATGACGGCCTTTTCGAGAAACTGGACACGAAAATCTGCATCGGCCAGGGATACCGCGGAAAAACAGGAAAACTGGGTGTAGGTGCATGCACCTGTAAATTTGAACATAACGTAAAGGGATGTCCTCCAACAGAGAATCAGATTTATGATTTCCTGAAGCAGTATATTCTGGGAGAAAATAAATAATATGATATCAGGGGCCCAGGTTCAAAAAGTCGTTCGTGCCTGCATGATAAGACTTTTGAATCTGGAACCCTGTTTGATTTTACAATGCCATCTTTATCATCTGTATAATTTTATCCTGCTCAAATTTACTGCTGTCAAATGCCAGATGATACTGGGAAATATCTTTCCATTTCTTATCTGTAAAGTACTCATAATAAGTACGCCGTTCTTTATCCACTTTCTTAACCAGCTTCTGTGCACTTTTTTCTTCCCGTCCCGTACGCTCGATGACAGTCTGTACACGATACTCAAATGGCGCATGAATAAATACGCTCAGGCATTTATTGTCGAGGATGTGATTGGCGCATCGGCCAACGATCACACAATCTTCTTTCTCAGCAGCATCCAGAATAATCTTTCGCTGAAGGTCAAAGAGCACATCATTCATGGGAACAAAGTGAAAATCGCTGTCCATCTGAAGTTCATGGTCAATGGGGAAACGCCACTGGCTGCCACGTTTCTCATCAACCTTGGCAAGCAGATCAAAAGGAATATTCTCTTTGTGAGCTGCAATATCGATCAGCTCTTTGTCATAAAAAGCAAATCCAAGCTCTTCTGCCAGAGCCTTACCGATCAGGCGGCCATTACTGCCGAGCATCCTGTTTATTGTAATCACGCGTTTACTCATAATCAAACCCTCCTTTATGACATCTCTGTTATTGAACGATATAGATTCAGGCGGATATTCGCAAATTGTACCTGTTATCTGCAATTAACAGTGATAAGTCTTTTATTTGTGAACATTATAACATTGATACTTGAAAAAATCCAGTAAAATATATAAAAAACCAAATATATTACGAAAATATTTAGGTACAGTGCACAAAAACGATTCGCAATGAAACAAATGATGCAGTTAATCCGATAATATTTTGAAAAGTGTTTTTTTGGATAGTTTTATCAATAGACACTTTTGGCTGTCATATGCTAGAATTAGAGTAATATTTACAGCAAGCAGCAAAGCGGATGATATTGTCCGCCTGACCAGGATTACTGCCGAGACATACAAGCCAAAATTCCATTGCCGCAGGCAATCTGGAATGAATTTTGGCTACGTTACTGAGAACGGAGTGAACAGTAACAAAAATTTATTTATGAAATAGAGGATATTTATAGATTTTTTCTTTAAGCTATGGTATTATATTAAATTGGCTGTCTGACGACAGATCCGAGTCAAAATATTACAAGAGATATGAAAAGTATGTAAGAAAGGGATACGATACATAATGCTGAAAATCAAAAGCTATGTAAAGGTAAACAGTCTGGCGGAAGCTTATGAACTGAACCAGAAGAAAACAGCCCGTATTCTTGGGGGAATGGTCTGGATGAAAATGGGCAACAGAGCAATATCCACAGCGATTGATCTTTCCGGTCTGGGGATGGATGCGATTTCGGAGAATGATGACGAATTTGTCATCGGATGTATGACTCCGCTTCATGACCTGGAGACAAATGAAGCTCTGAATACCTACACACATGGAGCTATGAAAGAAAGCCTTTGCCACATTGTAGGCGTACAGTTCAGAAACTGTGCCACTGTGGGAGGAAGCATTTATGGAAGATATGGTTTCTCAGATGTTCTGACCATGTTCCTGGGAATGGATACATGGGTAGAATTATATGATGCAGGCCGTATTCCACTGACTGAATTTGTAAATATGAAGAAGGACAATGACATCCTTGTAAATATCATCGTGCGAAAAGAGCCACTTCTTACCTGTTACTTAAGTCAGAGAAACATAAAAACAGATTTCCCGGTGCTGACCTGTGCAGCTTCTGTGATCGGAAATGAGGCAAGGACTGTGATAGGTGCCAGACCTGCACGTGCCATGATCGTGGAAGATAAGAAGCAGATCCTGAAGAATTTCCGGAACATGACAAAAAAGCAGAAGGAAGAGGCGATCGAAGCCTTTGCAGAATATGCGGCAGAGAACGTTCCTACTGCAGGCAATATGCGAGGATCAAAGGAATACAGAACCCTTCTTGTAAAAGTATTGACAAGAAGAGCCTGGGAAGCAGTAGGAGGGATGAAAAATGAATATTAATTTCTGGCTTAACGGAGTGAACCGCCACGCAGAGATCTCCCCGGATACACTGCTGATCGATTTCTTAAGAAAACAGGGCTGTTTCAGCGTGAAAAGAGGCTGCGAAACTGCGAACTGTGGTCTTTGCACAGTTCTTATGGACGGTCGTCCGGTGCTTTCCTGCAGTACACTTGCAGCACGCATTGAGGGAAAGAAAATCGTTACATTGGAAGGAATGCAGAGAGAAGCGCAGGAGTTTGGAAGCTTTCTGGCGAATGAAGGTGCGGAACAGTGCGGTTTCTGCAATCCGGGATTTATCATGAATGTATTTGCGATGCTCAACGAGATCAAAGATCCCACAGAGGAGCAGATCAAAGAATATCTTGCGGGAAATCTGTGCAGATGTTCCGGTTTTGTTTCCCAGACAAGGAGTATCCTGAAGTTCCTGAAATATAAGAAAGCACAGGAGGAAGCATAAAGATGAAATATGTAAATCAACCTGTACGTAAAACAGATGCAATGTCACTGGTAACCGGAAAGCCTGTCTATACAGATGATCTGGCACCAAGGGACTGCCTGATCGTGAAGATACTGAGAAGTCCCCACGCCAACGCCTGGGTGGAAGATATTAAAACAGGTACTGCCGAGAAGGTGGCCGGAATTGCATGTATCCTTACCTATAAAGATGTGCCTCAGAAACGTTTTACCCTTGCCGGCCAGACTGCACCGGAGATGAGTCCGGATGACAGACTGATCCTTGACCGTCATGTACGTTTTGTGGGAGATGCAGTTGCCATTGTTGCGGGTGAGACAGAAGAGGCGGTAGATAAAGCATTGAAGAGAATCCGCGTAGATTACCGCGTGGAGACACCGGTTCTGGATATCCACAAGGCAAAAGATAATCCGATCCTGGTCCATCCGGAGGATGACTGGAAGCTGAAAATCCCTCTTGGCGGAGACAACAAAAGAAACTTATGTGCATCCGCAGTGGAAGAACATGGAAATGTAGATGAAGTTCTGGCAAAGTGTAAATATACTGTAGAGCGCACTTATCATACAAGAGCAAACCAGCAGACTATGATGGAGACTTTCCGCACAGCCTGCTATATGGATCATTTCGGCAGACTGATCGTTCTGTCCTCAACACAGATCCCATTCCATGTGCGAAGGATCGTTGGAAGGGCACTGGACATTCCTGCTTCCAAAGTACGTGTGATCAAGCCAAGGATCGGTGGCGGCTTTGGTGCAAAGCAGACCTCTGTCAGTGAGATCTATCCGGCGATCGTGACCTGGAAAACAGGCCGCCCGTCCAAGATGATCTTCTCCAGATATGAGTCCATGATCTGCTCTTCACCGCGCCATGAGATGGAGATCACAGTACGCGCAGGTGCAGATGAAAATGGTATCATCAAGGCAATTGATCTTTATACTTTGTCCAACACTGGGGCATACGGAGAACACAGTTCTACAACAGTAGGACTCAGCGGTCATAAATCAATCGCTCTTTACAGACATACAGAGGCCCACAGGTTTGCTTTTGATGTTGTCTATACAAATGTGCAGGCTGCAGGTGCCTATCGTGGTTATGGTGCAACCCAGGGTATTTTTGCAGTGGAATCTGCAGTAAATGAGCTGGCACATAAGATGGGAATGGATCCTGTTAAGGTAAAAGAAATGAATATGCCTGTAGAGGGCGGTCCTCTTCCGGGATATCCGGATGTTCCTTATGCACAGAGCTGTTCCATGGACCGCTGTATGGCGCGCGCCAAAGAGATGATGGACTGGGATTCCAAATATCCATGCAGGGATATGGGAAATGGCAAGGTCCGCGGAGTCGGTGTTGCCATGGCTATGCAGGGTTCCTCTATCGCAGGAGTTGACGTAGGCGGCGCAGATATTAAGCTGAATGAAGATGGTTCTTATACACTGGCACTTGGATGTACGGATATGGGAACCGGCTGTGATACCGTTATGGCACAGATCGCGGCTGACTGTCTGAATACACCTATGGACAACATAGTAGTATTCAGCGTGGATACGGATATCTCTCCTTATGATTCCGGCTCCTATGCTTCCGCTACAACCTATACCACCGGTGTAGCGGTTATGAAGGCCTGTGAGGAGCTGAAGAAAAAAATCTGTAAGCTTGGCGCAGAGATGATGGAAGTAGATGAGGGAAAAGTTGATTTTGACGGATCCTGTGTATTCTATGATGAGACACTTGAGATAAGCGATGGGGCAGACGGAAATGCAGCAGGTCATATGACAGATGCAGAAGAGGGCTATAGTGTTGATATGGATGCCATCAGTTCTGAAAATGCCCAGAAGAAAGTTTCATTGGAAGATATTGCATTAAAGAGCACTTTCTTTAACAATATCGAGCTTCAGGTTGTGAAACAGCATTCTTCACCGATCTCGCCGCCGCCGTTTATGGTAGGTATGGCAGAAGTAGAGGTGGATACAGAGACAGGCAGTGTGGATGTTCTGGATTATGTGGCGGTTGTTGACTGCGGTACACCGATCAATCCGAATCTTGCACGTGTACAGACGGAGGGCGGTATTGCACAGGGAATTGGCATGGCTCTCTGGGAAGATGTACAATATACAGATAAAGGTAAGATCCGCAACAACTCTTTTATGCAGTATAAGATCCCAACCAGACAGGATATCGGAAATATCCGCGTGGATTTCGAGTGCAGTTACGAAAAGAGCGGTCCTTTTGGTGCAAAATCCATCGGTGAGCTTGTAATTGATACTCCATGTCCGGCACTGGCTGAGGCAATTTATAATGCAACAGGTGTGCGTCTGACAGAGCTTCCGATGACTCCTGAGAAGATTGCCATGGAGATTTTGAAAAACCGCGAATCCATCCGGTCAGGGACAAAGGTGGAAGAATGAGAGAATTATGCCTTGCCTGTGCAGGTTTTGCCCTGGAGTTTATAGTTTTTTATGCAGCAGGCATTGTTCTGGTCCGGATATTGAAAGTAAAAGGGGATTGTTCCCTGACTTTCATACTGGGATATCTGGTTTACTTTGCAGTGTTTGAACTGGTGATCGTACCGATGACACTGAAATGGGTATCCCTGACAGCTGCGGCTTATATATGGGCAGGAATCATGGCTCTGGTTATTTGCGCAGCTGTGATCTGCACAATAAAAAAACAACGGAGAATACGTGCCGGACAAACGGAAACATGTAGTGGGATTTTTGGAAGCATTTCTGAAATATGGAAAAATCACTCTGTGATGATTATCCTTGCAGGTGCCGTAGTATTGCTGCAGTGTCTGATTGTGATCTTTTACGAGGATACAACAGTAGATGCGGCGTATTATGTAGGTACAGTGAGTACTTCTGTATACACAGATACTCTTGGCAGATATAATCCCTTTAACGGAGCGATCCAGAAGGCATTTCAGGCCAGATATGTTTTTTCCGCATATCCGATGCATAATGCAGTGTGGTGCAGACTTCTGGGAATCCATCCCATTGTGCAGGCAAAGCAGGTAATGTCATGTATGAATGTAGTGACTGCCAATCTGATCATTTATCAGATCGGTAAGAGACTGTTTGACGGAAACAGGAAGAAAGCAGATCTGATGCTTGTCTTTGTCTGTGTTTTACAGCTGTTTTGCGGTACGATTTATTCCTCCGGAACTTTTTTCTTTACCAGAAGCTACGAGGGAAAAGCCATCCTTGCCAACATTGCCATCCCTGCAGTTCTCATGTGTGCCGTCTGGTATCTGCAGGAGAAAAACAGCAGGAATGTCTGGATCATATTGTTTGTCACAGCGGTCAGTGCGCTGACATTTTCCGGTTCTGCTATCATCTTTCCTATCGTGATCGCAGCGGGAATGGCTCCGGCGGCAGTTATGAATAAGAGATTTTCGGGGCTGGTATATTGTGCAGTGTGTATGCTTCCGTCGGCATTATATGCAGCTGTATTTTTTGCATGCAGAATCGGTCTGCTGACGCTGGCTGCATCATAATACAGAAAGGAGAAAAAAATGGCAGGTGTAACAATTCAGGAACTGGGACTGCGCTTTGTTGATGCATGTATGAGGCTGTACTGGGGTTCCTGCTGGTATCCTCTTCTGTTTGCTGTAGGACTGATCTGCACACTGGTCCTGGGGAGAAAAAGAAAGTCCGGGATATTTGTCGGCTATACAGTATTTCTGCTGCTGACAGTATATAATCCGCTGGTTGTAAAATATCTTATCGCAAAGGTGAAGTTTGAGAATGAATATTACCGGTTTATCTGGATTCTTCCTGTGATCCCGGCGGTTGCCTACTATGGAGTCAGACTTGTGACCGCTTTTAGAAAGACCTGGATAAAAGTTCTTATGGCTGCAGCTGTGCTGACAGGTTTTGTGATCCTGGGAAATCCGCTGGACGGGGTAGTGACCAATTTTGCAATGGCAGAGAATATTTATAAGGTGCCCAATGATCTGCGCGCAGTCTGCGACGTGATCCACCAGAACCAGGAGAATGATTTTCCAAGGGTTGTTTTTGACGGCAGTCTTAACAGCATTGTGCGACAGTATGATGCGGGGATCGCCACTGTAATAAGCAGAAATGCAAGTATCTACAGATCAGGCAGTACAGTGGCGGGAAACTATGATGAGAACAGCAGTTTCTATAAAAGACAGAAAGCATTGCTGGATGTGATCGATTATCATATCTATGAAGATAAAGAAGGGTTTCAGGCTGCGTTGAAGAAATCAAAGACAGATTTCGTAGTAACACAGATCGGGCTGGTTGACCATGATTTTCTGACAGAGTGTGGTTGTGAACTGATCGCACAGACGGAATCCTGCTACATTTACAGATTTGATTATAGCAAGCCTCGTAAATAATGCATATTGAATAATGCATATTGATCCGGCTCATCAGAGCGTGAAATTCTGCCAAGCTGTTTCAAATGCATTAATTAAGAGGCGTGCTATGATCGAAATATCATATATCTTACAAGAGAAGGAGAAAAGAAATGAAAAGTAACATAAAAAGACTTTCACTCTGCCTTTCAGCACTGATGTTGCTGATACTGGCAAGTCCGCTGACTGTACTTGCAGCAGAGGAAGAGGTGGCTGCATCTGCGAAATTTTACGGCACATTCTGGTCGTTGGTTCCGCCGCTTGTTGCCATTGCACTGGCACTGATCACCAAAGAAGTATACAGTTCACTGTTTGTAGGAATACTGGTTGGTGCACTGTTTTACTCTAATTTTAATTTCGAAGGAACAATCCTTCATATTTTTGAAGGCGGAATGATTAGCGTTCTGACAGATTCTTATAATATGGGTATCCTGATCTTCCTTGTTATTCTGGGAACCATGGTATGCCTGATGAACAGGGCAGGCGGTTCCGCAGCATTCGGACGCTGGGCCGGTAAGAGGATTAAAAGCAGAGTTGGTGCGGAACTCTCAACCATCATTCTTGGTGTACTGATCTTTATTGACGATTATTTTAACTGTCTGACAGTAGGAAGCGTTATGCGTCCTGTGACAGATAAGCACAATGTGTCCCGCGCAAAGCTGGCGTACCTGATCGATGCCACAGCAGCACCGGTATGTATCATTGCACCGATTTCTTCATGGGCTGCGGCAGTCAGCGGATTTGTAGAAGGAGAGGATGGAATTACCCTGTTTGTACATGCAATTCCCTATAACTTCTACGCACTGCTTACGATCTTCATGATGGTGGCAATGGTTCTTATGAAAGTAGAATTCGGAACAATGGGTGTTCATGAGACAAATGCTTTAAAAGGTGATATCTACACAACACCTGCACGTCCTTATGCAAACGCGGCTGAAGATGAGAAAAGTAATCCGCGTGGCAAGGTGATCGATCTTCTGATCCCGATTGTAAGCCTTGTAATATGCTGCGTAATCGGTATGATCTATACAGGTGGTTTCTTTAGCGGAACTGATTTTGTAACTGCATTTTCACAGAGTGATGCATCTGTGGGACTGGTGCTTGGAAGCTTCTTCGGACTGGTTATCACGATTGTTTTATATCTGATACGTCGTGTTATGAATTTCAGAGACTGTATGGCGTGTATTCCGGACGGATTCAAGGCAATGGTACCTGCGATCCTGATCCTTACTTTTGCCTGGACATTGAAGGCCATGACAGACAGCCTTGGTGCATCTGTATTTGTATCTGCAATTGTTAAAAGCTCTGCAGGCGGGCTGATGAATTTCCTTCCTGCAATTATCTTTGTGATCGGGGCTGTTATCGCATTTGCGACAGGTACTTCATGGGGAACCTTTGGTATCCTGATCCCGATTGTTGTTAATGTATTCTCAGGAACAAATCATGAACTGATGATCATCTCTATTTCTGCATGTATGGCAGGTGCTGTATGTGGAGATCACTGTTCACCGATTTCCGATACAACCATCATGGCATCAGCAGGTGCGCAGTGTGAACATGTAAATCATGTCAGCACACAGCTTCCCTATGCAATGGTTGCAGCAGCAGTATCTTTCCTGACTTATATTATCGCAGGATTTGTACAGACAGCATGGATCGCACTTCCGGCAGGAATCATTCTTATGGCGATCACCCTGGTGATCATCCGATTAAAATTCGACGATCTGAAAATGTAAATAAAACCGGGCAGTCAGCACAATGCATGACTGCCCATAATTTTTGACTTGTAACAAAATAATGCATCTTTTGTAACAAAATAAAAAACTTTACTTTTTTCGGTAATTATGATAATATAGACCTTGTATTAAATAAATTATATAAATCCTTTGAAAATCAGATTTTCAAGATACGCGCCTGTAGCTCAGTGGATAGAGCAGTGGTTTCCGGTACCATGTGCGGGGGTTCGATTCCCTTCAGGCGTGCTGCCTGGGACGTATGTACAGTTCCGGTGCGTTGTATCACAGGAGTTATCAGAATCGGGAACTGTCAGAAATCGTATGGCGGCAGTGAACGGAGCAAACGGTAACTCATAAGGAGGACAAGAACTTGGATGATTTTAGAGAATGGTTATCAGATAATCTCCGGTATTTTATGCTGGGTGGAGCTATTCTGATAATTGTGGTTGTCCTGTTTTGCGGCATTCGAGCCTGTTCCGGAAGTAATAAGGGGAATTCCGGAGATGAACAGAAAACCACATCCGAAGACCAGGGAAATGTTCCTTCTTCTCCGATAAGTGAAGGGGAGTCTGACGAGAAGAAAGAAGACGCCAATCCCATGGAAACAGCAGATGCAGACGTTACTGCATTGATCACGAGCTATTATCAGGCTCTGGGGGAAAAAGATATTGCAACGCTGAAGACTCTGGAAGATGATTTTACACCGTCTGATGAGTCAAAAGTCACAAATTTGAAAGATTATATCGAAGGGTATGAAGTAGGCGATGTGTACACGAAGAAAGGTATGACAGATGATTCTTACGTGGTTTACGCCTGTTTCTCGTATATCTGTCAGGGCGTTGAGACCAAGGCCCCTGCACTGACTCAGTTCTATGTATATAAGAACAGCGAAGGAAACTGGGTGATCAATAACGGAGCTTTACAGGATTCTGAGATTTCCGCATATATGGAAAAACAGTTATCAGACAGTGATGTTTCAGCTCTTATAAAGAAGGTGCAGAATGAACTGGATCAGGCACAGCAATCTGATCCGTCTCTTGAAGAATTCCTGAATGGTCTTGGGGAGGAAGCAGGTGTGTCAACAGAGGCAGAAGATGGCACGATGCTTACTGCTTCGGAGGAATGTAATGTACGCGCAGAAGCCAGCACAGATGCTGATATCCTTGGCGTGATCTCAGCAGGTGATCAGGTTCAGAAGACAGGTACTGATGGTGAATGGGTTCAGATCGACTACGACGGTCAGACCGGATACATCAGAGGAGATTTACTCGAATAAAATTGAATATGGAACGTAAAAAATACAGGCGGTTATCCTTGTGGTAACTGCCTGTATTTTTTACGTTCCGTTTTTCTGACATTGTTCTTGTCAGCTTCTGCTGGAGATTTTGCTGTTCTTATTACCTTTCGCAACTTCCGCAAGGGACTTACTTGATTCGATTAAATTCACCGTATGTAACTCCTGTCGATAATTCTGTCTGATGCAGGGAAGCCAGTTCGTGCACTGTTACAAGCTGATAGCCTTCTTCGATAAGCTGCGGGATTAGGATTTCGGCTGCATCTACAGAGGTGCTGAAGATATCGTGCATCAGAATAATGGAACCATCTTTTACATTATTCATGACTTCCTCAACCGTAGATTCCACATCCTGCGTTTTCCAGTCCAGAGTGTCAATGGACCACAGAATCATCGGGGTTCCCACAGTTGATTTTACCGTATCATTAACAGATCCATATGGCGGGCGGACCACCGAAGATCCCTCACCTGTAAGATTTACAAGCTGTTCATCCACTCTTGCAATTTCTGAACTGATCTCATCCGAAGAAAGAGTCGCCAGATCCTTATGGTCATAAGTGTGGTTTCCAAGTTCACAGCCCAGTTTCTTCATGCGTTTTACTTCGTCCGGAAAACTGGCAATCTCAGTACCCACCATAAAGAAAGTTGCCTTTGCATTATTTTCTTCCAGACAGTCCAGAAGACGGTCTGTAAAAGAGCTGGGACCATCATCAAAAGTAAGGGCGACCGACTTCTTTGCCGTAGATGTACCGGACTTGTCAGAGGTAGCTGACTTATCTGAAGATTTCTTCTTCGAAGATTTTTTCTTTGGCGTATAACCTTTCAGAGAACCATCTGTATCCAGTTCATAAGTTTTCTTATCTATTATCACAGTCCCTGTCTGCAGAATGCCATCCATATCAAAATAATACCGTTTTTTTCCGATATCTGTCCAGCCTGTCTGCATAATACCGGTCTCATCCATATAGTACTGTTTCCCATCTGTATCGGTGAACCATCCTGTGTATGGCTTATCATCTACCAGAAACATCCAGTTACTTCCGCTGGAAGCCCAGCTGCCCTCTGATGCCTCAGGCGAGATATCAGTGCTTAATGCAGGACCGCCCGGAGAAGTCTCAGATGAATCTGAAGAAGTGCGTCTAAACAGTTTCTCGGAAGAAGAATCCGTAAAATTATCATTGCTATCAGTCAATGTTTCCTCAGAAGTAAACTCCGCAGAATCCTGATCTTCTGACACGAAAGCTCCGGCATCGCTGATGGCATCTGCCTGTGAAGTCACAGCGGAAGAACGGGTGAAAATTCCTCCAAGTATCAGACACAGAATAACAGAAAGTGCGATCAGCCACCGGTTTGTACGTGGTAAATTATCTGACATGAAAGCCTCCTTTTTGATAAAATCAGTGACAAAAAAGATATCCTGTCATTCGATATCATACAATAAAATCTGACAAAATACAAGGCGATTCCCCATTCCTGCTCTTTTGAAAAAAATTCCAGAAAAATTCCATCAAAATTTCACCGTTGATAAGATGTACAAAAAATTATATAATAGAACAATGGACGAAAAAATCAGAATAAACAAATATTTAAGCGAGGCAGGCATATGCTCCAGACGGGAAGCCGACCGGATGATCGAAGAGGGAAGGATTACGGTAAACGGAAAAAAAGCAGAAAGCGGTCAGAAAGTCAGCCTGGAAGATGAGATCTGTGCAGACAATATACCTGTCCATAAAAATGAAAAAAAAGTACTGCTTCTTTTTAACAAACCCAGAGGGATCGTGTGCAGTACAAAGCAGCAGTTTGATGAGACGACGGTAACAGATTATCTGGATTATCCTCTGCGTGTTTATCCTGTGGGCAGACTGGATAAAGAATCACAGGGCCTTCTCCTTCTGACAAATGAAGGAGATCTGGTCAATAAGATCATGCGCGCCGGAAACTATCATGAGAAAGAATATTTTGTGACAGTGAATAAGCCGGTGGACAGGGAATTTGTCCGAAGGATGAGCAAGGGAGTCCCTGTTCTTGATACGGTGACCAGACCATGCAGAGTGGTGCAGACAGGAGAATGCAGTTTTCGGATCATTCTGACACAGGGACTGAACCGGCAGATCCGCAGAATGTGCCGGTATCTGGGATATGAGGTACAGAAGCTGAAAAGGATCAGGATCATGAATCTGACTCTGGACGGGATCAGAGAAGGCGAATACAGAGAGATCACAGCACAGGAATGGGAAGAACTGAACCATTTACTGGAATCTTCCACAAGTGAAACAGTGATCAGAACAGGAGAACAGAATGGAAACAGCAGCGATCATGCGAATGAAAGAGCTGGTGCAAAAGCTGGACAGGGCAGCAAAGGCGTATTACCAGCAGGATACAGAGATCATAAGCAACAGAGAGTACGATCAGATGTACGACGAGCTTCAGGCTCTGGAGAAAGAGACAGGCACTGTTCTGGCAAACAGCCCAACCATAAGCGTAGGGTACGAGGCAGTTGACCAGCTTCCAAAAGAAGAACACGAATCCCCCATGCTGTCTCTGGACAAGACTAAGGACAGAGAAGTTCTAAGGGAATTTATCGGGGAACACAAAACGCTTCTGTCATGGAAGCTGGACGGATTGACGATCGTTCTTACCTACGAGAATGGAGAACTTGCCAAAGCAGTTACACGTGGAAACGGTGTGACAGGAGAGGTTGTCACCAATAATGCCAGAGTATTTAAGAACGTTCCTCTTAAAATCCCGTATCAGGGAAGACTGGTGTTGCGTGGGGAAGCGATCATTACCTATTCGGACTTTGAACGGATCAATGAATCCATAGAAGACGTTGATGCGAAATACAAGAATCCGAGAAACTTATGCAGCGGTTCTGTCCGCCAGTTAAACAATGAGATCACAGCCCGCAGGAATGTGCGTTTCTACGCATTTACGCTGGTAAGCGCTGACGGGGTTGATTTCCATAATTCAAGAGCCCGGCAGTTTGAATGGCTGAAAGAACAGGGATTTGATGTAGTGGAATACAGGACAGTCACAGCTTCAACGCTGGATGAAGCCATGGAATATTTTTCAACTGCGATCACTGAGAATGATTTTCCGTCGGACGGACTGGTTGCTCTTTATGATGATATTGTATACGGAGATTCCCTTGGAAGAACAGCGAAATTTCCCAGAAATGCTTTTGCATTCAAATGGGCAGATGAGATCAGAGAAACCCATCTTCTGGAGATCGAATGGAGCCCGTCAAGAACAGGGCTGATCAATCCGGTGGCTGTTTTTGAACCGGTTGAGCTGGAAGGAACCACTGTGAGCCGCGCCAGCGTACACAATGTGAGCATTCTAAAAGAATTGCAGCTTGGTATCGGGGATACGATCACTGTATATAAAGCAAATATGATCATTCCGCAGATTGCAGAAAACCTCACACGCAGCAGTAAACTGGAAATTCCGGATACTTGCCCTGCATGTGGCCATGGAACACAGATACAGAAGGTAAATGATGTGGAGGCACTTTACTGTACAAATCCTGACTGTGCCGCAAAGAAGATCAAATCCTTTGCACTTTTTGCAAGCAGGGATGCCATGAACATTGACGGACTGTCAGAAGCAACACTGGAGAAATTCATTGCAAGAGGCTTTATTCATGATTTCGGAGATATTTTTGAGATTGGAAAGCATCGTGATGAGATCGTGGAGATGGACGGATTCGGGGAGAAATCCTTTGAGAACCTGATGACCAGCCTTGATAAAGCTAAGGAGACTACTCTTGCGAAGGTGATCTACAGCCTTGGAATCGCCAATATCGGCCTTGCCAATGCAAAAGTGATCTGCAGGCATTTTGATGATGATCTGGAGAAGATCCGCCATGCAGATAAAGAGGAGATCAGCTCTATTGATACCATCGGACCGGTAATTGCCGGAAGTCTGACTGATTATTTTTCAAACGAGGATAATAACAGAAAACTGGATCATCTGATGAGCCATCTGACTGTTAAGAAAGAAGAAAAAACAGGTGAGCAGATTTTCCGGAACATGAATTTCGTTATCACAGGAAGTGTGGAGCACTTTGCAAACAGAGCACAGGCAAAGGAATTTATTGAGTCTCTGGGAGGCAAGGTGACCGGATCAGTAACATCGAAGACGAACTACCTGATCAATAATGACACAACTTCCAATTCTTCAAAGAATAAAAAAGCCAAAGAACTGGGAATTCCAATCCTTTCGGAAGAAGATTTCCTGAAGATGGCACAACAATAAAATAATAAGAACAGGAGATAAGATAATGCCAATTAAAATACAGAGCGATCTGCCAGTAAAAGAGATTCTGGAAAAAGAAAATATTTTCGTGATGGATGAGTCACGTGCATCCCATCAGGATATCCGCCCCATTCAAATCCTCATTCTGAACCTGATGCCTCTGAAAGAGGAGACAGAGCTTCAGCTTCTGCGTTCCCTTTCCAACACACCGCTGCAGGTGGACGTCACCTTTATGGCAGTACAGAGCCATGAAGCGAAGAATACATCTGTGAGTCATCTGAATAAATTTTATCAGACATTTCCGGAACTGAAAAATAACAAATACGATGGAATGATCATCACAGGTGCTCCTGTAGAGCAGATGGAATTCGAAGAGGTAGACTACTGGAAGGAACTGGTAGAGATCATGGACTGGACAAACACCCATGTTACCTCCACCATTTATCTGTGTTGGGCTGCACAGGCAGGACTCTACCACCACTATGGACTGAAAAAACGCAAACTTGATAAGAAGATGTTCGGTCTTTTCTGGCATAAAGTGATGAACCGTAAGATTCCGCTGGTACGCGGATTCGACGATATGTTCCTTGCACCTCATTCCAGACATACGGAAGTTCCCATCGAGGATATCCATAACTGTAAAGAGCTGACAGTGCTTGCTGAATCCGATGAAGCAGGGCTTTTCCTTGCAATGGCAGACGGCGGCCGCAAGATCTTTGTAATGGGACATCCGGAATATGATCGTGTGACTCTTGACGGTGAGTACAAACGTGATGTCAGCAAAAACCTGCCCATCGAAATCCCGGAGAATTATTACAAAGACAACAACCCGGAAAACAGACCGCTCCTTATGTGGAGAGCACATGCGAACAACCTGTATACAAACTGGTTGAATTACTATGTCTACCAGTCAACTCCATTCGACCTGTATGGAACACCGGATTTCAGCGAGATATAAAGGGTTTGTGGAAATGCTGATTTCACGTATCTTACCGTATTTTTACATAATTTCACGCGAAAATGGAGTAAAAATGAGGTCAAACATGTGAGAAAATGGTGTCAAAACTGAGCAGTACAATGCAGATACAGTAGTGACACTGAAAGATTTTCCGAAAATCTCCATGACATTTGCAGAGATGTTTGAGAATGTAGAATAATCAGTTGAGATAAGAAAGGACACAACAATCATATGAACATAGGAAACAATATAGGAAATATCATGAAGATCACAGGCGCATGGAACACCTTTAAGAGCAATCATCCCAAGTTCCCGGCATTCTGTCAGGCAGTTTCACGCAAAGGGCTTAAAGAAGGAAGCATTATTGAAATTGCGATCACCACTCCTGAGGGAGAGAAGATAGAGACAAACCTGAAAGTAAAGGACAGTGACCTGGAATTACTGAAACAGTTGTCTGACTTGAAAATGTGAAAAAGTTTACAAAAATTTTATTTGAATAACAGGTATAAATCTGCTATAGTATTCTATGTTGGTTAAGTTGATTATTATTCGTTCCCATATATAAGAATGATAGGTTCTCAAAAGAAAGAAGAGGAAGAAAATTGCGTAAAAAATCACATATTTTATTAGCAAGATACCTTGCGGATCAGATGCAGACCACAGCAAGCCTGCAGTCTCACAGAAAGGCTTTCTGCCTGGGCAGCATTCTGCCGGATATCAAACCGTCCTTTATCACCAGAAGACACGAGTTCTACGGAACATTTGAAGATGTCAAAAACCGGATGAAAGAACTGGCAGATATCAGACCGGATGAGAGTAACCAGAGAGTTTACTGGCGGCGGTTCGGCGAAGTGATCCACTATATGGCGGATTATTTTACCTTTCCTCATAACAAAACATATACAGGAAGCTTCAGCCAGCATAATCATTATGAGAAAGTACTTAAGAACAGACTGAAAGAATGTATACAGCAGGGAGAAGCATATGCATATCTGGAACCGGCCATCCGCTTCGCAGATTTCTCCACCCTGATCGATTATATCGAAGCTACTCATGAGAAATACCTCAACAAGCTCCGCAGCGTGGAAGAGGATATCCGCTTTATCCTGAATATGTGTTTTCAGGTAGTGCAGGGACTGATACAGATCTGCATTGGTAATAAGAACTTTGCAGGAGCCATTCAGGCAGCCTGACAGAGATACGCTAAGAATACAGGAAGGCTGTGTGGAAATCATATCCGCACAGCCTTCCTGCATTCTGAAACATATCTTCCTCACTGCTTGTTGCTTTTCGCAACTTCTGCAGGGGGACTTACTTGATTCGGTTAAAATGTGACAAAAAAATGAATTTTGGTCAAATCTGGAATTTACCTGCCCTGAGCTGTTGATTTCAAAAAATGATTATGCTAGAATAAAACAGGTTAATATTTCGGGATAATTCACTTATGAAATAACATAATAATGTGAAAAGTAATTTAGACAGTATGCCCTTATAAACAGGGGGTAAGGACATGCTCACAGTAAGAAGGGAGCAATTTAGATATATGAAAAACAAGTATCTTACCAGATTCTTATGTCTGACATTGATGTCAGGAATGGTATTATCCGGTCCTGCGTCCGTACTTGCAGCAGAGGATACTGCTGCGTATACAGCAGACGGTTCTGATTTCAGCGATTCCGGTGATTTTGATTCAGGATCAGAGGATCCGGCGCCGGCAGATCCGACTCCTGCAGAGCCAACACCTGCGCCGGTAGATCCGACACCTGCAGACCCGACACCTGCACCGGTAGATCCGACACCAACAGATCCGACACCAACACCTGCAGAGCCAACACCTGCACCGGCAGATCCGACTCCGACACCAACAGATCCGACTCCGACACCTGCGAATCCTACACCAACACCGTCTTCACAGATTACGAAGGCAGCCCAGGATGTGATCGACAGAATCAATGAGTTGAACGCACAGACCATCACGCTGGAGAAGAAAGCCACTGTTCAGAGCATCCGCACTGCATATAATGCCCTGCCTGATACAGAGAAGGCACAGGTTTCTAATTATAATCTGCTGGTTCAGGCAGAAGCGACTATTGCTCAGTTGGAAGCGCAGAAGAACAATGCGAATACGAATAATCCATTTACGAGTAATACCAGTGCTGCACAGACCGGAACTCCGGTATATTATGCGTCCAATATCCACGCAGGTAAGGATTTCTATCTGGACAGCCTGAAGAATAACTACAATCTGACCTTCTCAGATGATTTCGCTTCTGTTATGGATGAGATCGAGAAGGAATATAAAGAGAAGAACAAAGTAGCAGATGCCAGCGATGTAAACGGCAGCAAGACCACCACATCTGCAGACAGTCTTCTGGTAAGAAACTGGCAGGATATCCTTGCAGTCTATGTATATCAGCAGAGCCAGGACGGAAAAACAGAATTTACTCTGGATTCCTCCTGCAAGAAAGACCTTGCGAAAATCTTTGCAGAGATGAACCCGATTGTAAGGGACAAGCAGGATATCACTCACGTTACATACGCTAATCGTAAAATCAACTACTATATTAAGAAAAATAAAATCGCAAAGAAGGATCGGACGATCCTTAAGAAATATGTGGAAACAGACTGCAAACTCCTCTGCGCGGTAGTAACAGCTGCCAACGGTTTTGTCCGCGAGAGTGTAGGGGATGATGTTTCCGAGGAAAGAGTAAATGTTATCTCCGCAGCCTATTCACTGGTTGGTAAAGTCGGTTACTTCTGGGGCGGCAAATCCACAGTGATCGGTGAAGATCCAGGCTGGGGAACCAGCGAGAAGGTATCAGCCGAGGGAAGCAAGAGCACCGGGACCATCCGCGCATACGGACTGGACTGTAGTGGTTTTGTCACCTGGGCAGTGATCAACGGATATCAGGATAAAGCAATGCAGGAAGCTGTAGGCGACGGAACTTCCGATCAGTGGGAGAAAGCAAACGTGGTAACTGAGGCAGATGCACAGCCCGGAGATCTTGTGTTCCAGAAAGGACCGGAAGCAGGAAGCGATAATCATGTAGGTATTCTCTGCGGTAAAACAGACGCAGGTGACTGGATCGCAGTACACTGCTCCTCCGGCAAGAATGGAGTAACAGTAGGCGAAGCATACAGTGCAAGCTTCCGTTATATCCGCCAGCCATCCTTCTACCCGACACAGGAACAGGTTCAGGAAATGCAGAGTAGCAGTACGGTAAGCATAACAACAGGTGATGCAGCAGCTTCCACAGGAACAGATATCTTTTCTGCAAATGTGACAGTAAGCAATACTCTGCAGGATGCGATGAAGTCAAATACTTCCGACTCAACAGGATTCACAACATCGGAATCCACTGAGAAGACTTCCATCCTTCCGGATAAGATTGATCTGTCAAAAGAGAAAGTCGCTGTATTTAAGGCAAAATAAAATGGATAAAAGAAGGGAGAAAGTCATACAAAAAAGTCAGGCTTTCCCTTCTTTTTTCGTGTGTAAACTTTTTATCTGTTAACTTAAACGATCAAGTAAAAACTGACGAATTTGCTTATTAGTCTGCGGAATATGCTTCAAAAACGAAAAAAATATTCGAAAATATGGAAACAAAAATTGACAAAGTGTACGAAATATGTTAGCTTTAAATTAATAATATAATGTCAGATAAAAAAAGGAGAAATTCCTTCTTTTTTGTTGCTGATATTACAGTAAAATCTGAAGATGAGACACCAACAGATGATTTGTTCTGTAAACAGTGAACACACTGTTGTGTCCGGAAAAGAGATACACAGATGGCATTAAGACGTGAGAGAATGAGGCTTGGTGACATGCTCATCAGGCAGAATGTACTGACTGAAGATGAATTAAAGAAAGCCCTGGAATTGCAGAAGGGAAGCGGCAAGAAGATCGGTGAAGTTCTGGTAGATAATGGCTTTATCACTGAGGATATGATCGTTCGTGCCCTCCAGATGCAGCTGGGGCTTAAAGTCGTTCAGCTGACAGGCGTGACGATCCCGAAAGAAGTCCGAAACCTGGTCAGTGTAGACATTCTTAAGAAATATACCTGCATTCCTTTTGAACTGGATCCCTACAACGCCAATATCCTTCATCTGGCAATGGCAGATCCGATGGATATGGCTGCAATCGATGACATCTCTATCGTGACAAACCTGCAGATAGAGCCTTACATTGCTACAACCAGAGATATTCTTGCGGCAATCGACAGATGCTACGGCGCATCAGAGACACTGGATGCAGCCAGACGATTTACTCAGGAGAGAGCACAGCTTCGTGGAGGAGCAGCAGACGACGATACAGATACGGATGTAAGTGATGCACCTATTGTGCAGCTGGTGCGTTCCCTTATTGAACAGGCAATCCGCCAGAGGGCCAGTGATATCCATATCGAAGCTCTGGAGAACAAAGTCCGTATCCGTTACAGGATCGACGGTGCACTCTATGAGCGTATGGTATATGATAACAGCCTTCTTCCTGCGATTTCCACCCGTATCAAGATCCTTGGAGGCATGGATATCTCAGAGAAAAGGAAACCTCAGGACGGACGTATGTCCATTATGGTAGACAGACAGGATTATGATATCCGAATTTCCTCTCTGCCTACTGTACACGGAGAGAAGATCGTAATGCGACTCTCTTCCAAACTGAACCTGACACGTAACAAGAAAGATCTGGGACTTCCACCCGATGAGATGGAACGTTTCAACCATATGCTGGCTAGTCCTTTCGGGATCATTCTTGTAACAGGACCTACAGGAAGCGGTAAATCCACTACCCTGTATACCGCATTAAGTGAATTAAATAAAGAAGCAGTCAATATCGTAACAGTAGAGGATCCTGTGGAGGCAGATATTGAGGGCATCAATCAGGTACAGGTCAACAACAAAGTAGACCTGAATTTTGCCTCAGCCCTTCGTTCCATTCTCCGTCAGGACCCGGATATCATTATGATCGGTGAGATCCGAGACAGGGAGACAGCCACTATTGCAGTACAAGCATCCATAACAGGACATCTGGTTGTCTCTACATTACATACCAACAACGCAGTAGGTACTCTGAACCGTATGGCGGATATGGGAGTGGAGAGATATCTGATCGCAGATTCTGTTGTAGGAGTTATCGCACAGCGCCTTGTGCGTAAGCTGTGCAGCCACTGTAAAAAAATGCGTCCTGCCACCTCTGAGGAGAAGAGAGTGCTGAGGATGAACACACAGGAGGATGTAAATGTCTATGAACCCTGTGGCTGTGATTTCTGCAGCCATACAGGATATTACGGGCGTATCGGTGTGTTCGAGATCATGGAGGTCAATGACGAGATCCGCGACCTGATCGCAGAGAATGGCACAACAGAGGAACTGGAACGTGCAGCCAGAAACAGCGGTATGCGCACACTGAGAGAGAATGGTATCAACTATGTGCTGAACGGCACCACTTCTGTGGAAGAGATGCTTAAGGCATCTTATGAATGATTGAGACTTATAGATTATTAATTTTACGACTATTAATATAGAAGGAATTCCTGCGGAACCGGAGTTCTCCGGAGATTCTCAGGGAGTTACGAGGCAGATTAGGAAATATGTATAATTTAGACGAAATACTGATACAGTCAGTGAAGGTAAAGGCTTCCGATATCCATCTGACAACCGGTCGGCCGCCAAGCTACCGGATCGATGGCGTACTGGCCCCCATAGAGGGAGAACGCCTTACCCCGCAGATGCTTGAAGACATTCTCATGCCCCTGATGGATGTCCGTCACAGAGAAGAATTACAGAACAATGGACAGACGGACTTCGCATATGCCATCTCAGGTGTGGGACGTTTTCGCGTAAATGTATTTAAACAGAGAGGAACACTTGCTTCCGTTATGCGAAGCCTTCCTTTCAATATCCCGGAACCTGAGGAGCTTGGTATTCCTGCAGAGGTAGTGGAGATGACCACGCGGAAAAGAGGTCTCATTTTGGTAACAGGACCTACAGGAAGCGGGAAATCAACCACATTGGCTTCATTGATCCATGTGATCAACAGGAATTATCCTTACCATATTATTACATTGGAGGATCCCATCGAATATCTGCACAGACATGATAAATCTGTGGTAAACCAGAGGGAGATCGGCAGTGATTCAACGAATTATGCACAGGCACTGAGGGCTGCACTCCGAGAAGACCCGGATGTGATCCTGGTAGGAGAGATGCGAGACCTGGAAACCATTTCCACTGCCATCACAGCGGCGGAAACCGGTCATCTGGTATTTTCCACCCTTCATACTATCGGTGCGGACAAGACTATCGACAGAATCATCGATGTATTCCCGCCAAATCAGCAGCAGCAGATAAGGATTCAGCTTGCCTCTGTATTAGAGTGCGTTGTATCCCAGCAGCTTCTCAAGAAAGCAGACGGAAGCGGCCGTGTAGCTGCACTTGAAATACTTTTTGCAAATAATGCAGTGCGAAACCTGATCAGAGAGAGCAAGACCTATCAGATCTCATCTGTGATGCAGACCAGCAAACGTGCAGGAATGCAGACAATGGATGATGCACTGTATGACTTATATATGAGAAAACTGATCGATGCGGACAATGCAGTGACATATGCCCAGGAACCGGTCAGCATGAACAAAAAAGTCAGCTTTGACTTCTGACAGAAACTCGATCTGTCAGACACCCTGAGCCTGACTGAGAGAAAGAAGTGATAAAATGCCGGGTTTTACCTACGTGGCAGTAGATAAAAAGGGAAAAGAGAAAAAAGGAAATATTGAGGCTGACACCAGAGAGAAAGTTATAGATATCCTGAAAAACGACGGGCTGATCCCAGTCTCTGTAAAAGAGCAGGGCGCCCTGAACAAAGACATAGATTTTTCCATAGGAAAGAAAGTAAAGCCAAGAGATCTGAGTGTATTCTGCCGTCAGTTCGTCAGCATCACCCAGGCAGGTGTCCCGATGAAGGAAGCCCTGCAGATGCTTTCAGAACAGACAGAAAACAAATGGCTGAAGCGTGCCATCTCAGAGGTACTTCTCAGTGTGGAGAAAGGAAATACACTGGCAGACTCCATGAGAGGCCAGTCAGATATTTTCCCGCCAATGCTTATCAATATGGTAGAGGCAGGTGAGAATTCCGGAAGCCTTGAGATGGCTTTCACACGAATGGCAATACAGTTTGAGAAGGAAGCCAAGCTGAAGGCAACCATCAGAAAGGCAACCATCTACCCGATCATTCTGGTCGTTGCTGCGATTGGAGTTGTGGCTGTTATGCTTCTGTTCGTTATTCCTATCTTTATTGATATGTTTGCAGATCTGGATGTGGAGATGCCGGGGATCACCATGTGGGTTATGAATACCAGTAAGTGGATGACTGAAAAATGGTATATTATCCTGGGTCTGATCATTCTGGTGATCGTGGCTTATAAGATGATCTACAGGACAGAACAGGGCAGACTTGCCATCGACAGAGTTAAGATGAAGATGCCGTTGTTTGGCAAGCTGACAGTAAAGACTGCCTGCGCACAGTTTGCAAGGACAATGAGTACACTGTTGTCGTCGGGTATCTCTACTATTGATGCACTGGAGACAGTGTCCAAGATCGTCAATAACATCCATTATACAAATGCGTTGCTGAAAGCACGTGAGGAAGTAATGAAAGGTATTCCGCTGTCAGAACCGCTGACTGCCTCAAAAATTTTTCCGCCTATGGTGTGCCATATGACTGGGATTGGTGAGGAAACTGGTAATATTGAGGATATGCTGGAGAAGCTGGCGGATTACTATGACGAAGAGGTGGAGATGACTACCCAGAGTGTACTGGCGGCTATGGAGCCGTTGATCATTGTGTTTATGGCTGTTGTGGTTGGTACGCTGGTTGTGGCGGTGGTTTCACCGATTGGGGCTATGTACAGTGGATTGGATAATCTGTAATAAAAGTCCCGGATTGCGATTGGGAACCGCAATAAAAGTTTCCGAAGAAACAGGATGTGCTGTAGTCTGGCATAGGAGACTGCATTCATCAGATATATACACACACTAAATATGAAAAGGAGAGATGTAAAATGTTCAAATGGTTCAAGAACAAAAAGAAAGATAACAAAGGTTTCACACTTGTTGAACTTGTTATCGTAATCGCAATTCTGGCAATCCTCGTAGGTCTGCTGGCACCACAGTACACCAAATACGTAGAAAAATCCAGAAAAGCAGCAGATGCAAGCAATATGGATGAGATGGTTAAGGTAATTAAGGTATATGCGGCGGATCCGGCGAATGAGTTGGCAAAGGGTGATTATAAGATTACTATGAGTGAGACGGGGACTGCAATTAATGCTAACGGAAAAGAATTAACAGAAACTTTAGCGGATGGTAAAACATTTGAAGGTTTAGAAAAAGAAATGCACGAATCTATCCCAAATTGGTCACAAACTAAGTTGAAATCAAAAAAATGGGGAACAAAAGGAGCAAAAGATAGTATCATTGCAACTGTAACAGTTGGAAAAGATGGTGGTACATCCGTTGCATATTCAAATTTGGGCGGAAGTGATAAATTTAAGAATTATATGACAACAGGCTCAGAGGTTACCGAATAATCATTACGTTGTAAGTATAGTGAGGTATAAAAATGCTTAAAAGAAATAAAAAGAATAATAAAGGTTTTACTTTAGTTGAATTAGTAATTGTAATTGCGATTCTTGCAATCTTAGTAGGGTTACTGGCACCGCAGTATACTAAATATGTAGAGAAGTCCAGAAAAGCAGCAGATGCTAGTAATATGGATGAAATTGTAAAAGTTATAAAGATATATGCAGCAGATCCTGCAAATGAACTTTCAGCAGGAAAATATACAGTTAAAATTGGCGATGCTAAATCTACAAAAGATAATCCAGCAACTACAGTGACTGGTGATCCGACTACTGATCAAGATAAACTTAAGGCTGCCTTAACTGAGTCTATTCCTTCATGGGAGGATACAACTGTTAAATCCAAAAAATGGAAAGATGGAGAAACAAGCCCTATTTATGCAATAGTTACCGTTGGAGAAGATGGTGGAACAAGTGTACAGTATAGTTTAACTGATACATATAAGAAAGACAATACGTTTGAAAAGTATATGACAACAGGTTCTGAGGAAGGAACAAAGTAAGTTATATTAATTGCTTTTAATTTTGAGGTTGCAATTGTATAAGTAGTATAGCTGACCAGGGAATTAAAAACATTTTTAATTCTCTGGTTTGATATGATTTACTGCAAATAAAGAAGTCTGTCAAAAATTAATGTTTCACTTCAATAGAATAAGGCTCAGAAGATGCCAAATAACGATAAAAACGAAAGGATTTTCCTATGCTCCTTTTTTTAAATTTACTCCCCTACATAGTTGTTTTTATATTCGGAATTACCATTGGAAGTTTCCTGAATGTCTGCATTTACAGGATTCCGTTACATGAGTCCATTGTGACGGCACCGTCTCATTGCATGACTTGCAGGAAGAAGCTTAAGTGGTATGATATGGTTCCGGTGTTTAGTTGGCTGGTGCTTGGGGGAAAGTGTCGTAACTGTGGCTCTTCGATTTCAGCGCAGTATCCTATGATCGAAGCAGTGAACGGATTTATTTATGTACTGATCTGTGCAGTCAATGGTCTGAACAGTTTCAGCCTGATCTATTGTCTTATGGCGTCGGCTCTTCTGGTTCTGAGTGTGATTGACTGGCGGACTTATGAGATTCCGTTTGGAATCAATGTGTTTCTGTTTGTCCTTGGAATTGCGATGGCTGTGCTTGACAGGGGGAATCTGGTGGAGCATCTGATTGGGATGGTCTGTGTCAGTGGTGTGCTGGAGATTCTTTATCTGGTGAGCGGTGGCGGAGCGATCGGTGGGGGTGACATTAAGCTGATGTTTGCCTGTGGTCTGATTCTTGGATGGAAGCTGATTTTGCTGGCTTTTGTGCTGGGATGTATTATTGGTTCTGTGGTTCATATTATCCGCATGGTGAGGAAGAAGGCAGGGCGTATGCTTGCCATGGGTCCTTATCTGTCAGCCGGGATTTTGCTGGCTGCTTTGTGGGGAAACAGGTGGATTAGCTGGTACCTGTCATTAATTTTTAACTGAAAATTATAGAATTTTTCAGTTAGAAAAATGAGTTTTAAAATGTTTTATCTGTTAAAATTTATTTTTGTAATTGAAAAAGGGCGGTTGTCTGCAGAGGACAGCGGCTCATACGGAGGAAAAATACAAATGGCGAGAATTTTGAGTATAGAGGCAGAGGCATCTCAGATCAGAGTTGCGGAAGTTGAAGTACGTGGAAAAAAGGGAAGGATTTATAATTGTTTCTGTATACCGGCACCCCAGGGGGCTGTGGAGGATGGACAGATCCGTGATACAAAAACTCTCGGAGAGAATCTTAAGGCAGAGCTTTCCCAGAGAAAGATTAAGACAAAGAAAGTATATTTTGCCACAGGTTCTACCAGGATCGCAAGCAGGGAAGTCCGTATCCCTTTTGTGAAGGCAAACAGAATACAGAGTATTATAGAGGCAAATGCCACAGATTATTTTCCCATTGATGTGAGTAAGTATGTGCTGTCCTACAGTGTGGTCGATGTGGAGAGCCAGAAATCTGAGGACGGGAAGGAAGAGACAAAGCAGTACCATCTGATGGTTTATGCCGCTCCCAAAGCAATCTCAGCAGCTTACAGTGAGTTTGCGGAGAATGCAGGGCTGACAATGACAGGAATCACCTACACGGGTGACAGTATTTATCATTCGGTAAAGGATGAGTATGCAAAAGGAACTCATATTCTGGTTAAGGTGGAATATATGGGAACCAGCATTACGATCATCCAGGACGGTGAACTGACCCTCCAGCGTAATATTAATTATGGTGTGGACAGTGCGGCAGAGACAGTAAGGGCTTTCCCGGAGTTTGGGGACAGGCTGGATGCGAATGAGGCTCTGGATGTGCTTTGCAGCAGAAAATGTATCAATCCTTTCCTTGACATGGAGTCTTTTGACGAAGAAATCTCTGATGAGGAGAGAAAGCTGGAAACTGCCAGGGCTGAGGTGACAGAGAGCCTCAGATACCTGATCGGAAATATTTCCCGTATTATGGACTATTATATTTCACGTCATACGGATACAAACTTTGATTCTATCGCATGTTGCGGTCTTGGTGCGCGGGTAAAGGGGCTGATGCTCCTTCTTACCAATGAGCTGGGACAGCAGGTAGACGTATTACAGGAGTTTAAGAATTTTGCCCTGCCTGCCGGCGGAGATGCACAGGAAGCCTGCCTTTACGCTGCAGTTCTTTCATCGGGTACTTCAGGCGTAAACCTGATGGACAAGGTCAACAGGAAGAAGAAAGAAAAGAAAGAGACTTTGAGCGGTGCCATCATTATCTGTGTGGTCGGAACAGTGGCAGGAGTTGTGCTGACAGTTGCAGGATATGCAAACCGTATTTATCAGCAGCATGAGCAGGAGCGGCTGAATCAGAGAATCTCAGAAGAGAGCTCCATTGAGGAGATTTACAGTGCTTATACCAGTGCAAAGGCACAGTATGACAATTATCAGAATATGTATCAGTATACAAATACCCCAAATGAGGGACTTAAGAATTTTATTGAAGAGCTGGAAGAGAAAATGCCTTCGGATATTACAGTGGAGAACTTCAGCTCTACAGGAACGCAGGTCAGCTTTTCCATGCGTGTAGGCAGCAAATCGGCAGCAGCGAACACAATCATGCAGCTTCGTACCTTTGAGAGCCTGTCTACTGTAACCACTACAGGAATTGACGAGGCTGAGGATGGAACCGTATCCTTAAGTGTACTCTGTACATATTCAGATCCGGCACCGCTGGACAGCTCAGGAGAGTAATAGGAGACAGGATTAATTATGGACATGAATATTTCTATGCGTGATAAAAAAATACTGCTGATGTTTCTTGGAGTAGGTGTTTTTGCAGCAGGATATTTCTTCGGATACAGACCGCAGATGGAAGAGGCGCAGAGCATCCAGGCATCAACCGAACCTTTGAAGACAAGGCTGGATGACCTGCTGAAGCTGGCTGCAGACAGGGATTTTTATCTGAAAGAAACAGAAGATATCAATGCAAAGGTCAGCGAATATACATCTGCATTTCCGGCAGACATCCGTCCTGAAGACGGAATCGTACTTTCCATGAATATGGAGAATTCCCTGGATATGCAGATATCCAATGTAGGTCTGGGCACAAGAGAGTTTGTGGCTTCCCTGGACGGAAGTACAGAAGATCCTCTGGCAGGTCTGCCTGACCAGACTCTCTCAGAGCAGGCAAATGAGCAGACCCAGTCTCAGCTTGATGAGATCGAGGGCACAGATGTAGTCGGAGAGAATGAGCGTCAGGCTGCCTCCGATGCAGAAGTGGAGAATCTGAACAGTGTGTTCACCAGTCCTGTACTCTACCGGACACAGGACACCATGCAGTTTACGGGAACCTATGCCAGCCTGAAGGATATGGTTGATTATCTGGCTGACCAGACAGGCAGAATGACACTTGATAATGTAAATGCCTCCTTTGATTCCTCAACAGGAAATCTTTCGGGCAGCATTACAGTAAACCTGTTTTTCATGGCAGGAACAGGCCAGACTTATACAGAACCGGATGCAGGAAGCGTAGCATACGGAACAGATAATATTTTCGGAACAATAGAGTCAGGCAAAAAGAGCAAAAAAAGCAAGAAGAACAAAAAGAAAGCCGCAGAGACAACCACAGAACAGACGGCTTCCGACACCGGCGCTGACGGCCAGACAACAGACAGTCAGGAAGGAGCAAACACGCAGGACGCAGCCGCTGCTGAAACGACTGGACAGGCGCAATAGGGAAAGTATGTTAGAGGGGAGAGAAATCAGAGCCCCTCTAACTGTGTTTTTATAGATAACCGGATAGGAAAGGAGCATATGACAGTTGGACAGAAAAAAATATAATAACTCAAACGCAGGTATGACACTGCTGGAGGTTATCGTGGCAGTGAGCATCTTCTCCATAACTGCAATCGTGCTCCTGCAGAGCTTCGTGACGTCAAACAGGATAAATAAGAAGTCTAATACTTATATGGAAGCAACTACTGTGGCACAGAATATTATGGAGGAAATTAAGGCGAAAAAGTTTGAGGAGGTTTCGTTGGCATTTAATTATCCGGTGGATAGTACCGGTTATACGAGACTTAATTTTCTGAATACTCAGATTGATAAAGTGTTAAATGGTACTTTAGGAATTAAAGAAGTTTTACAGTCTAAAGATGAGAGTAAGAACGCAGTATACAAAGATGTCAGTAAATACAGAGAAGGTGTAGATGAAAAGAATATAACAGCATCTGTGATTTCTAAGGATAATGGTAAAACTTATGAATTTAATGCAAGAAAGTCCGGAGAGAATGCTTCGAAATATTTTTTCGAACTGACAAATGTGACTAATAATCATGAGTCATTTGATGCCCTGGTTGAGTTTGATGGAAGTTCAGATTCTGGTTATAAGAAGAAAACAGTTACAAATAATGAACAAGGTAAGAACGATTATCTGTCACCAAATATCTCAAATCTGGATACGAAATCTAATATTCTTTTTATTGTGCCTAAAGAAAAATATCTGAATGAGTTCAAAAAAGATAATGGATTGCTTGACAGGCAATATCGAGTGGCACACACTAAATGGGAAAATGACAGAGACAACTATTGTGGTTCTGTTGATTCAGAAGAATATCAAAAATTGTTGAGTGATTTTACAAGCAAATATCCAGAACCGAAACCGCTGTCAGCGGAGAAGGTTTTTAGCAGCGCAAAAAAAACTTTGGTTGTTACGTTAGATTATGAAGAAGAAATTGGTGAAGTCAAGGTGAAATTTAAATACAAAATTGACGCACATGATTATGTTTCGGAAGATAATCCGGTTTACGGTCGTATGGATTTATGTAAGTGTGGCGGTGATACAGATAATGAGGGAGATTCCGATGAGTACTTCTGTACGATAAATACGGAAAAGGATTATACACAGGATCCGGAAAATGAATTAAAGAATATTTATATTTTTTATTATCCCAATTATAATTCTACAAATGCAACAAAAGCACTGGATACAATTACCTTTGAAAATCTGAATAACTATCCTGTTAATCTTTATGTCAGCAAACAACAGGACGAAGAAAGCAAAAAGGATAATTCGCTGGCCAGAAAAGAGAATATGTATCGCATGTCTCTGACAATCAAGGAAAACCCATATATAAATGAGAAAAAAGATACGAACTGGAACACCAATTCCAGTCTGTTCAGATCACAGACAAAGTTGCGTACAAATCTTGATTATAATATTTTTTATGAGGTATTGGATCGTCCTAAGATTAGCCAGATGAAATTAACTTACCAGGGGGTTGATGATGGTTCAGGAAGAGAAAGAAATGTTTCCGGTACCGGAGCAAAAAACATTCTGAGTTTTAACGGACTGGATGATAAAGAGGAAGCAGACAGAATATATACCGTTAAGGTCAGCGTGTATAAAGCAGGAGCTGCTGAAAAGAATTTTCCCAAAGAGGATTTAATTGTATCATTAGATGGAGCAAAAGAAGATTGATGTTTCTGGAGAAAAGAATGAAAAATAACAACTGGAATTACAAAAAAAATAATAAAGGTTTTTCATTGTTTGCTGTAATCGTTGCAATTGCCTTTACAGGTATTCTTGGAATGCTTGTAGTATATATAGCAATGTCAAACTTCTATATGAAAATTACTGATTGGAAGGGAAAAGACAGTTTTTATACTGCGGAGCAGGCTATTGAAGAAATCCGGGTAGGTCTTCAGGAAGTGGCTGGTGATGCCATGTCTGAGGCTTACATACAGGTTCTTGAAGAATATGAGGGCAAAGCTGATAGTGATACTCCTCAGGATGAGGAACGCCAGTTGATGTTCTGTAAATTATTTTACACGAGATTAAATGACAAATTACAGGAGATATTAAATAGTTCTCATCCTGTTACAGACAGTATATTACAGGATAAATATGTGGATTTAAAGGTTGGAGAAAATGAAACACTCCAAATTGTAGATCCGGCACTGGTGGTAAATCCAGATCCGGCAACACAATCTGATAAGATTACTAAAAAAAGTAAAATAAAATTAAATAATATGAAGGCAATCTATGTTGATTCAAAAGGCAGAGCCTCTATTATAAAAACGGACATATGGATTGGAATTCCCGAGGTGAAATTTGCAACACCATCTACACTTCCTGATTTGATGAGTATGGTTGTTGTTGCTAATGGTGGAATTGTGTGTGAATCAGATCCTGATGTCAGTACAGAAGGAAATAAATTATCCGGAAGTATTTATGCCGGAAAAATAAATGATGAGAACTTAGAGAACAAATCTGCTAATCAAAAAGATGTCAGCATTCTGGTGAAACCAAACGGAAAACTTTCTGTCTTATCCGGAAAATATCTTGTTTGTTCAGATGAGGTCAATGTTGGGGCAAATAGTTCCTTTACCAGCCAGTCAGGAGTTTCTCTCTGGGCAAGAGGACTGACTTTAAAGTCTGCAACTGTCAATCTGCTTGGAAATACCTATTTTTCAGATGATTTAACAGTCGCATCAGGAGGCACTGCAAGTGATGTTACAATTGCAGGGAATTATTATGGATATGGTTCTGTAGAGTCTGCAAAAGATTCTAAATGTGAATTTACAAAAACAAGAGTATATGATTCTTACAAAGATAAAGATTTAAGCAGTGCAATTGCAATTAATGGAAAGTCTGCAAGATTGGATTTATCCGGTGTGCAGAAACTGATGCTTGCAGGAAAGAATTATATTTCTCAGTCAAGTGATGTTAAGACAGGAGAAAGTATTACTGTAAAGGGAACACAGTTGGCATATCTCGCACCTGCAGAAATATTGGGAAGCGATGAGACGGACAGCAGTAATTTTACAAATCCTATGGCATATGAAGCATATGAACAAAATAATCTGGATTCGGATTCTGTTCCTGTAAAGTGGAATACACCGGTTGAAAGTTGGGGTAACAGAACCCTGAGTCAGATAGGTGTATCAGAAACACAACCAATTCAGAAAATATATGATCAGAAAGAACAGGTCGTCTATTTTTATCTGAACTTTGAAAATGATGAAAATGCCGCCTCATTTATGAGTATGTACTATCAGAAAAATCCTGAGATGAAAAAAAAGATGGATCAATATCTTTCTTTCTATTTTCAGGGAGAAGATTCCGGAATTTATGTGAAAGACAGTCAGGCTTATCTGATGTATGTTACAAATGGAAATATTCTTTCTTATGAAGGCGGAGAGAAAGCCGAAGGTAATCTACATGAGGCAACATATTCTCAGATGTCAGCAAAATTACTGAATGATCAGATACGTTACCAAAATGAGTGGTATGCACTTAACAGAAAAATGGTAGATGACATGGGCAATCTGGAACAAAATGTGAAAGACCCGGATGATCCTGATTCGGTACATAACGAAGATTCAATTGATCAGAGTGTGTTTGATAACCTTGTTAATGAAAAGAAATTACGGACATATGTTGAGCATAAGTCAGATAAAATATATCAATATCCTGAAGGCAGTAGTTCACCAAGTATCATAATGGCTAATAATGCTTCAAATTCAAAGTATGGTATGACTGGTACAGGAAAGACACTTGTTATTACTTCTGATATGGCTAAAAATTTACGTTTGGTTGTATGTACTGGTGATGTACAAATTGAAGGAGGAGTCAATTTCCAGGGAATTATTATGACAGATGGAAAAATTACCCTACAGCCGAAAGCATGTCTGGAAGCAGCACCTGTAGAAGCAGCAAAGATATTCCAGCAGCAGATAGATGACGGAGCCGGAAATATTAAGGCTCAGGATTTCTTCTGGATGGGGGATCAATATGTATTAGGAAATACAACGGATACTTCTCAGAATGCAAACAAAGATTATACCACATATGATCTGGCAGATTGCGTAACCTACAGAAACTGGAAAAAAGAATGATGTGTAAACCACAAAACGAAGAAAAGGGGTGGAAACAGATGAAAAAGAAAAACAGAGGATTTACTCTTGTGGAAATGGTTGTCATAATCTCCATTTTTGTGCTACTTCTTGGAATCATGGTTCCATCTCTAAACTCAATATTAGGCTTCAGGGTGCAGAGGGCTGCTAATTCTATTGCATCCGCGTTAGATAAAACTAAAATAGAGGCCTCTAACCGTCTTGTAGGAGAAATGATGTTAGAGAGACGTGAAGATGGTTATTATATTAGTTATATTATTGATCGTGGGAAAGTAAATGGAAAAGAAAATATAAAATGGAATGAGGATGAAGAAAAAATTGCTCCCTCAAAAACAAGTATAATCTATAAAGTGGAAGGGGGCAATGAGGCGAGGGAAATGACAGTGGGTGAGAGTCTTATTATTACTTATGATCGAGCAACCGGTGCATTTTTGCCTTTGCAGAGTCAGAATGAGACATATTGGAATAAAGATATTTTTCAGGAATTGCGAGATGGTAAAAGTATCTTTACTGGCGGAGTCTATTGTAATCAGATTATTGTCAGTGGTGGAGGAAGAACGAGAATAATTAATCTTTTGAAAGATACTGGCAAATATGAAATTACCGCGGGATGACAGATTTTATTTGTACATGAAATATGTCTGATGAAACGAGCGTATAAAATTTTGAGGGAGAAACGTTTATGAGAAACCACAGCAGGAAGCACAGATTGAATAACAGTGGGCTGACATTAATTGAATTGATTGTTGCGATTGCTATTATAGCTATTTTTTCCGGTGTTGTGCTGACTTATATTACATCAAGTTCAAATTTTTACAGAAATACATCAAGTAACTCTAAAGTTCAGATGGAGACACAGGAAACATTTGATAAACTTGAAGATATGATTATCAATGCTAACCGAAATCTGACATATGGCACTCTGGATGGACAGCCTATAGAAAATGATATTAAGAGGAATAATCATTCAACAAGTAACAGCAGTAAAATATTTATGGTTTCCAGTGGCGTGGATTCAGAAGAACCAGAACCATCTTCAGAAGATGAGTCTGATGCAAGAACAAATCAGACTGAAAGAAAAGATGAAACAGACAGACAATATATAATATGGAATTGCACTACGGGAGAAATCAGATATATTCATTCCGAAAAGCAAAATAATAATTGGGTCAATAAATCCAGTGGAGAGATTCTGGCAACTGGTGTAATTGATTTCAGAGCAGACATCAGCAAAGCAGTCAGCAATAAAATTGTAAATTTTCAGCTGACAACTGAAAATGGGACAAAAAAAGTTCAGACATTACATAGTGTAAGCCTGAGAAACGAATTGGACGTCACAGAGGAGATAGATGATCCTTTTGTAAATCCTACTGTTCCTCCTCAGCCAGGCACTAATACGCCAAAACCGGAACCGCCTAGTTCAGCACCAGTTCCGAATAGATTGTTGCTTGATAAGTCCACAGCTTTGATTGCAGCAGAACGAATAATGTTGATTTAGGTATAACTGCTACAGTAAGTTACGATGATGGTATGAAAATGGTTGGGGTCGCACCCCCTGTCGGGAAAATAAAGAAACAAAATTTGTCTTAAAAATTCTCTAAAGAAAGTATAAAAATCTAACTGAGCCACAGACTGACACCCACCCAGCCTGTGGCTTTTTCATATTCTAAGGTTGACATCCCATCTGCCATTTGCTACACTGAAATTACATATCTGGGAAAGTTCTAAGGCCGTTCGGTCAATCTGATTCCACATATGAAGCGAAAATAAATATGGTGGAAACAGTACAACGGCACATATAAATTCTGCAGAAACGATGCTGTTTCCTCCATCATAAGGAAAGGAGCATGCAGATGCAGAATGAAAGAAAAAAACTGGAAGAGTTAAACCTGTTGGATGATTTTCTCTTCAATGCCATGATGACATATCCTGAAATGGGAGAGAAGTTTACACGAAAGATTCTGAAGCTTCTGTTTAACAGGGAATTTCGAAATCTGAAAGTGATCGCACAGAAATCCTATGGGGGATTGAATACGGATCTGCGGGGAGCTCGGCTGGATGTTTATGTAGAAAGCGATGACAGCGCGGAGATAGATGCGTCAGAGGATGTATCTGTCTATGACCTGGAGCCGGATAAGAATGATAAAGCAAAGTATATTGCCGCATTTCCACAGAGAATCCGCTTTTATCATGCTATCATAGACAGCCGCAGTCTGAAATCAGGAGAGGATTTTGGAAAGTTAAAGAGAGTATACGTGATCTTTATCTGTAATTACGATCCTTTTGGTTGCGATAGGGTGAAATATACAATACGAAATATGTGCGTAGAAGAACCGGAAATGCCATATGATGATGGTGCACAGACAACCGTATTGTATACTAAGGGAACAAAAGACGATGACATATCCGAAGAACTCCGGCAGTTCCTGAATTATATGGAGAACACAACCCAGACAAATGCAGTAAATGATACACTGAAAGCTATCCAGAAGATGGTGGATATTGTAAAGCGGGACGGGGAGGTGTCTTTAAGCTATATGAAGGGATTTGAGAGAGATACGATCATGTATGAAAAAGGTCAGGAAGCTGAACGCCAAAATACAGAAAGAGAACGCCAAAGAGCGGATTCTGCTGAAAAAGCAAGGGATGAAGCTAAAAAAGAGAGAGATGAAGCTGAAAATGTAAGGGATTCTGCTGAAAAAGCAAGGATGATTGCTGAAGAAGAAAAAATAAAAGCCCAGAAAGAGACGGCAGAAGCACTTAAAAGAGTAGCGGAACTGGAGAAGATTCTGCAATGTAAAACTGCGGAGATTAAATAAGATTATCTTAAGACAGCCACAGACTGGAGCCCACCCAGGTTACTGTTCACTCCGTTCACAGCAACCAATGTTTCTGATGTCTGCGCACGATTCCCAGGTTGACATCCCGCCTGCCGTTTGCTACACTGATATCACATATCCGGGAAAGTTCTGACGGTCGCCTCTATAATATCCTGTATGAGGCGAGAAGAAATAAATATGGGAAGATGGAGAGGTGCTGTTATGATGGAATTACCTGAAGAAAAGATTTATGCAAGAGGTGAAATATATAATCTTCCGGAGCGGGTTTTTCGTGAAATTACAATGTTCGCAAAAAAACACTCCATCCAAAAGGTGATTCTTTTCGGTTCCAGAGCCAGAGGAACTCACAGAGAGAGAAGTGATATAGATATAGCTGTATATGGTGGGAATTTTGATTCTTTTTACTGGGATATCAAAGAAAATGTGCACTCATTGCTGATATTTGACATTGTTGAGGCAGATGGAGATATTTCGGAAGAGTTAAGGGAAGAAATTGTGAAGGATGGTGTGGTGATTTATGAAAAAACTTGATAATTTTTCAAATTGTCTGTCCATACTGAAGAACGCAGATTTCGTGCTGGCAGATTCTAATGATATTTACAGGACAGGTGTGATCGGACAGTTTAATCTTACCTTTGAATTAGCATAGAAAGCTCTGCAGGAGATTATGAGTATGGTATCCAAGATGCAGAGACAGGTTCACCCAGAGAAATATTGCAGTTGGGATATCAGTATGGTTTTATAAATGATTCGACAGTATGGCTTCTTATGTTAAAAAAGCGTAATACTTCTGTGCATATTTATAATACTGTAATATCACGATATTTCCGATGGAGAGTATAAATTAACTCCGGGTACAGGAAATTACGACTTCGTACCTGATGATACTGCCCCAGAACAGACTGTGGAAGTAGACCATATGTATTATCAGGGGGGATATACAAACCATGACTGGTTTAAACAGTATGTGTTCCATCTGGAACCGGGTGAAGCGGGAAGTGATGAGAGAAAACAATTTGATGGTTTTAAAAAGGAACAGACCAGGATTCGGATGGACATTATGTGAATACTCTGGTATATCTTTATGGACAAGCAAATACACGAACTGTCTGGACATCCATCAATTTGAAACAGCGTCAGCTCTTTGATCTGGACTGAGGAAGCAGATTTACTAAATTATCTTTCAGTAGGACGAAAGGAAGGAATAAGGATGAAAAAAAAGAAACAGGATAACAAAGGATTTACATTAATCGAGCTTGTGATAGTAGTTGCTATTCTGGCTATTCTGATCGGTATACTTGCTCCTCAGTATACCAAGTATGTAGAGAAAGCCAGAAAAGCAGCAGATGCAAGTAATATGGGTGATATGGTAAATGCAATTAAGCTGTATGCAGCGGACGGTGCTCATCATTTGCAGACAACAGAATATCAGCTTATCATTGGAGATGGTACAGGTGGTACAACGGGAGGTACTGTACTTATTGAACCATCAGCACCCGCTGGAACATCGGATACAGAATTAAGAGCAGAACTGCAGAAGGAGTTTCCAGGCTGGGAGACGAAACTAATAACAAAATCCAAAAAATGGGGAGAGAATGGAAGTTCAGCATCTATAAAAGCTAATATAACAGTAAATCCAGATGGCGGAATCTCCGTTTCTTATGGACCGGATAAATTTGCAGAATATATGAGCAATAGCGGAAGCTGAAAGTTTTTGGATTAATTCCTGTACAAAGAGAAACGTTCTGGATTATAATGGGAAACGATAAGATGATAATTAAAGCAGAATGAAAACAAATTACAATGTGATATCAGAATTATAAAATGATAACTGAGAAGGACTATTTGAATGAATAAAAAGAGATTTTCCGTGACCACATTGGGGTCGCACCCCCTGTCGGGAAAATAAAGAAACGAAATTTGTCTTAAAAGTTCTCTAAAGAAAGTATAAAAATCTAACTGAGCCACAGACTGGAGCCCGCCCAGTCTGTGGCTTTTTTCTTTATGATGTTTTTACGGTACAGAGCTTTCTTCTTTTCTCTTGCCTCTTGCCATCTTTGCGGGATACCATTTTTCAAACCATATTGTAAAAAATCCCATCAAGAGTGGAATTAAATTGTTTACAATGATAAGCAGATTTCCAAACCCGGCTCTTCTAAGCAGAAAGGTCCAGACTGCTGTCAGTACATATAACAATCCCCATGCCGCTGCAAGAATATAATTTATCTTCATGAAGAGAGGGTTTTGATGTGCACTTTCACCACCATAATTGTATTTTACATAAGCAGCGCATAAAGGTTCTTTTGTCAGGCATGAAAGCAGCCAGAACAATCCAAACACAAGATATCCTATATTTGTAGGAATATCTCCATTTCCGGTTACATTTGCTGCTGCGGAAAGTACAGCAACGGCTATCATAGAGAGTTGATCCCAGATCTCAAATTCATGATTTCTCATAATAAACGGTATGCCTGCCACTACGATAAGAGTTATCAAAGCTCCCACTTTAGGAGTGATAGAAACAGCAATCCAAAAGGCAATCCATGGTATAAGCATTGTCATCATAGAAGGTCTTTTCTTCTCCATCATGTTTGGAGATTTTTTCTCAGTATTTTTGACTGTAGATGTGCTTCCAAAGAATTTATCCCAATTGATCATCAAGGAGAAATCACCGGATACCGTATACATCTGTTTCCCCAATGCTTCTGCACCACCAATTTCTCCACGAGAAATAGCTGACCATACAGAAAAAGGTGTATCGATGTGAGTAGTTGGAGAAAGGCTTCCATCTGTAAAAATCTGGCTTCCGGTCTTGTTGAGTCGAATCTGATACGTATGATCCAAATCGGTAAAATGTATTTCAAGTACGCGTTCTTTTCCGTCATAGGCGTCTTTATTGTAAAGAGCGGCCATTTGCCGGGTAAATACAAGATCCTCAGGTTCTTTCTCTCCGGTCGTTTTGTTAATACCCCAGCTGGCATCTGCCATTTTTTCAAATACATCTCTGGGATATAAAAGTGTATGGAGTACAGCATCTGTTTCTTTCGATATTGCTCCTGTCATTGCATATTCAAAGCCTGCACATTTTACTGCAGCAAGATATTCATTTGTTCTCACTGACAATTCCTTTACACGAAACAATTCTCCCTGACCGCAAAAAATGGTCGTATAATTTCCCCTGCCAAGGAAATGGTCAAACATACGCAATACACTGTCATAATTTTCGTTAGCAGAATAAAATCCACAGGTAGAGATTAATACGTGTCTCTTGCCTTCCATATCATATCTGGCATCATGACTGCCGCTTCCGTATCCGTCCTGTCTTGAACTCATAAAAGGAAGACTCATTGGAAGCTGACGATCGATCAAATTCTTTAACATACCGGGAACATTAAAATAGTACAGTGGAAAAGACCATAAAATTAGATCAGCACGAATCAGTTTTTTAATGACTGTTTGCATATCATCATTTATACAGCATCTCCCGGGTGTTTTCTGCCAGCATGCAAAGCATCCCTTACACGCACCTATATTCATTGAAGCTATATGCAGTTCATCAACAGATAACTCTTCTTTATTACTCGTACATCCGTTTTCCAATCCCTTAATAAAGCTGTATGCAAGCTTTAATGAATTACTTCTTTTGTCTTTTGGGCTTCCGTTGATCAGAAGTATCCTCATCTCTATGCCCTCCATTCCTTTATTTCTGATAATGAAAGTGTACCCTTTCATATATGGATTGTCAACAGAACCAGAGGGGTATGAAATAAAGAAAAAATATTATTATTGTACTGTATAATGAGTAAGTGGTATAATAATACAAGTTTATATTGCAGAAAAAAGCTGTTGTTCGTGAGAGGCTGGGAATAATGATTGAGTGGAAACAAATGACGATGCAGGAAGCAGAGAATAAAATGGAGGTGCTTCGGGAGATTTTTGATGTAGTCCGTCTCCTGAAAGGGAGTGATCTGCAGGCTGCCGGAATGGAAAGTAAGCTTGCAGGAAGAGAAAATCTTTGCCAGTGTTATGCTTTCTGGAATAAAGATAAAAGATGTGAGAATTGTATTTCCCTTAAAGCACTGGAGGAGAAGAAACAGACATCCAAAATTGAATTTCTTGATTCTGATATGTATCAGGTATTTGCAAGGTATCTGGAGATTGACAGTGAGCCTTATGTAATGGAAATGCTGAAAAAGCTGGACGAAAACACACTGACTGATGAGGAAGGATATGAAAAACTGACGGAAAAGCTGACTGTATATAGCGAAAAGCTGTATAGGGATGTGCTGACAGGGGCGTATAATCGCAGATATTTTGAGGAAAAAGTCAAAAATATGTCTTTGAATGCCGGAGTTGCAGTTATCGATCTGGATGATTTCAAATTGTTCAATGACACTTATGGTCATGATGGAGGAGATCTGGTACTGACAACCGTAGTAAATGTAATTCGACATTATATCCGTCGCACGGATATTCTGGTGCGCTATGGAGGAGATGAATTTCTGCTGATCCTGCCCGGAATTGAGAAGGAAGTCTTTTCACAGAAGCTCCGTATGATCCAGGAGAAGATCCATGCGACGCATATTCCGGGTTTTAATCGTCGGAAGCTTTCAGTGAGCATTGGTGGAGCTATGTTTACCCATGGCAGATTGGAGGAAGCAATCACCAAAGCAGACAGACTTATGTATATGGCCAAGGGACATAAAAATATAGTAGTGACCCGGTGGGAGCAGAAGCAAAATACAGACAAGATGGAAAAAAGAAACCTGCCTCAGCTTCTGGTTGTTGATGATTCTGAAATGAACCGTGAGATACTTAAGGAAATTCTGGGAAAAGAATACCGGATACTGGAGGCCTGTGACGGGGAAGAGGCTCTGAAGATGCTGGAGCAGTATGGACCTGAAATCTCATTGGTTCTGTTGGATATTATTATGCCAAAAATGGATGGATTTGAAGTACTCGCCTATATGAACAGAGATAAATGGATCGAGGATATACCGGTGATCATGATTTCCAGTGAAGGATCAGAGAGTTATATCCGCCGTGCCTACGAACTGGGGGCTTCGGATTATATAAGCAGACCATTTGATGCTAAGGTGGTATATCAGCGGGTTATCAATATGATCAAGCTTTATGCCAAGCAAAGGCGTCTGATCCATTTGGTAACAGATCAGATTTATGAAAAAGAGAAAAACAACCGTATGATGACCGGGATTCTCAGTCAGATTGTAGAGTTCCGAAATGGTGAAAGCGGGCTTCATGTGTTGCATATTAATATTCTGACTCAGCTTTTGCTGGAGAAATTGATGCGAAAATCAGAGAATTACGATCTTTCCTGGTCTCAGCAGCATATGATCGCCACAGCTTCCGCACTTCATGATATCGGTAAGATTGGAATTGATGAAAAAATTCTGAATAAACCCGGAAAGCTTACAAAGGAAGAATTTGAAGCCATGAAACAGCACACGATCATAGGTGCCCGGATGCTTGACAGGCTGGAAATGTATCATGATGAAGAGATGATGAAATATGCCTATGAAATATGCCGCTGGCATCATGAACGTTATGATGGAAAAGGATATCCGGATGGCCTGAAGGGAGAAGAAATCCCCATATCTGCCCAGGTGGTATCACTGGCAGATGTGTATGATGCCCTGGTAAGTGACCGGGTATATAAGAAAGCATATTCTCATGAAAAGGCAATGGAGATGATCCTAAATGGAGAATGCGGAATATTTAATCCTCTTCTTTTGGAATGTCTGGTGGAAATTCAGGATAAAGTACGCAAGGAACTTGGTATTAAAGATGTGAATGAATGTCTGGAATATCTGGAAGAGAGAAACAGATAAAATCCCCCTGAAAAGAGCTTAAACTCAGCGATGAATGAGTGTACATTTCTGTAGATCTGAATGGATTAAAATGGGAAGACAGAGCGATCAAGTTGAACGTGCAGCCTGCGGCAGTGGGAAATCAATAAATTTCTATCAGATCAGAAGGATGCAGAGAATGTTGCGGATTTGAAAAATAATAAATGGTCATTACAGAGATCGATTCATGAAATGCAAAAATATTTTGTAAAAAATTTTCCTGAGTATCTTGACAGGGAATAAATAATCCTTTATAGTATAGCACAGATTTGGTGTGTTACTGGACAGGCAGGCATTAACCGGTCATAAATGTTATTTTTTAATGTTTATGGGGGTTAGTGCCTTTTTTTGATGTATTCTTTGTGGTAAAACGCGGAATAATCATATGTCAGAAGGTTTTAATCTCCCGAAAACAAGACGGTTTATTCGCACGAATAAGGAAAAGGAGACAAAAGAACATGAAAGACAAGATTTTTGGAGTTTTGCAGCGTGTGGGAAGATCCTTTATGCTTCCAATCGCAATTCTCCCTGTTGCAGGTTTGCTGCTTGGTATCGGCAGTTCCTTCACAAATGAAACAACTATCGCTACCTATGGATTGCAGAAGATCCTGGGAAGTGGAACATTACTTAATTCTCTTCTGATCATTATGAACAAGGTTGGAAGTGCTGTATTTGACAATCTGCCGCTGATCTTTGCTGTTGGTGTTGCCATTGGTATGGCAAAGAAAGAGAAAGAGGTTGCTGCTCTTTCTGCGCTGATTGCATATTTCGTTATGAATGTGGCTGTCAGTGCCATGCTTCTTATCAACAATGAAATCACAGCAGACGGTCAGATAGCAGCAGATGTACTGGAAGGAACCATTACTTCTGTATGCGGGATCCAGTCTCTGCAGATGGGTGTATTCGGCGGTATTATCGTAGGTCTTGGTGTTGCGGCACTTCATAACCGTTTCCACAAAATTGTGCTTCCGAATGCGCTGTCATTCTTTGGCGGCTCAAGATTTATACCGATCATTTCCACGATCGTATATATGTTTGTGGGAATCCTGATGTATTTTGTATGGCCGGCAGTTCAGAACGGTATTTATGCTCTGGGCGGTCTGGTAACAGGCAGTGGATATCTGGGAACTCTGATTTTTGGTATTATTAAACGAGCACTGATCCCCTTTGGGCTGCATCATGTATTTTATATGCCCTTCTGGCAGACAGCAGTGGGCGGAACTATGGAAGTTGCAGGACAGGTGGTGCAGGGCGGACAGAATATCTTCTTTGCGCAGCTTGCTGATTCTGCAAATATAGCACATTTCAGTGCGGATGCAACCAGATATTTCTCTGGTGAGTTTATCTTTATGATTTTTGGTCTTCCGGGAGCAGCGCTGGCTATGTATCGCTGTGCAAAACCTGAGAAGAAAAAAGCGGCAGGCGGACTTCTTCTTTCCGCAGCGCTGGCATGTATGTTTACTGGTATCACTGAACCGCTGGAATTCTCATTCCTGTTTGTAGCTCCGGCATTGTTCGTAGTTCAGGTGATCCTGGCAGGTGCGGCTTATATGATCGCACATATGCTGAATATTGCAGTAGGACTTACTTTCTCAGGTGGTTTCCTTGACCTGTTCCTCTTTGGTATCCTGCAGGGAAATGCAAAAACAAGCTGGCTGAGGATCATTCCGGTTGGTATTATTTACTTTATCCTGTATTATGTAATCTTTACATTTATGATCAGGAAATTTAATTTCAAGACTCCTGGACGTGAAGATGATGATACAGAGACAAAGCTTTATACAAAAGCTGATGTAAATGCAAGAAAAGAAGCCGGAAAGACAGCCGGTGCAGCTGCAGCAACCTCCGGTGATCCGGTAAGTGAACTGATCACCAGAGGCCTTGGCGGAAAGAAAAATATCGTAGATGTTGACTGTTGTGCGACCAGACTTCGTATCACAGTTGCAAAGCCTGAAAAAGTTCGTGATGAACTTCTGAAACAGACAGATTCCAGAGGAATCGTAAAAAAAGGACAGGGCGTACAGGTTATCTATGGACCTCATGTAACTGTTATCAAGGCGAAGCTGGAAGAATATCTGGAGACTGCTCCCAACGAATTCGCAGATGAGACACCGGATAATGTACAGGTACAGGAAAATGCTGCAGCAGGAAATGCAGATGGACAGAACAGTGCAGAGGTTGAGGACAAAAATGCAGGTACAGCACAGTCCTTGGCACCTGTAAAAGAAGAAAAGATCAGAAAAACAGCAATCATTTACAGCCCTGTAGACGGAATCGCAGCAGATCTTTCTACTGCACCGGATGAAGGATTTGCAGGAAAAATGATGGGTGACGGTGCAGTGGTGACACCAACAGAAGGTACTGTATATGCACCTGCAGACGGTGAAGTTGAGTTTATTTTTGATACAAAACATGCCATAGGTTTCCAGACAGATTCCGGTATCCCTATGCTTCTTCATATGGGAATCGACACTGTAAAACTGGAAGGAAAAGGCTTCGAAATCCTGGTAACAGAGGGTCAGAAAGTGAAAAAAGGTGATCCGATGATGAAACTGGATTTGGAGTTCTTAACTGCTAATGCTCCGTCTATCACTTCTCCTATCCTTGATACTGAACCGGAAGACAACCAGAGGATTAGACTTCTGGCAAACGGTGAGATTAAGGCCGGTGAACCGTTGTTTGCGGTGGAGACACTGGAATAATATTGTTATAATATAGAAATAACGAAGTTAAACATGTCAAAAAACAGTTGGATGATCAAAAGAGATAATATCTTGATTATCTGGCTGTTTTTTTACGCATGTGAATTGAAAAGCATGACTTTTTGCAGGAGAAATCTGGGAATCAAAAATGTAACAAATTTGTGTGACGGGTAGGATTCTTATTCAAAATATGGTAAACTATATCAAACATGCTTTAAGGGCAAAGGGAAAATTGTTATAATGGCAATAAATTTTTATAGAGGGGATTACGACAGAGATGTACAGAGTTAGCAAGGTATTAAATAATAATGGTGTTATAGCCATTGATATGGATGAAAATAAGGAGTATGTGATTCTTGGCAAGGGTGTTGGCTTTGGAAAAAAGGTCAGCCAGCGTTTTGATAAGCCGGAGGGATGCACTACATATCGTCTGGAACAGGAGACAGAGCGTGGATCTGCGAAGGAACTGGTAAAGGGAATAGAGCCGGAGTATCTGGAGATTGCAGATGCAATTCTGACAGAGTCACAGAAAGTGTTTGGAGATTCCATAGACAGAGGGATTCTTTTTCCACTTGCTGACCATATTTCTTTTGCAGTCGCCAGAATCCGCAGAAATGAGCAGATCAGCAATCCGCTGACAGAGGATATCAAGGTTCTTTTCTACAGTGAATTTAAAGTTGCGGAAACACTGAAAACAATTCTGAGAGAAAGACTTCAGATAGCGATTGATGATCATGAGGTTGGATATGTGGCATTGCATATTCATTCTGCAATTGGTGACGAGAAGGTATCTGTTGCCATGCAGACTGCGAGAGCAGTGAGAGAGTGTATAGATATGATCGAGAATGCAACAGGTAAGCCGATCGATGTACTGTCACTGTCCTATAATCGTCTGATGAACCATATGAAGTATATGGTAGCGCGTGCATCTACAGGAGAGAAGCTGAACCTGGATATGAATGAATATATGCTGGATCAGTATCCCCAGGCCTATAAGGTTGCCACTGACATCTGTAAAAACCTGGAAGGATGTATTGGACATAAGCTGGATGAAACAGAGACAGGATATCTGGCAATGCATATTCAGAGAGTGTGTAAGGATGCGGTATGATTCGACAGTTCCTTTTAGATTATAGTAATTTCCAACTAAATAGTAATGTATGATTTGACTGTGAGCGCAATTTTATTATTTTCGGTCAATCTTGAGTAGGATTTGTCCTGACAATAAAATACACCAGTCTACGAGATTTTTTTCTCTCATAAACTGGTGTATTTATCTTATGAAATTTAATTTTTCGGCAATGTATCTTTGAATTCTGAATACTTACTATCTTCTGTAATTATCTTTACGTATGCATCATAAGCATTTTGTAAAGTAGTATATTTCTTGTCGTCCTTATTAGCAATATTCTGATAACCTTGATTATTAAATTGACGATCAGCAATTACCATGTATGGTTCTGTTATTTTATCTCCATTTCGCTGGGCAGTTGTTGACTCGGAAACATAGTATTCTCCATCTGCTCTGCAGATAATAACAGGAATTGTTGTCCCTTCCTGATAGTTGCTAACGTTTACAGAAGTCCAGAAAAGATAACGTCTCTTCTCGTTATATCCACTGCCCAGATATGCCCAGGTACCTTTTTTTAGCAGACTATCCTCTTTTATTAATTTTAAAATCGCTGGAACCATTGTTGAGTTTGTAGCGTTAGAATCAAGTTCAAAATTATTGTTGTTACTCAATGTGTTTTCCAATAATTTTGAATCTTTAAGTGGTCCCATCAAATCTTCATTAATCTTAAACGGATATTTTTTTCCGTCACTCTCATTTCCGCCTGACCATTTAAATTTCACACTGTTATCATCATTGAGGGAAATCTCACATGTTCCATTGGCGACTGGAATTCCTTCCCAATTGGCAGTATCTTCGTCACCTACAGTATGGGAAATCCCGGCGATGGTGATAGTTTTTGCGGATTGCCAGTCATTTATTTTCTGTTTCAGCTTAACTGTTCTCTTAGCCTCTTCGGGATCTTTGCCATCCAGATTTATATCTGCCATCATTTCGCCATACTCAGTGCGGACGTTTGCTAGGTCTGTTGATTCGCGGCTTCGTTCCACATATTTTGTGTAAGAAGGTGCCAGGAGTCCGACAAGAATTGCCAGGATTGCGATCACGACTACAAGTTCAACCAGGGTAAAGCCTTTATCTCTTTTTTGCATGTATTTTACCTGTAAATAAAAATGTTAAATAATAGTTATGCCAGGGGTAAAATATATACTACTTTACCCCTTAAGCTTTTTTTAGCATGATAGCACAGAATCGGTTACTGTGCAATATTTGCGAAAAAAATATTTCATTACAGGCATAGAGCAATCGTATGGATCATTTTTTCCACATCCAGTGGCTTGGCCAGATGTGCGTTCATGCCACAGTCCAGTGCGTGGCGGACATCTTCTGCAAAAGCATTGGCGGTCAGTGCGATGATGGGAATGGAAGAAGCATCCGTCCTGTCAAGCATCCGGATCTGGCGTGTGGCTTCGTATCCATCCATCAGAGGCATCATAATATCCATAAGTATCACATCAAATGTCCCCTCAGGGTGACGGGAGAAAAATTTCACAGCTTCCCTGCCATTGGATACTGCAGTTACCACAGCACCCTCCTCTTCAAGGAGTACCTGTGCCACCTCTCTGTTTATCTCATTATCCTCCGCCAGCAGGATCTTTATGCCCTGAATGGAGTTTCGCTCAGCTTCCGTCTCAGAAGAGATATCCCTTTCTTCTGCCTCTTCAAATGGCAGTGTGATCACAAAAGTACTTCCGATACCCGGAGTACTGGTAATCTCAATGGTACCGCCCATCTGCTCAAATAATGCTTTGGCAATGCTCATACCCAGTCCGGTGCCATGGTATACACTCCGGGCATCCACGTTCTCCTGAGTAAAGGGTTCAAAGATCTTTTCCAGATATTCGCTGCTGATGCCGATTCCCGTATCAGAGATCGTCCATCTGCAGATTAGTTTATGATCATGGGAAGGGAGAGCATCAACCTCCGTATGGATTGCCCCATTCTCTCTGTTGTATTTGATACAGTTACTGTAAATATTCATCATGGCACGACGGAGGTGCAGAGGGCTTCCGTATACAAAGGGATGTTCGTATATCTCCGGTGCGATATGAACGGTGAAATCAATGCCGTTTTTCTGTGCCTGCATATCAATCAGCATCTGTGTCTCTTTTTCATATCTGATCAGATCAAAAGGTTCATGGTTGAGTACAAGTCCGCCTTCCTCGATCTTGGACATATCCAGCACATCATTGATGAGAGAGAGCAGATGACTGGCTGAAATGAATGCTTTTTCACGATTATTTTTAAGGAATTTAACATCATTTTCATGTTTTTTATCAATTTCCAGCAGACCAATGATCCCATTCAGCGGCGTACGCATATCGTGTGACATGCGGGAAAGAAAATTGGACTTCTCTGCGTTGGCTCGTTCGGCAGTGTCAAGAGCTTCTTTAAGGAGCTTCTGGTGCCGGATTTCTGATTCCACCACATCGTCCACATTCAGAAATCCCAGAACAATGATACCGGAGTCTTCGTTTTTGATAAAGCGGAACTGATAGTAGTGGATACCATCCCTGTCATTTATCCGGTAATTTCCCTTGTATTCGGACTGACCGGACAAAACACCCATTACATTGCCCAGGTCCAGGGATTCTTCCAGCATTGTACGGTCATCAGGATGTACACGCTGCCGGATATAGTCTGAGAGGAAAAGATCATAGGGGTATGTATCCTTGTGTTTTTTGTCCTGATCAGGGACATCATGGTCTTCCTGCTTGATCACAGAGAGAGTTTTTTCTCTGGGGTTGATCAGGTATACGTTTAGGTAGTTGCTGCTCAGTGTCTGGACAATACTTACCTGTGTCTCATAGGCTTCCTGTGTTCTGGTGACATCTTCACCGTAGAGGATTGCTTCCAGATTTATCTTTAATATCGAGATCCGCAAAAGCATCAGTAAATCTGGAACGATATACGGAGATTTTCCCGGTTTCCCGGTTTACGCCATAAACAGACATGTAGTCAGAAGCAAGTAGGTTGATGGCACCCAGCAGACGGAGAGAGTTCTCACCTGTGGGAATAGACTTTGACAGGCTTTCTCCTTCGGCTACTGTGCTGAATACAAGTGCATGTCCTCTGCTGCCATCGGGCTGTACAGTCTCTACTGCATCAACTGTTTCATAAATATGGCGGATCGGATCCAGGTAAGTCTTTGGTCCCTGTATCCCCAGTGCTACAGGGCAGGGCGGGCATGGGGAATCAAGCCCCATAAGTGCCTTATAGCATTTCACTCCCGGCTGGAGATTGGGGTACAGCTGTTTGGCAGTGTCGTTATAGCTTAGGATATTATAGTCTTTGTCTATGCTGTAATATCCGGATGAGTGTGTGTTCATAATTTTGTACTCCTGATGTTTAGTATTTCAAAGTATACTCTTTTTACCAAAAAATAGCAATGATAATGGGGAAATTTATAAAAATTGTACAATGTTTCTGATGCCTGCACACGATTCCCAGGTTGACATCCCATCTGCCGTTTGCTACACTAAAACCACATATCTGACAAAGGAACGGGAAATATGAAGAAGAAAAAAATTATAATTTTATCTATTATGATAATTGTGGTTGCCTTACTCCTTGAAGCGAGCATTCTAAAATATGTTAATGACAGAAATGCCCATAGAACATCAAAGGTACTTCTTGATCGTGTGATTACTGTGCTTGATAAAAATGATGAGAGCAGGAACGAGCTGATCGAATCGTTAAAGGACGATTATATTGTAAGGGCTAAAGCTGTGTCATATATGATTGATGCTGATCCGGCGGTAGAATATGATGTGAATGAGCTGCAGAAAATAGCAAAATTAATGGCCGTTGATGAGATACATCTGTTTGATGATCAGGGAACTATTTACAGTGGTTCTGCGCCCAAGTATTTTGGCTATAATTTTGATTCCGGTGCGCAGATGGAGTATTTTAAGCCCATGCTTAAGAATAAATCGCTGACCATGTGCCAGGATGTTACTCCAAATACTGCAGAGGGAAAGAAAATGATGTATGCCATCACCTGGAATGAAGACGGAACCAAGATGATCCAGGTGGGAATTGAGCCAAAGAGACTTCTCAATGAAATAAAGCAGAATAACATTTCCAATGTAGTTGCCAGAATGCCGGTATATAAAGGCATTGAAATTATAGTTGCAGATGCGGATACACAGGTAATAGAAGGAGCCACGGACAGTAGCAAATTAGGGAAAAAACTGGAAGATGTGGGGATATCAGCGAATCCTGACAGTGATGACGGTGCGACTGTAACACAGATCAGAATGGATGGAAAGCACTGCAGATGCATGATGCGCCAGAATGATAACTATATTGTTTTTGTAACTGTAGAGGATTCATTTTATCAGCAGGGCGGCATGATTGCTATTTTTATAGTAGGCGCATATTTGGTACTGGCATCCTGCTGTATAACCTATATGTTTTCCAAAGTGATGAAAGAAAGACTGGAAAAAGAAAAACTGATATACACCTCAAATACGGATGAGCTTACCAGATGTTTAAACAGGCACGCATATGAAAATGATATGAAAAAGCTTAATCTTAGTGAGGAATGGGTATACATTTCTGTAGATCTGAACGGATTAAAACGGGCAAATGATTCTTATGGCCATATGGCAGGAGACGAGCTTATATGCGCAGCGGCAGATTGCATGAGAGACAGCTTTCATGAGTATGGAAAGGTATACAGAATCGGTGGAGATGAATTTGCAGTGATCATCACAGAGAATCCAAACCAGGTGGAAGAGCTGATACATAGCTTCGACTCCAATGTGGCAAACTGGCATGGAAAGTTTGTTGATTCAATGACTGTTTCGTACGGATGGGTTTTCAGCACAGAGAGAAACTGGGGTAGTGCATATGAAATTTCAAAAGCTGCAGATGCAAGAATGTATCAGAGCAAGAAACGCTACTATAAGGAAAGCGGTACAGACAGAAGATAGGCAGGTTACAAAAAAGCCACAGACTGGTTCATCCAGCCTGTGGCTTTTTTCAGGGATCGTCAGGGGTATTACCATATTACTTTTATGGTAAAAATACATCGTCAGCAGATATGTCAGGCGATAAATTTTTCACATTTTCTGACATCTCTTTCATTGAAGTTGTCTGGGATTTATGATAATCTTGTACTTATAGCAATCCTCTGAAGCAATGTACGCTAAGAGAAAACGAAAGTGTTTTTTTCTGTGGGAAAAGGAAAAGTTGAATTATAAGATAACATCATAATTATACATCAAGGAGAATAACATACATGATGAAGATCAGGCATAAAAAAATAGTGGCATCAGGTACAGCGGTTGTCTTGGCAGGCATCCTGGGTGTGGGAGCCCTGCTGCAGTCCAGCGTTTCTGTACAGGCATCCCCGGCTATGATGCCCGGTATCGAGCAGATTGTAAATGACACAACTGCTGAGAAGCCTTTTAAAATATTAGAAATCGTTGATGATACAAGTGAAGCGGAGATCGGCTATTACGTATCCGGGCAGGAACCGTATGTGAAGCTTTATCAGTACCAATATACTGATGATAAGAATCAGGCGCATACCATCACATTTGATTCGCTGGATGAGGGTCTGTCAAAAATTTCTGATCCTGTGAAGCGCAAAGAATTTGCCATGAATGTAAAACTGAATCAGGATGGCATTCCTGATACAAGTAAAAGTACCGGAATCAAACAGATTCAAAGTGTGTGTTATCAACCAGATGATCCAAGTACAGGAGAATCGGCGGATTATCCTCTTTCTTATGGTAATTACCAGGAGAAATATTTCCTTACCCAGGAAGAGAAGGATTCAAAATTATGGAAAGAAATCGAACAATTTATAGATCCGACCACTGATAAACCTACAACATATACAGTAAAGATAAATGGAACCTATCAGGAAAACCCATCCGGAACCGGTGACTATACTAAAAAGGAGCAGCAGTATTATCCGATTCGTGAAAAGGCAAATGAAACAGATACAGGGGATGCTGGTAATCCAAATGCCAAATACAGAGAAAATATTCAGAATTTTTATTATGCTGACAGTGACGGGGCAAATGCACCTTATTTTCTGGAATTTTCCGAAGTAGAGAATACTACTGTAAACAAGGCGCTGAAAGATTCTTCTGATCAGGGAAAGAAAACAATTCTGCCGGAATATAATTATGACAATGGCAAATATGGATATTACGAAAATGTTTACAGTGACCTGACTACTGAAATTGCAAATAATATTTTCAGCAAGAATTATACCTTCCCTGGCGAAAACCCTGCCAGCCCAAATGGAAATAAGCTTCTTATTCAGGATAATACATCTGCTAAAAATGCTTTTTCATCAGGCGGTGATGAATTTACATCGGCAGATGAAGGAAATGGGACAGAGCAAAGCAACACAGAAGACAATATAACCGGACAAAATCAGCCGGATGCTGTTGTGAGTGAACCTCAGATAGATTCAGGAGCGGCAGATGCGGGATTTTCCGATGGTGAATTTTCTTCTGAAGAATTAAACGCAGGAGAAAGTGATGTAAGTTCCACAGACAGCAATGGACAGGATAATAATGTATCTTCTGCTCCGGAAGAGGAAAACGTTACTGATAATGAGGCAACAAAACAGGGAGATACTGATAAAACCGGACAAAACAAAAAACGTTTAATCGAATATACACCATTAGTAGAAAATGGTACGGCAGTAGATGTCAATACACCTGAAGACCCTCTGGTATATTATGGTATCACCATAGACCAGTATCCGTTTTATCAGTATAAGTTGATCAGTAATCTGAATAAGATCAAAACAAAGGCAATTAACGTTGATGCAATTACAGATCCTAATTTCAAACTTAAAGAGACACTTGAAGCAAACCAAATTGAGACAACCGAGGGAAATCAATACTGTAATATTACGATTCAGGATGGACAGTACTGGTTCTGGTTATGGAACAAGGGTGAAAGTGTCAATAATGCTGTTAAATATCCAATATCTATTGTAACTCAGCGTCAGCCTGTAGCATACAGTGATATTCGCCAGCTTCCGGAGGATTTGGGATACAATTACTATTATAAAGTAGATAAAGTCTATTTCTGCTGTAAAAAGGGTGAAACTGCGGCAACAGGAGATTCCCATGCCTATAAATATTATGGCTGGTATTCACCTTCCTATGCTGATGAGAATAATCCATATATTCCTGTTAAAGACGGAGAAACACCAACCCATTATATTTCCGATGCCGAATACGAATTAACTCCGGGAACGGGAAATTATGATTTTGTACCTGATGATAATGCCCCAGAACAGACTGTGGAAGTAGACCATATGTATTATCAGGGGGGATATACAAACCATGACTGGTTTAAGCAGTATGTATTCCATCTGGAACCGGGTGAAGCGGGAAGTGATGAGAGGAAACAGTTTGATGCCTTTAAAATCGAGGTAACTACCATAACGGCAGAGGATTTTAATGCGACATATGGAAGCGCTGAGGAAACGGCATCTGCGGCATCCGGTGACAGCGATGGTACGGAAATAACTGATGACGGCGATAGCACTGCTTCCAATCATTCATCAGCAGATGATAGCGTAAACTCAGATGATGCGCAGACAGATGATATCCAGTCAGATGATATGCAGACAGACAACACCTCTGATATTCAGGATACCGACACTCAGGATACAAACGAAGCCCAGACAGAAGATCAGGCAGCAACTCAGAATGATGGAGATACTTCAGAAGTAGATCCAATGGTCAGTGAAGCCGGAGTAGAACTGGTGTCTATCGAAAAGGAATTTAGTGACAGTACAGATAATGAGGACAATCAGGAAGACAGTTTCCAGGATGGCACAGAAAATGAGGTCATGCCGGAGGCAGAAAGTAGTTCTGATGAGTCATTTTTTGCCGGAGATACAGATTCTGATTCCGGGAAAACAAAGCTGGAAGATTATAATCTGATTTATTTAAATGCAACTGGATTAAATGAATCTTCCTACCAAAAGATTCTTGACATAGTTTCCCCTCAGAATTCAAAGAAAAAACCATGTATTATTAATCAGACAAAATTACAGAATAATTATACTTTTAAGAGTAGTTTCACATCAATCATGAATGATAACGATGCGGATGGTCATTACGTGAATTGCAATGTATATTTCTTTGAAAATAGTTCCTTATCTGATGGTCAGGATTTAGGCAGCCTGTTGAATGTATCATTTGACAAAAATTTTAATCCCGCCTATATGGAAGAGTCCGATAGTTTTTCGGATGGTAATAATAGTCCGATGGAAGGTTTTGAAGAAATTCTGAAGTATATAGAAAAGGAGAATAAATACAGAAAAATAAAAGAAAACTCAACAAATGAGAATAATACAGAAAATCAGGAGAATCAGGAGGAAAAAAAGGTTACTCTTCTAAGTACCAAAATCAGCCAGGCCAGAGCCATTGAGTATATTATAAATTACAGACTGAAAAGAAATGATCTGCCTACCGGAAAAATCAGGGTTCTGGAACTCCAGCCAGCCCGCAGTCAGGGCAAGATTACGGATTCACAGGTATTAAACTGGCTGGGATATGAAACGACAAGCCGTGAAATGACGGTGAAAAGTTCTAGTGAAGATACATCTTATCCCACAGGAAATGTTTTAAATGCTGATGATAACTTTTGGTGTTCACAATATGATTCAAACACAGGTCGGCATTATTTGCAGATATCATTTACAAATCCGGAAGACATTGACGGATTTATTTACAGAGCAAGACCTGAAATATATAATACAAACATGGATAATAGAGGGGCGCTGTATACATATATTTTGGAACTATACAATGGGAATGATCGTGTAGCTTCTATAGATGGAAATATACAAAGCCAGACAAAGTTTGTGGAGAGAGACAGAAAAACGATTTCATTTCACCAAACATACCAGAATATAACATCTATGAAATTAATTTTTAAATCTACATTTGCCGAAAATTGGAATAATTTAGATCATTATGCCAGTGCTAGCGAATTTCTTCCAATTTTTAGTGATGTAGACATAACTACCATGACAACATCTGAATTTGTCGGACATATTGATGACCTGAATGCAAAGTATGATATGATTTATCTGGGGGATGATGATAATGATTTGAAATATGATGGTAATTTTCGACCAGATGATAAGGTGCTTTATTATCATGTTGGTGGAAATAAATTGGCACGTTATGAATTACAGGGCTTGATGAATCATGATTATGTCACAAATGGAAGTCAAAAGACAGCCGCTACGGTGGGGGATAAAGATTCGACTACAGGTACCACTATTGGCTCTGTTCGTGGTTCTGGAAATGATATTACGAAAGAAATAAAAAATAAACTGGTGAATTTTGCAAAAAGCGGGTATCCGGTAGTAGTTGCAGGAAATATTTATGGTGAGAATAAAGAAACGATATCTACAGAGTTGGTAGATAATTCTTCCTATATTTATGATTTCCTTAATGAAGTAAAAGGATTTGATAATGTATACAAAGAGGGAGAGATTACAGCAGATGAGGATATAAATTTCTATGCGGAACTTCCAAAACCAAAGATTGAATTGAGCAGTTCTCCTCCTTCTGCAATTGGAACAGGGGATGGCCCATCGAATAAATTTCTTATTGGAGAAAATATGACTTTTCAGTTTAAGATTATTGACGAGGCACAGGCTTCACCTGCTAATGCAGAATATAATTGTGAATTATATATTGATCTGAACTGTGATGGTAATTTCTCAAACACGGAGAAGTTGGAAGATATAGCTGTCATGCAAAACGGAAATGTTATACAACCGGACAATGACGGGATATATCATCTTTCCCTTAACACAGATTATACAGTGTCAAGAAAAATCCCGGAGGAATATATCAAACTAATGCCATGGAAATTGGTAGTTACCAACAATAATAACAGCGAAATCCGAACATCTGAAATTGGATACACAAAAAGACAAAATACAAATTCAACTGCGAATACAATTAAGGTATTGCAAATTATTCCAAATCCATCAACAGCGCAAAATGCCCAGTGTACATGGAACTTGGCTACTGATACTACGTTTCGAAATCTGTTTGATAAAGTAAAAGATTTTAATGTTCAGATTAGTACAATTACTGTAGGAAAATATGAAACTCAGCATTCTACAGATGCAACCTATCTAAATCAATATAACATGTTAATCATTGGATTTTGTGATGGTCCTGGTTATAGCGATAGTTATGGTGGAAATAATCCTACAAACTTTTCGGCAGAAGGTGCTCAGAGGATTCTTGAATTTGCAAATACAGGAAAGAGTGTGATTTTGGCCCATGATAATACGTCATCCTCTGTGTATGATAGAACTGCGCAGAATGGAGGTATTAATGGTAATACTACGTGGCAAGGTTGGGCATACTATTTTAACCAGATACTTCGCGTAGCTTCTGGAATGGACCGGTATGGGATCACTGCTCCGCAGTCAACTTCTAATATATTAAAACAGGCAAAAGAATTAGATACACATGAACAGTCTGCAGATTGGAATACCATTTCTAAGAATTCCAGTGATATGGCATATTATCTGAACAAAAACAAAGAAAAAACATATTCAGAAACGCAGGGATTCACCAATGGAAAATTAAGAATTGCAACTACAACACTAGGAAGTACGGAAGAAACAACTACAGCATCTCAGGTAAATGAAGGTGCAATAACAGAATACCCGTATAAAATTGATAAAAAAATAACCGTTGCACCTACACATTTCCAATATTATCAATTGGCATTGGAAGAAAATGCAGATAAGGATGATTCAGGTGATCTTGTAGTGTGGTATTGTCTTGGCGATAAAGATAATAAAACTGGAAATGGATATTATGATCATTCACCCAATGATGTCAGAAATAATTATTATATCTATAGCTATAAAAATATAATTTATACAGGTGTAGGGCATAAGCCTGTTACTAATAATGGTAATCTTATGGAGAAAAAGTTGTTTGTCAATACTATCATAGCCGCATATAATGCACAGGCGGTTAATCCGGAATTGATGTTTGTAAAGCAGTCAGACAGAAATGCTGCACAGGAAAAGACTGTTTATTACACTCTTGACAATGTTAACTTCAATGAATCCCAGGAGCTTATTAAAAACAAACCACTTGAGTTCCATTTGAAAGTGACAGATTCCAACCTGGTTGGTACTTCCTTTGCCGGAACAAACACAAAAGACCTGAAACTTCAATTGTACATAGAGTCTGATGATGGTAAAAAAGTTGAAGGAATTGGAGGAGAAAACACAAAGGTAAAAGAAATACATCTTCCGGTATATAAAGCTGGTGAAAAGCAGGCAGAATATGAAGATGGATATGTATATGTTAACAGTGGAAACGTATATGACTTTACCTTGAATGAACTACAAAACTATGAGAGTTATTTAAAAACAAGTGCTGGTTACAAGGGAAAGGTTACCCTGTATGCGAAAATTTCATGCAAGTACATTTACTACGGCACAGAAAAAGAAGCACAATCCGTTGCGCAAATAAACATCTGTCAACGCCAGCTTTTTGATTTGGATTGATGTAAAAACTTTATAGCTCCAAATTCTGAAAGCCTCAGACTGGTACAGCACAGCTACCCCGGTCCGGGGCTTTTGACTTCTGACAATTTTTATAAAAATGCCTTGAAACTACTGAAGAAGCATGCTAGTATAAAACCAAAGCATATTTCTCTTAAGTTTCAGGGCATTTTGCCGTCTTATATTCTAAATTCATTTCAGAAATCCATGCTTTTAATTCCAATTAAATTAGAAAAGCAGGAGTTCTGAACAATTCGGAAAAGAGCAGTATGTTCTTGCACTCCTGCTGACACAGGAGGTATTGTCTATGACAAAAAGAAAGAGCAAAAAAGTCACTGCAAACCGCAATTACAAGGATACAGTATTCCGAAAACTGTTTTCTGACAGGAAAAATCTGTTATCTCTGTATAATGCAATCAATGGAACAGCGTATACAGATGAAATGAAGCTGGAGATTGTTACACTGGAGAATGCAATCTATATGGGGATGAAGAATGATCTGGCGTTTATCATTGATACGAATCTTTTTCTGTATGAACACCAGTCAACCTACAATCCTAATATGCCATTGAGGGATTTGTTTTATATATCCAGCGAATATCAGAAATTAGTGGACAGAAAATCCCTGTATTCATCAATACTGCTGAAATTACCGGCACCGAATTTTATTGTATTCTATAATGGAAAGCGGAAAATGCCGGACAGATGGACGAACTGTCTGTCAGAATCTTACGAAAACCAGCAGGGAGAGCCTAATCTGGAGTTAAAGGTAGTTACGATCAATATCAACAGGGACTGCAACAGGAAATTGATGGAGCAGTGCAGGATTCTTGGAGAATATGCGCAATATGTAGAAAAAGTACGTGAAAATGCGGAGACTATGAGCTTGGATTCCGCTGTAAAAGAAGCAGTGGATGAATGTATTCAGAAAGGAATTCTGGCGGATTTTCTCAGAGTCAACCGCGCGGAGGTTATTGCGATGAGTATATTTGAGTATGACAAAGAGGAAGAGGAACAGAAACTGCAGGCAATTTATGAAAAGCAGGGTGAATTAAGAAAGGCAAAAAGCATAGCCATCTCGCTTGCGCAGGAAGGAGAATCCATAGAAAGAATAGCAAGAATCCTTGGTGAAACGGAAAAAACGATTAAAGAATGGCTGGCTGAAACGCATTAAAATTGGTTCCGCAGTATCATCAATTGAATGTTACTGTGGAACCTTTTTATATTCATCTGCTATTTTAGCCGGGTAAGTCGGATTTTATCTGCGTATCCCTGAAAGTTCGTCTTCTATCCACTTATCTGTGTTGAAGTTACTGTCAAAGAACCTGACGATCACGCCGTAAGGTTCTGTATCGCTGTTGAATGCGTTGGCTTCATCAGTGTCTACGTGCATTGCCAGGTGATAATTTCTGTGGACTCTGACTACTACATCTGCGTAGATAAGTGCGCGTCCGTAGCTTTTGGTCAGAACGAAGACTTCGTCATTGTCTTTGATATGCAGGGCAAGTGCTTCATCCGGAGTCATGTGGATGTGGCGTTTGGCTACGATGACACCTCTGGGGATTTCGATATCCCCGCATGGACCGGATAAAATACAGCCGGGAGTTCCTTCGATATCACCGGACTGGCGTATTACGCTTGGAATCCCCAGTTTTCTGGTGTCTGTAAGGGACATTTCTACCTGCGTGTCGCTGCGGAAAGGACCGAGAAGTGCCATGTTTTCGAAAGTACCTTTCGGTCCTTTGACAGTTACTCGTTCCCGGCACAGATATTGTCCGGGCTGGCTTAATTCTTTGATAAAATGTGGTTTGCTTCCTTCTCCGAATAATTTTTCAAAATCTTCCTGCGAGATATGCAGATGTCTGGCAGAAGTTTCTATAGGTATTTTGATGCTCATTTATTACAATACTCCCTCAATATGTTACTTGTATATGTCTGTCCGACATCCTGTTGTCTGATGGGATACAGAGCAGTTATACTTACTTTTTAGTGTATCTCTTTAATTGGAAATATGCAATGTTTATCTTGTAAGAAGGACAATTTTTATTATAAAATAGTGTTAACTTATTTTTATCGGTTTACAAGGAGAAGTGTTCTGGGCTATAATAAGATACATTAGAATAACAGTTACTGTGAACGGAGTGAACAGTAACGAATAACAATTCTAAATGTGACAAAACAGAATGAAATAGTAATGTAATATCAGACTTATAGAATAATAACCAAGAAGGATTATTGAATGAGCAAAAAGAGATTTTCCGGGCTGCGTCTGATTCTTATGGTGCCTGTGGTGGTGCTTCTGGCCGGTGGACTGATCATCGGTGGGAGAGCTTTGCAGGAGCCGGGGGAAGTAAGGACTCTTAAGAAGCAGGAGGCAGCGCAGACGGATGAAGGACATCAGGAGTATTATTTCGGCCTTCTTAATGAGGATGAACAGAGAGGCTACCGCGAGATCCTGGAGGGGATCAGAAGCTTTGAGGATAAATTTTATCTGTCTCTCTCAGGAGATAATGAGATAGACAGAGTGTATCATGCAGTGCTGAAGGATCATCCGGAGCTGTTCTGGGTACATAACCGGGAGAAAGTTTATAAGACGACTTATTCGGGCAGAGATTACTGTCAGTTTTCTCCGGGATATACTTATACAGAGGAGCAGAGACAGGAGATCACGCAGGCTATGGAGAATGCGTATCAGGAGGTGTTATCGCAGATTCCGGATGGTGCTGATGATTACACGAAGGTAATGACTGTTTATACTTATGTCATAGACAATACAGAATATGTGATCTCTGATGATGACCAGAGTATAGCAGGAGCTTTCTGGAAGAAACAGGCGGTATGTGCGGGCTATGCGGGAGCAGTGCAGTATCTGCTGGAGCGTCTGGATATCCCCTGTATTTATGTGGAGGGTGATGCTACAAACAGTACCCAGGGACATGCCTGGAATATTGTAGAGCTGAACGGACAGTATTATTATGTGGATGCCACCAATGGGGACCAGCCGGACTTTCTGGAGGGTGATGCCACGCTGCTGGCAGAGCATAAGACAACGATCTATGATTATCTGTGTCCGTTCCCACAGGAGTACGAGGAGAATTATACGGCCTCTGATGAGTTTCCTGTTCCTGCGTGTACAGCGACTGACATGAATTTCTATGTGAGAAATGGCGCCTGTTTTGATACCTATGACTGGAGCAGTGTATATGACCTGTGCAGACTGCGCATTGACAGTGATGCTGCGGTGGTACGCTTTAAGTTTGGCAGCCAGGGGGCTTATGATGAGGCATATATGGATCTGATCGACAGTAATCATATCCAGGATATCGCAAAATATTATATGGAAGTCCATGGGCTGTCACAGATTTCCTATCATTACGGCGTGATCGACAATATGAAGACCTTATACTTCATGTTCTGACGAGTTTAGTTCAGCTGAGAAGACTCCCGCTTCTATCAGTGAGTTGATTATAAACTTATCTCAGTGGCAGTCTGATCTCCGACTGAAATAAATGCCCCGCGAGGATGTGCGGCGGTTCTAAGAGAAATGTGTCAGTTGATGATAAGGAACGCTATAAATATATAACTAAAAGGAGTGACTGAAAATTATGGTTAATATGACAGATATATTTGGAAATGCGCTGAGTATTGCCGGGAGTTTTATGGATTCAGATCTGGTGAATCGTTTTATGATGGTAATATTTGCAGTGATCCTTGTGTTTGGAGTGCTGAACTGTATTCTGGGATACAGGCTTCTGCGTTTCTGGATGATGCTGGGAGGTTTTCTGGTAGGCGGCGGTCTTGCGTTGGTGGTTGTACATACAATGGGAATACAGGAGAAATCAACAATGCTGATCGCAGCACTGGCGGCAGGAGTTGTGTTCGCAGTGATTGCATTTCTGATCTATAAGGCAGGTGTGTTTATCTTGGCAGCAGGTATCGGCTGGGCGGCCAGTATTTATTTCCTGCATCCTACCAGCTCCGCAGTATTTTTTGCATGTATTCTGATCGGCGTAGCTCTTGGTTCCATGGCGGTGAAATACTGCAGGGAAGTGCTGATCGTGGCTACAAGTCTGATCGGTGGTATTATGGCAGGGGTTTCCCTTGCACAGCTTGGAAATCTGGCAGATATTCCCTATGGACTGGGAATGAGTGTGGGATTTGCAGTTCTGGGTATGCTGATTCAGTTTGCTATCAACAAACCGGTTTCTGATGAAGAGGATGAAGAAACGGTTGATGAAGAAAGCACTGAGCAGATTTACAGGCGAAATCAGGACCTGAGACAAGACCAGAGTTTTGAGCAGTCTCAGGACAGAGACATGGAGGAATCAATATATGCCAGAGGACAGAAAGGACAGGCGAGAAAAAATGGCAAAAGAAGCTAAGACAAATGCAATGAGAATGCTGGACAGACAGAAGGTTAAATATGAGGCGTTCTCCTATGAATGTGATGAATTTATTGACGGGATCCACAGTGCGGATAAGATCGGTGCTCCCTATGACCAGTCTTTTAAGACTCTGGTAATGGAAGGAAAGAGCGGCGGTTATTTCGTATTTGTAGTTCCGATTGAAAAGGAAGTTGACCGTAAGGCGGCTGCAAAGGCTGTCGGTGAGAAGACAGTGGACATGATCCATGTGAAGGATATCACAAAGATTACCGGATATGTGAGAGGCGGCTGCAGTCCGCTGGGAATGAAGAAACCTTATCCTGTTGTGTTTGATGCATCTGCAGGAGAATTTGAGGAGATTTATGTGAGTGGCGGCCGTATCGGACTGACACTGAAGGTTCCCCTTGCTGATCTGCTTAAGGTGACAGGCGGAAAGCTGGCGGATATTATCATGAAGACAGAATAAAATAACAGGGTACGGCTAAGCCGTACCCTGTATTTTATTCTTTAGTTATCGGAAGCGTCCTCTTCGTTGATCTCGAATACGTGACGTTTCTTAGCCATCTCATCACTTGCCAGATATTCATCGTAAGTAGTGATCTTGTCGATCATGGTTCCGTTTGGAAGGATTTCCATGATACGGTTGGCTGTTGTCTGTACGAACTGATGGTCATGTGAGGTGAAAAGGATAACACCCGGGAATTTGATCAGACCATTGTTCAGTGCTGTGATGCTCTCCATGTCGAGGTGGTTGGTTGGCTCATCCAGGATCAGGATATTTGCACCGGAGATCATCATCTTGGAAAGAAGACAGCGAACCTTCTCACCACCGGAAAGAACACGTACACGTTTAATGCCGTCTTCACCAGGGAAGAGCATACGTCCGAGGAATCCACGAACATAAGTAGCATCCTTGATCTCAGAGTACTGTGTCAGCCAGTCTGTAATGGTAAGGTCATTATCGAACTCTGCAGTGTTGTCCTTAGGGAAATATGCCTGAGAAGTGGTAACACCCCATTTATAATTTCCTTCATCCGGTTCCATTTCACCAACTAAGATCTTGAACAGAGTAGTGATTGCCTGTTCGTTGGCACCGACGAAAGCTACCTTGTCATCATGTCCGAGTGTGAAAGAAATGTTATCCAGAACTTTTACACCGTCGATGGTCTTGGAAAGGTTCTCCACCATAAGGACTTCGTTACCGATCTCGCGGTTTGGACGGAAGTCGATGTATGGGTATTTACGGCTGGACGGACGCATATCGTCAAGCTGAATCTTTTCCAGGGCACGTTTACGGGAAGTTGCCTGTTTGGACTTGGAAGCGTTGGCACTGAATCGGGAAATAAATTCCTGAAGTTCTTTGATCTTCTCTTCTTTTTTCTTGTTGGCTTCCTTCATCTGTTTGATGAGGAGCTGGCTGGACTCAAACCAGAAGTCGTAGTTTCCGGCATAGAGCTGAATCTTGCCGTAGTCGATGTCTGCTGTATGAGTACATACTTTATTTAAGAAGTAACGGTCATGGGATACAACGATGACAGTGTTGTCAAAGTTGATCAGGAATTCTTCGAGCCATTCAATAGCAGGCAGGTCAAGGTGGTTGGTAGGCTCATCCAGAAGAAGAATGTCCGGATTACCAAACAGTGCCTGCGCCAGAAGAACTTTGACTTTCTGGCTTCCTGTAAGGTCAGCCATCTGGGAATAGTGGAGATCGGTTTCAATTCCAAGACCATTCAGAAGAGTAGCAGCATCAGATTCTGCTTCCCATCCGTTCATCTCTGCAAATTCACCTTCCAGTTCGCTGGCACGGATACCGTCTTCATCAGTGAAGTCCGCTTTTGCATAGATAGCATCTTTTTCTTTCATGATCTCATACAGTCTCTTGTTACCCATGATAACAGTATCCAGAACTGTATATGCATCATATTTGAAGTGATCCTGCTGCAGGAAAGAGAGACGCTGGCCCGGAGTGATAACAACGTCACCGTTGGTAGGCTCTAACTGTCCGGAAAGGATTTTAAGGAATGTGGACTTACCGGCACCGTTTGCACCGATGAGACCGTAGCAGTTGCCCTCAGTAAATTTGATATTTACATCTTCGAAGAGGGCCTTTTTACCTACGCGCAATGTAATATTGTTTGCTGAAATCATATCATACCTCTTTTTCGTGAAATTATTGTTTTGCAGTAACTGTCCGGCAGATTGTTTATGGAAAACGTATCTTTCGCAGGAAACAGTTACATTATTTCCTATTATATAAGTTACAACCGTTTATCATTGTACCGTAAATTGGGAAATTTGCAACTGTTTTTTGCTTTTTTGGGTTCTTTTATTTACAAAAAAAAGAAGCACTGTTATAATATAGAATAAATATAGCCTCTTGACGGACAGAAATATGAGGCATTGATATGACAGAAATAACGATTACTGTTTCCATTGTTTTATGCAAAACAGCGATGTGGACAGTAAAGGATAATTAATTTTAGAGAGGTTGCAAAGACTATGTTTATTACAAGAGAGTGCGATTATGCAGTTCGAGTGGTACGTGCGCTTTGGGGAGAGAGCAGACTGAGCGTATCCGATATCTGTGAGAAAGAAGCAATCACAGCTCCTTTTGCCTATAAGATTCTGAAGAAACTTCAGAAGGCAGAGATCGTGAAGGGATACAGAGGCGTACATGGTGGTTATTCTCTGAACAGGGGACTGGATGAGTTGACTTTATATGAGGTTTATTCAGCGATTGATCCAGATATGTTTATCATCGAATGTCTGGATCCGAAATATAACTGTGTCAGAGACGGACAGGATGGATTGCCATGTCTGGTACATAGAGAATTGTTATCTGTACAGGATGAACTGATAAGTCTCCTTAAGAGAAAAACAATACAGCAGATCATGGAGGAGGCGTAGAGCCTCCTTTTTTTACTTTTATCTGCCTGATTTGTCCGAAATTTGGCATATCTGCATAATGTTAGTTATATGCAACTCGAAAAATGCACATATTTGCTACTGAAATAACAGAAAATCTCTGCTTTGTACCTCAGAAGATACAAAATATGTCAAAACAAATTGGACACAGGCAGAAGATTATGTTATAATCTACAATGAAATTTGAGGTATATTTTACTTATGCCTTGAAATAAATAATTAATTTTCATCAACCTTTAAGGAGGAAAAACAAACTATGGCAAGAAAGATGAAAACCATGGATGGTAACCATGCAGCTGCTCATGCTTCATATGCATACTCAGATGTAGCCGCTATTTACCCGATCACTCCTTCATCTGTTATGGCGGAAGCAACAGATGAATGGGCAACCCAGGGAAGAAAGAACATTTTCGGACAGGAAGTTCAGGTAACTGAAATGCAGTCTGAGGCTGGTGCAGCAGGTGCTGTACACGGATCTCTGGCAGCAGGTGCTTTAACAACAACATATACAGCATCTCAGGGTCTGTTACTTATGATCCCGAACCTTTACAAAATTGCCGGTGAGCAGTTACCTGCAGTATTCAACGTATCTGCACGTGCACTTGCTTCCCACGCACTTTCAATCTTCGGTGATCACTCCGACGTTATGGCCTGTCGTCAGACCGGATGCGCAATGCTCTGCGAATCTTCTGTACAGGAAGTTATGGACTTAACACCTGTTGCTCACCTTTCAGCAATCAAAGGTAAAGTTCCGTTCATCAACTTCTTCGACGGATTCCGTACATCTCACGAGATCCAGAAGATCGAGACATGGGATTATGAAGATCTGAAGGATATGGCAGATATGGATGCAATCGCTGCATTCCGTAACCATGCCCTGAATCCGAATCACCCATGTCAGAGAGGTTCTGCTCAGAACCCTGATATCTTCTTCCAGGCAAGAGAAGCATGTAACCCATACTACGATGCTCTTCCGGCAGTAGTACAGGAATACATGGATAAAGTTAACGCTAAGATCGGTACAGATTACAAATTATTCAACTACTACGGAGCTGCTGATGCAGAACATGTAATCGTTGCTATGGGATCTGTAAACGATACAATCGAAGAAACAATCGATTATCTTGCAGCAGCAGGAAAGAAAGTCGGTGTTGTTAAAGTTCGTCTTTACAGACCATTCTGTGCACAGGCACTCATCGATGCAATTCCGGATTCTGTAAAACAGATCACAGTTCTTGACAGAACTAAAGAGCCGGGTGCACTTGGCGAGCCACTGTACCTTGACGTTGTAGCAGCATTAAAAGACAGCAAATTCGGCGGCGTAAAAGTATTCTCCGGACGTTATGGTTTAGGTTCCAAAGATACTACACCTGCACAGATCGTAGCTGTTTATGAGAACACTGCTAAAGAGAAATTCACAATCGGTATCGTTGATGATGTTACTAACCTTTCCCTTGAGACAGGTGCTCCGATCGTAACAACTCCTGAAGGAACAACAAACTGTAAATTCTGGGGTCTGGGAGCTGATGGTACAGTAGGTGCCAACAAGAACTCCATCAAGATCATCGGTGACAATACAGACATGTACGCACAGGCTTACTTTGATTATGACTCCAAGAAGTCCGGTGGTGTTACAATGTCCCACTTACGTTTCGGTAAAAAACCGATCAAATCCACATACCTGATCCACAAAGCAAACTTCGTAGCATGCCATAATCCATCCTACGTAAACAAATACAATATGGTTCAGGAACTTGTTGACGGTGGTACATTCCTCCTTAACTGTGCATGGGATATGGAAGGTCTTGAGAAACATTTACCAGGACAGGTAAAAGCTTTCATCGCTAACCACAATATCAAATTCTACACAATCGACGGTGTTAAGATCGGTATTGAAACTGGCATGGGACCAACACGTATCAACACAATCCTTCAGTCTGCATTCTTCAAACTTACAGGAATCATTCCGGAAGAGCAGGCAATCGACCTTATGAAAGCTGCTGCTAAGGCAACATACGGACGTAAGGGTGATGATGTGGTACAGAAGAACTGGGCAGCTATCGATGCCGGTGCTAAACAGGTTGTTGAGATCCAGGTTCCGGAAAGCTGGAAAGATGCTGAGGACGAAGGTCTTCATATGACTCATGCAACAGAAGGACGTCAGGACGTTGTTGATTTCGTTAACAATATCCAGGCTAAAGTTAATGCTCAGGAAGGTAACTCCTTACCTGTATCTGCATTCAAGGATTATGTAGACGGTACTACACCATCAGGTGCAGCTGCATATGAGAAACGTGGTATCGCAGTTAACGTTCCTGTATGGAATCCGGAAAACTGTATCCAGTGTAACAGATGTGCTTATGTCTGCCCGCACGCAGTTATCCGTCCTGTAGCTCTGACAGCTGAAGAAGCAGCTAATGCTCCTGAAGGCATGAAGACATTAGACCTTACAGGTATGAAAGAATATAAATTCACAATGTCCGTATCCGCACTTGACTGTACAGGATGTGGTTCTTGTGTAAACGTTTGCCCAGGTAAGAAGGGTGCGAAAGCACTTGCTATGGAAAACCTTGAAGCAAGCGCAGACGAGCAGAAATACTTTGACTACACAGTTAAACTGCCGGTTAAAGAAGATGTTATCGCTAAATTTAAAGAAGCAACTGTCAAAGGCAGCCAGTTCAAACAGCCTCTGCTTGAGTTCTCTGGAGCTTGTGCAGGATGTGGTGAAACACCATACGCTAAACTGATCACTCAGCTGTTCGGTGACAGAATGTACATCGCAAACGCAACAGGATGTTCTTCTATCTGGGGTAACTCCTCACCATCTACACCATACACAGTAAACGCTAAGGGACAGGGTCCTGCATGGTCCAACTCTCTGTTCGAAGATAACGCTGAGTTTGGTTATGGTATGCTTCTTGCTCAGAGAGCTATCCGCGATGGCTTAAAAGCAAAAGTTGAAGACGTTGTTGCTAACGGAACAAACGAAGACGTTAAGGCAGCTGGTCAGGAATGGCTGGATACATTTGCTGTAGGTGCTACAAACGGCGCTGCTACAGACAAACTTGTTGCTGCTCTTGAAGCTTGCGGATGTGACAAAGCAAAAGAAATCCTTGCTCAGAAAGATTTCCTTGCTAAGAAATCCCAGTGGATCTTCGGTGGTGACGGATGGGCTTACGATATCGGATTCGGTGGTGTTGACCATGTTCTCGCTAGTGGACGTGACATCAACGTTATGGTATTCGATACAGAGGTTTATTCTAACACAGGTGGACAGTCTTCCAAGTCTACACCTACAGGTGCTATCGCTCAGTTCGCTGCAGGCGGTAAAGAGACTAAGAAGAAAGATATGGCTTCCATCGCTATGAGCTATGGCTATGTATACGTTGCTCAGATTTCCATGGGTGCTGACTTCAACCAGACTGTAAAAGCTATTGCAGAGGCTGAGGCTTATCCGGGACCATCTCTGATCATCGCTTATGCTCCATGTATCAACCATGGTATTAAGAAAGGTATGGCAAAAGCTCAGACAGAGGAAGAATTAGCAGTTAAGGTTGGATACTGGCATAACTTCAGATTCAATCCTGCAGCTGAAGGAAACAAGTTCTCTCTTGATTCCAAGGCTCCGAGCATGGAAGATTATCAGGCATTCCTTGACGGTGAGGTTCGTTACAACTCTCTGAAACGTCAGAATCCTGAGAAGGCTGCAAGACTGTTTGCTAAGAATGAGGCTGAGGCTAAGGCTAGATTTGAATATCTGCAGAAGCTGATCGCTCTTCATAGTGCTGAATAATCTTTTCGGTTTTTGAACGATTGATAAATAATATTATAAAATAAACAGATTGAGCTGTTTATTGTGTCCAGACGATATATGTGGGCCGCGGTACTTTTGTATCGCGGCTCTTTTTATAAGGGACGTCAAGAAATGAAATAACTTCTGGGGCTCAGTCTCGGAACCACTGAATTTCTAAGCATTTGAAAAGCCACTAAAAGCATTCAGAAATAGCTCAAACTCGCCTGCGGCTCAGACAGTGAGCGATTTCTGAATAACGCGGCTTTCCAAATACTAAGAAATTCAATGAACCCTCAAAATTCGCCCCAGAAGTTATTTCATTTCCTGACTGGATGCTGGCTGATTTAAATACTTTTGTCGTTCTTAAACAATAAAATAATGTTGACCATAAATTTGACAAGTATTGGATATTTGTCTATAATCAGTGAGAACTTTATAACTCGGTTTAGAATGATAGAATATAAAGGAGCGGTTATGAGGAAATTTGTGAGCAGGGATAGTAAGAAGGATTTCTACTTATTATATACGCTTGTATTTGGGGTTATTTCTTTTTTTATCTATTATCAGTTTGCGGGTAATGGGAAGTCTTTGGTGTGGAGTCATGATGGGATTCCGCAGCATTTGAATTCTCTGGCGTATTATGGGCGGTATCTGAGGGAGGTTCTGCATACGATTTTTGTAGAGCATAAGCTGGAATTGCCTATGTGGGATATGAATATCGGGTATGGTTCGGATATTCTTACAACTTTGCATTATTATGTGATCGGGGATCCGCTGACTTTGCTGTCTGTGTTTGTGCCGGAGAATAAGACGGAGGTTTTGTATGAGATTCTGATTTTTCTGAGAATTTATCTGGCAGGGATTTCGTTTAGTATTTTTTGTTTTTATCATAAGAATCCGAAGCAGGCGACGTTTATGGGAACGTTGATCTATATTTTTGCGGGATGGACGATTTATGCGGCTATGAAGCATCCGTATTTTTCCAATCCTATGATTTATCTGCCGCTGGTTCTGATGGGGATTGATAAGATTTATAAGAGGGAGAAGCCATGGCTGTTTATCTGGGCGACTGCGGTTTCGGCTATGTCGAATTTCTATTTCTTTTATATGATCTGTATTTTTATGTTTATTTATGCGGCTTTCCGGTATTTTGGGATTTTCAGTGAGAGAAGTGTGAAGGATGTTCTGGGATGGCTGGTGAAGTTTATCGGCTATTATGCGGTGGCTTTGATGATCGCGGCGGTTATTTTTCTTCCGGTGATCATGACGATTTTTGGTACGGACAGGTTTCAGGCTGAGAATTATGTGCCTCTTTTATATGATAAAATTTATTATGAGAAGTATCTGGGTGATCTGATCGGGGAGAATATGATCCAGTGGGGGGTTGCCGGGTATTCTGCTGTTGCTATGGCGGGTGTGTTTGTGCTTTTCTCCAGGAAGAAGAAGTATCTGGATCTGAAATTAGGGTTTGGGCTGTTGAATCTGTTTTTGCTGGTGCCTTTTGCAGGGCATGTGCTCAATGGTTTCTCTTATGTGTCCAACAGGTGGATCTGGGCTTATGGGATGATGATCGCATATATTTTTGTGAAGGCGTATCCTGAGCTGTTTACTCTGACTGTCAGGGAGAAAAAGAAGATTTTTGTTATGGTCGTGGTCTATTGTGTGCTGGCTCTGTTTGCGAAGGCTGCAAGGACACAGAGAAATATGGCAGGTGTGCTGGTTCTGGTATTGGCTGTGTTTACGGTTACTTCTTTTGGAAATATTTTTCTGCAGGGGAAGTATATGTGCGGGCTTCTCAGTGCTTTGCTTGTGGTGAGCATTATGTTGAATGTTTCTTATCAGTATTCTTATGAGAAGGATTATCTGTCAGAGTTTGCAGCCGAAGAGGAGTCGCTGGATAAGCTGGAGTCGAATACGGATAAGGCGGTTCTTGCTGCCGGGGATTCAGGTGTCTATCGTTATGACCAGTATGGGGCATTGCCCTATGATAATACTTCTATGTATATGGGTACGAACAGTACTGCTTATTATTTCAGTCTTGCAAACAGCAGTATCAGTGATTTTTTCAGTGAAATGTATCTGAATACGCCATGGGAGCAGCATTATGAGAACCTGGACGGAAGGACGATTCTGGACAGGCTGGCTTCTGTGAAGTATTTTGTGATAAGTGGTGATAATTTCCGCTATCTTTCCTATGGATATAACAGGGAGAAAGGTTCTGCAGGAAAGGGGAAAAGTGAGTGCAGGGCTTATGAGAATGAGAATGCACTGCCTCTGGGTTATACTTATGACAGTTATATTCCTGTATCGGAATATGAGAAAATGGATGTGGTAAAAAAGCAGCAGGCTCTGATGGACGGTGTGGTGCTTGAGGAGAGTACACTGCCTGAGGCATCTGTTGATGCTGATGATGAGAATGTCCAGTATCGTATGGAAGCAGGGGATGGTTGTGCTCTGTCTAAGGGAGCAATCAGGGTGACGAAGGAAGGGGCGCAGCTGAAGCTTGTGTTCCATGGTCTTACGGACAGTGAGAATTACCTGATCGCAGATAATCTGGATTATGACAGTCTTTCACCGAGAGAACTGATTGGTAACAGTCAGTGGAAGAAGATGTCTGAGTATGACCAAAATAAGGTTCTTGATGAGGACAGCCGGTGGCGATACTGGAAGGAATCAAAGGAAGCGGCTATGACAGTCAGCTCCAATGATGTGACCAAGACCATAAAGATTTTTACGGATAAGTATAATGCCTACAGTGGACGGCATGATTTTCTCTGCAATATGGGATATTCCAGATCAGGGGTTCGTACTATGACGATCACCTTTGCCAATACGGGTGTTTATACCTATGATAAATTAAGGGTTGTGAGTCAGCCGGTGCAGGGGATTGAGGAAAAAACTGTGAAGCTGGGTGAAGAAGCTCTCGAGAATGTAAAAATGGGAACGAATGAGATTACAGGGGATATCAGTGTTTCCGAAAAGAAAGCTCTTGTGTTGTCTGTTCCGTACAGTAAGGGATTTACGGCTTATGTGGACGGGAAAGAAACGAAGCTTCAGAAGGCGAATACCATGTTTATGGCTCTGGAACTGGAACCTGGTTCACATGAGATACGCCTTACATATTGCACACCTTATCTGAAAGCGGGAATGCTTCTTTCTGTTCTGGGGCTGGTTATATATGTAATGCTGGTGTTTAAGAAGAAAAAGTAATCCAAATTCCATTGTTGCAGGCAGCCTGAAATAAATTTGTTAGAATAGACATTTTTGTAAATTTGTGTATAATAAAATAGAAAATATTTACAGGAATAACAGACAGTGAATGAGAAATTGGTCTGTTGTAAATGAATGAAATAAAATGAGGAATGACATCATGAGTAAATTATCAGTGGTACTTCCGGCATATAATGAGGAGCTGATGGTTGGGAAAACCTGTCGGGTGCTGGCGGAAGTTCTTACAGAAGCGAAGATTCCCTATGAGCTGGTGGTTGTAAACGATGGTTCCGGCGACCGGACATGGGAAGAAATTCAGAAGGCAGGAGAGAGGGATGCGAATGTGACAGGCGTTCTTTTTTCCAGAAATTTCGGAAAGGAAGCAGCGATTTTCGCAGGACTGGCGCAGGCCTGTGGAGATGTGGTGGCTGTCATGGACTGTGACCTGCAGCATCCGCCGCAGACACTTCTTGAGATGTACAGGCTGTGGCAGGAAGGCTATGAAGTGATCGAGGGTGTGAAGGCAGACAGAGGAAAAGAGGGCTTTTTACATAAAGAATGTGCCGGATTTTTCTATGATATCATGTCTAAGGCAACTAAGGTAAATATGAAGGATGCCTCGGATTTTAAGATGATGGACAGGAAGGCTGTGGACAGTATTCTGTCTATGCCTGAGAGGAATATGTTCTTTCGGGCTACTTCTTCCTGGGTGGGATATAAGACTACCAGTGTGGAATTTGAGGTGCAGGAGAGAGAGGCCGGCGTTTCCAAGTGGTCTCCGTGGTCTTTGGTGAAATATGCGTTCACAAATATAGTGGCATTTACTACTTTTCCGCTGCAGTTTGTTACGATCACAGGAGCGATATGTTTTGTCTGTTCGCTGGTCCTTATGGTCTATTCGCTTGTGCAGTATTTTACAGGTTCTGCAGTGGAAGGTTATACCACCCTGCTGATGGTGCTGCTTCTGGTGGGAAGTGCCATGATGATCAGTCTTGGGATCATTGGATATTATATTTCCAAGATTTATGAAGAAGTAAAGCGCAGACCGAGATATATTATTTCAAAAGTAATTAAGAATGGAAATATACAGGACTGAGAGGATATATTTTATGAAGCAATGGATCAGAAAAATGTATGAAAGTTCCGTTATCCGCTATATTTTCTTTGGCGGATGTACCACTATGGTAAATCTGGTCAGCTTTTTCATTCTCAGAAAGCTGAAGGTGGAGCTGAATATCGCCAATATTATTTCGATCATCCTGGCGATCCTGTTTGCCTATGTGGTAAATTCGAAGTATGTTTTTCAGGATAAATGCGAGACATTGAAGGATCATGTTCAGCCATTCTGCAAATTTGTCAGTGCCAGACTGGTCACTATGGTGATAGAGGTTGGCGGTGTATGGCTGCTTGTGTCAGTGATGGGGCTTAATGATATGATCGGGAAATTCCTGACACAGTTTATTGTGTTGATACTGAATTATGTATTCAGTAAATTTTTTGTGTTTACAACAGGGAAATCAAAATAATGAAGGAAAAGAGAGGGAAAACTCATGACTCTGGAAGAAGCTATTGCAAAGATTAAGCCATTAGATCACAATGCCATGGAAATTGCACAGAAAAGATGGGACAGTATTGCGAAACCACTGCATTCTCTTGGAAAACTGGAGACTCTTTTGATCCAGATCGCGGGAATTACAGGAAACGCAGAGGTGGATCTTTCCAGGAGAGGTCTGATCGCCATGTGCGCGGATAATGGCGTGGTAGAAGAGGGTGTGACACAGACCGGACAGGAAGTTACTGCCATCGTTGCCGAGAATTTTCTGAAATATGACACATCTGTCGGTGTGATGTGTAAGCAGAACCATGCGGAGATTTTTCCGGTGGATATGGGGATGGTGACGGACACAAAAGTCCGCACAGACCATAAAATTGCCTATGGTACACAGAATATGACCAAGGGTCCTGCCATGACAAGAGAACAGGCTGTAAAGGGGCTTGAAGCAGGCATTGACATGGTAAGGGAACTGAATGATAAGGGCTACCGGATTCTGGCAACAGGGGAAATGGGAATCGGAAATACAACCACCAGCAGTGCAGTTGCTTCTGTGTTATTGAAACAGCCGGTGGAAGAGATGACAGGGCGCGGCGCAGGTCTGACCAGCGAGGGACTTGTGCGCAAGATCAATGCGATCAAAAAAGCCATTACATTAAATAAACCGGATCCTGAGGATGCCATTGATGTTCTGGCAAAGGTAGGCGGTCTTGATATCGCTGGAATGGCAGGTGTCTTTCTGGGAGGTGCGGTTTATGGTATTCCTGTAGTCATGGACGGATTTATTTCCTGTGTTTCTGCGCTGATTGCCATGCGTATCTGCCCGGCTGCGAGGGATTATATTCTTGCATCCCATGTATCAAAAGAGCCTGCTGCCCATCTGATCCTTGAGAATATGGGGAAAGAGGCAATCATTCATGCGGATATGTGTCTGGGCGAGGGAACCGGAGCAGTAGCTTTATTCCCGATCCTTGATCTGGCAGCAGCGGTTTATCATTCTATGAGTACTTTTGACGATATCCACGTGGAACAGTATGAGGAGTTGAAATAATGCTGACGCTTGTGACAGGGGGAAGCGGGAGCGGAAAATCCGCTTTTGCGGAAGACAGGGTGCTTTCTTTCGGAGATGCACAGAGGATTTATATAGCGACCATGCACCCTTTTGATGAAGAGAGCCATAAAAGGATCGAGAGACACCAAAAGATGCGTGCAGGAAAAGGTTTCGAGACAGTTGAGTGCTATACAGGGCTCAAAAATGTGAAACTGCCTGCCGGATGTGTGGTGCTTCTGGAATGTATGTCGAATCTGGTGGCAAATGAAATGTTTGAAGAGCAGGGAGCCCATGACCGGACAGTTTCGGAAGTTACAAAAGGGATTGAGAATCTGCTGGAACAGGCTGCTCATGTGGTAATCGTTACAAATGAGATTTTTTCAGATGCGGTTGTGTTTGATGGAGATATGGATTCTTATCTGGAATATCTGGGAAAAATCAATCAGGCTGCTGCGCAGAGAGCTGATGAAGTGGTGGAAGTTATATATGGGATACCAGTCTTTCACAAATCCACAGATACCTGCAGCAATCTTTGCAAATAATCTATTTGACAGGATTGCCATACTATGAAAAAGAGGAATTGATCAATGAAATCTTTATGGAATAATTTTAAGGTGGCATTTGCCATGTTTTCTAAGATTCCCATGCCACGCGCTGACTGGACAAAGGAAAACATGAAGTATATGTTCTGTTTTTTTCCGTTTATCGGAACTGTGATCGGCGGGCTGACTATGCTGGTGGCGTATCTGGGACTTCGGTTTGGGTATCAGCCTGGATTCGTGACAGCAGTGTTGGTGCTGGTACCTGTATTTGTGACAGGCGGGATCCATGTGGATGGTCTTTTGGATACTTCGGATGCCCTGAGTTCCTGGCAGGAGAGAAGCAGAAGGCTGGAGATTCTTAAGGATTCCCATGCAGGTGCTTTTGCCGTTATTACTGCGGCGGTATATTTCATTGCCTGGTACGGCGCGTACAGTCAGTTGTTTAACAGTGCAGAGAATATGAGGGCGATCGGAATTCTGAGCCTTGGATTTATGGTTTCCAGATGTCTGTCAGGAATCGGAGTTATTACCTTTCCGAAAGCAAAGGCAGACGGTACAGTTGCTGAGTTTTCCAGAAATTCTTCAGATGTGCTCTCGAGAAATGTGCTGATCGTCTATCTGGTGCTTCTGGCTGCGGGAATGATCTTGATCCGGCCTGTATGGGGAAGTCTGGCTTTTGTGGGAGCTTTGTTGATTTTCTGGTATTATCATCATATTGCGATGAAGTACTTTGGCGGGACAACCGGGGATATTTCGGGATTCTTTCTTTGTATCTGTGAAGTTGGGATGGCATTGATCCTGGCGGTGGTTTCTAATTTTTGAGGAGAAGAGTATGGAAATGATAATCGGCGGTGCATATCAGGGAAAGACTGAATATGCCAGGAAACAGTATCCACAGTTAAGGTGGAGTGACGGCGGTTCTGTCACAGAGGAGGAACTGATGAATGCTCAGGGTGTGATTGGTTTTCAGCAGTATATCCGCAGTGAACTGGAGAATGGAAAGGATGTGTCAGATCTTGCGGAAAAAATCATCTGTAAGAATCCGGATATTGTCCTTGTCTCTCAGGAAGTAGGGTACGGGGTTGTACCTGTGGATGCTTTTGACAGAAAATACAGAGAGGCTGTAGGGCGTGTATGTACGAAGCTGGCAGCATACAGCCATAAGGTGACGCGCGTGATCTGCGGGATTGGAACGGTGATCAAAGATGATTAAATTATGGCTGATCAGACATGGAAAAACAGAAGGGAATAAACTTTCCAGATATATCGGCACAACGGATGAGCCGTTATGTCAGGAGGGAACAGAGTTTCTGCATAAGATGGATTATCCAAAGGTTCAGGCGGTTTATGTAAGTCCTCTGAAACGCTGCGTGCAGACAGCAGAGATCCTTTTTCCGGGAGAGCCGGTACATATTATTGAAGAACTGGCAGAATGCGATTTCGGAGAATTTGAAAATAAGAACTATAAAGAGCTGGAAGGTAATCCGCACTATCAGGAATGGATTGACAGCAACGGTACTCTGCCTTTTCCGGGAGGAGAAAGCAGGGAAGGGTTTAAAAGCAGAAACCTGAGAGGATTTGACAGGGTTGTGTCCGGATGTATCCGCAGCCATGTGGCAGAGGCGGCACTTGTCATCCATGGCGGTACGATCATGAATATCATGGAAGAGTATGCAGATATACAGAAACCATTTTATGAGTGGCATGTGAGAAATGGCGGCGGCTATGAGGTGGAGCTGGATGAGAATCTCTGGAAGAATGGACGAAAACAGCTCAGGGTTAATTCTGCGATTATGGAAGGATAACTCTCCTATCTTACAAAAATTGTTGACAAACCTGAAAATTTGTCATAAAATCAGCTTCATCAGAAAACAGGAAAATCAAAAAAAGAACGAGGTTGTTCATTGTCATCAATGACTGCCCCGTTCTTTTTTTATCTGTTCACCGGAGATAGTATAAAGCCTAAAAAAAATTTGAAAAACCAAAAAGTTTTTGTAAATTCTACTTGCATTATCCGGAGAAGTATGTTACAGTATTAGTACATAATTCCTAAACAAAAGGTAAAAAGCAGTAGCGAATTGGTAGTTTTTAACAAGTAAAAGGAGGAACTATATGCTGGTAATTGGTAATGGAAGAATGATCACACAGGACGCATCCAACCCATTCCTGGAGAATGGTGCTGTAGCAATGGATGGTAACACCATAGTAATGGTGGGGGTAACTGAAGAGGTAAAGAAAGTTTATCCGGATGCTGAATTTGTTGATGCGAAGGGTGGGGTTATCATGCCGGCATTTATTAATGCCCATGAGCATATCTACAGCTCCTTTGCAAGAGGCTTAAGCATTAACGGATATAATCCTCAGGGATTTCTGGATATTCTGGATGGCTTATGGTGGACAGTTGACCGTCATCTGACACTGGAGCAGACAAAGCTTTCTGCATATGCTACATACATTGATTCTATCAAGAATGGTGTAACCACAGTGTTTGACCACCATGCAAGCTTTGGCCATATTACAGGTTCCCTCAATGCGATCGAGGAAGCTGCGAAGGATTTAGGTGTGCGTACCTGCCTCTGCTATGAGATTTCTGACCGTGACGGAATGGAGAAATCCAGAGAATCTGTAATGGAGAACGTGAATTTTATCAAGCATGCACTTGCAGACGACAGTGATATGATCGCCGGAATGATGGGTATGCATGCATCCTTTACAATCTCTGATGAGACAATGGCTCTCTGCAATGAACTGAAGCCGGAAGGTGTTGGATATCACATCCATGTAGCAGAAGGCATTTACGATCTCCATCAGTGTCTGAAAGAGCATGGCAAACGTATTGTTGACCGTCTTCATGACTGGAACATCCTTGGACCGAAGACTTTGCTCGGTCATTGTATCTATGTGAATGAACATGAGATGGATCTGATCAAAGATACAGATACCATGGTTGTACATAACCCGGAATCTAACATGGGTAATGCCTGTGGATGTCCTCCGACCATGAGAATGGTACAGAAGGGAATCCTCACAGGTCTTGGTACAGACGGATATACTCATGATATGATGGAATCCTGGAAGGTTGCAAATGTTTTACACAAACACAGCCTCTGCGACCCGAACGCAGCCTGGGGAGAAGTTCCACAGATGCTTTTTGAAGGAAATGCAAAGATTGCAAACAGATACTTTAAGAAACAGCTCGGTGTCCTGAAAGAGGGTGCGGCAGCAGACGTGATCGTGATCGATTATGATCCGCTGACACCAATGAATGAAAGCAACATTAACGGACATCTGATGTTCGGTGTAAACGGAAGCATGGTCCAGACTACTGTATGTAACGGTAAAGTCCTGATGAAAGACCGCGAAGTCCTTGTATGCGACGAGGCAAAAGTTATGGCAGACTGCCGTCAGGCTGCAAAAGAACTTGCAGATGATATTAATGGTTAATCTGTAAAGAATTGTAAAGAAGATAAGTTTTCTGCCTGGCAAAAATAAATGTAAACAAAATATAGAACGGATGGAGAGAAGCCATACCGTATGAAATAATGGAGGATCGGATTATGAGTGAAGTCATGACCTGTATGCCCTTTGAACAGTTAATGAACTGGGTATTAGAAGAAAAGAAAACAAAAGGAACAGTTTTCGGACAGCACAGAGCTTATGCAGCGGGAACTGACAGGAAGCTGAATATATTTGAGAGAAATCTGGAAACACCGATTGGACCTGCAGCAGGACCGCATACACAGTTAACACAGAACATTGTTGCTTCTTATTATGCAGGCGCACGTTTCTTTGAGCTGAAAACAGTTCAGAAGATGGACGGTGCAGAGCTTGCAGCCTGTATTAACAGACCATGTATCCTTGCAGATGATGAAGGATATAACTGTGAATGGTCTACAGAGCTTTATGTTCCTCAGGCAATGGGAGAATATATTAAAGCATGGTTTATCCTGCATGTGATCGCCAAAGAATTTAATCTGGGTGCACAGGACGGATTCCAGTTCAATATTTCCGTTGGATATGATCTTTCAGGAATCAAAGAGCCAAAGGTTAATACTTTCATTGACAGTATGATGGAAGCAAAAGATACTGAAATCTTTAAAGAATGTAAACAGTGGTTATTGGACAATGTAGATAAATTTGAAAAAGTTACAAAAGAGGATATTGAGGCGATTCCGTCTGATATCTGTAATTCCGCAACAATCTCTACTCTCCATGGATGTCCTCCAAACGAGATTGAGAGCATTGCAAATCATCTGTTTAAAGAAAAACATTTGAACACATTTATCAAATGTAACCCGACTCTCCTGGGATATGAATTTGCCAGAAAGACCATGGATGACATGGGATATGATTATATGGTATTCGGTGATTTCCATTTCAAAGATGACTTACAGTACGAAGATGCTATCCCGATGTTTAAGAGACTGCAGGCACTTGCAGATGAATTGAACCTTGCGTTTGGTGTGAAGATCACCAATACATTCCCTGTAGATGTTACAAGAAATGAACTTCCAAGCGAAGAAATGTATATGTCCGGAAAATCTCTTTTCCCGTTATCCATTTCTCTTGCAGCCAGACTTTCCCGGGAATTTGACGGAAAACTCCGTATCGCTTATTCAGGCGGTGCTGATTACTATAATATCGACCGTATCGTCGGATGTGGTGTATGGCCTGTAACAGTGGCAACTACACTTCTGAAGCCGGGCGGATATCAGAGATTTACCCAGATGGCAGAGAAAGTAATGGCTGACGGTGTGAAAGAATGGAAAGGCATTGATGTAGCTGCACTTGAGCAGCTGGCCGAGGATGCGAAAAAAGATGCTCACCATGTAAAGAGCATCAAACCGCTTCCTAAGAGAAAAACTGATTCAGAGGTTCCGCTCCTTGACTGTTTCTTTGCTCCATGCGAAGAAGGATGTCCGATCCACCAGGATATCACAACCTATGTGAAGCTGGCAGGAGAAGGCGATTATGCACAGGCATTAAGAGTTATCCTTGAGAAAAATGCACTTCCATTTATCACAGGTACTCTCTGTGCGCACAACTGTATGTACAAATGTACACGTAACTTCTATGAAGAACCTGTAAATATCCGCAACACTAAGCTCATCGCAGCACAAAACGGATATGATACAGTGATCGGTGAGATCAACGCAGGCACAGCAGACGGTAAGAAAGTAGCTGTTGTAGGTGCAGGTCCTGCAGGTATTGCTTCTGCATACTTCCTTGCAAGAGCAGGTGCTTCTGTAACAGTATTTGAGAAAGAAGAGAAAGCCGGCGGCGTGATCCGTTATGTGATCCCGGGATTCCGTATCTCTGATGATGCAATCGATAAAGATGTTTCCTTCATCCAGAAGATGGGTGTGGAGATCAAAACAGGTACAGAAGTGAAATCCGTACAGGAATTAAAAGCACAGGGTTATGACGCAGTGATCGTTGCAACAGGTGCAAATAAACCGGGTACTCTGAAGCTTGAAAAGGGTGAAACCATCAATGCTCTGAAATTCTTAAGAGATTTCAAAGCAACTGACGGTAAGGCTGCGCTGGGTAAAAACGTAGTTGTGATCGGTGGCGGTAACACTGCCATGGATACTGCAAGAGCTGCGAAACGTACAGAAGGTGTAGAACATGTTTACCTGGTATACAGAAGAACCAAACGCTATATGCCAGCAGCAGAAGATGAGTTACTGGAAGTACTGGAAGAGGGCGTAGAGTTCAAAGAACTTCTTTCTCCTGTATCTCTGGAAAACGGCAAACTGCTCTGTAAGAAGATGGAACTTGGCAGCATGGATGCTTCCGGACGTGCAGGTGTAACAGAAACGGGCGAAACAGAAGAAGTTTTGGCTGATACAGTGATCGTTGCAGTTGGCGAGAAAGTTCCGACTGAGTTCTATGAAGCAAATGGTATTGCGGTCAATGAGCGTGGAAAAGCCCGCATCAATGATAAGACAATGGAGACAAGTGCAGAAGGCGTTTACGTTGTCGGTGACGGTGCAAGGGGAGCTGCTACGATCGTAGAAGCGATTCGCGACGCACAGATTGCTGCAAAAGCAATTCTTGGACATGATATTGTAAAAGGACAGCCTGTACCGGGAACAGAAAAAGACTGTTACTCCAAAAAAGCAATACTCAAAGAAAGCAAAGACGCTGCGAACGAAAGTGAGCGCTGTCTGACCTGTAATAAAGTCTGTGAGAATTGTGTAGATGTATGTCCAAACAGAGCAAACATCTCCATCAAAGTTCCGGGAATGGCAATGAATCAGGTGATCCATGTAGATTACATGTGTAATGAATGCGGCAACTGCAAGAGCTTCTGTCCATATGCAAGTGCACCGTACAAGGATAAATTCACATTATTTGCTTCTGAGGCAGATATGACAGACAGCACAAATGATGGATTTGCAGTGATCAATCCGGAGACAAAAGAGTGCAAGGTTCGTCTCCTTGGTCAGATTTCCGACTGCAAGGCAGATGATGCAAATGATAAGTTGTACGAAGGTCTTCGCAGACTGATCTGTGCAGTGATCGATGATTACAGCTATCTGATCATGAAATGATAATCATAGTGACAACAGAAATCAAGAGCTGGAAAAAATTTAATTTTGTAATATCAGATAACTTATAAAGAAATATTTAACGCTGTCCACAGCAGAAAAAGGCTGTGGACAGTGTTGCATATCAGGCTGAATCGCGGCCGCATGTTACTTTTGTAATAAATTCATGCGGTATCACAGGCAGATAAAAAACAGAAAGAGGGAAGCTCTGGCTGACTGCCCCAATTGGCAGACGTGCGAAAAAGAAAGGAGAGTCCGATATGGCAGTATTTACAGTCAATGGACAAAAGGTCGAACCGACCGGAAATCAGAAACTACTGCGCTTTTTGAGGGATGAACTTCATCTGACTTCAGTGAAGGACGGCTGCAGTGAAGGAGCCTGCGGAGCCTGTACAGTTATAATTGACGGAAAAACATGCAAGGCATGTGTGCCGGACACAGATTTACTGGATGGCAGGACAGTTATCACAGTAGAAGGACTGACTGAATGGGAGAGGGAAGTCTATACCTACGCTTATGGAAAAGCAGGTGCTGTTCAGTGTGGATTCTGTATTCCGGGTATGGTAATGTGTACAAAGGCTCTTCTGGACGTGAACAAAGAGCCCACAGATGATGAGATTAAATATGCACTGCGCAATAACTATTGCCGTTGCACAGGCTATGTAAAAATTATGGACGCAGTAAGGCTGGCTGCGAAAGTTTTAAAGACGGGTGTGATCCCGAATGATCTGGATCCGGACTGGAATATAGGACACAGAGTATCCAGAGTGGATGTGGAGGAGAAAGTACTGGGAACTGGCAAATATCCGGATGATTTTTACTTTGACGGAATGCTGTATGGAGTGGCACTCAGAAGTAAATATCCACGTGCACGTGTACTTGAGATCGATACAGCAGCAGCAAAGGCACTTTCCGGGGTAGAAGCGGTATTAACAGCAGAGGACATTCCGGGAGAGAATAAGATCGGACATCTGAAACATGATCAGTATTCACTGATACCTGTAGGGGGTCTGACACATTATCTTGGAGATGCCATTGCCGTTATTGCTGCAAAAGACAGAGAAACAGCTGAGAAAGCTAAGAAACTGATCAAAGTAAAATATGAAGTGCTGCCTCATATTCGTACAATTGAGGAAGCAGCGGCAGAGGATGCACCAAAGGTATTTGATGAAGAAGAAAATAATATCTGTGCACATAAACATATCAGCAGAGGAAATGCAGATGAAGCAATCCGTAATTCCAAATATGTGATCAGCCATCATTTTGAAACCCCATGGACAGAACATGCATTTCTTGAGCCTGAGTGCGCAGTGGCTTTGTATGATGAGGACGGAGATATTTTAGTATATTCCACAGATCAGTCTGCACACCAGACATTACATGAGTGTTCCCTGTTACTTGGAACGGACAGAGTAAAGGTACAGAATGCACTTGTAGGCGGCGGATTCGGCGGAAAGGAAGATATGACAGTACAGCATCTGGCTGCGCTGCTCACTTATGCTACTAAGAAACCGGTGAAGATGAAACTGACCAGAGCAGAATCCCTGCTGGTTCATCCGAAGCGTCATCCGTTTTATATGGATATGACCATGGGCTGCGATGAGAACGGCAATATCATGGGGGTAAAAGCGAAAGTAGCATCAGATACAGGTGCATTTGCCTCACTTGGCGGTCCTGTACTGGAACGTGCATGTACTCATGCGGCAGGTCCCTATCATTATGAGAATTTCGAGATTGAAGGAACTGCTTATTATACCAACAATCCGCCTGCCGGAGCGTTTCGCGGATTTGGTGTAACCCAGACCTGTTTTGCAACAGAAACCCTGCTGAATATGATGGCAGACAAAGTAGGTATCACTCCATGGGAAATCCGTTACCGCAATGCGATCCGTCCCGGTGAGACGCTTCCGAATGGTCAGATCGTAGATAATTCCACAGGTCTTGTGGAGACACTGGAAGCTGTAAAGAAGAAGTATGATGCTGCCCTGGAAGAAGGAAAACCGGTGGGAATCGGCTGCGCCATGAAGAATGCCGGTGTCGGTGTCGGTATCCCGGATACAGGCCGCGTGAAACTCGTATTTGAGAAAGATAAAAAGCTGCACATCTATTCCGGTGCTTCCTGTATCGGCCAGGGACTTGGTACAGTCCTGACACAGATGGTAGTCACCAATACAGATCTGAAGCATGAAGATATTGTATATGAGAGAAGTAATACCTGGTTCGCACCGGATTCAGGTACAACTTCCGGCTCCAGACAGACTCTGGTAACAGGAGAAGCCTGCCGCAGAGCCTGCGATAAGGTTATGGAGGACCGCAATGCAGGTAAGACCATTGATGATGTGATCGGCAAAATTTATTATGGGGAATATCTTGCAAAGACAGATCCTCTTGGCGCAAATGTGCCGAATCCTGTTTCACATGTAGCTTACGGCTATGCGACGCAGGTATGTATCCTGGATAAGAAAACAGGTAAGATTGAGGAAATGGTTGCTGCTCATGATGTGGGCAAAGCAGTCAATCCACTGTCCTGTGAAGGCCAGATCGAGGGCGGCGTAGTGATGTCCATAGGATTTGCACTGAGAGAGCGTTATCCGATCGATGAGAACTGTAAACCAATTGACAAGTATGGATCGCTTGGTCTGTTCCGCTCTCATGAGATTCCGAAAATCGATGCCATCGTTGTTGACAAACCGGGACTGAATGTAGCCTGTGGTGCCATTGGAATCGGTGAGATCACCTCTATCCCAACTGCACCTGCAATTGCAGATGCATATTTCAGATGGAATGGTGAAAGACAGTATAGTCTTCCTCTGACCGGAACACCATATGAAAGGAAGTGCTGAATATGGCAGTAAAGAAGAAATTTCCATATCGCGCGGCTGTAGTTGCATGTAATGGGGGGTGCAGATCAGCCGAAGGTGAGGCCGGCTGTGCAGATGGATGTATCGGATGTAAAGCCTGTATAGATAAATGTAAATTCGGAGCCATTTCCATCAATGAGTATGGTGTGGCGGAAGTGGATGAGGAGAAATGCATTGGCTGTGGTGCCTGCGCGAAAGTCTGCCCGCAGAAAGTGATCCATGTCCATGAGTGTGCAAACTACATTGTGGTAAAATGTTCCAATAAGAAAAAAGGTGCAGAAGCAAAGAAACAGTGTGACGTCAGCTGTATCGGCTGCGGAATCTGCGAGAAGACCTGTACAGCCGGTGCGATAAAAGTAAAAGACAGCTGTGCTGTGATCGAGGAATCCATATGTCTGAGCTGTGGTATGTGCGCAGTGAAATGCCCAAGACACGTTATCCATGATCTGCATGGAATATTGACAGAAATACGTTAAATAAATCAGGTTACTGTTCACTCTGTTCTTAGTAATACATTACAAAGGATATTCTCAGTGAACAGTAACCCAATCAGACAACTTCGTTAATAGGAAAATAATACGTAAAAATTGAATAAAAGATTGCAATTTCATATCCAAATATGCTATACTCAAATCAGAAAACAGATAACAATTATGCAAATAAAAAGTAAATTCGCCTGATGTCAGAAAAAAGGTGAAGGAAAGTAGCATGGTTCGGAGCCGGACATAAGTCCTGAGGGGAACAGACAGATACCTTGGGGTGTGTCCGGCTCCTTCTATATAATAACCAAAAATAAATACAGAGAAGGTGAAAACATGATTGGAAAGAGTGTTCCAAGAGTAGATGCCTATGACAAAGTTACAGGACGTGCAAAATTTACTGATGACCTGGTTCCTGCCAACTGTCTGGTGGCAAAAATCTATCACGCAAAGATCGGAAACGGTATCGTAAAATCAATCGATACCAGTAAAGCAGAGGCTCTGGACGGCGTAGTAAAAGTGGTTACTTTTAAAGACGTACCGAATCATTGTTACCCTACGCCGGGACATCCCTGGTCTGTGGAGCTGGCTCATCAGGATGTTGCAGACCGCAATATCCTTACCGGAAGAGTCCGTTATTACGGAGATGATATTGCTGCTGTAGTGGCAGAAGATGAAATCACAGCCCAGAGGGCATTGCGCCTGATCGAAGTTGAATATGAAGAATATCCGGTAGAAATCCATCCGCGTAAATCCATGTATGGAAGCAAACCGCCAATCCATTTTGATAAAAAGGACAATGTACTTGTCCGTTCCAATTACTTTATCGGAAATGTGGAAGAAGGGCTGAAGGAATCCGAAACAGTTATAAAACGCAGTTATAAAACCCCGATCGTGCAGCACTGCCACATTGAGAATCCGATTTCCTGTGCATACATGGAAAATGGCAGGATCATAGTTGTGACTTCCACTCAGATTCCGCATATTGTCCGGCGTGTGATCGGGCAGGCTCTTGGAATCCCATGGGGAAAGATCAGAGTCATTAAGCCATACATAGGTGGAGGATTCGGAAATAAGCAGGATGTGCTGTATGAACCGTTAAATGCGTTTCTTACCACGCAGGTTGGCGGCAGACCGGTCAAACTCGATATAACCAGAGAGGAAACTTTCTGCAACACCAGAACCCGTCATTCTATTGAGTATGATCTGACGGCAGGTGTTGACAGTGAGGGGCATCTTCTGGCAAAGGATATGCTGGCTATTTCCAATCAGGGAGCATATGCCTCCCATGGACACGCCATAGCAGCCAATGGCCTGACTGCCTGGAGGCTGCAGTATGCATGTCCGAATATCAAAGGAGAGGCATATACTGTCTATACGAATACACCGGTAGGCGGAGCGATGCGTGGATACGGGATCCCGCAGGTATGTTTTGCAATTGAGTGCTTTATGGATGATATTGCAAAAGAGATCGGGATGGATCCTCTGGAGTTCAGAAAGAAAAATCTTATCAAAGGATATTATGAGGATGCTTACCTGAAGCCAATCGCAGCAAACACCAACGGGATTTTTGAATGTCTGGAAAAAGGTGCAGATTATATCCACTGGGAAGAAAAACGAAAAGAATATACAAACCAGACAGGTAATATCCGCAGAGGCGTCGGAATGTCACTTTTCTCCTATAAGACAGGTGTATGGCCAATCTCACTGGAAATTGCAGGTGCAAGAATGACTCTGAATCAGGATGGAAGTGTTGGACTGATGCTGGGAGCTACTGAAATCGGTCAGGGCGCTGATACGGTATTTTCCCAGATGACGGCTGAGGTTTTAAATATGGATATCAGTGATATTCATATCCAGACAGTCCAGGATACTGATGTAACGCCATTTGATACCGGTGCCTATGCATCCAGACAGTCGTTTGTAACAGGAACAGTTGTTAAAGACTGCGCAAATCTTCTGAAGAAAAAGATTCTGGATTATGCAAAAGAGCTGTTGCCTGAAGAGACAAGGAAGCTGAGGCTTGATCATGGGTGGATCATGGCAGGAAAGGATCCTGCAATATCTCTTGGAAATCTTGCATTGGAGAGTTATTACAGTCTTGGCAATTCTTCTGTTATTACAGCAGAGGTTTCCGAGCAGGTAAAGAAAAATACGATTGCCACAGGATGCTGCTTTGCTGAAGTGGAAGTTGATATAAAGCTTGGCAAGATCAAAATCCTTCATATCATTAATGTGCATGACAGCGGTAAGCTTATTAATCCGAAACTGGCTGAAATGCAGGTACAGGGCGGTATGTCTATGGGAATGGGATACGGTCTGTCGGAGCAGCTCATTCTGGATGAGAAAACAGGAAGACCACTGAACGGAACCCTGCTGGACTATAAACTGATGACAATGATGGATACTCCTGATATCAAGGCGGATTTTGTGGAACTTGATGATCCGATTGGACCTTTCGGAAACAAAGCACTGGGTGAACCGCCGGCAATTCCGGGTGCACCGGCAATCCGTAATGCAGTACTTCATGCAACAGGTGTAGCCTTTAATGAAAATCCTCTGACACCACAGAGACTGATCGATGGCTTTATAAGGGCCGGACTTATTTAGAGGGGAGGGGATTTTATGTACGATATTGAGAACTATTATCAGGCTGAAAGTGTAAAAGATGCTGTGAGATTACTGAATGAACATCCGGATGCCAGGATCATTTCCGGAGGAAGTGATGTGCTGATCAAAATCCGGGAGGGAAAATTTGCCGGAACTTCTCTGGTGAGCATCCATGGGATCAAAGAAATCCAGGGTGTAAAAATGGCGGATAACGGAGATATTTATATTGGTGCCGGAACTGTCTTCTCACATATAACAAATGATGCAATTATCAGGAAATATATTCCGGTTCTTGGCGAGGCTGTAGATCAGGTAGGAGGACCACAGGTACGAAATATTGGTACTATCGGTGGAAACATCTGCAACGGAGCAGTCAGTGCGGACAGTGCACCGACCGTATTTTCCCTGAACGCACTGCTGAGGCTGGAAGATGGAAAGGAAGGCCGTCTTGTACCTGTAAAAGATTTCTATCTTGGACCCGGCAAGGTGGATCTGCGGCAGGGCGAGATCCTGACCTATGTGATCATTCCCGCAAAAGAATATGAAGGGTATCATGGTCATTATATTAAGTATTCCATGCGAAATGCCATGGATATCGCAACGATCAGCTGTAGTGTGGTGAGCAAGGTAGATCAACAGGCAGGAGTGATAGAAGATGTGCGCATTACCTTTGGAGTTGCAGCTCCGGTTCCGTACCGCTGCAAAAAGGCAGAAGAGGCTTTGAAGGGCATGAAGATAGAAGAAAGCCTGTATGAAAAGACAGCACAGCTGATCCGGGAGGAAATCAATCCGAGAGATTCTTGGAGAGCATCCAGGGCATTTCGTCTTCAGATCGGCGGAGAAATTGCGGCACGGGCATTGAGACGTACCGTAGAACTTGCAGGAGGTGACAGCATATGAAAAAGCAGATGCAGCTTGTACGATGTACAGTAAACGGAAGAGAAGTTGAAGAATATGTAGATGTAAGGGAGTCACTGCTTGATATGCTTCGCAACCGGCTTGGACTGACTTCTGTAAAAAAGGGCTGTGAAGTAGGAGAATGTGGTGCCTGTACAGTAATCATAGACGGAGAGACTATTGACTCCTGTATTTATCTGGCAGTCTGGGCGGATGGTAAAAATATCCGTACACTGGAAGGTCTGGAGAAAAACGGAGAACTTACCAGGATTCAGGAGGCATTTATCGAAGAAGGTGCCATACAGTGCGGTTTCTGCACTCCCGGATTTATCATGTCTGCCACTGTTTTACTGGAACATGGAGAGAAATTATCAAGAGATGCGATTCGGAAACATATGGCAGGAAATCTCTGCCGCTGCACAGGTTATGAGAACATTGTAAATGCGGTGGAAAAAGTAATGGATGAAAATGAGACAAGAAGAGGAAAGACAGTAAGATGACAAACAGATACACAAATGTCCCAAAATCTGACAATAAACCGGAAAATGTTGTAATAATAAGAGGTGGCGGTGATCTGGCCAGCGGTACGATCCACAGATTATACCGATGCGGCTACCGTCTTCTGGTACTGGAATGTGAGAAACCCACTGCGATCAGGCGAATGGTTTCTTTTTGCGAGGCTGTTTACGACGGGCAGTCTTCTGTGGAAGGAGTTCTCTGCAGAAAAGTTGACAGTGTAGAGGAATGCGAGGCAGTCTGGAAAGCCGGGGAGATTCCTCTTATGGCAGACACAGAAGGAACTGTCCTTAAGAAATACAGACCTGCAGCACTGATAGATGCAATTCTTGCAAAAAAGAATCTTGGAACCACCAGAGAGATGGCAAATCTAACCGTTGGTCTTGGACCGGGATTTGTGGCAGGTAAGGATGTGGATTATGTAGTGGAGACTATGAGAGGCCACAATCTTGCCAGAATCATCACAAAAGGCGCTGCTATGCCAAACACAGGAGTTCCGGGTATCATTGGAGGATTTGGAAAAGAGCGCGTGCTCCATGCTCCTGCGGCAGGGGAAATCCATTGTATCTCAAAGATTGCAGATATCGTGGAGAAGGATCAGGTCCTTGCCTGGATCGGAGATACACCTGTCAGGGCTTCTCTTACAGGAGTTTTGCGTGGCATGATCAGAGATGGATTTACAGTGCCGAAGGGGATGAAAATTGCAGATATTGATCCGCGCAAAGAACAAAAGAAAAACTGTTTCACGATTTCCGACAAGGCCCGCTGTATTGCCGGCAGTGTATTGGAAATCCTGCTTTCAGAAGGAGTGATGCCATATGAAGCACCAGATCGATTTTCTGGAACTGCTGCAGATTGATTATGAAAAATACCCTGTGATCGCTGTAGTTGGCGGCGGCGGCAAAACCAGCCTGATCTACCGTCTTACAGATGAACTGATCGATAAGGGAAAGAGAGTGATCATTACCACGACCACCCATATGGCAGGAGAATCTGAACTTCCGTTTGCCAGGGGCGGAGATGCAGTCAGGGTAAAAGAACTTCTGGACAAAGAAAGATATGTGATTGCTGCGGAATATGAGGAGGATACCGGTAAATATGCGTCTCTGACAGAGGAAAAACTGGAAGAACTGAGAGAATTGTGCGATGTAATGCTTGTGGAAGCGGACGGAGCAAAGCATCATCCGGTAAAGGTTCCGGAGAAATGGGAGCCTGTAATCCCCAGATGTGCGGACATTGTGATCAGTGTGATCGGGCTGGACTGTCTGGGACAGCCGATCAGTCAGAGTGCTTACCGTATGGAACGTACCTCGGAATTTCTCAGGAAAAGTCTGGAAGCTCCGATCACTGAAGAAGATATTGTAAAGATTGCGACTTCTATCTGCGGACTTTTTAAGGATGTGGAAGAAAGAGTATACAGAGTGTATCTGAATAAGTCAGATATACTCAGAGAGAAAGAACCTGCAGAGCACATTGTTGAGGAACTGGAAAGGAAGAATACAGTAGCGGCTTACGGAAGCCTTTTGGAGGAATAAATTATTTTGAAAATTGCAATGATCATGCTGGCGGCTGGAAACAGCCGCCGTTTTGGGGCAAATAAACTGTTATATGAAATAGACGGAATACCTATGTATCGACATGTGCTGGAACAACTGGATGATACAAAGAAGAAAATAGAAAATATCTATTCGGAATATTCAGATATTACAGAGGATAATAATAATGATAATAATTCAGATATTGTTCAGTTAAATAACCTGTACAGAAATAATATTACAGCAAAAATAATCTGTAATATTATTGTTATTACTCAATATGATGCCATTGCAGAAGCAGTGAAAACAAAGGAAATACAGGTTTTGTATAATCCCCATCCGGAAGATGGAATTTCTTCCTCTGTAAAAATCGGTCTGAATGCCAGCCTGGATGCAGATGCAGTGCTTTTTACTGTGTCTGATCAGCCCTGGCTTACCAGTGAGACAATCTGTGAACTGATCCATGTGTTTTTAAACACTTCCAAAGGAATCGCCTGTGTTTCCTGTCAGGGGAAAATGGGAAATCCATGTATTTTTGACAGGAAATATTACAATGAGCTGCTTTCTCTGGAAGGGGATAAAGGCGGTAAAAAAGTAATCATGAAACATCTGGATGATACGCAGATTTATGAGATAGAAGCAGGCAGGGAACTGGAAGATATTGATTATTATGAATCTATAGCAGTCCACTAGTACATCGTTTCGTAAATAACTATACCAATCGCGTAGGATGCGGATTCGAGTGTGCTGGTATAAAAACGCAGGCGTAGCGGGCTACGCTGAGGCTTTTAGACCTGTGCAATCGGATTCGCAGACAAGTGAGTGGTATAGTTATTTCGAAAACGATGTACTAGAGCGTGTCTGAAAAATACTTTCCGCAAGATGTATGTCAAAATATACCGAAAAGTGGGGCGTGCAGATTGCAGGAATGATTTTCCAGACACTCTGGTCCACTCATCACAAAAAAAGTTCCGGGCGAGGTCACAGGAACTTTTTTTGCGCAATTATTTCGCTATATAGCAGATATCCTGAATATGTGGCAGTTATATATATCAGTATTAAACAGCTGATATATAATAAGATATCTGCTGAACAGATTAAAGATGGATTTTGGTTCCGGTTTTTCCCTGGATACCGTCTTTGGCTTTCTGAAGTAAAGTGATCATGGCAGTTCTTCCTTCTTTGGAGCTTGCAAAATCAACGGCAGCCTGAACTTTCGGGAGCATGGAACCTGGGGCAAACTGTCCCTCATTAATATATTTCTTAGCGTCATCTACAGTGATGTCATCCAGCCATTCTTCGTTTTCCTTGCCGAAGTTTACAGCAACCTTCTCCACTGCTGTAAGAATGATAAGCATATCTGCATCCAGCTCTTTGGCCAGGAGACAGCTTGCATAATCCTTATCAATAACTGCTGATGCACCTTTGAGATGATGTCCGTTAAGAACAACGGGAATTCCACCGCCACCGCAGCAGATAACGATTTTATTTGCATCCACAAGACTGTTGATCGCATCCTGTTCAACGATTTCAACAGGCTTTGGAGATGCAACTACACGACGATAACCACGCCCTGCGTCTTCTTTCATGATATGTCCATATGCCTTGGCCTGATGGTCTGCTTCCTCTTTTGTCAGGAATTTGCCGATCGGCTTGGATGGATTTTCAAAAGCAGGATCATTGGGATCTACACGAACCTGAGTGACAACAGTGACGACAGGTGTGCGGACAAATCCTCTGATTCGAAGTTCCTCTCTCAAAGCATTCTGCAGATCATATCCGATGTAAGCCTGACTCATGGCAACACAGACAGAGAGAGGAGTGTTTGGCTGATTCTCATCTTCTCTGGAGAGAGCAGACATGGCATTGTTGATCATGCCAACCTGTGGCCCGTTTCCATGTACAACAACAACCTGATGACCTTCTTCGATCAGATCGCATAATGCTTTTGCAGTAGTTTTTACAGCTACCATCTGTTCCGGGAGAGTATTTCCCAGAGCGTTCCCACCGAGCGCAATAACGATTCTTTTTCTTGTAAACATTTGTAAAAACCTCCTGATTTTAAAGGCAAAGAGGGCCGCCGCAATAAAGATTGTGTGCTTTCTGCGACAGCCCCGCCTGCTATACAATATGATGAGTGCTATTTTTCAATATATTTAAATTCTGAAACTGCTTTCAAAATTAAATATCTGTTTGAAAGCAGCTGGAATATTACTGCAATCCAACTGTTAATCTGCGCCTGATTATTTCAGGATTCTTGGAGCTGCTTTGACTTCAAGTTTCTTCAGGATATCCTGTGGATTTTCAAATTTGGAAAGCATGATCATAGCAGCGATGATGTATGGTTTGAAGCTTGCTTCTTTGTATAACGGGATTCTGTAACGATCGAATACAGAAGCGTCAACCTCACCTGTTTCGCAGCTTACACCTGTAATATCAGCCGGCAGGCAGTGCAGGTAAAGAGCTTTTCCGTCTTTTGTTGTTTTCATAAGTTCTTCTGTGCAGGCCCAGTCTTTGTGCTGTGCATTCTGTGCAAGAAGTTCTTTCTCTAATTTATCGATTCCGTCGAAGTCGCCTTCTGCATAAAGGTCTGTACGTTTTTCCATAGCTGCAAATGGAGCCCAGCTCTTTGGATATACGATATCAGCATCTTTGAAAGCTTCAGCCATATCGTTTGTCTTTGTGAAGGATCCGCCGTTTTTCTCAGCATTCTTTTTGGCAATCTCTTCAACTTCCGGCATTACATCATATCCTTCCGGATGAGCAAGAACAACGTCCATGCCGAAACGTGTCATCAGACCGATAACGCCCTGCGGAACGGAGAGTGGTTTACCATAGGATGGAGAGTAAGCCCATGTCATAGCGATCTTTTTGCCTTTCAGATTCTCAACACCGCCGAATTCATGGATGATGTGGAGCATATCTGCCATACACTGTGTCGGATGGTCAACGTCGCACTGAAGGTTTACAAGAGTAGGTCTCTGCTCAAGGATACCGTCTTTGTTTCCTTCTGTAACAGCTTCCATGAATTCTTTCTGGTAAGCATGTCCTTTTCCGATGTACATATCATCACGGATACCGATCACATCAGCCATGAAAGACACCATGTTTGCTGTTTCACGAACAGTTTCACCATGAGCGATCTGAGATTTCTTTTCATCAAGATCCTGTACTTCCAGACCAAGAAGGTTACATGCGGAAGCAAAAGAGAAACGTGTACGTGTGGAGTTATCGCGGAAGATAGAGATTCCAAGACCACTCTCGAATACTTTTGTGGAGATATTGTTCTCTCTCATGAAACGGAGAGCATCAGCAATTGTGAAAACAGCTTCCAGTTCATCATCTGTTTTGTCCCATGTCCAGAAGAAATCGTTGTTGTACATTTCTTTGAAGTTTAAGCTGTTTAATTTATCAATGTAATCCTGTAATGTTTTCATAAAATCAATACCTGCTATGCTTTGATAGCTTATCCTTTCCTGATATGAAATAATTGAATTTCTGCGTTTGGCAGAACACCGGTTATCCGGCTGTATCTGTTTATCTTGTGTCCCTGCCTGTTACAGCAGGGATTCTGTCCGGACACATATTAAGCCTTTAGGATGATAGGAAATCCGTCGCCTAAAAAAATTTGAAAATTTATTTATTATTTGCAGTATGCAGTTGGAAGAGCAGCGTATACAGCAGCGCATCTTACAAGGTCGATCTTCCATGTTTTTTCGTTCGGAGCATGAGCCTGTGCTTCTGCACCAGGTCCGAATCCGATACAAGGAATGCTGTTACGTCCCATGATTGTTACACCGTTAGTAGAGAATGTCCATTTGTCTGTAAGCGGACGAGCTTTTCTCATGCCTTCTGTCTCAGCATTTCCGAGACGCTCTTCGCCGTACAGTCCTTTATATGCTTCTTCCAGAGCCTGTGTTACTTTGTGATCTTTCGGGATTACCCATGTCGGGAAGTAGCACTCGATCGGATATACAAGGTCTGTATAGGACGGACGGTTGTATTCATACATGGATACTGTTACGTCGTCGCCATATTTCTGTACAGCTGGAAGAGCACGGATCTCATCCAGGCAGCTTTCCCATGTTTCGCCTGCTGTCATACGACGGTCAAGAGATACAGAGCAGGAGTCAGCTACTGCACAGCGGCTTGGGGATGTGAAGAAGATTTCGGAAGTAGTAACAGTGCCACGTCCAAGGAAACGTGCTTCTTCCCATTCAGGGTTATATTTCTCATCAAGCATTTTTACAAGACCTTTGATCTCTGTGGTATCAGCAGCATCGTTTTCGTTTAATGCACGGATATCCTGGAGAATATCAGCCATTTTGTAGATTGCATTGTCACCACGTTCCGGAGCGGAACCATGGCAGGAAACACCCTTTACATCTACGCGGATTTCCATACGTCCACGCTGTCCTCTGTAGATACCGCCGTCTGTTGGTTCTGTGGAAACAACGAATTCAGGACGAACACCATCTTCATGGATGATGTACTGCCAGCAGAGACCGTCACAGTCTTCTTCCTGTACAGTACCTGTCACAAGTACCTGATATTTATCGTTTAAAAGACCAAGGTCTTTCATGATCTTAGCACCGTATACTGCAGAAACAATACCTCCCATCTGGTCAGATGTTCCACGTCCGCCGATTTCTTCATCAGATTCGAAACCTTCGTATGGATCAAATTCCCAGTTCTTGATATTACCGATACCGACTGTATCAATATGAGCGTCAAAACCAATGAGAGTTTTACCTGTTCCCATGTAGCCGAGGATATTGCCCATCGGATCGATCTGAACTTTGTCGAATCCGACTTTTTCCATTTCCTCTTTGATTCTCATGATATGTCCTTTTTCTCCGCAGCTTTCGCCAGGAATGCGAACCAGATCGCGAAGGAACTTAGTCATATCATCCTTATAACCCATTGCAGCTTCGTTAATTTTTGCGTAATCCATTTTTTTACCCTCCCAATATGTATAAAATATTATGATGTTAGGGTCAAAAGGTATTTTGCCCCTAATCTGATATCATATTATTAGTTACTGGTATATCATTTTCGAGATAACCATACCACTTACCTGTCTGTGTTCACCAAAAACATCATTTACTTAAAGATTCGTCTGTTCCGTATAATCCGTCCCATACGATCTCGCGGTAGCGAACAGGGTCAGTGTCACCTTCTGTGGAAATAACAAGTACTACGGAATTCTCATCCAGTTTCAGCGCTTCTTTTAAGTCTTTTGCATCTTCATCGTGAAGAGCAGTGAAGCAGAAACCAAGCGGAACGGAACCGGATTCACCGGAGACAACGTGTGGATCATCTCCCAGTGGATTAGCGTAGATACGTGTTGCCTTTGCGCTCATCCAGTCAGGACAGGATGCAAATACATCTACGTGATTTTTCAGGATATCCCATCCGATCGTATTTCCCTCACCGCATGCAAGACCGGCCATAATTGTCTGAAGATCACCTGTAACATTTACCAGATTTCCTGTCTTTGCAACAGCGGAGCGGTATAGGCAGTCAGCAGCACTTGCTTCACAGACAGCCATAACCGGCGGGTTATCTTTATATTTATGAGCGAAATAACCGACTACGGCACCTGCTAAAGAACCAACACCGGCCTGAACAAATACATGTGTCGGACGTTCAACACCCATTTCTTTTAACTGCTGGTCAGCCTCAAGAACCAATGTTCCGTATCCCTGCATGATCCAGGATGGAATTTCTTCATATCCGTCCCATGCGGTATCCTGAACGATGATACCATGTTCTGTTTTGGCAGCTTCTGCTGCAGCCATTCTTACGCAGTCATCATAATTTACTTCTTCGATCGTAACAGTAGCACCTTCTTTGGCAATGTTATCGAAACGAGTCTTTGTTGTTCCCTTAGGCATTCTTACAACTGCTTTCTGTCCAAGGCGGTTAGCTGCCCATGCAACTCCACGTCCATGATTACCGTCTGTTGCAGTAAAGAATGTAGCCTGTCCGAATTCTTCTCTTAATTTATCAGAAGAGAGAACATTGTATGGCAGCTCGCTGATATCACGTCCAAGTTCTTTTGCGATATAGCGGCCCATTGCATAAGAACCTCCAAGTACTTTGAAAGCATTTAAGCCAAAGCGATAGGATTCATCCTTACAGAAAATATTTTTTACTCCTAAATATTTCGCAAGGGATGAAAGGTTCTGAAGAGGCGTCACACTGTACTGTGGGAAACTTCTGTGGAACTCATTTGCTTTCTTTACATTTTCTTCGGACATCAGTTCCAGGTGTTTATCATCTGATTTCGGAACCTCGTTTACAGTCCATTTTAATCCTTCTGTCATAAAATGACCTCCCTTAAAAATTATCATTTGGTTTCCTTAACTTGTGATTCTATCATACCATATATTTTAAAAATTGCAATAGAAAAATACAAAAATTTTTAGGTTTTTCAAAAAAAAATTAGGTTTCATAATTTGTACATTGATATAAGGATTTGGATATGATAAAATAATGAGTAATGTTCGTTTTATTTTTACAGGATAGACAGTAAAGTGGGTATAAAAGAGCAATACAAAAGATACAGAAGAGGAGAAAATATTATGGCAGTATTTCATGCATTCCGGGCACTTCGACCTACACCGGAAAAGGCTGCTGATGTGGCAGCACTTCCATATGATGTGGTAAACCGGGAAGAAGCAAAATCAATCGGAGATGAGAATCCCCTGTCCTTTCTTCATATTGACAGACCGGAAATGGATCTGGAACCTGAGACAGATCTGTATGATGATCGGGTTTATGAAAAAGCAAAAGAAAATCTTGACAATATGGAAGAAAAGGGAATTCTTGTTCAGGATCAGAAGGCCTGTTACTATATATATGAACTTGTAAGAAAAGGAAAGACACAGACCGGTATCGTAGGATGCAGCTTCATTGATGATTATATGAATGGTGTAGTGAAGAAACATGAGCTTACCAGAGAAGATAAGGAACAGGACAGGATCCACCATGTAGATTCTTGTAATGCAAATACCGGTCCTATTTTTCTGGCATGCAGATATCCGGATTCTCTGCTTACACTGATGAATAACTGGAAAGATCATCATGAAGCAGCATATGATTTTACAGAAGAGGATCAGATCACACACAGAGTATGGGTGATTGATGAAGATGAGGTCATTTCTGAAATAAATAAGGAATTTGCAGGGATTGATTCTCTGTACATCGCAGATGGACATCACCGCGCAGCTTCCGCTGTAAAAGTAGGTTTAAAGAGAAGAGAACAGAATCCGGGATATACAGGGGAGGAAGAGTTTAATTATTTCCTGTCTGTTGTATTTCCCTATGACCAGCTCTGCATTCTTCCTTATAACAGGATTGTAAAAGATTTGAACGGCCTGACTGTAAAGGCATTTCTGGGCGCCCTGAAGTTCAACTTTGAACTGATGCTGATGCCGGGATTTCCATGCAAGCCTGTAGAGAAGCATTGTATGGGAATGTATGTGGACGGACAGTGGTATCACCTGAAAGCATGGCCGGATATCTATGAGAAGAAGGACGTGGTCGGACAGCTGGATGTATCCATTCTTCAGGAAAAAGTCCTCAGACCAGTCCTGGGAATCGAAGATCCGCGTACAGACCAGAGAATCTCCTTTGTGGGCGGAAGCCATAAGGCAGCAGAGCTGGCAGAGATTGCGGACAGAACCGGCGGTGTAGCCTTTGTCATGTACCCGACATCTATGGAAGACCTGATGAAGATTGCAGACGAGAACAAATTAATGCCCCCAAAATCCACCTGGTTTGAGCCAAAGCTTCGGAGTGGGCTGTTTATACATAAGTTATAATTTGCCGAAGATGTCTTATAAAAATATTATAATAATTTCGCTGTAGACTTTTTCTTCCTTCAATGGTACAATTGGTTCTATACAAAAGAGAACGAAACGTACTATAACGAAAGGAGGGAAGAATGTGGAAGATGCGGAATTGAGAAATATCCTTTTTTCTATACAGGGAAGCATTGCCGGTTTTCAAAATGATATGTCCGATGTAAAGAACGATATCGCAGATATGAAGACAGATATTGCAAACATGAAGACGGATATCACGAACATGAAGACGGATATCACGAACATGAAGGCAGATATCACAAACATGAAGACAGATATTGCGAACATGAAGACGGATATCACAAACATGAAGACGGATATCACGAACATGAAGGCAGATATCACAAACATGAAGACGGATATCACGAACATGAAGGCAGATATCACGAACATGAAATCAGATATTGTGCAACTCAAGGGAAGCGTAAAAACTATAGAACTTAAACTGGAAAATGAAATTGACAGAAAAATATCTGCCCTATTTGATGCACGTATGGATGAGCTTCGCTATAGAAAGGAGAATAAGGAAACTCGAGAGAAAGTTTTTGAACTGGATATGCGTGTAGACAATTTGGAAAAAGCCATCATGCCAGCGTAACTGTAACAGATGATTGTAAGGCTTGTACATAGGATAAACAGGAAGAAATTTTATAACATAAAAAAGTACATGAAATTTCTTCCTGCTAAATTTGTATAATTTTTGTGAATTTTTCAAAAAACAGTTGAAATCACAGAAATAATTTGTTATACTAACTTGCGTTACGGGGTATGGCGTAGCTTGGTAGCGCGCACGGCTGGGGGCCGTGAGGTCGCAGGTTCAAATCCTGTTGCCCCGACTGACATATGGTTAAATCGTTTGTAGTATATTTACAATGAATGATTCAGACGTATGTTCATTTCATTTCAAAAAAGCCAAATAAAGTTATAAGTAAAATGCAATGATAAGGAATAGTACACCCGGACCGGAGCACAGAGAACTGCTGGTTGCTGAGAAGCAGTGGAAGGAAATTGTGGAACTCGCCTTTGAGCAGCTGCCTGAAATTATACAAGAGTAGGTGCAGACGGTTTCCACCGTTATATGGAGAGGATATAAGAATACCGGATATCCGGAGATTCCGTATCCCATGAGTGTATGACATTGTTCATAAATAAGAGTGGTACCGCGTAAGATGATAATATCTTTCGTCTCTTGCAGATAAGTCTGTGGAGATGGAAGATTTTTTTATGTCTTTTTACAGTCAATCCCCACAGTCCAAACATAATATTTACATAACGGAGGAAGAAAAAATGATGAATCCAAGCAAATATCAGAGACAGTATTTTATGCCGCCTGTTAAATGCATGAAATGGGCAGAAAAAGAATATGTGGACAAAGCACCTGTCTGGTGTTCTGTAGACCTTCGTGACGGTAATCAGGCACTGGTGATTCCGATGAGTCTGGAACAGAAAATTGAATTCTTTAAACTTCTTGTAAAAATCGGTTTCAAAGAAATTGAAGTAGGTTTCCCGGCTGCTTCTGAAACAGAATATGAATTTCTGCGTACCCTGATCGAGCAGAATCTGATCCCACAGGATGTAACTATTCAGGTTCTGACTCAGGCCAGAGAGCATATCATCCGCAAAACTTTTGAAGCTGTCAAAGGCGCACCGAAGGCAATTGTACATGTATACAATTCCACCTCTGTAGCTCAGAGAGAACAGGTATTTAAGAAATCCAAAGAAGAAATCTTAAAGATTGCAGTGGATGGTGCCGCATTATTAAAGAAACTGGCTGATGAAACAGAAGGAAATTTCCAGTTTGAGTACAGCCCTGAAAGCTTTACAGGCACAGAACCGGAATACGCTCTGGAAGTATGCAATGCAGTTCTTGATGTATGGCAGCCTACAGCAGATAACAAATGCATCATCAATCTGCCTGTAACTGTACAGCATTCCATGCCGCATGTATATGCAAGCCAGGTAGAATATATGTGTGAAAATCTGAAATACCGCGAGAATGTAATCGTATCTCTCCATCCGCACAATGACAGAGGATGCGGTGTTGCAGATTCTGAAATGGGATTACTTGCAGGTGCAGACAGAATCGAGGGTACTCTGTTTGGAAACGGTGAGCGTACCGGAAATGTAGATATTGTTACACTTGGTATGAATATGTATTCTCAGGGTGTAGATCCAAAACTTGATTTCTCTGATATGCCACATATCTGTGAAATATATGAAGAATGTACCGGAATGAAAGTAGGCGAAAGAAGTCCGTACAGTGGTGCACTTGTATTTGCCGCATTTTCCGGCTCTCATCAGGATGCAATTGCCAAGGGTATGCACTGGAGAGATGACAAGGATCCGGATCACTGGAATGTTCCGTATCTTCCGATCGATCCGACAGATGTGGGAAGAAATTATGACGCAGATGTTATCCGCATCAACAGCCAGTCCGGTAAAGGTGGCGTGGGATATATCCTTGAGACCAAATTCGGTCTTAACCTTCCTCCGAAAATGCGTGAGGCAATGGGATATGCCACAAAAGCTGTTTCAGACCACAAACATAAAGAACTTCATCCTGACGAAATTTTCAATCTGTTTAAACAGACCTTTGAGAATATCACAGAACCGTACAGCATCAATGAAGTACATTTCCAGCAGAAAGATGGTGGTATTGTAACAAAAGTTACCTCTACTTTCCGCGGAAAGACAATCACTACAGAGGCATCCGGTAACGGACGTCTTGATGCAGTCAGCAATGCACTGAAGAAGGCATATGAGCTGAAATATTCCCTGGAAACATATCAGGAGCATGCGCTGGAGCGCAGTTCAAGTTCCAAAGCTATTGCTTATGTCGGTATCAAAAAGCCGGATGGAACGCTTGCCTGGGGTGCAGGAGTAGACGCGGATATCATTCGCGCATCTATTGATGCACTTGTAACAGCGATCAATAACCGTTAGATTGTTCCGACACGCCCGATTCTTTCCTGCTGTTTTTTGACTTCTGCAGGTCAGGCTAATATCCGCTTGGCAGGGGATAATATAGTTTACATAAAATATCAAAAATCAGATACCGGTCAGATTGTCCAGAGGACTTCCTGACCGGTATTTTTTTGTATTTATAAAAATACAAGAAAGTCTTAATGTACGCGATAAAGTACAATAAAGAAGCAAACTCCGATGAAAAGCTATCAGAATTGTATTTAATTAAAATCATAAAGGAAATTAATTGACATAACACTCATGTTTACGTATACTGACAGCATGGACAGAAAATTGTCCTAAATAAGTACAATTTACATTTTATTATCTCACTCCAGACCAGTGAGAGATGCGCGGAAATATTTTAGAGAAAGAGGTAAAAGAATGAAAAATTTCGAACAGTGGAATGGCTTTAAGGGCAACCGTTGGAAAGAAAAAATCGATGTACGTAACTTTATTGGAATGAACTATACACCATATGACGGTGATGCTTCTTTCCTGGAAGGACCTACAGAAGCTACAAACAAACTGTGGGGCAAGCTCCAGGCACTTCAGAAAGAAGAACGTGCCAAAGGCGGAGTTCTTGATATGGAGACAGAGGTAGTTACATCTCTGACAGCATATGGTCCCGGATATATTGATGAAGAAACAAAAGACCTTGAAAAAGTTGTTGGTCTTCAGACAGATAAACCTCTGAAACGTGCTTTCATGCCATACGGCGGTATCAAAATGGCAGAGCAGGCTTGTGAAACTTACGGATATAAAGTAAGTGACAAGATTAAAGATGTTTTCCACAACTATGAATTTAAAACTCACAACCAGGGTGTATTTGATATCTATACACCTGAGATGAAAGTAGCACGTCACAACAAGATCCTTACAGGTCTTCCGGATACTTACGGACGTGGACGTATCGTTGGCGACTACAGACGTGTGGCTCTGTACGGAATCGACGCTCTGATCGAAGGAAAACAGAAAGACTTCGCAGCATGCGACCGTCAGGGTATGAGACGTTATGACTTCCAGCTTCGTGAAGAGATCGCTGATCAGATCCGTGCTCTGAAAGGCATGAAAGTTATGGCTGAATCTTATGGATATGATATCTCCAAACCGGCCAAAGATGCAAGAGAAGCTTTCCAGTGGCTGTACTTCGGATATCTTGCAGCCATCAAAACTCAGAACGGTGCTGCAATGAGTGTCGGACGTATTTCCACATTCCTTGATATTTATATTGAAAGAGATCTTCAGAACGGAACTCTTACAGAGAAAGAAGCTCAGGAGCTTGTTGACCACATGGTAATGAAATTCCGTATGGTTAAATTTGCACGTATCCCTTCTTACAATCAGTTATTCTCCGGTGACCCGGTATGGGCAACTCTGGAAGTAGCAGGTATGGGACAGGACGGACGTTCCATGGTAACAAAGAACGACTATCGTTTCCTGCACACACTGGAAGATATGGGACCGGCTCCGGAACCAAACCTTACAGTACTTTATTCTTCAAGACTGCCTGAGAACTTCAAGAAATATGCTGCAAATATTTCTGTTACAACAAGTTCTGTTCAGTATGAGAATGATGATGTTATGCGTCCGGTATGGGGCGATGACTACAGCATCTGCTGCTGTGTATCTGCTACAGAGACAGGTAAAGAGATGCAGTTCTTCGGCGCTCGTGCAAACCTTGCAAAATGCCTTCTTTATGCGATCAACGGCGGTGTTGATGAGAAGACAAAACAGCAGGTAGGACCAAACTATCAGCCGATCACTTCTGAATATCTTGACTATGATGAAGTAATTGCAAAATATGACAAAATGATGGACTGGCTGGCTCATCTGTATGTCGGAACACTGAACATGATCCACTACATGCATGACAAATACTACTACGAAGCAGCAGAGATGGCTCTGATCGATACAAAGGTTGAGCGTTCTTTCGCAACAGGTATCGCAGGATTCTCTCATGTAGTAGACTCCCTGTCCGCTATCAAATATGCAAAAGTTAAAGCTATCCGTGATGAAGACGGTATTACAACAGATTTCCAGGTTGAGGGTGACTTCCCACGTTATGGTAATGATGATGACAGAGCAGACGAGATTGCAACAACTCTTCTGTCTACATTCCTTGAGAAACTGAAACACATCCATACTTACCGTGATTCCAAGCCAACCACATCTATCCTTACTATTACTTCCAACGTTGTTTATGGTAAGGCTACAGGATCTCTTCCGGATGGAAGAAAAGCAGGTGAACCTCTTGCACCTGGCGCAAACCCATCTTACGGTGCAGAGCAGAACGGTCTTCTTGCTTCCCTGAACTCTGTTGCCAAGCTTGACTATGAAGATGCTCTTGACGGTATCTCCAATACTCAGACAATCAATCCTGATGCTCTGGGACACAGTGATGATGAACGTTCAGAGAATCTGGTACATGTACTTGACGGATACTTTGATCAGGGTGCTCATCACCTCAATGTAAACGTATTTGGTAAAGAGAAACTGATCGACGCTATGGAACATCCGGAAAAAGAAGAGTATGCAAACTTCACAATCCGTGTATCCGGATATGCTGTTAAGTTCATCGACCTTACAAGAGAGCAGCAGTTAGACGTTATTGCCAGAACCTGCCACGACAGAATGTAATTAATGGATGATGATATAATGGATAATAAACAGATAAAAGGCTATGTTCATTCTTTAGAAAGCTTCGGGTCCGTTGACGGACCCGGAGTAAGATATGTGATTTTTTTAAGCGGCTGTGCCATGAGATGTCAGTTCTGTCATAATCCGGATACCTGGAAGATGAAGCAGGGAGAGCTTTATACGGCAGATGAGCTTCTTAAGAAAGCTTTACGTTATAAGGGCTACTGGGGCAGCAAAGGCGGTATCACTGTAAGCGGTGGTGAGCCATTGCTTCAGATGGATTTTCTTACAGAATTTTTTAAGAAGGCAAAGGCAGAGGGTGTGCATACGAATCTTGATACCAGTGGAAATCCTTTCACTGATCAGGAACCATGGCATTCCGGATGGCTGGAGCTTATGAAGTATACAGATCTTGTAATGCTTGATATCAAGCAGATTGACGAGCAGGAGCATATTAAGCTTACCGGTCATTCCAATAAGAATATTCTTGCGATGGCGCGGGAACTTTCTGATATGAAAAAACCTGTATGGATCCGTCATGTGCTTGTGCCGGACGGAAGTGATAAGGATGAATATCTGCACCGGTTAGCTGATTTTATCCATACTCTTTCCAATGTGGAGAGAGTGGAGGTGCTCCCTTATCATACGCTTGGTAAGTTTAAATGGGAGAATCTGGGGCTTTCTTATCCACTGGAGGGGGTTAATCCTCCGACGCAGGAAAGGATTGATAATGCCCGGAAGATTCTTGAAGCTATCTGAGTAAAAATATATAGCTGTCATATCCTCTTTTTGGGGTATGGCAGCTTTATTTGTTTAAAAAAGGGACGCGAAGCAGGCGTATAGTTGTACCGGATACGGTTTCGGCATCTAAGAGATTCTAAGTCCTCAGAAATCTGCTAAAAGCATGAAACGAAAAGTCCGGGATTACTCGCTGCCGCTCAGACAAGGGACTTTTCGTCTCATAACGCAGATTTCTGAGAACTAAGAATCTCTAAGATGCCTGCAAATGCATCCGGTACAACTATACGCCTGCTTCGCTGGTTTTGGTTAAGATATAATACAAGGTGGAGTGTGAATTATAAGAAGGACTTTGTTTATATAAAAATGAATTGAGATGCGAAATATATCCCCCGGGAGGGCTTGTTGGGGGAAGGGTGGATTTGATATAATTTGGGTCATATATGATTATAAATTGCGTGCATGGAGGTTGGCATAAGGTGAAGGATTTATTATCGGAGATTGAGAGTTACTGGACTACCCGGGCTGAGGGGTATTCTGAAGTTAATCATAAGGAATTGAATGGGATGCAGAAGGGGGCATGGCTTGAGGTGTTGAAAGGGCAGTTCCCGGAGAAAGCGAAGGATGAGATTAAGATTTTGGATATCGGAACAGGACCTGGATTTTTTCCTGTTATTCTGGCTGAGGCGGGATATAAGGTGACTGCTGTTGATTATACACAGGAGATGTTGGATACTGCGAAGAGGAATGCCGGTAATCTTTGTGAGCGGATTTCTTTTTATAAGATGGATGCTCAGAATCTGGAATTTGAGGATGATGTGTTTGATGTTGTGATCAGCAGGAATCTGACATGGAATCTGAAGGATCCTAAGAGAGCTTATGAAGAGTGGTGTCGTGTACTGAAACCGGGCGGAAAGCTTCTTAATTTCGATGCAAACTGGTACGGTTATCTTTATGATGAGGAGAAACGCCTGTCTTATGAGGAAGACCGAAAGAGTGTGGAGAGTGAGCATCTGGATGATCATTACCTCTGTACGGATATTGACAGAATGGAGAAGATTGCACTGCAGATGCCTCTTTCTTCTATCAACAGACCGTCCTGGGACAGGAAGTTTCTGAAGGAGAACGGGTTTGAATCTGTGGCAGTGGATACCGGGATCTGGCAGAGGGTGTGGAGTCAGGAAGAGAAGCTGAATTATCATTCTACGCCGATGTTTATGATCAGCGCTGTGAAGGAAGAGAAAAACGTCTGGTCCGAGAATGATGGAATGGGTGATTCTGATAGCGGATATGACAGGAAAAGAGATTTGGAGGATGCCATGCTGTGTGCTGCTCCGGGTATGAAAAAGAGTGGATTTCTGAGACTGGGCGGAGGTGAGTTTTCGCTTCCTTATACAGTAATCTGCGGTTCTCATCCCGGAAAGACAGTTCTGATCACTGCTGCGGTCCACGGAGGAGAATATGTGGGAATCCAGGCTGCTGTTGAGCTTGCGGATAAGCTGAAACCGGAGAAGATCCATGGAAGAGTGATTTTGGTCAAGACTGTGTGCAGGAAGGAATTTGAGGAGAGGAGCGGCAGTGTCTGCCCGGAGGATGAGAAGAATCTGAATCGTGTATTTCCGGGGAATCCGCAGGGAACCAGGATGGACCGTCTGGCGTATGAGGTGGTTCAGAAGCTTCACAGTGCAGCAGATTATTATATTGATCTTCACAGCGGGGATGATTATGAGCAGCTTACGCCTTATATTTACTATGCCGGATGTGCAGATGAAGATGTGGTTCAGATGTCAAGGAAGATGGCAGAGCAGGCAGATGTTCCCTATATGGTAAAGTCTAATGTGGCATCCGGTGGTTCTTACAATTATGCTGCCGCATGTGGCATTCCCAGTGTTCTGATCGAACGTGGCCAGATGGGAGGCTGGAGTCCGGAGGAGGTTCATTCTACAAGAAAAGATGTGCGTAATATTCTGTGTGCGCTGGGTGTTTACGATGGCATGAGAAGTTACAGTAATTATTATCCCATGGAAATTGAAGATGTGCGTTATCAGTCTGCCAGTGTATCCGGGCTGTGGTATCCTGCCAAAAAACCGGGAGATATCATTAAGGTTGGAGAGTATCTTGGCTGTGTTAAGGATTATGAGGGAAATATTCTGGAGACAAGTTTATCCGATTTAAATGGAGTGGTTCTATATCAGGCGGGAAGTCTTCAGGTTATTAAGGATGGTCCGATGATCACATATGGCAGTTTCAGCAGAAGAAAGGATGAACGCAAGGAAAAGATCACAAATTACTGGGCAAAAAGAAGCGACAGTTTTATGGAACAGAGAAGAGCTGAGCTTCACAGTGATATGGCTGATAAATGGCTGAAAGAGATCGGGACTTTTCTTCCTGATGGAAAATTAAGGATTCTGGATGTGGGATGCGGTGCAGGCTTCTTTTCCATTCTTTTAGCAAAACTGGGACATGAAGTTACAGGAATCGATCTGACACCGGATATGATCATTCATTCCAGGGAACTGGCAAAAGAAGAGAACGCCTCCTGTACGTTTGAAGTAATGGATGCGGAAAATCCGGATTTTCCTGATGGTACCTTTGATGTAATCGTGTCCAGAAATCTTACCTGGACACTTCCGGATGCAGCAAGAGCATATAAAGAATGGATTCGTGTGCTGAAAACGGGAGGAATCCTGATCAACGCAGATGCCAATTATGGTGCAGATGATTTCTCAGATACTGCTGATCTGCCTGCCAATCATGCTCATTTTACAGTAGGCGATGCCATGATGCAGGAATGCGAGGAAATTAAACGCCAGCTTCCTATCAGTTCCTATGTACGCCCTGCCTGGGATCTGGAGACACTGGGAAAACTGGGTATCAACAGATTCTCCATTGATCTGGGTATCAGCAGCAGAATTTATACAAAGAAAGATGAGTTTTATAATCCAACCCCTATGTTCCTGATCTGCGGCGAAAAAAATAAATGTAATAATTGAGAAAAATGAAGCATATATTAAAGGGAGATTTCATTGATGGAACCTTCCTTTTTTCTTTTTTGCAAGCTAAAATGTTACAAAAATATGAAAAAAGCTTGACAAAATCAATTATATTAAATATAATTTTCTTATAAGTTACAGAAATGTTACAACCATAAAAACCTGTAATTAAAAAAACTCAAGGAATGATAAGTATGAAAGTTCAGAAAAAAGAGTCAAAACAGTCCGGCAATCCGGCGCGGAGTCTGATACTGGTTACAGTGTGTACCTGTACGGCGATTGCGTTTGCAGCAGGCGGCAGAATAGCAGATTTTAATGGAAAAAACAAAGTATATGCAGCTTCTGAAAATAGGGAGAAAACTTTTTCCTCTGATGCTGACGAAACAGATGTACTGCCAACAGGAATTGCAGGAGTAGTATCCGGAATGAATGATACAGCTTCTCCCAAAAAATCAGTCACACGTATCGGAACTTCCTGTGAACAGGTAATGGTCGGTCAGAGAATTAAAGTTATTGAAGATAATATGGCAGAATTCGATGTCAGCTCTTCTATGGAGAGCAGCATCAATGAGTTGGATGCAAGGACAGCGGCTCTTGCAGAGAGCGCCCGGATGATGTCGGATGAGGACTATGATACATTGCTTCATATTGTAGAGGCTGAAGCAGGTACTGAGGATGTCAAGGGACGCATTCTGGTTGCCAATGTGATCATGAACCGTATAAAGAATAAGGAATTTCCCGATACAGTCACAGAAGTGGTATGGCAGAATACCAATGGTGTTCCGCAGTTTTCACCGACTTATGACGGACGTATCAATGAAGTAACTGTTACAGATGAGACAAGAGAAGCCGTCAGACAGGCTCTTGAAGGTGTGGATTATTCAGAAGGAGCACTGTTTTTTATCCAGAAATCTGAAGCTGAAAGCCAGAATGTCTCCTGGTTTGAGAAAGATCTGAAAAGGCTGTTTAAATACGGCGTACATGAATTTTATACCTATCCGGATTCAGCAGAAAGTTCCACAGGATCGTAATAAACGATACTCTTCATATAACTCATTTAACAGGATTGCGGTAATACTGCTTAAAATATGGACATATTCTTCGGGAACAAAAGAATATGTCCATATTTTTGATTTATAGTAATCAATCATAGATACTGTTCACTGGCAATATCCCGCGAGGTGTTTTTTGTGAGCGAAGGTCACAGAAAAACCAAGACATACTGCGCGAATTTATGCGATTAGCATAAATTCTGTGCATCGCGAAGCGTGTTGCTGTGAACAGAGTGAACAGTAATCAATCATAAAAAGATAGAAAAAGAGAAATAATTTAGGATAGTATTTTGCTAAAGTATATGCTATAATGTGCTCAATTGGCGAAATGAATAACTGTAACTGTTCAGCGGTTTATTATTACTGCCAATATACTGAACAGTTACGAATAACTTTGGAAAGGCAGGAAATATCATGCAGGTATTATACAAAAGCACAAGAGGAAAAGAAGAAACCGTAACAGCTTCTATGGCTATTTTAAAGGGGCTTTCTGAGGATGGCGGCTTATTTGTGCCGACAGAGATTCCGAAGCTGGATGTCCCAATGGATGAGCTGGCAAAGATGAGCTATCAGGAGACAGCATATGAAGTAATGAAATGTTTCCTTACTGATTTTACAGAAGAAGAATTAAAGAACTGCATCAACAATGCCTATGATGAAAAATTTGATACAAAAGAGATTGCGCCGCTTCATGAAGCAGACGGAGCTTATTTCCTTGAGCTGTATCATGGTGCGACCATTGCGTTTAAGGATATGGCATTATCAATTCTTCCACATCTTATGACTACAGCTGCTAAGAAGAATCAGGTAAAAAATGAGATTGTTATTCTTACCGCTACTTCCGGAGATACAGGTAAAGCGGCAATGGCCGGATTTGCAGATGTTCCGGGAACCAAGATCATCGTTTTCTATCCGAAACATGGTGTAAGTCCTATCCAGGAGAAACAGATGGTAACTCAGAAAGGCAACAATACATATGTTGTGGGAATTACCGGAAACTTTGACGATGCACAGACTGCCGTAAAGAAAATGTTCAATGATAAGGAACTGGAAGCAGAACTTGATGCTGCAGGATATCAGTTCTCATCTGCGAACTCTATCAATATCGGACGTCTGGTACCGCAGATCGTTTATTATGTATATGCATATGCATCACTTGTACGTCAGGGCAAGATCAAAGACGGTCAGGAGATCAATGTGGTAGTACCTACCGGAAACTTTGGAAATATCCTGGCTGCTTATTATGCAAAACAGATGGGACTTCCGGTTCACAAACTTATCTGTGCCTCCAATGATAACAAGGTTCTGTATGATTTCTTCCGCACAGGAACTTATGACAGAAAGCGTGACTTTATCCTTACAACCTCACCGTCCATGGATATTCTGATCTCCAGCAATCTGGAACGTCTGATCTACCGTATCGCAGGCGGTGATGCAAAAAAATGTGCAGAGCTGATGCAGTCTCTTACTGCAGGCGGCGAGTATACCATCACAGAAGACATGAAGGCACAGCTTGCAGACTTCTATGGCAATTACTGTACAGAAGACGAAACAGCAAAAACAATCGCAGAAATCTTCAAAGACAGTCATTATGTGATAGATACCCATACTGCAGTTGCAGCAGGTGTTTATGACAAATATGTAAAAGATACCAATGATACCACACCAACTGTCATTGCATCCACAGCAAGCCCATATAAATTTACAAGAAGTGTAATGGAAGCACTTGGAGCAGATACAGACGGTAAGGATGATTTTGCACTGGCTGATGAACTGAGTGCGCTTTCCGGAGTGAAACTTCCACAGGCAGTTGAGACGATCCGCACAGCACCGGTGCTTCATAACCGGGTGGTAGATGCGCCGGATATGCCAAAGGCAGTAAAAGATATCCTTGGAATCCGATAATCGTTACTGTTCACTCCGTTCACAGTAACGTAGCCAAAATTCATTCCAGATTGCCTGCGGCAATGGAATTTTGGCTTGTATGTCTCGGGATTTTGGCATATTCATGCCAAAACACCTCGCGGGATAGTGGTGTGTGAACAGTAACCGATAATCTCCATATTATAAAAAATATAATTAATTCTACATTTTATGTTGAAAAAGAACATATACTGGAGTATAATAAAAATCAGTTAAAAACAGTGAATATCCTGAAATGTACGAGGCCCCTTCTTTTTTTGAACCTACATCGACTTTAACGGGAACCCAACATCGCAGGCCGGATGTCAGGCCGTCATTATGCAGCGGAAGACAGAAGGTCTGTTGAGGATACCCACCTAGCTGCGGCTAGGCGTCAATGGGAAGGGAACGGCATTTCGGGAACTGTAAAAATGAGCCGTAGAGAGGCTCTTTTTTATTATCTTTTGGATTTAATATTATTTTATGATACGGGAGGTTGGAAACAATGAGTGTTTCTGAAAGAAAGTTCGGTGTATTACAAACTGGGGAAACAGTAAAAATTTTTCATCTGGAAAACAAATCCGGGGCATATGCGGAAGTGACAGATTTTGGAGCAATCCTGGTTAAGGTCTGCGTACCTGATAAAGATGGTACTTTAACAGACGTAGTACTTGGATATGATGATCTGGCATCTTATGAAGTAAATGGATGCTTTTTCGGTTCAACCATCGGCAGAAACGGAAACCGCATCGGCGGTGCGAAATTCTCTGTCAATGGCAAAGAAGTAGTTCTTGCTCAGAATGAGAATGACAATAATCTTCACAGCGGTCCTGACGGATTTGAAAAAAAGCTCTGGAAAGTGGCTGAGATTTCCGATGATAAAAACAGTGTTATATTTAACCGTATAAGTCCGGATGGCGAGAATGGTTTCCCGGGAGAATTTGATGTGTCTGTAAAATATGAGTTTACGGAAGACAACGAACTGAGGATCCATTATCAGGGAATCTGCGATGAACCGACAGTTGCCAATATGACAAATCATTCTTATTTCAATCTGAATGGTGAGGGAAGCGGAACCGCCATGGATCAGTATCTTACAATCCATGCAAAATATTATACACCTGTAGCCGACAGTCATTCCATTCCTACAGGAGTGTATGAGGAAGTTGCAGGGACTCCCATGGATTTCAGAACTGCCAAACAGATCGGGCAGGATATTGAAGCAGAATTTGACCAGCTGAAATTCACAGGCGGATATGACCACAATTATGTGACAGACAACTATGCAAAAGGAAACAGAAGACTGATCGCAACCGCATACAGTGATAAAACCGGAATTGCCATGGATGTCACTTCCGACTGTCCATGTGTACAGTTTTACGCAGCAAATTTTGTCGAAAATGAACATGGTAAAAATGGTCATACTTACAATAAGCGGGATGCTTTCTGTCTGGAAACGCAGGTTGAACCGAATGCGGTCAATGTTGAAGATTTCCACTCCCCGATTCTTAATGCAGGTGAACAGTATGATTCTGTGACTGCTTATCATTTCTACATCAGAAAGTAAAAATCTGACCATAAAACTAATTACATATTGATCCGGTTTTTTTCATATCTACAGCGTTCCAGCATGAAAAGAACCGGATTTTATTATCCATAATTCATGTTTGTCATAACGGCAGTTTCATGGTATGATAGTAAACAGAGATATTCGAAACAGTTATCTTTATAATTACAGCAATCACCATAAATGCATTATCAGAAATGACTGCTGTAAAATAACAGAATGGAGACATATATGAAAAAGAAAAATAAAACCCGGTCTGTTACAGGGCTTTTATTCGGGTTTATGGAACGTGTATCCGGAGATCACGTAGGAGCTTATGCGACACAGGCAGCGTATTTTCTGATCATGTCTTTTATTCCCTGTATTCTGTTTCTGACTACACTGGTACGGTATACACCTCTGACCTATAATGTAGTCAGGGATGCGATCGTTGCTTTTATTCCGGAGAATCTGCAGAGTTTTGTTCTGGGGATCGTAGTAGATGTATACAAAAGAAGTACCGCAATTGTCCCTTTGTCAGCAATTGTGGCACTGTGGTCTGCCGGAAAAGGAATGCAGTCTATCATCAATGGATTAAATACCATTTATCACGTAAAAGAAACCCGTAACTGGCTGTTAACCAGAATTTATGCAGTATTCTATACTTTATCACTGGTGATTGCGGTAATCGTGTCTCTGCTTATGCTTGTACTCGGAAACGAAATACAGAAAGTTGTATCAAGATATATTCCTTTTCTTGGAAGAGTTCTGGGAAAAATACTGGGGGCAAGAGCACTGTTGGTATTTGGTGTGTTGTTTCTGGTTTTTCTTATGTTGTATAAGGTTCTTCCGAACAGAAAAGCCACATTCAAAAGCCAGATTCCCGGAGCCTTGATCATAGCAGTTGCATGGTCGATATTTTCATACGGATTCTCTTTTTATTTTGAGATTTTTCCGGGGTTCAGTAATATGTACGGAAACCTTGCGACGATCATCATGGTCATGGTATGGTTGTATATCTGTATGAATCTTCTATTATACGGTGCAGAGATCAATGCTTATTTTGAAAAAGAATTCCGGATTGCACATAAATCGGTACAGGAACTGCTGGCACATGAAAAAGAAAAAAAGCAGCAGGAAAATGAATGAATTCTGGCTGTTACTGTTCACTGGTAATATCCCGCGAGGTGTTTTTTGTGAGCGAAGGTCACAGAAAACCCGAGACATACTGCGCGAATTTATGCGATTAGCATAAATTCTGTGCATCGCGAAGCGTGTTGCTGGGAACGGAGTGAACAGTAACTTTTGGCTACGTTGTGAACATGACAGTCAGGGGGCTTTTTATTGTAAAGCCTTTCTGAGTGTGCTATAATAAACCATAATTTTGGAGAAACAAAAAGGAATCAGTTCTATGATCGTTGTATATTTGATATTTTTGGCTGTCATTCAGGCTGTGACGGAATTTCTTCCTGTCAGCAGCCTGGGACATTTATGCATATTGGAACAATATATGGGAATCGGCCACGAAACCGGATTGCTGTCAGAAACGATGCTCCATCTTGGAAGTGCGGCAGCAATTATATTTTTGTTCCGCAAAGATTTAAAAAAAATCGGACTGGGACTTCTGGGGATGTTTATGGATATGATCGGTAATCTGAATCTATATATCCATAACAAGAAGACAGGGGAAAGTTTGGGCTATGCCAGAATAGTCACCGGAACATATCGGAAAACAGGTGCACTTCTTGTGATTTCCATGATTCCAACAGCACTTCTGGGACTTACAGGAAAACGGCTGGCTCTTCTGGCCGCAGACTCTCAGATTGTTCCGGGAATCGGATTTTTACTTACAGGCGTATTTCTTCTGGTAACAGATCTGAATAAATCCGGTGGAAAAAAGGGACCGAGAGAGGCTTCTTATGACAGCGCCATGTGGATTGGAATTTGTCAGGGGATTGCTGTCTTTCCGGGGATTTCCAGAATGGGATTTACGTTATGTGCTGCACTGTTATGCGGATATAACCGCAAATTTGCGGTTCGTTTTTCTGTTTTTATGAGTCTGCCTGCTATCATAGGTGCTTTTTTTACGGAAATCGGAAATTTTGGTGCTTCTGAAATGACGGCAGGACTTGGGTTTACCTATGTATTTGCAATGATCATCGCCGGTTTTGCGGGATGTCTTGTTATCCGAAATACAATAGCCATGACTCAGAATATAAAATTACGCTATTTTGCATATTATTCATTTATAGTCGGTATTATTACACTGGCATTAAATTTTGCCCTGTAAAGGGAAGATATTTACGAGAAGATCAAGGAGGGGAGCCTTAGAATGGCAGCATCAAAGAGTAAGAATACCGGGCATTCGGGAAGAAATACAAAAAAGAAGACAGCAATGGAACAGGAAGTCGGCAGATTTCAGACAGAAATCATATTATTTGTGATTTTAGCTGCATGTGTGATCCTGATGGCAAGCAATTTTGGAGCAGGTGGTTTTGTGGGAGATGCGATCAGTAATTTCTGTTTCGGACTGATGGGACTGATGGCATATCTGTTTCCAATCGTATTTTTCCTTGAATCAGCATTTATTCTGATCAATAAAACAAACCGGCTGGCATATAAGAAACTTGCAGCGGCGTTTGTGATGTTTCTGTTTCTGTGTGGGGCAGCGCAGCTTCTCACAGACGGATATATGCAGAGTACAACTTTGCTGGATTATTATGCTTTAAGCGCAGATTATAAAACAGGCGGTGGTCTGATCGGAGGAGCAATCTGTATTTCTGTCACATCTGCTTTTGGAACTATCGGCGGATATGTGATCATTATACTGGCATTTGTTGTATGTATGATCATTATCACACAGCACTCCCTGCTCGATTTTGTAACGCGGCTGGTTATAAAAGTGTGTGATTTTGTAAAAGACAGACATATGCGCTATATGCAGGGGCAGCCTGAACGTGAGCGATATAGAGAAGAACGTGCCAGAGAACGTCAGCTTATAAGAGAACAGCGGCGTGAAGAAAGAGTCCGCAGACTGGAGGAAGAAATTGGCGATGATGAATTTTCAGATGATGACTTTCTCATGGATCCTTCGGAAGCAAAAAAAATGAAAAAAGGCGGCTTTCTGGAAGGAACCAAGCTGACAGGCTATTCTGAACAGAAGCCAAAGAAAAAGGGGAAACTTCTGAAAAAAGCAGCAGATACAGATAAAGCAGCAGCAGAAACAGCCGAAGCTGCGGAGAATACCGAGAACACAGGGATTAAATCCTCTGATGATGCGGATAACAAACCATACATCGATGCTCCGATGAATTTTGAGATTCACAGAGCGGATACATCCCCGGATACATACGAGCCAGATAATGAATCACAACAGCAGGAAGACCTTCCATTTGAAGATGCTGTCACTGACCGGAAGGAATCTGTGGTTTCAGAACCGGAGGAAGATCTGCCCCCTTTTCAGGATGAGAAGGCAGTGCGGCCGCCTTCGAAAAACCCCAAATCTTCTGAAAAGGAGATACAGAGCGGAATTGTAAACATTCAGCATGAGATCACCCGACAGGAAGCAGCCGTAAAAAAAGAATATAAATTTCCAGCCTTAAATCTGCTGAAGAAAGGAAACAGCAAAGCTCAGGGGGATTCTGATGCCTATCTGCGTAAGACTGCAAAAAAACTCCAGGAAGTACTTCACAATTTCGGCGTGAACGTGACTGTCACTAATGTGAGCTGCGGACCAACAGTTACCCGTTATGAACTTCAGCCCGAGATGGGAGTGAAGGTCAGCAAAATTGTAGGTCTTGCAGATGACATCAAACTGAATCTTGCCACTCCTGATATCCGTATTGAAGCACCGATCCCCGGCAAAGCAGCAGTGGGCATTGAGGTTCCCAATAAAGAGAACAGTACGGTTATGCTCAGAGATCTGCTCCAGTCAGAAGAATTTCAGAAGGCAAAATCCAAACTTTCTTTTGCAGTAGGAAAGGATATTGCAGGTAAGACTGTAGTTGCGGATATTGCCAAAATGCCACATCTTCTCATCGCAGGTGCAACCGGTTCAGGTAAATCAGTATGTATCAATACACTTATCATCAGTATCCTGTACAAGGCAAATCCGGATGAAGTAAAGCTTATCATGATCGATCCTAAAGTAGTAGAGCTCAGTGTGTATAACGGAATTCCACATTTGTTTATTCCGGTTGTGACAGATCCGAAGAAAGCAGCAGGCGCATTAAACTGGGCAGTACAGGAGATGACAAACCGTTACAATACATTTGCGGAGTACGGTGTCCGTAATCTGGATGAATATAATAGAAAAGCAGAGCAGATCAAGGCGGCAGGAGCTGAAGAAGAACCTGTGAAAATGCCGCAGATCGTGATCATCGTGGATGAGCTTGCAGACCTTATGATGGTTGCGCCCGGAGAGGTGGAGGATGCTATCTGTCGCCTGGCCCAGCTTGCACGTGCGGCAGGTATCCATCTGATCATTGCCACACAGAGACCGTCTGTAAATGTTATCACCGGTCTGATCAAGGCGAATATGCCTTCCAGAATTGCTTTCTCTGTATCTTCCGGTGTGGATTCCAGGACAATTCTGGATATGAACGGAGCCGAGAAGCTTCTTGGAAAAGGTGATATGCTCTTTTATCCTCAGGGATATCAGAAGCCTGCAAGACTTCAGGGTGCATTTGTATCTGATGATGAGGTAAGTGCTGTGGTTGAATTTCTTGCAGATAAAAATCCGGGTGTCCAGTATAACCAACAGATCGAGCAGCAGGTAAATTCTCCTGTAACAACAGGTATGTCCGGAGATGAAAGGGACATCCATTTTGAAGAAGCAGGTAAGTTTATCATAGAGAAAGAGAAAGCTTCTATTGGTATGCTGCAGAGAATGTTTAAGATTGGTTTCAACAGAGCGGCAAGAATCATGGATCAGCTCTGCGACGCAGGTGTAGTGGGACCGGAAGAGGGAACAAAACCGAGAAAAGTTCTTATGTCTATGGAGGAGTTTCAGAATTATCTGGAAAATCAGTAAGTGAGGACTGTCTATGAAATGTCCTAAATGTCATAAAGAGGTGGAAAAAGGCTCTCTGTACTGCCCCTACTGCCTTGCGGAGATACCCTGGGTAAGAGAATTCAGCACAGTGGAAACTCTGATGAAAAAGGAGCAGCAGAACCGCCCATCCGAAAAAAAACAGAAAACAAAAATTATAAAATATTTCAAGCATCCAAAAAGAAGAAAGCTGAAATTCAGCAGAAAACAGCTTCTATGTCTGCTTCTGTGTGCGGCGACACTGCTGGGGTTCTTTTGTTATCGGCAGTTAAATACTTTTTCTGCCTTATATTCCAGGGCAAAAAAACAATATGCGCAGCAAAACTATGAAGAAGCACAGCGGATTGCAGAAAATGCTCTGGATAAAAATCCCAAAAATGAAGCCGCCAATCTTCTTCTGGCCAAAAGTATGGAGAAATCAGGCGATAAACGATCTGCACTTCTTGTTTTGCGCCCGTTTATCCAGAACAAAACTGCGGGAACAGGAATATATAAAGAGTATGTGAAGCTTCTTACACAGGAGGGAAAGACCAACGAAGTCAGACTGATCCTGAAACCTGCTGACAGAGAGGTGCAGAATGCCTGCGCAGAATATATCTGCGAAACACCTGTATCAAATCCTGCACCCGGAACCTATACTACAACGCAGACTCTGAAACTGGAAGGTAACTGCCAAAAGATTTATTACACATTAGATGGAAGCACACCTACCAGAAAGAGTAAAGTATATACAGAACCTATTATTCTGAGGGAAGGCACAACTGAATTAAAAGCCTTTGGTGTAAATGATAAAAACATCGAAAGTGATGTGATCAGCAGAAAGTATGTGATTGTTTTAAATGCACCGAAAGCCCCTAAGGTAACACCTAAATCAGGGGATTACAATAAAAAAACAGAGATTAAGATCACTGTTCCGGATGGATGTAAGGCATATTATGCATTTGATTCTGAACCGGATCTTAACAGTACTGTTTATGAACAGCCAATCTCCATGCCTGTGGGTTACCATAGGCTGAATGTTATTCTTGTTGCAGCAAATGGCAAGACCAGTAAAATGACTGCTATGGAATATTATCTGCAGTACTAAAAATACTGTGATTTTATCGCTGATTTTATTAAAATAGAAGGAAGAAGATCATGGAAATCCGTATTGTTACAGTTGGAAAGATCAAAGAAAAATATCTGTGTGACGGAATCGCAGAATATGCCAAACGGCTGAGCAGATACTGCAGGCTGACTTTCTGTCAGGTAGCAGATGAAAAAACACCGGATAAAGCGTCAGAAGCACTGAACACACAGATTAAAAATACAGAAGGCGAACGTCTGATGAAACATATACGCGAACAGGATTATGTTATCGCACTGGCAATTGACGGAAAAACGCCGGATTCTGTAGAACTCTCTCAAAAAATTGAGAAACTGGGAGTTTCCGGTATCAGTTCCATTGCATTTGTGATCGGAGGTTCCTTAGGACTGAGTGAGAGTGTTCTGAAACGTGCAGATTATAAGCTCAGCTTTTCCAGAATGACTTTTCCGCATCAGCTGATGCAGATGATCCTTTTGGAACAGATATACAGAAGCTACCGCATTATGAATCACGAACCCTATCATAAATGAACGAATGTACCAACAAGTCCAAAAGAAAGAAGAAAACTATGAACACAGAAAAATTTGAAGAATTCATTTCACAGTACCCGATTTTTGAATACCGCATACTGGACACAAAAGATATTACAATTCAGGAACGCGTGCGCACGATCTGCCAGGAAGAATGCGAACGTTATGATTCTACCTGGGCCTGTCCCCCCGCAGTAGGAACCCTGCAGGAATGTGAAAAAAAAATAAAAAGTTATCCTCAGGCTGTTTTCTTTTCCAGTGTAGCAGAAGTTTCGGATATCATGAACATGGAAGAAATGCTTTCTACAAGACGGGCACACGAGGACCTGACTACAGAGGTGGGAAAATATCTGAATAAAGAAGGGTATGAAACTTATATCCTGTCTACAGAATCCTGTGATATCTGTGAAAAATGTGCCTATAAAGAGGGAAAGCCATGCAGATATCCTGATCGGATGCATCCATGTCTGGAAAGTCATGGTGTAGTAGTAAATGAGATTGTAGAGCGTGAATCTATGGAATATAATCTGGGTGGAAATACAATTCTGTGGTTTTCTATGGTTTTGTTTCGATGATTGCTGCTGAAACGTGTTTTAAAGAAAGTTCTTCCGGCATAGACTGATAGTAAAAGCCGGGGGAGCTTTTTTTATGAAAAAAGCAGGACAATGGAAAAACCGGATGGTGCTGGCATTAGAACTTCCGCCTGATCTGGCATATAATGAAACGATCGTCACACTGACCGGTCAGACGGAAGCTGTTATCGAAAATTATAAATCTGTTTTTAAATATACACCTTCTGAAATTGTGATACAGTCTTTTGGCGGAAAAGTGACCATATCCGGGAAAAATCTTGAAATCCGCTGGTACAATTCCAGTGCAATGAAAGTGACGGGAAGTATTTATGATATAAAAGCGGGTGACAGCGAATGTTGAAATTTTTGAAATTAATATATGGTTATGTGATCATCCTTGTAAGAGGAGAAAATCTGGAACGCTTTCTGAATCTCTGCAAAAGCAGAAAAGTTTATATGGAAAAGATCCGGTACAGAGAAGACGGCCAGCTTATGGCACAAATGCAGGCCGCTGATTTCTTTCGCCTGAGACCTCTCCGGAATAAAACAGGTGTACATATTCAGATCATACAGAGACGGGGAATGCCCTTCTTTTTTTTAAGGAATAAAAAAAGAAAGGCTTTTTTTACAGGCATGATTCTGGGAGGTATCCTGATATTTTTTTTGACAGGGAGAATCTGGAATATCCATATTGAAGGAAATGTCAGAAACAGTACCGGAGAAATCCTCGATTTTCTGGATAAGCAGGATATAAACCATGGGATGTCCAAAAAAAAGATCAACTGTTCAGAAGTTGCAGCAGCTGTACGGAAAAATTTTCCGGAGATTACCTGGGTATCTGCCAGAATAGAAGGAACCCGTCTGATTCTTAATATCCAGGAAGGAATTATCCCCCAAAAAACCAACAGTAATACCTCACCCTGTAATCTGCTCGCAGACAAGGACGGAGTGATCACAGATATGATCGTCCGAAGGGGCATACCGGTAAAAAAGCCCGGGGATTCCTGCAAAAAAGGGGAACTTCTGGTATCCGGGGAACTTCATATCATGAATGACAGTCAGGAAGTCCTGCGAAAGGAATACGTTCATGCAGATGCGGATATTTTTATTTCCAGACAAATTTCCTATTATCAGGAATTCCCATTAAAATACCGTACAGAAATCCCTGCCGGCAAAAAGAAAAAAGAAATGTATTTCCGGTTTGGGCACTGGTATCTGGGATTGTATCCGGCATTACATACAGGTCAGAAACGTATCACAGAGGAAATTCCTCTGCGTATCACAGAAAATTTTATACTTCCTGTATGGATCGGATGGACTGAAACTACTGATTATACAGTAAAAGAAGAAACCTATACCCGGAAAGAAGCCGAGAAGGAAGCTGTGCGAAGATTTCATCAATATGAAAAGAAGCTGCTTCAAAATGGCATTAAGATCAGTGAAAATCATATTACTACCAGACTGACAGAATCTCTGTGCATTACCGGAGGAACCCTGCTTATCATCGAACAGACAGGCGAAAAAAGCCGGATAACATAAAATTCCATAAAAATTTGTATTTAAAAAGTTGCAGGGAGGTGTTACAATGGATGCATCTGGTTTTAACCGGACTTTGATTATCATCCATAAACGAGGCAATAATCCATTATTAACTTATCAACAGGAAAGGACATCACAGGATGGCTGGCAATATTATTGAATTACACACAGAAGTCCCCGCAGAACTGGAAGCAAATGTATTTGGCCAGTTTGATGAGCATCTTAAGCTAATTGAAAGAACACTGAATGTGACAGTGATCTCCAGAGACGGAATCCTTAAGATACTTGGCAATGAACAGAATGCGGCTTCTGCGAAGAAACTGATAGAAGAACTGACAGTACTTGCAAAAAGAGGCAACACGATCACGAAACAGAATGTCAATTATGCTCTTTCTCTGGCAATGGAGCAGAGAAATGAAGTTCTCACAGAAATAGACAAAGATTTTATCTGTAACACCATACAGGGCAGACCTATCAAGCCCAAAACACTGGGGCAGAAAGATTATGTAGAACAGATACGCAAAAAAATGATCGTGTTCGGTGTAGGTCCTGCCGGTACCGGCAAAACCTATCTGGCGATGGCAATGGCTGTCACAGCCTTCCGAAATGAGGAGGTCAGCAGGATCATCCTGACACGTCCTGCTATTGAGGCCGGTGAGAAGCTGGGATTTCTTCCGGGAGATCTGCAGAGCAAGGTAGATCCTTATCTGAGACCACTCTATGATGCACTGTATCAGATCATGGGAGCGGACAGCTTTGCGAAAAATATGGAGCGCGGCCTGATCGAGGTTGCACCGCTTGCATATATGCGCGGACGTACACTGGATAATGCATTTATCATTCTCGATGAAGCACAGAATACTACTCCGGCACAGATGAAGATGTTCCTGACACGTATCGGATTTGGTTCCAAGGTTATCATCACCGGAGATGCCTCACAGAAAGATCTTCCAAGAGATACTACATCCGGACTTGACGTGGCAATGAAAGTACTGAAAAAAATAGATGACATTGGCTTCTGCCAGCTTACCAGCAAGGATGTTGTCCGTCATCCTCTGGTACAGCAGATCGTACAGGCTTATGATGCCTATGAGAAGAAACAAAAACCTGAAAGACCGGCAAGACGCAGAAACGGGGTAAATGAACGATGAACATGCAGATTGATTATGAGACAGAGCGTGAACTGGGGATCGACTATGAGACACTGGCAGTAAAGGTAGCTGACAAGGTTCTTGAAATGGAAAAATGTCCCTATGATGCACAGGTGAATCTTGTACTTACAGATAACGAAGAGATTGAGAGAGTTAATACTGAGTTTCGCGATATCGCAAGACCTACGGATGTTTTATCCTTCCCTATGATTCCTTTTGAGACACCGGCAGGATATGATATTGTGGAGGAAGATGAATCTTACTTTGATCTGGATACAGACGAACTTCTTCTTGGAGATATCATGATCTCAGTTGACAAGGTATTTGCGCAGGCAGAGGAATACGGACACAGTGTGACAAGAGAATTCTGTTTTCTGGTTGCACACAGTATGCTGCATCTGCTGGGATATGACCATATGACTCCCGGGGAAGCGGCAGTCATGGAGGCAAAACAGGCGAAAGCCCTGGAGGAGCTTGGGATTACACGCTGATCTTCAAATTCTGTTATTGCAGGCAATTTCTGATGGATTTTGTCTCGTAACTGTAAAGACACTGAACAGTTACAAAAATATATTTATATGGAGTAACAAAAAGATGAATTACCGGGAACGACTTAAAGATAAAAAACGTATTGTAATTAAGATCGGTTCTTCTTCCCTGACTCATTCGGAGACAGGAAGACTGAACCTTCGCAAACTGGAAGTGCTGGCAAGAGAGCTCAGTGACCTTCGCAATCAGGGAAAAGATGTCATACTGGTTTCTTCAGGAGCTATAGCAACAGGTGTGGCAGCTCTTGGAATGCATGAGAAACCCACAGAACTGAAAGGAAAACAGGCATGTGCAGCAGTAGGACAGGCCAGACTGATGATGATTTATCAGAAACTTTTTTCTGAATATAATCAGCTTTCCGCTCAGATCCTTATGACCAAAAATACTATGGTTAATAATGTTAACCGAAAGAATGCTCAGAATACTTTCGATGAACTGCTCAGCCTGGGAGTGATTCCCATTGTAAACGAGAATGACTCCATTTCCACCTATGAGCTTCAGAATCTGGAGAAATTCGGAGATAATGATACATTGTCTGCAATGGTTGCTGCACTTGTACGGGCAGATCTGCTGATCCTGTTATCAGATATTGATGGTCTTTTTACAGATGATCCCAATACTAATCCTGATGCAAAATTCATTGATGTGGTAGAAAATCTGGATGATAATCTGCTTAACATGGGAAAAGGTACTTCTGGAAGTAAGGTAGGAACCGGCGGAATGGCTACTAAGCTGACAGCAGCACAGATCGCTTCTGCAGCAGGCGTAGATATGGTAATCGCAAACGGAGCCGATTTCCATATTATCCATAAGATCACAGAGGGCCGCAAGTACGGTACGCTGTTTGTAAGCCAGTCCAAAAAAGAAGTTTATCTGATCGATATTATTGACAGACTGTTATAATACCGGAAATTTACCGGTGCCAAATGACATTCACAGAGTAAATGGCAGTGTTTACAGACAGACTGCCGCAGACAAAAAACAGGAGGAAGAACTATGGAAGTTGAGAAAATCGACCGCATTAATGCACTTGCACATAAAGCCAAAAGTGTGGGGCTTACTGAAGAAGAGAAAAAAGAAAGAGAACTGCTGCGCAAGGAATATATTGCATCTGTCCGCATGAACCTTCGCGCTCAGCTGGACAATGTGGATGTTCAGCAGGAAGACGGAACAATCATTAATCTGGGTGAAAAATATGGAATCAAAAAAAGACATTAGAAAGAAGATTTTCGCAGAAAGAAAGCTGCACACAGATGAACAGATAGAGGCAATGAGCCGCACGATCACTGACAAAGTGACCGCACTTCCTGCATTTAAGAATGCGGACCGCATTCTGGTATATGCAGATTACAACCATGAAGTTGTCACAGAGTATCTTATAAAAGAAGCATGGAAGGCCGGCAAGGAGGTTGCAGTTCCCAAGGTTGTGGGAAAGGATATGGTATTTTATAAGCTGACAGACTTTGCCCGGCTGGAACCCGGATATTTTGGGATTCCTGAGCCTGTATCGGGGGAAATCGTCAACTGGTCAAAGGCTCTTATGATCATGCCGGGAGTGGCTTTTGACAGAGCAAATCACAGAGTCGGATACGGCGGTGGCTTCTATGACCGTTATCTTGAGAAACATCCGCAGCTTGAAAGAGTTGCCATTGCATTTTCTTTTCAGATGTTGCCGGAGGTTCCCACAGAACCTACTGATATCTGTCCGCAGATCATAGTAACAGAAGAGGAGATATGCTATCTTACTGACTGAAAGGGGACCTGAACATGAATGAAATGCTGAACCGCCTTGGCATGAATGCGAAGGCAGCTGAAACAGAAATGAGAAATCTTTCTACAAATAAAAAGAATGAAGTACTTCTTGCAGTAGCAGACAAACTGGTAAAGGATGCACAGGCTCTGATCAATGCCAACAGGCTGGATGTGGAAACCGGAAAAAGGAATCATATGCCTGAGGGGCTGATCGACAGGCTTCTTCTCACAGAGAGCAGGATTGAAGGAATGGCAGAGGGCCTGCGCCAGGTAGCAGCCCTGGATGATCCTGTCGGGGAAGTAACCGGGATGAAAAAACGCCCAAACGGACTACTGATCGGGCAGAAGAGAGTACCTCTTGGCGTGATCGGAATTATCTATGAAGCAAGACCGAATGTAACTGCGGATGCATTTGCACTCTGCTTTAAGACCGGTAATGTAGTAATCCTAAAGGGTGGAAGTGATGCGATCCATTCCAACGAGGCCATTGTAAACTGTATCAGGGAAACTCTGAATGAACAGGGCGTGACAGAGGATGCTATTCAGCTGATTTCTGATACATCCAGAGAGACAGCAGCAGAATTCATGAAGATGAACCAGTATGTGGATGTACTCATCCCGCGAGGCGGCAGAGGCCTGATCAAAGCCGTAGTGGAGCAGAGCACCATCCCTGTGATTGAGACCGGTACTGGAAACTGCCATATTTATGTGGATGAAACCGCAGACCTTGAGATGGCAGCAGACATTATCATGAATGCCAAGACTCAGAGAGTAGGCGTCTGCAATGCCTGCGAATCTGTTCTTGTACATAAAGATGTAAAGGATGCCCTGCTTCCAGTCCTTGCAAAGCGTCTGCAGGAGAAACATGTGGAGATCCGCGCAGATGAAGCGGCTTATGCGTTGATCCCGGGAGCTGTACACGCAACAGAAGAAGACTGGGGCAAAGAATATCTGGATTATATTCTTTCTATTAAAGTGGTTTCTTCTGTGGAAGAGGCAATCGCCCACATCAATAAATATAATACAAAACATTCAGAGGCAATTATTACCAACAATTATGAACATGCACAGAAGTTTCTGGATGAAGTGGATGCTGCGGCAGTTTATGTCAATGCCTCCACACGTTTTACAGATGGATTTGAATTCGGTTTCGGGGCAGAGATCGGTATCAGCACACAGAAGCTTCATGCGAGGGGACCTATGGGACTTCTGGCTCTGACCACAACGAAATATATCATCTATGGAAACGGACAGGTACGCCCATAGACAGCACATTGATTTTTTCTGAGAGATGTGCTATACTTCAATTCAGATTTGGGATTACTGACTGCTTCGTGGGGAATAAGAAATCGGATGGTGTCAGTAGTGATTTTAACTAAAACTCATCTATGGGAGGACATACAATGAGAAAAAAACAACTTTTTGCATTATTAATGGCAGGTGCCCTGTCTGTAGGAATGGCACCGACAGCCACATTTGCAGCAGATACTGCTGCTGAGACATCAGCCGAAGGCGAACTGGAAGGTGAACTTGACTCTGCAGATACAGAAGAACCTTCTGAAGATCCGGCTGAAACTCCTGAGGAACCAGCCGAAACACCGGAAGATCCGGCTGAAACTCCTGCCGAAACAACAGCTGATCCTACAGAGGCACCGGCTGCTGAAGAAACTGATGAGCAGGCTGCTGAGGCAGGATCTGCGATTGTGATTGGCGGAGATTCCTTTACTTCTCTAGAAGAAGCGTTCGCAGTAGTACCAGACTGTGAGGATATGATAAATGGTGAGCCTACTTATGTAAAATTAAAAGGAACCATTGAAGTCAACAACACAATAAAAGTTCCTGAAAAGAAGAATATCATGCTGGTTGCTGCTGAAGATAATACTACGATCAAACGTGCAGCCGGCTTTACTGAGAGTATGTTTACTGTTAATGGTGGTAATCTTCAGATGGCAGGCGGTTCTGTGACTGATTCAGATGGAAATGCTATCGGTTCAGGCAGTTTAACTGTTGATGGTACAGGCGATAACGTTACCGGTTCGATTGTAGAAGTAGCAAGTGGTAATTATGCATTGATTGACGGTACAACTCTGACAGGAAATACCACAACCGGAAATGGCGGTGCGGTCAACAATGCTGCCGGTGCAAATGTATATCTTCTGGGTGGTACTATCACAGCAAACTCCGCAGCAGCAGGCGGTGCGATTTACAGTGAGGGAACTGTCAATATTCGTGGAACTGTAAGTGTTACAGGAAATACCGTTACAAATTCTTTTGAAGCTGCAAGTAACCTTGTGCTTGCCAAAGACGGTGTAATCAATGTAAGCGGTGCTGTTACAGGTTCTGCCATTGGTGTTGCTGTTCAGGAGGCTAACGCCGGAAGAACAGTCGTAAAGCTGGGTGACGCTGTTACTGATGTGAAACTGGCGGATGTTCTTTCTCAGATTACATATGAGGGAGATTCTAGCCTTAAAATCGGAGAAGACGGAACTTTAGTCAGTACAACAGAACCGTCCCCTACCCCAACTCCTGCAGAAGAAAAACTGAAAGTAACAGGAAAAGAATGCAAATGGTCCGGAAGTGGTACTGTTAAAATTAAGTTCCAGTCAAATGTAAAAGGTACCTATTATATTGACTGGGTAAAACGTGGTGAGAAAGCACCGACAATCGATACTTCCAGAGTAGGTGCTCCTATTGAGGCTGATACAAATGTAACAGCAAAAGTTACTGATCTTCCTGACTATGATGTTGATATTTATGTATGTGTGATCAGTGATAAGGATAAGAGTAATTATGGCTCTGTAATGTTCCAGCCTGATTCAAAAGAACGTCCTGTTACACCTACACCATCTCATACTCCGGTAGTACCCGATGTAAAAGAGAGTGTTGTACAGGGATTTGAGAAAGCACTTGTGTTCTATCCGAATACTTTCTATGACTTCAAGGTAATCGGTGCAGGTACACAGAACAATAATCCGGGAGAAGGTGATGTCAGATGGGTACCTGTAGGATGGAGTATGTCTTCTAACCCGTCAACCTGGAACACATCCTGGAAAATTGGTGCCAAGAGCGGTATTTATACAGATGCCGAAAAAGCATATACTATTTACATTAAATATGCAAAACAGGTATACAGTGGAAATGACTGGCAGGAAACAGATGCTTCCGAAGTTCTGCCCTATCAGTTCAAGGCAGCTCCTCTGACACAGGCCACTACCACACCAGGTGCAAACGGAACAAACGGAGACGGAACCGGATCCGGCGACGGAACTACAGATGGAGGAACTACAGATGTAACTCCGACAACCTATGCAGACGGAACAAACGGAACAGCGAAATCAGCAGTATCCACAGGTGATGAATCACCGGTCGGAACTATGCTGGCTCTTGCTGCAGCTTCTGTTCTTGCAGGTGGTTACGTACTGATAAGAAGACGTAAAAAAGAAATGTAAATATAATCCAATTATTTTTAAGAGACAGGTCTTATGGCCTGTCTCTTTTCATATATATAATAATAAGGCAGCCATTCAGCCGTCCATACAGGTCAGAATCCGGAATCTGATCCAGGCTGCTGAACATTTGCCAAAAAGGAGGAGAGAATGTATGTCAACAGAACAGATGGGAACTTATGAAAAAATATACTTCGCATTGTGGGAACTCGGACAGAGATATGGAAATTTTGTCCAGTTCAGAGTGATCGGAAGAAGTCATGATGACAGAATGATCCCCATGCTTGAGATTGGAAAGGGTGATACCTGCATTATCTGTCTGAGCGGAGTGGAAAGCGGAGACAGAAATCTCCCGGAATATCTTTTGTCCATTGCAAAAGATTACTGCAGATCCTATGAAAGCAACTGGACTATCGGAGAAAGTTATGAAGTTCGTAAACTTCTGGATAAGGTTCGTATCTGTATGATCCCCATGCTGAATCCTGACAGCTATGAGATATGTGAATACGGATATGGTGCCATACATAATCCCATCCACAGACAGATGCTGAAAATGCAGGACAGGCCTGTGGAAGAGTATGAATGTAATGCCAGGGGAATTGATCTGCGCAGAAATTTTCCGACTAATTATTATCAGCGGAAAAGAGTGAATCAGGAGCCTGCCAGTGAGAATGAGACTCGTGCCCTGATCAGCATTTTTCAGGAATATTCAAGCCTTGGCCTGCTTACATTCAGTTATTCCAGAGGGAAGATCGTTTACTGCAGACAGGAGAAAGGCTTTGCCTACAATCAGAAAAATTACAGACTGGCAAGGCATTTACAGAAATGTTCCGGCTATCGTCTGGAAAAAGGGATTGCAGGTGGTGCGAGAGTCAAAAAAGCCGGAGCAAAACCTGAGATGGGATCTCCGGAACAGTTTTATGCGGAAGTGATCCGTCAGCCCTCTCTGGCAATTGAGATTCCGGAATACCGCAAGGACGATATGGAAGAACTGCGTCTGATTCCACTTGAATATCTTTATTCTCTAAACAGCGGCATATTGGCAAACGCATAAATCCGTCACATAGTCAAAGAAAAACTGTATCCGAAAATAAAAAGTAATAAAAACAGAGATTAGCGTTTGACATAAAGCCATAGATTCTGTATGATAAAAAGAGTGCCCCGAAATGTTGTAAACAGAAAGATGAGGAATCAATAGTGAATAATAATACACAGGAAAGTAAAATACAGTTAGAATATATCAATAAATGTACAGAGCTTGTGAAGGAAAAATATGAAAATGCGCCAGCTTTCTTTATCCAGAATGCAGGCTGCCAGATGAATTCCCTGCAGACGGATACAGTGGCCGGTATCGTGAAACGTATGGGCTATACAGAAGTATCCAGAGAAGAAGATGCAGATGTTGTCATCTATAACACCTGCACAGTCCGGGAGAATGCAAACCTGAAGATTTACGGTCATCTTGGCCATCTGAAAAGTATTAAGAAAAAGAATCCTGAACTGAAGATTATATTGTTTGGCTGCATGATGCAGGAGCCGGAAGTAATTGAGAAGATCCACAAAGAATATTCTTTTGTTGATCTGGTTTTCGGTACCCATAACTTCCATAAGTTTCCGGAGCTTTTCTACAGAAGCTTAAATACGGAGGGACAGATTATTGATGTCTGGAAGGAATCTGATGAAATCGTGGAGGGTATGCCTTCTGACCGTAAATATTCCTTTAAAACGGGTGTCAATATTATGTTTGGCTGCAATAATTTCTGCAGTTACTGTATTGTACCATATGTAAGAGGAAGAGAGAAGAGTCGCGAACCGGAGGCGATCATAGAAGAGATCAAGGGTCTGGTGGCTGACGGTGTAACGGAAGTTATGCTTCTGGGACAGAACGTTAATTCCTATGGAAAGACACTGGAACATCCGGTTACTTTTGCACAGCTTCTGAAACAGGTGGAAGCAATTGAAGGATTAAAGAGAATCCGTTTCATGACTTCCCATCCGAAGGATCTGTCTGATGAACTGATCCGGACAATGGCAGAGAGCAAAAAAGTGTGCCATCACCTCCACCTTCCCATGCAGTCCGGAAGCAGCCGAATCTTAAAGATCATGAACCGCCGTTATGACAAAGAAAAGTATCTGGAGCTTGTAGCCAAAATCCGTAATGCCGTACCGGATATTTCCCTTACTACAGATATTATCGTTGGTTTCCCGGGAGAAACGGAAGAGGATTTCCAGGATACTCTGGATGTTGTGGAGAAATGTGATTTTGATTCTGCATTTACCTTTATCTATTCCAAAAGAAGCGGCACACCTGCTGCCAAAATGGAGAATCAGGTACCTGAGGATGTGGTAAAAGACCGTTTTGACCGTCTTCTTGCTCTGGTTCAGGAAAAAGGCCGAAAGGCTTCTTCTCGTTTCGAGGGAACTGTTCAGGAGATCCTTGTAGAGGAAGAAAGCAGAGAAAAAGGTATCTTTACAGGAAGAACAGAATATAACCTTCTGGTCCATTTCCCGGGATGTCAGGATCTGATCGGTAAATATGTAAAAGTAAAACTGGATACCTGCAAGGGATTCTATTATTTCGGAAGCCTTGCAGAATAAAAACATTGAAAAATACTAACTGTTTACGAACAGTAATATAAAGGACTTCTACAGAAGCCCATATCAATTTAGATATAAAGGGTGGAAGATAAAAGTGAAACAAAATAAATACGAAATAGATATGTGTAACGGAACCATCATGGACAAGCTGATTTCCTTTTCACTGCCGCTGATGCTGTCCGGAATCCTGCAGCTGATGTTTAATGCTGTGGATATCATAGTGGTGGGAAGATTTAGCGGAAGTCAGGCACTTGCAGCCGTAGGCTCAACCACAGCACTGATCAATGTGTTTACCAATCTGTTTATTGGTATCTCACTTGGTGCGAATGTACTTGCTGCCCGGTTCTATGCGGCAGGAAAAGACCGGGAAATGTCAGATACCGTTCATACGGCTGTAACTCTTGCACTGGTAAGCGGTATCGTCATGGCATTTGTGGGACTGATTTTTTCCAGATGGGCTCTGGAACTGATGGGTACCCCGGATGATGTGATCGGACAGTCTGCACTGTATATGAAAATCTATTTTCTGGGTATGCCGTTTTTTATGCTTTATAATTATGGAGCTGCGATTCTGCGGGCTGTAGGAGATACGAAACGTCCACTGATCTTTCTGGTTATTTCCGGTGTTGTAAATGCAGTACTGAATCTGATCCTCGTGATCATGTTTCATATGGATGTGGCGGGCGTAGCCATTGCTACTGTGATCTCCCAGTTAATTTCCTGTATTCTGGTACTCAGATGTCTGCGTACATCGAAAACCAGCTACCAGCTTCATTTTGGAAAATTAAGGATCAATACTGTCTATTTAAAACAGATTTTCCAGGTTGGGATTCCGGCCGGGATCCAGAGCACAGTCATTAATCTTTCAAATGCTCTGCTTCAGTCCTCGGTTAATTCCTTTGGATCGACCGCCATGGCAGGGTATACGGCGGCCAATAATATTTTCGGTTTTCTGTATGTGGCGGTGAACTCTGTCACACAGGCATGTATGAGCTTTACCAGTCAGAACTATGGTGTGCATAAATTTAAACGTATGGATAAGGTTCTGGTCGACTGTCTTATTATTTCCGTAGTTACCTCCTTTTCCCTTGGATGCGGTGCATATTTCTTCGGTTCTGAGATTCTTAAGATTTATACTGCCGATCCGGAAGTGATCCGCTGCGGACTGGAAATCCTGTCTTACACTACCGTACCTTATTTTCTCTGCGGGATTATGGATCTGTTTCCGGGTGCCCTGCGTGGAATGGGACATTCCGGCGTTCCAATGATCCTGTCAGTGATCGGAACAGTAGGAACCAGGATCGTATGGATATTTGGAATATTCCCGCATCACAGATCACTGGCTGTTCTGTTTATTTCCTATCCTGCATCCTGGATGCTGACGATCATTATGCAGGTCACCTGTTTTTATTTTGTCAGAAGAAAAGTGCATAGAGTATAGGTCTTTGAGCTTTCGCGAAAAATAATTGCCGGCAGAATATTACCGGCGGTTATTTTCTGTGAGAGCTCTTTTTTGTGTTACTGCTGCTTACTCTGTCCACAGTAACTAATCTTTTTGTTTCCGATATGAAAAAACAGTATTGACAAATACCCCATAAGGGTATATAGTGACTACTATAAAGATACCCCGTAAGGGTATTTTGAAATCGTTATATGTTTCAGAAATTTATATAAAACAGAGCTTATTTATAAAAATGTACTCTCGGAGTCTTTATTGCACTTGCTTTTATGGCTGATTTTTCGCCAGATGCACCCGAATTTTATCAACGTACGCACCGCGTACGCCTCAAAAATTTGGGCACATCTGACAAAAAATCTTCTCATAAAATCAAGTACAAAAAGATTCCGAGAGTACATAAAAATCAGAAGGAGGATTTCCCATATGGCAGATACAGAGGAGAAAAAAGTCTGTCCCTGTTGCCCAAAACACACAATGCGTTCTGAGGAGGAGAGAAAGAAGCTGATCAATCGTCTTAAACGTGTGGAAGGACAAATCCGAGGGATTATCGGTATGCTGGAGAATGATGCGTACTGTAACGATATCCTGATCCAGTCCGCAGCAGTCAACGCAGCAGTGAACGCATTTAACAAAGAACTGCTTGCCAGCCATATCCGCAACTGTGTGGCAAGAGATATCCGCGGGGGCAAGGATGAGACGATCGATGAACTGGTGGCTACTTTGCAGAAACTGATGAAGTGAAAGCTGTGTTCAGACTGTTATAGCATCAGAGTACAGCAGAACAAAGATCCGGGAACTGCAAAGCAACAGAGCAGTAGATATCAGGTAAGGAACAACAAGTCGTAGGAGGAATAGAAATGGAACAATACAATGTAACCGGAATGAGCTGTGCAGCCTGCAGCAGCAGAGTGGAGAAGGCCGTATCCAGGGTTCCGGGGGTGACATCCTGTTCGGTCAGTCTGCTGACCAACTCCATGGGAGTAGAGGGAACTGCCGGTGCAGGTGCGATCATCAAGGCAGTACAGGATGCAGGTTATGGAGCATCCTTAAAGGGGGCATCCGGAGAACAGCTATCTGCTTCTGCGGCAGAGGAGGCACTGGAAGACCATGAAACACCGGCACTGAAACGAAGGCTGATCGCATCTGTAGGCTTTCTGCTTGTGCTGATGTATTTTTCCATGGGACATATGATGTGGGGCTGGCCTCTTCCGGCATGGTTTAATGATAATCATATTGCCATGGGACTGGTGCAGCTTCTTCTCGCCGGGATCATAATGGTCATTAACCAGAAATTTTTTATCAGCGGCTTTAAGAGTCTGTGGCATCGTGCACCAAATATGGATACCCTTGTGGCACTTGGTTCCATGGCATCCTTTTTGTGGAGTGTTTATGTACTTTTTGCAATGACAAGGGCACAGGTGGACGGAGATTCTGCAGCAGTTATGAATTACATGATGGAGTTCTATTTTGAATCTGCAGCCATGATCCTTACCCTGATCACAGTTGGAAAAATGCTGGAAGCCCGATCTAAGGGAAAGACAACGGATGCGCTGAAAGGTCTGATGAAGCTGGCACCTAAGACAGCAGTTGTTGTCCGGGATGGACAGGAAGCTACAGTGCCCATCGAACAGGTCCGAAAAGGTGATGTTTTTGTGGTACGTCCCGGTGAGAACATTCCGGTGGACGGAGTGGTCCTTGAGGGAAACAGTGCTGTCAATGAGGCGGCACTTACAGGGGAGAGTATTCCTGTTGACAAGAATCCGGGAGATGCAGTCTCTGCTGCAACCGTAAACCAGTCCGGATTTATCAGATGCGAAGCTACCAGGGTAGGCGAGGACACTACTCTTTCCCAGATTATTAAGATGGTCAGTGATGCGGCTGCAACAAAAGCACCTATTGCCAAAATCGCAGACAGGGTTTCCGGAGTTTTTGTTCCGACAGTTATCAGTATTGCGGTTGTCACCACCATTGTCTGGCTGCTGGCAGGAAAAGAGTTCGGATATGCACTTGCCAGAGGTATTTCTGTTCTGGTCATCAGCTGTCCCTGTGCCCTTGGGCTTGCCACACCGGTTGCCATTATGGTAGGAAACGGAATGGGGGCCAAAAACGGAATCCTGTTTAAAACAGCAGTATCCCTGGAGGAAGCAGGTAAAATCCAGATCGTTGCATTAGATAAGACAGGAACTATCACAAAGGGTGAACCGCAGGTGACAGATATGGTTCCTGCAAAGGGAATCTCAGAGGAAGAGCTTTTAGGCTATGCCTATGCACTTGAGAAGAAGAGTGAACATCCTCTTGCAAAAGCCATTATTGCCAGAGCAGAAGAGAAAAAGATTGTTTTGCAGAAGGTTTCTGATTTTCAGGCTCTTCCTGGAAACGGTCTTCGTGCAGCATTAAACAGTGAAGTGCTTACAGGCGGAAATATGAAATTTATCAGCAATGAAACCTCTGTATCACCGGAACTGATGAAGCAGGCAGAAAAACTTGCAGGAGAAGGAAAAACACCACTTCTTTTTGCAAAAGGCGGGAAGCTTCTCGGCATGATCGCAGTGGCAGATGTTATAAAAGAGGACAGTCCTCAGGCAATAAAAGAACTGCAGAACATGGGAATCCGGGTAGTAATGCTTACCGGTGATAATGAACGCACAGCAAAAGCGATCGGAGCACAGGCAGGAGTGGACGATGTAATTGCAGGTGTTCTTCCGGATGGCAAGGAAAGCGTGATCCGTTCTCTGAAGGAACAGGGAAAGGTTGCCATGGTAGGAGACGGAATCAATGATGCCCCTGCACTTACCAGGGCAGACATCGGTATCGCGATCGGTGCAGGAACAGATGTTGCCATTGATGCCGCAGATGTGGTATTAATGAAGAGCCGGCTCAGTGATGTACCTGCTGCCATACGTTTAAGCCGGGCGACACTGAGAAATATCCATGAGAATCTTTTCTGGGCATTCTTCTACAATGTGATCGGTATTCCACTGGCAGCCGGTGTATGGATTCCGATTTTCGGATGGACACTGAACCCCATGTTTGGTGCAGCTGCCATGAGCCTTTCCAGTTTCTGTGTGGTAACCAATGCACTGAGACTGAATCTCTTTAAGGTACATGATGCTTCCAGAGACAAAAAAATAAAACAGAATGTGGAAGAAATCCATTATATTTCAGATAATGTTTCAGATAATGCAAAAATGAAAAATGTAACAGAAAACAGAAGTCTGAAAGCAGAGAATACAGATTTTTGCAACAGTGAAATTCATGATCCAAAAGATCAGGAAAATATAAAAGAAAACAAGGAGAACAAAGAAATGACAACAATCACAGTAAACGTAACAGGAATGATGTGTGGACATTGTGAAGCACATGTGACAAAGGCAGTAAAAGAGGCATTTGGAGTGGAAGATGTAGTTTCCTTCCATGAAAAAGGAACCACAGTGATCCATGCTCCGGAGAAACTGGACGAGGATAAGATCCGCGAAGTGATCAAAGAAGCCGGCTATGAAGTAACCGGTATTACACAGGAATAAAAAAACAAAAAGGGGATTTTATGGAAAACCAGAACCAGACACCACATAAAAGACGTGTCCGTTATAAAGGAAAATATCCGAAGAAATTCGAAGAGAAATACAAGGAATTACAGCCTGAGAAATATAAAGATACCATTGAACACGTGATTCAGAAAGGAAATACCCCGGCGGGAATGCATATCTCCATTATGGTTAAGGAAATCCTTGATTTTCTTAATATCCAGCCGGGCGAAACCGGATTTGATGCCACATTGGGCTATGGCGGCCATACGAAAGCGATGCTTCAGTGTCTGAATGGCAAGGGCCATATTTATGCAACAGATGTAGACCCTGAGGAATCCGCCAAAACAAAGAAACGTCTGGCAGAGCAGGGATTCGGGGAAGAACTGCTGACAGTAAAGCTTCAGAACTTCTGCACCATTGATGAGATTGCCAAAGAGGTTGGAGGATTTGACTTTATTCTGGCAGATCTCGGCGTTTCCTCCATGCAGATTGATAATCCCAAAAGAGGTTTCTCATTTAAAACAGACGGACCTCTGGATCTGCGCCTGAATCAGGAAACCGGCATCAGTGCAGCCCGGCGTCTGGATACCATTTCCAGAGAGGAGCTTGCGGGAATGCTCTGTGAAAATTCTGATGAACCATACTGTGAGGAACTCGCCAAAGCCATTACCGATGAGATCCGCAGAGGCAATCATATTGATACTACCACAAAACTGCGTCAGGTAATCGAAAAAACTCTTGATTTCCTTCCTGAAAAAGAAAAGAAAGAGACAATTAAGAAGACCTGTCAGCGAACCTTCCAGGCATTGCGTATTGATGTTAACCATGAGTTCGAAGTACTGTATGAATTTATGGAGAAGCTTCCGGATGCTTTGCGTCCGGGCGGACGTGTGGCAATCCTTACCTTTCATTCCGGTGAAGACAAACTGGTAAAGAAAGCGCTTAAAGCAGGATACAAGGAGGGAATCTACTCAGACTATGCAAAAGATGTGATCCGCCCTTCAGCCAAAGAGTGCACACAGAACCCAAGAGCCCGTTCCACAAAGATGCGCTGGGCTATAAAGGCTGAATAAAGTTTTAACCGAATCAAGTAAGTCCCACTCACTGCTTCTATTGCGAAGAGCAATAAGCAGTGAGTGGGACTTGCTTGTAAGGGGCGATGTGATGAATCAGCATTCAAGCTATGCCGGATCATATTCATCTGCTCATGAACTGAAGACCGCAGTTTTATATTTCCGGTTATGATCAGGAGAGCCACGTCTTGTATTCTGAATCAGAGTGCAGACCGTGGCTCTCATTATTTTGTAGAATTGCTATAAACAATTGACGTATTTTGTAAACAAAAGTATACTATGCTTATCAAAAGAACGAAGGAAAGAAGCCCGGAGATTACACCTGACAACAGAGGAGTAATATGGGGAAAGGAATTGAACGGTATGGCTACTGATGAAGAGCTTTATGGGCAATATCTGAGCGGTGACGAGACAGGACTTGAACTATTGATAAAAAAATACGGCGACCCATTGACCTTATACATTGATGGTTATCTGCATGACGTCCACGAAGCGGAGGACTTAATGATGGAAACCTTTTCCTGGCTGTTTACGAAAAAGCCCCGCATCCGGGATGGATGTTTTAAGGCTTATCTCTATAAAGCGGCGCGGCACAAGGCATTACGCCACAAAAGCAGACGGCGGATTATCTTCAGTCTTGACGACCTGACCAGAGAACCGGAGGCGCAGACACTGGTGGAGGAGGTCATCCGCACAAAGGAACGAAATCAGATCCTGCATCTCTGCATGGACGAGTTAAATTCAGATTATCGGGAAGCTCTTTATCTGACCTATTTTGAGGGTATGAGCTACCAACAGGCTGCTAAGGTCATGGGAAAAAGCGTGAAGCAGATTACAAATATGGTGTACCGGGGAAAAGAGCGTTTACGCGGATTATTGCAACGGGAGGGTATTACAGATGTTGAAAAATGAGGAACGAATTGCTGAGGTAAAACGGCGTATTGGGGAAAAAGAACGACAGCAGAGACTGCGGCACAGACGGATTGTCTCCGCATTCTGCATAGCGGCATGCCTTGCAGTAATCGTTGGGGTTTCCTTTGTTATGCCAGGTATTGTCGGACAGATTACGCCCGGTACTTCTTCCGGCTTTGAAACGGCAGCAACAATTTTAGGCGGCGGTACTGCGCTGGGATATATGGTGATCGGACTGTTGGCTTTTGTCCTCGGCGTTTGCGTGACTATTCTGTGCTTCCGCATCCGCCAGCTGAACAAAGAGGAGCAGACGGAGGAACAAAAGGAGGACAATGAGGATGGAGCTGTTCAGTAACCTTTTTCAATTTGCTGTTACCCTGGTGGGCTTTTGTCTGAGTGGTATCTGGTATCTGAAAGATCGAAAACAGACCTGTTTCCTGCTGACCTGCTTTTACGGATGCTTTGCCCTTGGCTCTCTTTACTGGACGCTGTATCTGCTTCTGTTTTCTGAAACACCGCAGGTCTTTTATGTGTCAGAGTTTGGCTGGATAGCCAGCGTGATTTTCCTTTATCTTCTGCAATACACCCTTTCCTCTGCAGAGGAAAGAGACTTTTCGACACGGAAATCTCTGATAGCTCCTCTGATCGGCGTTCCGCTTTGTGTATTTTACTGTACTTTTGGGGATGTTCTCTCCAATCTGCTCTGGTGTGGCATGATGATCGTTGTTTCTTATCATTCCATCCGGGGTCTTGCTTATGCACAGATACAGACGGGAACAGCATGTAAGATGCGGTATTTCCACATTGGGGTACTGTGCTATGTGGCGGTGGAGTATGTTCTTTGGATCTCTGGCTGCCTGTGGCCGGGCTATTCCATTTCCGCTCCCTATTGCTGGTTTGATCTTCTGCTTACAGGCAGCCTGTTTGCGCTGCTGCCAGCCACAGGAAAGGCGGTGCAGGCATGACATATGTATTTCTCTGCATGGCTTCGCCCCTGCTGATTGCCGCGCTGTGTATGGGAAAGCGGCAGAGAAAATTCTTTCTGTTCTGCTTTGCCGGGATGGGTGCATGTCTGCTTTCCGCATACATCAACACCTTTTTCGCTGCACTTTACAGAGCGGACACCTTTGCAGCTACCACAGAGATCGCCCCGGTGGTGGAGGAAGTGATGAAACTTCTGCCATTGCTCTTTTATCTGCTGATATTTGAGCCAAAAGCGGAGCGAATCAAAAATGCCGCTGTGATCACAGCTCTTTCCTTTGCCACATTTGAGAATGTCTGCTATCTGATCCAAAACGGAGCCGGACATTTTTCTTTTATTTTCTTCCGTGGTATTGGGACTGGAGCCATGCATGTGATCTGTGGAGCCATTGTCGGCGGCGGCCTTGCATATGTGTGGCAGAGAACATGGCTGAAGATTGCCGGAACCTGCGGCCTGCTGGGAGCGGCAATCACCTTTCATGCAATTTATAATCTCCTGATCGCCTACGGCGGTGCAGCACAGTATATTGCTTATCTGCTGCCTGTACTGATCCTGACAGCGGGAAAACTGATTTTCCGCAGTTCGATACAATAATATAACCTGATTTTCCGCTTTTGGGAGCTGTTTCGGCAGCTCTCAAATTTTTTTGAAAAAATTTGATTTTCAGGTGAGAGTTTTTCGCTTTTTTTGTACCTATATAAGTGAAAGACTTTTTAGGACTTTTTTGTGAAAGGAGGTTGGAAGGTATGTACGATACCAAAACCCGTATCGAATTGGTAAAAAAGCGAATGCATGAATACCACCGCCGCCAGGAGCGGCGCGCAGTCTGCCGGCTGTCTGTTCTGTGTACCCTGTTATTCCTGTCTCTTGTGGGAGCAACGGGGATAATGCAAAGCCAGCCAATAAACGTTACGGGAATGTACGGCACAATTCTGCTGCATGAGGACGCAGGCGGCTATGTGTTGGTGGCTGTCATTTCCTTTAATGTGGCAGTCGTGATTACCGCATTATGTATCAAATTCAGAAAAAGAGGACAAAAGAGTCAAGACGCATAAGATCATGTATAAAGAAAGGAAAGGTGGAAAGCATGAGGAAAAAGTTATTAGCC
>OAWV01000007.1_pt1 | contig 195138 bp, 180 predicted proteins | sample 1495551 | NCBI WGS metagenome assembly OAWV01 (sample SAMEA2580245, study PRJEB22360) | human gut metagenome | biome: human gut; feature: human-associated habitat; material: faeces | place: Denmark | collected 2008/2010 | reverse complement strand
TGCCTTTCTTTTATGCAAAATCACGAACTTGCTCATTTATAGTTGAATAGCTGTCATTTAATATACTAATAATCGGATGAATGACCGACATTTTCAGATTATTTCTATTCCCTTTACGGTAATAAGCTGCCGAAATTATCAAAGAAATTATACCAGATAATAAAACCGTAAATAAAGTAAATATATTTGCATTCCAATTCTCTAAAAACCACTTTATAAACTCTTCCATATTTCTTACCTCATGTATTTTCAATTCTTTCTCAATAGATAATATACCATAAATCCCTTTCCTTTTCCATTTAATACCATTACCGCATTATCTAATCAAATAATCTCTTTTCTTTTATTTCTAAATTTAAGCATCTTAAAAATACATCTTTAATCATAAAGACAGGCACCTACACGATGTCTGTCTCTGTGGGATCTACCATCTCTTTTTCCTGATATTGTTGTTTTATAATTTGTTCCAGCTGTTTCCGAACTTCCTCATCCAATATCTGTGTGCAAAATTCCTGTATCCATCGTTCATGCAAATGCTCATCTGCTTCTGTAGACTCCAAGGACACGATGCTGCAGGTTTCATCATATAATAATTCCAACTGGCGAAATTGTTCGCCAAACTGCCCTGCAAATTCATTCCAGATTTCTAGGTTATATAATTTCAAGCCTAAAAAATCAGTCACATATGTCAGCCTGTCCAAATCTGAAAATGTCATTTTTTCTATTCCCATCAGGATTGCCCTGTCACGCTTTCCACATAAAAACAGGAAAGCAAACCGTTCTATATCGCTCTGATGCATAATCATTCCCCTTTGCATAAATAATTCCTTATTACGAAACATTATAAAAAGTGAACTCAGTAAAATCAATATAAAGTTTCTTTATTACGAAACATCAAGAAATGAGAGGACTCTATCATGCAGAAGATCAGACCAGACATGGATATCGGCAAAAATATCCAAGCCATCCGTTATCAAAACAAACTTACGCAAGACCAGGTCATTGCAAAGTTAAACCTGATGGGTATCTCCATGTCCAAAAGTACCTATGCTAAACTGGAGACCAACCGTATGAACATCAAGGTATCGGAACTTGTTGCCCTTGCAAAAATCTTCCATACCGATATCAACACATTCTTTTCCGGGCTTCTCTAAACCGGAAAAGAAACATTTCCTATAATTCTTCTCCCCTCTTCTTTTCCCCCTCTCCTTTATCTTTGTTCCCTCCACTCTCTCTTACATTGGGATTGCTTTTGAAATAATTCCTCATATCGAAGAAGTATATCCATACTGTCTTGTGTAAAATCAAAGGACTGAAGCATAGGGTATCGCGGCAATGCACTTGGGACATATGCCAATTGTTCCAACTGCTTAGATGTGTATTTTTTCTTTCTGGCTTCACTATATGGCAAAAGACCGCATTCCGTCTTATACGCTGGAATACGGTCTTTCTTCATTTCCTGTAATGCTTCAATCATATTTTTATGATGGTGTCGGGATTTATAGGTATCTATCTGCCCTCTGGTCATGCCGACAGCCGATGCAAAATCTGATATCCTTTTATAGAATTTCCCTTGAATCTTACATCTCGGAATAAAAGCAAATACCTCAGTTTTAGGCCATCCACATTCATCCCGCAGTTGCTTTACTAAGTGGAAACATTCTATAAACGAATATTCTGGTTTATAGCGCTGTTGTCCATATACTAACAGCTTGGAGATATTATATTCCCTGCATAAAAAAGCAGCATTCTGATATACTTTCCCTTCATATTCAATTTCATATCTTTTCCCATTATTCCTGATCGGCAAATAAATAGCTTCCTCCAATGTTTTCCCATATTTCAAGCGTTCAAAAACATTGCAGGGCTGCACTTGATACTCCGCACACAATTCTACCAATGTATTATAGGTTTTTCCTTCAAAACATATCGGTTCTTTCTGCAATAGTTCAAGAACAATTTCTTCTAATGTCCTGTTTCTTGTATGGATTCTGACTGAAATGGAAGTCTCTCTAATTCCAAATGCTGTTGCCACCTCATATCTGCTCTGATATCTTTTGCCCCATAGCATAATTTTCTTCTCTTGTGCCTCTTTGCAACGATCTACCGCTTCTTCTACTGTTTTGCACCTTTGTATGTAATGTGCTAATGAATTCCAAGGTAATCCATATTCTTCAGCCAATGCTTTAGGCGAACGATATAACTTTCCATTGTATTCAAAAAGCCGACCTCTTCCTCGCACATCATTAATGCACATTTGCATTGCATCTTCTAACGACCAGCCTCGGCGCCGGAAGGAATACATTCTCTGACGGTCAATTCCATATTCCTCTGCCATTTCTTTTATCGTTTCATATGTTTTCCCATCATAGCAGTACGCCATAGTCATCACCTCTTCTCTTTACCACACCAGTATACCCACTTATCGTAAAAAAGCTATTCGGACATACCACTAAAATATTACCTTTATACCTGTCTATTATAGACAATAAAAAACCTGCTACAAGGATGTCTTTCCTCATACCAGATATCAATACCTTCTTCCTACTCCATACACATTTTTTCTCATTACTTGTGTATCATGTACCTATATTGTCATGTAATCCTACTGTGTACACGCTATGTACAGTAAGCACATGGGGTTCAGTTTACATCGGCAAGTATAATCTCCGGTTCCTGATAGACTGCACGTGCAATCGCCGTACGCTGTTGCTGTCCTCCGGATAACTGACTCGGAAGATTTTTTCTCTGACCTTCCAAATCCAACAATTTTAAAAGTGAGTTCAGCCTTTCACGCTCTATCTTCCGGTTGTCGAGCAACACCGGCAGAACAATATTTTCCTCTACACTCAACACCGGAACCAAATTATACGCCTGATAAATGATTCCGATTTTTTGTCGGCGCAGGGCATCCTTTTCTTTCTCAGAAAGCTTTCCATATTCACTTCCATTCAGATAAACTTCCCCCGCTGTCGGAGCGTCCACCGCTCCAAGAATATGGAGCAGTGTGGATTTTCCACAGCCAGATGGTCCAAGTATTGCAACAAACTCTCCTGCTTTCACCTTAAGCGAAACATCATCAAGAGCATATACATCTTCTGCTCCCCGATATACTTTTTTCAAATTCTTTGCCTGTAATACGCCCATACTGCCCCTCCTTACTCATTTTCATTTCGGATAACTTCAATCATATCGATTTTCCGCATCATCAAAACTGTATAAAGCAATGGAATTACGATAACAAACACAATCAATAAAATCTGAATTCCAATCATTTCAAACGGAATGATTTCTTTTGTAATTTCATTAAATGCAATACCGCCCTCCGCAAATATCTGAACCATCAAAAACAGACTCAATGGAATCCCGATAAAAAGACCGACAATCCCATAAACCGAATGTTCCAGCAGGATCATCCGATAAATTCGTGATTTTGTCATTCCCATCGCCTGCAACAATGCAAATTCTTTCTTTCGCAAACGGATAGAAAACGAAATTTTCTGCAAAATACTCACAATCGCAAACACCGCAGTCATCACTGTAAATCCTTTTGCAAACAAGAACAATGTCTCGTCCGGATTTTCTATAAAACGACGTATCTGGCTTCTTGCAACGCTGTACAACTCAATTTCCCCCTCTTTATACGTCTCACTCAACGGCTCCATCTGTTCCATCAGATGCTGTTCCTTGTGAATTCTTTCTATGATATTTTTCTGATATAATAAATCCTGTTCTGAAACAAATTTTCCAATATCCTGTTTCATACAGACATCTAAAATCTGCGGATACTCGATATCTTTCGACGCTTCCAATTTTGCTGTCAATGCGTCAAACTGTTCCATTGGAACGTACACTCTCCTGCATCTCCCTACATACCCCATCAAAAAATAAAACTCCTTTTCTTTGATCCGTCTGTTCAAAATCAAAGGATTTGATACCAAAAGCGGTTTCTCTGTGATTGCAAGCACCGGAAGTGCCATTCCATCTGGATGATCTTTGTACTCTTCAGACAATCCAACCTCATCCTCCACAAGATACAAATAGTCGTTCTTCTCGTATTCTTCTGGACTACCGCTCACGATTGCAAATGCATCGTTTCGCTTCTCTTTTGAAACGCCCACTGTCTCCAAACACTTCTGATAAGTCTCTTCATCCAATCCAGTCAGCTGTATCTCCTGTTGGTATTGCTTGATTTCCTCTCCATTTCCCATCGTAGTCACTGTTTTGGCAAAACCGCCAAAGCACCATTTTACCTTTTGAACCGTTGCACTTCCCACTTTCGGGAGCATCCGCACTTTTTTGATATATTCCTCAATATTCTCTTTTTCTCCTTCTTGCATCCATCCAGTGACAGCCACATGTGGATATAGCGGCTTCTTTTTTCCCGCATAATCAAAATACATTCCTGTTGCCGATCTCGCATAGACATAACCGTCCAAAATAATACAGAGTACGATTACAAGAAGAACACAGGAGCTGTGATATTTTTTGTGATATACGGCAATATTTTTCAATGCCATTGTAAATTCCGTACTGCAAAATCTTCGCTTCTTTGTCAGGACAAATCTTTTTTTCCCTTCTATATCCTGCATAGAATTTTTTGACAGCAAATCCTGAATTCCAACCTCTGTCGCTGCATTTGCTGCGGAACTGCATGACATCAGCAAAATCAAAATGACTGACACGAAAATAATAAGAAATTCCCAAAGAGAAAACCGCATATTTACAATCTCTTTTCCCCAGAAAAAATAAGAAATTTGCTTCATCCCAAGTTTCAGAAAAAGGATTCCGAGTAAAAATCCGATCACGCTGCCGACTATTCCTACCACTAACCCCTCTGTATAAATAATATTCCGTTTTTGCTTTGCAGATGCCCCTGCACTTCCGAGCAGACCAATAAACCGCAGCTGTTCATCCCATGCAATATTGACTGCATAATACATAAATACGCTGCCCATCACAATAACAAGCCCTACAAGAAAAATAACCGCCTGTCCCTTTCCAAAAGATTCCACATTAATTCCTTCCCATTCAAGAAGATTTGTGTGAAAACTGACATTGTAAGGAATAAAGTCTCTGCTATAGTTATAATCTTCGAAAACGACTTCCATGCCAATTTCTTCTGCGATTTGATCTGTCTTTTTTTGAATCATAAAATTAACATGTTCAAACTCCGCCGCAACACAGATTCCATCCATTTCTTTATCAAACGGATCATTTAATTCACCGGAAACATTCCTCTCACTTTCCGCGCATTTGACTGCCGGATGCATTTTCAGCATCTCTGCCTGTTTTTTAGTCAAATCATGGAATTCCACATGCCAATTTCCCTCTTTTTGAATTACTTCCCGTTTCATATGATACTGATAAGAAAAAGCGAACACAGTAACTACCGTAATCATCAGACTTGCCACACTCATGCAGGCAATCATGACACTTGTTCGCTTTAAATTTCTTTTCAGATATTTTGCAGAAAGCATCCATATTGTTTTCATTTGCATTCCCCCTGACTGTCCGGCTGCTCTTATCCTTCTGTCAGTATACCGTCCTCCAAACGCACTGCACGGTCACAAATCTGAGCAATAACCGGATTATGTGTTGCCATAAGGATTGTCTGATGATACTTTCGACAACATTGTTTCAATAATACTGCCACTTCTAATGACTGCTGACTGTCCAAATTCGCCGTCGGCTCATCTGCCATAATTACTTTTGTGTTTCCATACACTGCTCTCGCAACTGCTGTCCGTTGTCTTTCGCCACCTGACAGTTCATGCGGATATCGCACACGCACACGTTCCAGCTTAAGATAAGAAACCAGTGCATCCAACATTTTCTGATCGAAATATGCTCCGGAATCAAACGCCGCTTGAAGCACAATGTTCTCCTCCACATTCAGCGTTGGAATGAGACTGCTCTCCTGAAATACAAATCCGATGTTCCTTCTTCGAAAAATCGTCTTTTCTTTCTCTTTCATCTGATGCAGCGGATATCCCCCGATCCATATCCTGCCTGCATCTGGCTTTTCAAATCCCGCAAGTGTATGTAAGAAAGTAGTCTTTCCACTTCCGGAAGCTCCAAGAATCGCAACAAATTCCCCTTGAGCGGCAGAAAATTCCACTCCTTTTAAAACTTCCACTCTCTGCGTTCCCTGTATGTAGCTTTTTTTAACTTGTTCCGCCTGAATCAATTTCATATCATCATTTCCTTATATCTTTATTTTACAGAACCCTTCTTACACGATTCCTACAATCCGATACACTATTTCTTACAATTTTGTAAGAAGACAGTAAAACAGCTCCCCGTTCCCACTTCCGATTCAACTGTCAATGCTCCCTGTTCCATCTCCAAAATAAGCCGCGAGAGATACAAACCAATTCCACTCCCCTCTATTTCCTCGCTTCCTTTTCCGCGATAGAAACGCTGAAAGATCAGATTCCACTCTTCTTTCGGAATTCCCATTCCTTCATCTTTTACCAAAATCTGTGTATACGTTTCATACACTTCCATAGAAATTTCAACTACTGTGCCTTCCCTTGTATACTTTATCGCATTTTCCAGCAGATTTTCGAAAACTTCTGCCGTCCATCTGCGGTTGTGCCAAAGCACCTGATTTTCTTTTATATTCACATGAATTTCCACCTGACGTTTTCTTACTTTCTCGTACACTGCATCCACTGCACGCTGTATCGTTTCCAAAATCCCTTGTGCTGTTGCTTCAAATGTAATCGCTTTCTGCTCCAGTCTTACCATCTTAAAAAGAGAAGCCAGCATCCAGTCCAATTTTTCTGTCTGATGCTCCAGCTTCTCCCAAAAAATTTCCTTCTGTGCTTCTTCTATTCCATTTTGCTTTAAAATTTCCTGATACAATCGGATATTTGCAAGCGGTGTTTTCAATTGATGGGACAAATCAGACACAAGACTTTTTACCTTCTCCTTTTCTTCCTGAGCAGTTCTTTGTTCCATCATTATCTGATTTTCCAACCGCTTTGCTGTCTCCAAAATTACTGCACGGTTCCCCTCTTCGAGTATATTGTCTTCTATTAATTCACCGTCTATCAATTTTTTTAAAATTATTTCAAAAAACATTGCTTGTTTTCGAAATCGAATCTTTTCTACAAGAAAGAAAAACATAAATATTCCTGCCAGTATATAACCCATTCTCACACTTCCTCATTCCACCGATAACCGAGTCCATGTATCGTTTGAATCCATCTCGGATTTGCCGCATCTTTCTCTATACGAACCCGCAGTCTCCGAATGTTCACCGATACAATGTTGTCGTCCACAAATTTTCCTTTCGCATCCCATATATGTTCCAAAATCTGTTCTTTCGAGAGAATCTGCCCCTTATTCTGCATCAAATACAAAAGCAATTTATATTCCACAGAACTGAGCGCAATCTTATCAGCGCCAATGTAAACTTCCCCGCTTTCCGGAAAAATCCGCACTCCATTTGAACATATCTTTGTCGCCTCCGCTTTCCGCTTCAAAAGATTCCGAATCCGTGCCTTTAAAACTGCAAGTGAAAACGGTTTGCTCATAAAATCATCTGCTCCTGTCTCCAGCGCACGTATCTCGTCCATCTCCGTATCTCTCGCCGTCAGCATCAAAACAGGAATATCAGAAAACATTCTCATTTTTTTACAGACTTCAAATCCACTTCCGTCCGGAAAATTACAATCAAGCAGCAGGAAATCTACAGGCTACTTCTTCAGGCATTCTATCGCTTCTTTTGCTCCTCCCGCAATCACAGTCTCAAATCCATCTAGTTCCAGTGAAAACGCAATTCCTTCCCGCAGGCTGATATCATCTTCCGCAATTAATATTTTCATAGAATTTCTCGCTTTCTCTACTTTCATCTCCATTTTACTAAGAACGTGAAATTTTCTCAATCAATGTATCTTTGATCCTCCATACACGTTCCGGTATATCTTCCTTTTTCTCCACATATAATGAATGAAGAAAATCTATTGTAAATACAACAATCAGAAAACTACCCACAATTTTCCCGACCAAAAACGGTATTCTCGCCACAACTCCCTCCACAAATCTTTGCAGAAATAAAAACAGAAAAAGGGTATAAAAGCCCCATGCGATTGAACTTTCCAGACATAAAATCCCTTTGTAATTAAATGGCTTCTCATGGTAATCCCACCAAATTTCTCCAAAGATACACTTCATGATAATTCCGGTCAAAAGCTCAAGCGCCGTAGCAAGCAGAGACCCTAATAAAAACAGCAGAAATCCATTACTGCTGTATGGTCTCAACACAAAATATACCGTCAATGCCCCAACACCATAAATCGGACAAAACGGGCCTTTTGCAAATCCTCTGTTTGTCAATTTTCTATTACAGATTGACATATAAATCGACTCTACAATCCACCCTAAAATACTATATAGCAAAAACCATAAAATCACATGGTAACTGTCAAACCCAAAAATCATTCTATTCCACCACATAACCGTACTCTCTCCTTCTCTAAAAATGTACGCCCTATTGTAGCATAGTTCCTTGAGAATATCCACTTTCTTCAGAAATTCTTAATGATTCACGTCAATTGGGGACATAGCAAAATTCAATTTTACTACGCCCCCAATTGCAACTATTTCATTCTACTATTCATATTTTCTTTTTTTATAAATCACAGTCACTGCACTTACTCCGGCAATCATAACAAGAATCCATACAAACATCATTGTTGTATCCCCTGTCTTCGCAGCCGTTGGTTTTTTCTCTGATGCATTTTCTTTACCTGCTTGTGCATTTCCCTGTCCAGCAGATGGCTTTTTGTCATCTGTCGGTTCTTTTGATTCCGCCGTTTTCAATCCATCCATTGCTTTTGCCAATAAATCTGACGCATACGCAACCTGCTTCTCTGTTGCATTTTCATCTTCAAAAATCGCTTTGGCATCTGCAATTGCTGCTTTCAAAACATCACCGGACTCTTCTGTATACAATGACAAATCAATATTTTCTGCTTTGCTTAACAACTCTTCCAATTTGTCTTTATTCGGAATCAGTCTCAAGTTGAAAATTGCATTTTGCAGATTTACAAATGCATGTTCTACCTGTTCTTGTGTTGCTTTTTCATCATCTAAAACAGCTTTTGCCGCATCTAAAGCTCCTTGGAACAGTTCAGCAGACTGAGGTGTATATTCATTTAATTTTTCAACATACTTTTGTGCCTCTTTCACAGCTTTTTCAAGTTTGGATTTATCAACCGGAATTATAGTCAATCCATCCATTGCTTCCTGCAATTTCTGTTGTGCAGCATCCAATTCATACTGAAGTGCATTTTCATCTTTCAACAATTCCACTGCTGCTTCTAATGCTGCTCTAAATGCTTTCACACTCTCTTCTGTATAAACATCAACATTGATATCCTCTGCTGCTTTTACTAACGCCTGCAGCGACTCGCTGTTTCCGGTGTAAGAAAGATAATGAATCATCTCCAGCAGTTTATCACATACAGTATCTACCTGAGCCTGTGTAGCATTTTCATCTGCATATACTTTTTCGGCTGCTTCTAATGCTTCTTCCAATTTTTGTTTCACAATCGGTACAACGTACTCATACTCCGGTTTTTCCTGCTCAGATTTTGCATAATCAATTGTGTCTTTCAACAATGTTTTATTTACCTGTTCAGGTTCCACCATAGCCTCATCAACATAAGTAATGATTGGTGTTACGTGGATAGATGGTTTTGTCGGAGCTCCGTTATTTTTCGCTTCCACACGAATCCAGTCGCCTTTATTGACTTCAATCTCACGGATTCCCACATCTGCTTTTTGATTACTTACTTCAAGTACATAAGAATCGCCAAGCACTTCTCCATTTTTCGTAAAGCTTAAAGTAACCGTTCCGTTTTTGTTTCCTGCCTGACGCAGATACGGTTCATCGTCTTTCACAGCCAAGGTAATTTTTCCGCTCTTCGGTACGCGGAATGCCATTGCCATACCTTCTTTTTTAGATGCTCCGGTTGTATCGGAAAGCAATCCATGTGTTGTCTCTGTTGTCGGCGTCTGATGATTTGGCAAATCTACACCTGGCCCAAAATATGTATCCACTGCCCAGTTTGGATATACCGGATCGTATGCTGTCAAATTCTCATATTCTGAAGCAGATTTTTTCATCTGACCAAACCAGACATTGCCCTGCTGTGGTCCGGCATAATCAAGCGCCCACTGATAACTGTTTTTCGCAGAAATTGTAAATTCATTTTGATCTCCATTTTCTGCCTGAACGACAAGTTTCATTCCTTCTGCAATATTTCCTGTCGTAACTTCTTTTCCTTCTGCATTTACAATTTTGACTTCCGCTGTGCTGTGAACTTTCACACCTTCTTTTAACTCTTTCACAGTTGTCGGATTGTTTTCCAGCATCGGAACAAATACAGTTTTATCTTTCATCATATAGACAGCCTCTTTGATTGCGTTGTCAGCTGATGCAACAATCGTATACACTACTTCTTGTTTTCCGTCAGACAATACAACACTCATACCGCCTTTTACAATTCCGCTTTCCACTTCTTCTTTGCCATTCATCACTTTGATTGTGCATCCGGAATCGTACTTCAAATTTTTAAGGAAATCTGCAACTGTTGTACCTGCTTCTACTCCTCCAATTGTTTTTTCTGCTGTTTTAATATCATATACATCAGATGTTAAAACAAGAGAAACCGCATCACTTTCAAATGCTCCTATATCCGGTGTTCCTGTCACTTTGTTTCCAAAGAAATCTTTTCCTCCATTGTTTTTGATTACTTTACCTGCATTGACTGCCGGAGAATCTGATGCCAGTTTATATCCATCAAATGCTGTTCTTTCATGAACAATTGAATCTTTTATGTTTCCTGCTTCCACGCCAGCCAAAGGTGCTGTTGGCGCTTTACCAGGATCTGCAAATTTCGGATCTGTTTCAATCGCATTCGCATCATTTGCCGGAACATTTGCATAATTGTAATAAAGGTTATTGTCATATTTTGTTTTTGTTTCATTCGTATGTTTGAACCAGTTTTCTTCTTTTGGTGTAGAGCCATTATAATAAATGATATTATTCTCTACTACCATTGGACCACCGCCCATATTTGTACGGATAAAATCAATTCCTTCTTTTACAAAGAATGTATTGTTATACACATGTGCATCAGGTTGTCCTGCTGGGTTAATCACACCGCCTAAATCATTTTGACTGATATTGTACCGGAAAATATTATTGATTGCTTCTCCTCCGCAGAACATAACACTTCCGCCACCGTTATTGTGGCTGTAATTATACTGGTAAACAGTTCCATCGCCATAGTCTGCATCCCACGCCTGACCATCTTGGTTTTGGCAGGTATCAAATGCTTCATTGTATTGGAAAATGGCATCTTTACATTTCCAAGGCCAGATTCCGGCTGCAACTCGTCCAAATCCGGTCGCACTATAGTCTTTTGTATTAATCTGTCTTGCCGCACCATCTGATACGTTATACTCAATAAGCGGACGGTCACAATACATCAATGTAATTGCATCTCCACCTGCATCTTTCACATAGTTATTGCGAATCACAACATTGGTAGAGCCGTATGTACTAATCTTTTCATCTGAAATCACACCGCCATGGAACTGACCATGGGTATAACTGTATCCAACTGCAATTCCCCATCTGTTTGTGTTTTCTACATAACAATTTTCGATTTTTACATCATCATATTTTGCAATTCCTGTTGATGCATCCATCGGCTGGAAAGCTGTAAAATAGATACCTCCGTTGTTCATATGCTTGTCATATACATTTCCGATTACATCATGAACATATAAATTATCCAGATAAATATGATTTAACGTTCCTTCATTTTGTGCAACTGCCGCAACTCCTGTACGGTTCATAACATCTTCTGCATTATATGCAGTTTCAATCTTTGGAGCTTTGTTTGTAATTTCCAAGTTTTTGATTTCTACATATTCTACATCATAAAGAAGTACAGAAGAAGAAACATATCCTTGATATTTATGTTTTGCGTTGTCCAAAGGAGCGCGATAGTTTTGATACCAAATTCCTTGTCCGTTTGTTTCAATGATTGGTAAATTTCCTTTTCCATAAGAGTCAACAACGATCGGCGCCTCTTCTGAACCGTCTCCTTTCAAATGCAGGAAACCATTTTGGAATACAGAACCACGCTCCAAAAGAACTTTATCTCCCGGTTTCAATGTCAGTTCATTGATTTTGTCTAAACTGTAAAATGCTTTCCCCTCAGACATTCCGTCATTGTTGTCGTTTCCGTCAACTGTACTTACATAATACGTTGTTCCTGTTGTTTTTCCCTGTTTTGCGGCATTTACTGTCATTCCCGGTAAAACTGTCGTACCCACAACTGCAGCCGCCATAAACATAGCCAGAATTCTATTTTTCATAATCACACCCTCCTTTCTACTCTTCAAATCCTAAACGAATTTCTGCTGCCGAAGCAAAAATTTTACTTGCTTCCTGCGATGCAGAGTCTGTTGCTACTAATTTCACATAACGTCCTGAAACAGTGTCAAATCTTGCATATTTCACAACATTATTGTTTGCCCATGTTCCCGTTGCAACCGGTTCTCCCCAAGTCTGTCCGTCTTTACTTACATAAATCTCATAAGCTGTGATGTTACCGTTTGTTCCGCCGCCTTGTCTTGGAGTATATTTTAACATTGCAACATTTTGTTCTTTCTTCATATCAATCGTAATCCATGTTTCTGAACGTTGACAGCCATTCCAGTTTGTATGCCACATTGTATTCAAGTTGTTATCCAATGCAAGATTTCCGTTTCCTTCTGTATTATTATTTGGCTGGAAACTTCCCACCTCTGCTGTCATTCCTGTTGCTGCATACTCTTTATATACTTTCACAAGTGAAATGTTAAATTCTTTGGAAACTTCTTTATAAGATACTTTCAGTGTCATTCCTTCTTCGATAACTTCAGAATCTTCTACCTTTTTGTCTCCTTTATAAACGTCTACATTGACACGTTTATGATGAATTAAATTTTCTTTAAAAGTACCAACAGTTGTTCCTTTTGGAACTTCACGGATTGTTGTTCCTTCTATCTCGTAAACAAGCGTTGACAGACGAAGGACTGTATGTATTGTATACTCTTTTACCGTATCTCCATTTTTCAGTTTCAAAATCATACCGTCTTCCACAGATGCATCGCCTGTTGCAGTTTCTTCTCCCTTGTACACTTCCAAAGTAACCCGCTTGTCATATACAAGATTTTCTTTCATCTCATCGACAGTAGTTCCGACTTCGACATCATTAATTTCATTCTCTGTCACTTTGTAAACATCTGAATAAATTTCTTCCACGATCTCTCCATCTTCTGCTTTTGTCTCGTGCATACCGATATCAGGTGTCATTCCAAGTTTATTGCCAAAGAAATCTTTTCCGCCATTATTTGGAATATATACACCGGCATTTACTGCTGCAGAATCTTCTTTGATTTTAAATCCGTCAAACACTGTCTTTGCTTCTGGATCATCGTGTCTATGAATCGTTCCATCTGTGCTGTCCGGTGCAGTCAGTGGTCCGACAAAAATCTGGTCTTTTTCACTTTCTGCAACAACTACCGCATGTTTATCTGTAGATGGAGTAGAAGTATATCCATAATAAAGATTATTGCTGAATTTTTTATTTCCATTTGGTTCCCACTCATCGTTCGGGTTCGCTGTACTTGCATTGTAGAAAATATTATTTGAAATCACACCGGAACCGCTGCGTTTTCCGCTCGCATTGTGGTGTACTCTTGTTGCTCTGTCCCCGTCCACATAAAAGACGTTGTTATAAATCTTTGCTTCCGGATTTCCTTGGAATGTAATAAGACAGCCTAAATCATTATGGCTTAAATTGTAACGGAATGTACCATTATAAGCCTCATTTAAACAAATCAGCATAGAACCTCCGCCATTATTATGGCTATAGTTATACTGGTAAACAGTGCCGTCTGACCAGTCAATGTCCCACGCCTGTCCGTCACCATTGCCTTCTCCGACTGTATCAAATGCCTCATTATATTGGAATACCGCATCTTTTGTTTTCCATGGCCAAATTGTCGCACAGAAAGACTGCCAATAACCGGCATATCCATCATCCAAATCAACACCGGCTGTATCCGAAATATTTCTTTCAATTACCGGTCGATATGCATACATTGCAACAATTGCATCATTTCCTGAATTCTGTACATAATTGTCTGCGATATAAATGTTTGTGTGTCCATATTTTTGCACTGTCTCATCTGCAATCTGTGCTCCATTGAATTTAGAATGCTGATATGTATAGCCAACTACAATTCCGGCACGTTTTACATCTTTGACATAACAGTTTGTAATTTTTACATCATTATATCTTGCAATCCCTGTTTTAGATTCATCTGTCGGTTTTGATACATTGAACTGGATTCCTCCATTGTCCATATGTTTATCTTGAAGATTTCCGTCAATATCGTGGATATAAAGGTCTTCTAAATAGACATGGTCCATGGTTCCTCCGTCTTTTGCAATTCCTGCAACTCCGGTGCGGTCCATACGTGCTGATGTATTTGCCAAACCATTTTGAATGTATTCTGCATCATCAGATTCATTTGTCAATTCCAGACCTTTCACTTCTACATAATCAACATCGTAGAGTAAAATGGCAGAAGACACATATCCTTTTGAACGATGTCCGCTGTTATCCATTGGTGTACCATAATCCTGATACCAGACACCTTCTCCTCTTGCATTAATGATAGGTTTATTTCCTTCCCCATAACTTCCAATCCGAATCGGATTTTCTTTTGTTCCGTGTACATCCTGCAGATGAAGAAATCCTTGGAAAACAGATCCCGCTTCAAAAAGTACGCTGTCACCCGGCTGAAGTTTCACATCTTCAAGCTTATCTAAAGTCTGCCATGCTTCTCCTTCTGAAGTTCCACTGTTTTGATTGTCTCCACGATTACTGATGTAATATGTCGTTCCAACTGCTTTTTCCTTTCGAGCCGCACTAACGCTCGACATCGGGAAAACATTCGCTGACGTACACAATACAGCAAGTGCACACATTGCCGCTACAATTTTTCTCTTCATAGCTCTTATTCCTCCTCATTTTTATTTGTTTATATGTTTTTTTGTAAAATCATATACTTTCTTCATATCGCCGTCGACTTTCAAATCCGCGGCTTTTTTTTCTATCATAGAATTATAATGTTGTTCTCTTAATTCTTTATTGATATTATCCTTTACTTCATCAACAGTAAAATAATCATAATCGTTCTTAGCCGTACACTGCACAAGATACAGCGCCCCATTTTCATCTACTACCTGTGTCGATTCTCCAATCTTTAATTCATATCCCAGTTCCAAAACATCTCCGATTGCCTTCGCCTTCGAAGAAACCTCACTGGAAAGCAGTTCTTCATGGGAAAAATACGGACTCAGCATCTCGTTTTCTGCCACAAGTTTCTGTAATGTTTGTGAACCGTCCATGCTTTTATAAATTGATATCAATTCTTTCTCTAGTAACTCTTTTTGCTCTTCCGCCATATTTTCTGAAAGATATGGGATTTTTATATAATCCAGTGTGATATCATCATTTTTTTGAAAGAGTGCATCTTTGTTTTTCTCATAATACTGTACTCTTTCTTCTTCTGTGATCTCCATTCCTTCATTTTCCAGATTCTCGCAATATCTCTTTTGAAAAGAATCCATCTCGTATTCCATATACAGTTCTGTAGTAAATTTGGACAATCCGAAAACCGGTTCTCCGTTCTCGATTTTTTCTGCCCTCAATTCATTCTCTTCTTCCATACGCTTTATCATATGTTCATAATCTGCATATTCCACGTAACCTTCTTCAATTGCCGTTTCATAAACCGCACGATAATATTTCAATTGTTCTATTGTCTGATCCGCCAATTTTTTATACGGAACAGTTCCCTCAATTTCCGTCTCCCAAAATTTCTCATCAATCTGAATGTCTCGATTTTCTGTCAGCTCATTGGAAACATCATAAATTTGTTGATTCATCACATACAAATATTCTTCTTTACTAATTGGTTTGTCATGAATATTCAATTCAAATTTCCCTTTTATTAAAAATGCACCTGCCACAAAAATTCCAGCCGTCAACACTGTTGCTACTAGGCATACTATTTTCTTTTTCATTCTTTTCCTCCGTCATATTGCACAAAAATAGATTTCTCACATTTCTTTAATTATATCATATATACAATATCAATGCTTGTACAAATGTATCTGATTTCTCCATTTATTTGTATAATCAGGAACTCTTACACTATATATAAAAAGGTCTCCCGAACCTTTTTCCGATTCAGGAGACCCTTTCTTCATCTATTAATTTTCTTCTTTTTTCCGTACAGAAAATACCGTTCCCGCACTTAAAGCTGCAATCAGCGCAAATAAAATCGGTGTTGAACGATCTCCTGTTTTGACAGGACTCGTATTCTTTTCTTTATCATCGTTCTTTTCCGCTGTTGTATTTTTGTTTGGTACTTTTTGTTCTTCTGCTTTTCCAACTTCTTTTAATCCGTCCATTGCTTTTGCAAGTGTACGTTCTGCATCTTCCACTTCCTGTGTCGATGCTTCTGAATCTGCAAATACAGCTTTTGCTTTTGACAATGCTGACATGAATTCTTTTGCACTTTCTTCTGAGTAAAGCTTCACATCAATCTGTTCTGCACTTTGGATTAATTCTTCTAATTTATCTTTGTTTGGTAACAATCTCAAACCAAAGACTGCATTTCGAAGATTTGCATACGCCTGATCGACTTCCTCTTTTGTCGCATCCTGTTTTCCCAAAATATTCTCAGCCGCTTCAAATGCTCCCATGAAAATCTCACCGCTTTGAGTTGTATACTCATCCAGTTTTTCTACATATTTTCGTGAACTGTCTACAAGTTTCTGAAGTTTCGACTTATCTACAGATATCACTTGTAATCCATCCATTGCCTCTTTTAATTTTTTCTGAGCCGCATCAAGTTCTTTCTGCAGCGCATTTTCATCGGCAAGTACAGTCTCTGCCTCTGCAAGTGCTTCTTTAAATACATTCACACTTTGTTCTGTATAAATATCTGTATTGAGTTTTTTTGCGATATCTACCAAATCTCTCAGTGATTTTGCATCTCCTGTAAATGATAAATAGTGGAACATTTTTACAAGTTCATCTTTTGCTTTGTCAACTTCTTCCTGTGTTGCAGCTGCATTCGCAAAAACAGTTTCCGCCGCTTCAAGCGCCTCATCTAATTTTTGTTTTACAATCGGTACAACATATTGGTATTCCGGTTTTGTCTTCACATCTTTCGCATATGCAATCGCAGCTTCCAGCGAACTCTTATCCGCTTCCACAACCGGAGGCGCCTCAGTTTTTGTTCCTGTAAGACGAATTTCTGCTGCTGAAGCATAGTCATTATCTGCCTCCACGCTGAGTGCATCTAAAGATGTCAAACGCACATATTTTGCACGCACCGGCTCAAATGAAACCATCTTCCAAGCAGTATTTCCTGCCCATGTTCCTGTTGCAACTTGATCAAAATGAACACCATCATTACTTACTTCCACTTTATATTCTGTAATAATACCATTTACGCCTCCGGAAGTTCTTGGCTGATAACGGATTCCATCTACCATATAGAAATCTTTCAGTTCAAATTGAATCCAATGATTTTCACGTCCATGGCCACCACCCCATGTAGTATGCCATAATGTGTCTGCTCTTCCGTCTAAAACATTCGCTGCCCCTTGACCTGATTGAGCCGCACCGGCTGTTGCACTCATCTGTTCTGTCGCAATATCTCTTGCAGCATCTGAAGGATCTACTCCAATGTATCCCATATTGACATCCATATCACCGGAACTTACACACAGTCCATTCGCATTTTTCACTGCTCCCGCTTCATCACAGATAATCTTTGGTCCTTTGAATTGGATCGTTCCTTCGTCACCTTTTTGTACTACATATTCAAATACTAATGTTTTATCATCATTTCCGCCGGATACATAGTTCGCATAACGACCTTTGCCGTTTAACATAAATCTGAATTTCGGTGTTCCTGTTGCCGTAACATTCTGATCTGTTTTCACTGTGATCACATATTTATCTCCCGGCAGCGTATAAGCATGATCGTCTGTTTTTTCCACTTTGTATGTAACAGATGTAATCGTCGGGCTTAATAAATTCACTTCATCTTTAATATAGTCCAAATTAAATGCAGTAAATTTGATTGTATTTTGATGTTCATAGAGAAGTCCCATATTTCCATCTTTCATTTTTGTCAAACATGAATATGCATAATTATTTGGACAGAACATTTTTTCTTCTACCCAGTCCACAGAGAAACTATCCTCTGTCTCCGTCACTTCACCGATTCGTAATGTTCCGTTATTTCTTCCTGAACCTCCCGGATTTGACATAATCACTCTGTCTTTTCCGTCTGTTCCGTTTTTATCATAATACAATACAGATAACTGGCAGTATACTTCCGGCGCTGTTGTATCAATCGGATCACTCCATGTTGCTCCACCGTCTGTACTTCTGGAAACAACAACTTTTCCGTTTCCGCCTGTATTTCTCATAAACTGAAGCAAATTGCCGCTGCTCAATTCAATAATCTGGCTTTCTGTCAGCTCACTGATTCCAACCGGATTTTGCGAAGATGTCACCTGTCCGTTTTTGTTAATTCGTCCATCATTCGGAGACTCTCCTCTCTGCCATGTTTTTCCGCCGTCATCACTGTAAATACAAGCAGAAGACTGGAATCCTATACCACTTCCTGCAATTGTATAGTAAATCGGAAATACAAGTCTTCCCGGATGTTCCTCATCATACTGAAGCTGAACTCCAAATCCCGGACCAACTCCACAGAATCTCATCCAATCTGCTTTTACCTGTGGCGTGATATCTACCGGATCACTCCATGTCACACCATCATCATCACTATAGCTCAGCCACAAATAGCATGTCTGAGTCGGATGAAGAGGCGCTGAATCGTTGTTCTTAGAGGTACTTCTCAAATAAATATTTCCCACATATTCACCGGATTTATACAGATCACCTTTTTCATGGTAGCCTTGTTCATCATTTCCTTCAAACTGTTTTACTACATAATCTGTTTTTTGATTATCCTTGTCAAATACTTCTCCATTTCCCCGAAGTGTATATTGATTATTATCTTTATCATAAAGCGCCAGATAATCTTTTCCATCTACTTTCACATAACCTGTTCCGGTTTCTTTGATCGACCATGTTCCTTGGCTTCCATTCGTTGATTCCGGGAACATATCTACAAGCATCCATACACGTCCCGGATTCTTGCCGTTCTCATCTTCTGCAATCATCGCCGGGTCAATTGTGTAAGCAGATTGTGTGCCACTGAAATAAGATTGTGATTTCAAATCAATTACATCAATCGGATCTTCCCAAGTCAAACCATTATCTGTACTTCTTCTGACAACCGTATCAATATTTCCCCAGTCAGACCAATGTGTATTTCTTTGATCGGCTGCTGCGATTACAGTTCCTTTACTCGTTGTAACCATTGCTGGAATACGGTAATTATAAGAATCATAATCACCCATGTCATAAATACCATACTCCCCTGTCTTATATACATCTTTTCCGTATTCCGGTTCATCTTGCGGTAAGGTGCGTTTGTGAAGTTCCATAACCTGTTCCGCATTTAACGTTTCATCAAACACATTGACACTGTCAATGATTCCGTGGAATGGCCATTTTGAACCCGGTGTCGTATTCGTTCTGCTGATTCCGCCAAGCGTAACCATATCCGGAGTCCAATCACCCTTCAGCAAATGCGTTGTCGCAAACTTCCCGATGGATACACCATCTAAATAAAACTCTGCCTGTGTACCATCAAATGCATATGTCACCGTATGCCACTCTGCATTATTGACAGAATTTCCATTGCGGACTGTAATATACTTATCTCCTTTGCCCTGCACCTCATATCCGATTCGGTTATCCTTCGGCTTAATATAAAGAGCTCCGTACTCTCTATCTGCATTGCTGTTCGACAGAGATAACAATCCGTAAATCGTTTTGCCTACAGCCGCCTCATTTAAACGATACGCAAAAGAAAAAGTTCCTTTTGTCAAACCGGAAATTTTTTCTTTCTGCTCCGGCAGTTGAATCATCTTTCCTTCTGTTCCGTCAAACATTTTTCTCTGGTAAGTAAAAATCGGTGTTCCTACAGAAACAGCACCATGGTCTGCCATAATCTGATCTTCGGAAACTGCTCCATTATACAATTTCACTTCTTTGATGCTTCCGGTAAACGGATAACTGTTTCCTGAAATTCGATTTGCGCCTCCAAATGTCACAGAAGTCGGTTCCCATTCCATTTTGTCGACAAAATTAGTCTCACTCACATCCCACTGCTGTACAAGTTTTTGATCCAAATATACTTTATAATAGCTGTCCTTTTCTGTTACAAGCGTAATCGTATGCCATTGATTATCCGCAAGATTCACATCATTTACCGTAAAGTTTTTGTGATCATTTATCGTCTCATTTTTGCGGAATTCAAAACCGATTTTATTCCCGCCACTAATGTACAAAGACATATAATGATTCGTATGTGTACTTCCATTAATTGCAGCTAACGCCTGTAAATTGGTACTTCCTGTCTTAAAACTCAATGTAATCGTACCGCTTCCCAATCCTTTTACAAAAGCCACATCCTCCTGCGGTATTGAAAAACGCTGTTCAATACCTTGAATCTGCTTTTCTTCACTTAAATACTCCTTGCACAAAATTTTTGTTGTTTCTGCATCTACTGTTGTCTCAACTCTTCCCGCACTTTCATCTTGAGCAAAAACAGGCATGGCTCCTTGCGTCACCATCGTAAGCGCCAAAAGAGCTGCCACTATTTTTTTCTTCATGCTCATCTCTCCTTCTCTTAATGAAATATATTATAAATTGTAGCATATTTTTATAGTTTTTTCTTGTATAAAAGCGTCATTTTTATTTTTGTATAATACGGAACAAGCAATATCATTTTTACACAATTAAGTCAAAATACACACTGAAATCGTAGTTATAATTAACACTTTTTCACAAAACATTGCGCTTATATTTTTCACTGTCTCTTCATATACAAAACATTACGAGAACAAGAAAGAAACGCACTAAAAAGGAAGTGTCTGTTAAACACTTCCTTTATCTTGCACATATTAGTTAAATTTACGTTTTCTAGCAGCTTCAGATTTCTTTTTACGTCTTACGCTTGGTTTTTCGTAATGTTCTCTTTTACGAATTTCTTGTTGAATACCAGCTTTTGCACAGTTTCTTTTGAATCTGCGTAAAGCGCTATCTAACGTCTCATTATCTTTTACGATTACATTTGACATAGTCTCACACCTAACCTCCCTCCAGTCCTATATTGTGCATCATACGACTGTTCGGGTATTTTTTTATTGCACTATATAGAATTATAGCATATTTTTTTCATTCGTCAACTATTTTTTTCAAAAATACGCAACTATTTAATCTGCTCTGCGAGAACCTCTGCTACTTTGGCAATCGCATCTGGAATTCCTGCCGGATTTTTCCCACCTGCCTGAGCCATATTCGGACGACCGCCACCGCCGCCGCCTACAAGTGCTGCAATTCCTTTGATCAGATTTCCGGCATGTGCTCCTTTCGCCATCGCCGCATCTGTTGCCATCGCAATCAGATTTACTTTGCCATTTGCAGAAGATGCAATCACAACAACGCCATCTCCTACTTTTTCTTTCAATTGATCTCCAAGTTCACGAAGTCCGTTCATGTCAACATCTTCTACGGCTGTTGCAAGAAGTTTTACACCATTGACTTCCTGTACTTGATTCATCACATCGCCCAGCGCGTCTTTTGCAGCCTTGCTCTTTAACGATTCAATCTCACTTTGCAGTGCTTTCATCTCTGCCTGCATGTGCTCAATCTTTTCTTTTAAATTTGCCGGAGTTGACTTTGCAGCTTTGGCAGCCTCTGCAAGTTCTTTTTCTACTTCTTTATAATAACGGAATACACCGTCTCCTGTCAGTGCCTCAATACGACGTACACCTGCTGCAACACCCGCTTCTGAAACAATCTTAAATGTTGTAATATTTCCTGTATTGCTTACGTGTGTACCACCACAGAGCTCTTTTGAGAAGTCTCCCATTGATACAACTCTTACATCTTCCTCATATTTTTCTCCGAACAACGCCATTGCTCCTGTTGCTTTTGCCTGTTCGATATTCATAACTTCTGTCACAACCGGAAGATTTTTAGCGATCTCTTCATTTACAATCGCCTCTACTTTTTCCAATTCTTCCGCTGTCATAGCTGAGAAATGTGCAAAGTCAAAGCGAAGTCTGTCCGGTGTCACAAGAGAACCTTTCTGCTCTACATGAGAACCTAAAACAGTCTTCAATGCCTTCTGCAGCAAATGTGTTGCACTGTGGTTCTTACATGTATTTGCTCTCTCTTTTGAGGCAACTTCCAGTGTCACTGAATCGCCTACTTCAAACATTCCTTTTGTCACTTTTCCGACATGTCCGATTTTTCCGCCAAGCAGTTTAATCGTATCTGTCACTGTAAACTCTCCATTTACAGTAGAGATAACACCTTTGTCGCCTTCCTGACCACCCATTGTCGCATAGAACGGAGTCTCATCTACAAAAATAGTTCCTTTTTGTCCTTCTGAAATTGCTTCTACAATCTCGCTCTCCGTTGTGAGAACAGTGATGTTGGAAATATGTGTCAGTCTGTCATATCCGACGAACTCTGATGTCACAGCTGCATCGATCTCATCGTAAACAGTTGCATCTGCACCCATATAGTTTGTCACTTCACGGGCGTTACGTGCTTTTACTCTCTGCTCTTCCATAGAAGCCTTAAAGCCTTCTTCATCAATCGTATATCCTGCTTCTTCCAAAATTTCTTTTGTCAGATCGAGCGGGAATCCATATGTGTCATACAATTTAAACGCATCTTCACCGGAGAGAACCGTCTTTCCATTTGCTTTCATCTCGTCCTGCATAGAAGCAAGGATACTGAGTCCCTGATCAATCGTCTTATTAAATTTGTCTTCTTCCTGTGTCAATACTTTAAAGATAAATTCTTTTTTCTCTTCCAATTCCGGATATCCGTCTTTTGAACCTTCAATTACAGTCGCACTCAATTTTGCAAGGAATTTTCCGTCAATTCCAAGAAGACGTCCATGACGAGCCGCACGTCTGATCAGACGGCGAAGTACATATCCTCTTCCCTCATTTGTCGGCATGATTCCATCTGAAATCATGAATGTTGCAGAACGAATATGATCTGTGATCAAACGGATAGATACGTCTTTATCTGCATCTGCTTTGTATTCTACACCTGCAAATTCACATACTTTGTCGCGAAGAGCCTTGATTGTATCTACATCGAAAATAGAATCTACATCCTGTACAACAGAGGCAAGTCTTTCTAATCCCATACCTGTATCAATATTCTTTTGTTCCAACTCTTCATAGTTGCCATTGCCATCGTTGTCAAACTGTGTGAATACGTTGTTCCAGATTTCCATATATCTGTCACATTCGCACCCAACTGTACAGTCCGGACTTCCGCATCCATATTTTTCTCCGCGATCATAATAAATCTCTGAACATGGACCACATGGACCGGAACCGTGCTCCCAGAAGTTATCTTCTTTTCCAAATTTAAAAATTCTCTCCGGTGCGATTCCCATCTCTTTATTCCAAATATCAAATGCTTCCTGATCGTCCACATATACAGACGGATACAGTCTGTCCGGATCAAGTCCTACTACTTCTGTTAAAAATTCCCATGACCAGTGAATTGCCTCTCTTTTAAAGTAGTCTCCAAAAGAAAAGTTTCCAAGCATCTCAAAAAATGTACCATGGCGAGCTGTCTTTCCGACATTTTCAATATCACCTGTACGGATACATTTTTGGCATGTTGTCACTCTTTTTCTCGGTGGTATCTCCTGTCCTGTAAAATATGGTTTCAACGGTGCCATACCCGAATTGATCAATAATAAACTTTTATCGTTATTTGGAACTAACGAAAAACTTTTCATAACAAGATGTTCTTTACTCTCAAAAAAGTTCAAAAACATTTTTCTCAGTTCATTTACTCCATATTGTTGCATGATTTTCCTCCTCAGCATCTTAAATTCGCTAATAATTTATTATAAATAGATTTCTGTTCTTTGTCAATCAATGGCATAAAAACTGTTGACACTTTTACTTTTTTGCTTTAAAGTGTAGAATCATAAAAGTAAACCAAAGAAAGGATGAATACTATGACAAATCAAATTACCGGACATACACGTCTGACCGGTCTTTTAGGAAGCCCGGTCGAACACAGCATCTCACCAATGATGCACAACGAGGCATTTCAACAATTAGGGCTTGATTATGCATACCTCGCTTTTGATGTTGGAACTGACAAATTAAAAACGGCTGTAGAAGGGCTTCGCACCTTAAATGTGCGCGGATTTAATCTGACAATGCCGGATAAAAACCTGATGTGCTCTCTTTGTGACAAGCTTTCTCCTGCTGCTGAGATCATCGGCGCCGTCAACACTGTCGTAAATGACAATGGCGTTCTGACCGGATATACAACTGACGGAGTCGGTTACATGCACGCAGTGAAGGATGCCGGTCACAACATCATCGGCAAAAAAATGACACTGCTCGGTGCCGGCGGCGCCGCAACTGCAATTTTAGTGCAGGCTGCACTAGATGGTGTGTCTGAAATTTCCGTATTCAATGTGCGGGACGATTTTTTCGCACGTGCCGAAAAAACAGTCGCTGATTTAAACGAACGGACAAACTGCAAAGTACGATTATTTGATTTTGAAAATCCTGATATTTTAAAAAGAGAAATCTCTGAAAGCGCAATTTTGACAAACGGAACCTCTGTAGGCATGTCTCCTGACACTGACGCCTGCATCATCAAAGACACTTCCGTATTCCACAACGATCTGATTGTCTCTGATGTCATCTACAATCCGGAAGAGACAAAATTGTTAAGACTTGCAAAAGAAGCCGGGTGTCCGACATTCAACGGCCTGTATATGCTTTTATACCAGGGCGCAGAGGCATTTCGCCTGTGGACCGGGAAAGAAATGCCAATTCCAGTCATTAAAGAAAAATATTTTTCAAGATAGTTAAGAATGGCGGAAAACTGATATAGAAAAAGAAAAGCGATACCTACCCTCTCGGGCAGATATCGCTTTTCTTTTAACAACTGTCACTAAGCTTCTTTCAGTTTTGCAATCATCTCCTCACAGATCTGCAATACACTTTTGTTGTCCGTATGTATGATCACATCAGCCGCTGTCTCATATTTCTGTCTTCGCTGCTCCATCATATTCGCAATAAACTCCACATTTTTATTGCCATTTAAAAGCGGACGATCGTCGCTGTCTTTCACGCGATTTAAGATTGTCTCCGGATCCGCCGTCAAAAGAACAACCTTTCCGTTCTTTTTCATCTCTTTTACATTCTGCTCACGAAGTGCAGCACCTCCACCACAGGAAACAATCGTATTTTTCGTTGCCTGCATCTCAATCAAAAGATTTGTCTCTAAATTGCGGAAATACTCTTCCCCATAAGTTGCAAAAATATCCGGAATACTCATATCCTCCCGCTCTGCAATCAATTGATCCATCTCAACCACATGCATGGCAAATACATCTTTTAAATACTGTGATACCGTACTTTTTCCGGCACCCATAAACCCAATCAGGATAATGTTGTAGGAAAATAATTTTTGTGCTTGAATCCGCTTGCTGTTCCTTACAATACAGTGGAACACATCTTCAATCTCTTTTTCATATCGATTATCCTGTAATTTTTCTTTGAGCTGGCGATTTTGTTTCTTTTCCTGCTGTGGTTGTAAAATCGGAATCCCATACTCCTCTTTATACGCCATAATTTTTTCTATAATAGAGTTACGCTCTACCAAAGCATCAATAATTCTGTCATCGCATTCTGCTAACCGTTCTCTGTATAATTCTAAATCATTCATATTCTTTCCCCCTTTAAAGCACAAAAGTTTTCTCAAATGGTATTTTATGCTTTTTTCTGTATAAATGCAAGAAGAAATATGAATATTCTAAAAATTTCTTGTTTACATCACGTACAAATGGGTGTAATATATATATACATCATGAATTTAAAGTGATAAAGTATTTAAGATTAATATAAGGAGACAGCTACCATGAAAATTCACGTAACATGCAGTAAAGATTATGATATCTATCTTCAAAAAGGGCTTTTGGAGCAGCTTCATAATTATATCGACTGTCAGCGAAAAATATTTATCATATCTGATGACAATGTACCCGAATGTTATCAACAGACGGTATCGAAACAATTCCCAAATTCCTATCTTCACATTGTAACACATGGAGAAGGTGCAAAAAGTTTTGCAGTAATGGAAGATTGTTTAACACAAATGCTGCGGCGAAACTTTTCCCGTAAAGATCTGGTTATCGCCCTCGGCGGCGGTGTTATCGGAGATCTTGCCGGCTTCGTGGCAGCCAGCTATATGAGAGGAATTGATTTTATAAACATACCGACTACAACATTATCTCAGATAGACTCCAGCATCGGCGGAAAGGTTGCGATCAATTTAGATGGGATCAAAAACTGTGTCGGTGCCTTCTATCAGCCAGAGATGGTTCTCATTGATCCCCTTGTATTGAATACTTTGCCAAAAAGACATTTTTATAATGGTCTTGTGGAGGCAATCAAGGCAGGATTGATTCAGGATAAAGAACTGTTTGAACTATTTGAGCAGGAAGAACTTGATATTGAGCAGATTATTTACCGTTCACTGCTTGTCAAAAAGTATGTTGTAGAGCAGGATGAGACAGAACAGGGTTTGCGAAAGATTTTAAACTTTGGTCACACGATTGGTCATGCATATGAAAGCTATTATCACCTTCGCGACTATTACCACGGAGAATGTGTGGCACTCGGTATGATGGCAATTCTCAAGAATCCTGAGATTAAAGAAAGACTCTCCAAAATACTGGAACGCCTTCAGATTGACACAACCTGTGATGCCAAGAAAGACAAAGTTTTTACTTATCTTGGCAAAGACAAAAAAGCAGACCATGACCAGATTACGATTGTAAAAGTAGAACAAATCGGTCATGCAGAATTGGAAGATATTCCAATCACAGATTTAAGAACTTATTTATAAAAGGATTTGATTACTATGAAGAATACATTTGGAAATAACATTACTGTTACGATTTTCGGGGAATCCCACGGTCCTGCCATCGGCGCAGTTATTGACGGGATGCCTCCCGGAATCAAAATTGATTCCAGCTTTATCAAAAAACAGCTGGACAAGCGGAAACCAAAAGGAAAGATTTCTACAGCACGTGTCGAGAGTGACCGGGTTCAAATTATAAGCGGCGTCTTTGAAGACTATTCCTGCGGAACACCGATCTGTCTTCTGATTCAAAATCAGAACCAGTACTCTAAAGATTACAGCAAAACAAAAGCGCTCGCCCGCCCATCCCATGCAGACTACAGTGGAGATTGCAAATACCTTGGATTTCAGGATTACCGAGGAGGAGGACATTTCTCCGGAAGGCTGACGACACCGCTTGTCGCGGTCGGCGCCATCTGCCTTGATATGCTTGCAAGCAAGGGTATTTATGTTGCCTCCCATTTAAAAAGCATCAAGGATATCGAAGATGTTTCTTTTTCTTCCGATGAAGAACTGCTGAAACAACAGATGGACAAAGTCAACGACGAATATTTTGCAACGATTGATGATGCCGTCAAAGAACCGATGAATCGAGTGATTGAAGATGCCTTTCACAGTCTGGACTCTGTCGGCGGCACGATTGAGACAGCAATTATCAATATGCCTGCCGGCGTAGGTGAACCGTATTTTGACTCTGTTGAGAGTATTCTCTCCCACGCGCTCTATTCTGTAGGTGCCATAAAGGGAGTTCAATTTGGAACCGGATTTCCAATCAGCCGGATGTACGGCTCACAGGCGAATGACAGCTTCCGCATGAAAGATGGGAAAGTCATCACTTCAACTAACCACAATGGCGGTATCAACGGCGGTATTACGAACGGAATGCCAATTATCATCACAACGGCAATCAAACCAACGCCTTCTATTTATCAAAAGCAGGATACCATCAATTTCCGTGAACGTTCCGATGAGGAGATCTGTATCGAGGGAAGACATGATCCTTGTATCGCTCACCGTGCGCGTGTAGTCATCGACAGCGTGGTAGCAATTGGACTGGTCGATCTTCTTCTGACCAGATACGGACAACTCTATTTCCAGAGCGAACCGAAAGAAAATTTTTAACAGAAAGTAGGGAAAGACAATGATTATTACACTGAAAAAAAATACACCAAATCAAGAAGTAGACCACTTAATTCAGCAATTTGAATCACAAAACCTGAAAGTAAGCCTGATTACCGGAGAAAATTACAATGTATTTGGTTTGGTCGGTGACACTGCACAATTAGACGAAAGAAGAATCCTTGCAAATGAATGGGTAGAAAATGTACAGAGAATCGCTGCTCCATATAAGATGGCAAACAGAATGTTTCATCATGAAGATTCTATTATTGATGTGGGCGACATCAAAGTCGGCGGACAGGAACCGATTGTCATCATCGGTGGACCATGCTCTGTGGAAGGCAGAGAAATGATGGAAGAAATTGCAGTCGATGTCAAAAACGCCGGTGGCTCCATGCTCCGCGGCGGCGCTTACAAACCCAGAACATCTCCTTATGCTTTTCAGGGAATGGGATATGACGGAATCATGTGCATGGTAAATGCCCGCAGCAAAACCGGACTTCCGATTGTCTCTGAGCTTATGAGCGCAGACAAAATCGAAGAATTTGAAGAACATGTAGACCTTGTTCAGATCGGCGCACGCAATATGCAAAACTTTGATCTGTTAAAAGCAGTTGGTAAAATGACAAAACCAATCTTGTTAAAACGTGGTTTGAGTGCAACAATCGAAGAATGGATCATGTCAGCAGAATACATTATGGCAAGCGGAAACCCAAATGTCATCTTCTGCGAACGTGGTATCCGTACTTTTGAAAAATATACGAGAAATACTTTGGATTTGAGTGTGATTCCTATTCTGAAAGAAAAAACTCACCTTCCGGTGATCATCGACCCATCCCACGCAACCGGAGACTGGAAACTTGTAGAATCTATGTCTCTTGCCGCAATCGCAGCAGGCGCCGACGGTCTTATCATCGAAGTACACAATAATCCAGAATGTGCATGGAGCGACGGCATGCAGTCTCTAAAACCAGAGAAATTCAAGAATGTAATTGAGAAAGCCAAGCTGGTTGCCCAGTCTGTAGGAAGAAGTGTCTATGAGGGCTAGAATCACCCCTGCAAAGATAGACTCAGGAAATATCACTATTCCGCCGAGCAAGTCTTTGGCGCACCGTGCAATTATCTGCGCCTGCCTTGCTCCTGGCAGAAGTGTAATCTCCAACATTGATTATAGCGTAGATATTCGGGCAACCATAGAGGGCATGCGCCATCTTGGTGCCAGTATCAAAGAAGACAAAGATACGCTTTTCATCGACGGCATTGAGACATTCCAATATGATGGAAACGTTGTAAATTGCCATGAATCCGGCTCCACACTTCGCTTCTTCCTTCCGCTCTTCTCTCTAACCGGAAAGAGAGCAACTTTTTCAGGGAGCAAACGTCTCATCGAACGCCCGCAAAACGTCTACGAGATGTTATTTCAAGAACAGGGGATTGACTTTGTACGGACATATCCCAATATTATAATCGACGGGAGACTAAAACCGGGAGAGCTGACTTTAAAAGGAAATGTTTCTTCGCAATTTATAACAGGACTTTTATTTGCCCTCCCACTTTTGGAAGCAGACTCAAAAATTCATATTGAGCCGCCATTTGAATCTCGCTCTTATGTTGATCTTACTATCCAAATGTTGAAACGTTTCCAAATTATTGTGGAATACGAAGATGCATACACATTAGCGATCAAAGGAAACCAACAGTACCAGCCGACAGATGTACTTGTAGAAGGAGACTACTCTCAGCTTGTATTCTGGGCATCTCTCGGCGTTTTGAACCATTCTGTCGAGACACATGGATTAGATTTACATTCCCTGCAGGGTGACAAAAAAACAATCGACATCTTCCAAAGCATGAACGCCGGCATTAAAGTTTTAGATGACGGATATCAGTTCTGTCCTGGCACATTAAATGGCACAGTCATCGACCTCAATGACTGTCCGGACCTCGGACCGATGCTTTTTGCACTTGCAACACAGGCAAATGGAAAAACGACTTTCCAAAATGCCGGAAGACTCCGCATCAAAGAATCTGATCGGATAGAGGCAATGGAAACAGAACTCAAAAAACTTGGCTGCTCCATCTCTTCTACCTTTGGCACAGTCACAATAACCGGTCCTGTCAAACTTCAAGGAAATGTAACACTTCACGGACACAACGATCACCGGATTGTAATGGCTCTTTCTATACTTGCCACAATTGCTGACGAACCAATAACAATTGATGACGCACAGGCAATCAGCAAAAGTTATCCGGGATTTTTTAAAGATTTAGCTTCCTGTGGAATCTTTATAGAATTTGCAAATTAAAAACGGAGAAGATTTTTCATCTTCTCCGCCTTTTTTTATGAATTTCTTCTTCTCTTCTTATCTGCGATTAAAATAGTACCGCCTGATACAACTACCAACATGATCATCAATAAAATCATTGTTCCGTCTCCTGTTGTAACACTATTGTTAGGTTTGTTATCAGGAGTTGGCTGCACGTTGGCTTTCTTTTTCAAATTATCAATTGCCTTTTGGATTGCTTCAGCCATCTTATCTACTTCTGCCTGTTTTGTAATATCCAAATCACGTACAACTGCATCTTTCGCTGCATTTAAGTTTGCTACAGACTCTTCTGTGTAAACGCTTAAGTCTTTTGGAATATTTCCAAGTGCCGCATCTACTTTGCTGTAATCTGCTTTTTTCAGCTGAAGAGCTTTGATTGCATTCTGGATCGCTTCTGCCATCTTGTCTACTTCTGCCTGTTTTGTGATATCTAAATCACGTATAACTGCTTCTTTTGCTGCATTTAAGTTTGCTACAGACTCTTCTGTGTAAATACTTAAGTCTTTTGGAATATTTCCAAGTGCTGCATCTACTTTACTGTAATCTGCCTTTTCCACTACCTGTTCTTCAGTTAAAATCTTAACAATAGCAAAAGAATGTTTTTTCAAGTTGATAATCTGTCCTTTTGGCATCTTTGTTTTCTCTGTCTGAACAGTTACTTTATTTGGTGTTTCTAATGTATTTTCATCTGTAATCGCTTCAGACTCTAATCTCTGAATTTCAATATCACGTCCACTTACATCTACACCTTTTACATCTAACATTATCTTTTGATCTTTTTCACGATCTACATTCACAAGCGCAACATACATATTTCCCTTTTTGTCCACACTTGCAAGTGAAGATAATGTTTTCACGCCATTACTCATCGTTGATTCTTTCTCGAATGTCGCTTCCACAACATTTTCTCCAAATCCTGCATTTAACATCTGAAATACATGTGCAGAAGGCGTTGAGAAAAATGCAAAGTTTCCTTCGCCTGTTTTTGTATCTGCTCCTTCCTGAGGCACAACCTGTATCACAGCCTGCTGTGTAGGCCCCAAAGAGTCTGCTCCTGAGCTGTACCAGTCAGATAAACAGTGTTTCTGAATATACGGGCTTCCAAGTTTTACATATTCTGTAATTACTTTTGCAATGTAGAGTGCATGTGTCTGAGAACGAACTTGAGATTCTGTATTTCTAAAAATACCATACTCGCTGATGACCGGAACTTTTCCTTCCGGCAATTGTTCTACATATTCTCTCACTTTCTGAATCCCAACATTCTCCGCTTTCTTCATTGCATCATCATAAAATGTATCTGCATTCGTTCCGCCGCTCACACTTCCTGAATACGGATGAATGGTCATGCCATCATACCATTTATTTGCATCAAGATCACTCATTCGTTTAATAAATCCGCTTGATTCAAAACTCGTGTATACATTTGCTTCGTAATTTGTCTTCTCTATTTCATTGATTTTCTCTGTTGTCTGCTTAATTGCTTTTGATACATCAATAAATCCTTCTCTGTCTACTGTGTAAGTTGCATAAATATTTTTTCCTTTTTCTGGAATCATGCCATGTATCCCATCACCAAAAGTAATTCTTCCTGTACTATAGTCAACTACACAATGTTTGTCAGTTGCTTTTGAGTTTTCAAAATCAGATACCACTGTCCATTCGTCTAACTTTCCATCTGTACCAACATACACTTTTACACCATCATTAACTGCTTTATAACTTGGATCTTCTACAATTTTTCCATCAACCAGTTTTCCTGGATTTTGGTTCGCATAGCGCAAATAACGCACTAAGTTCGGCTTTCCATCACTCTGCGATGCCTTCTTATTCCAGTCTTCTTCTACTACAGCATATTTCTGTACGAATTTTGCCTGTCCACCTTCTGTGTATGCTTTCTCTGCACCAGCGTCACCATCCACATATGTTGTCCAATAGCCTTGAGAAGCTGTACCATCAGAACCTCCCCATGCCTGTTGCATCTCATTTCCGATTTCAAAATATCTTACATGATAAGGCTCTTTATGTCCGTTATCCGCACGAACTTGTGCCCAATCAATTCCGCCATTTGGATTCGTTCCAACTTTTGCATTCAGAAATTCCACCAAATCTGCTGCGTCTTGTGCATTTCCACGTCCAAGGCTATACACATACACGATTTCTGAATCTACCTGATCTGCAAAATCTGCAATTTCTTTAATTCCAAAATTAGGCTCAATACCTCCTTGTCCATCATTATTATAGAAACCATGAATTTGTTTTTTTCTATCCTTTTTATCTCCCAATGTTGTCTTCCAGTTAAACAAATTAGAAATCGTTCCTCCCGGATAGCGTATAGAACCAAATCCTGCTTTTTCATACAACGCTGTGAAATCATCTTTCATCTTCATCTCTTTTGAATCAAATGTGCCATATCCATTGAATGCATAGCGATGATTAATTCCGAAAATAGAATCCGGTTCGATTGTTTGTATTGTTTTCTCGGTATCTATCGATAGTTTTACTGGAACTTCTGCTTCATACTCTGCAATTGCTTTTTCAAGAGCCGTATACGCTGCTTTCATCTCATCTAAAGTCGTAGCATCCTCTGCTTTTTTGAGTGCTTCTTTTAATTGTTTTGCTTTTTCATTATCTTCCGGAAGTTTCTGATTCTCTATAACCTCTTTTCCTTCTTTAACCAGTTTTTTCAATTCCTGATTGTACAACTCAGTAGCTTTATCTTCGTAGATTGCTTTCGCCTCATCTGCTGTCAATGCCTTTTCATACACATAAAATTCATCTACATCTCCGCGCATTGGGTGTGGATCTGTATTTCCGGCTGTCTTATGAGCTCCAAGACGAAGAGATAATTTTTTATTTACTTTTGAAGTTCCCATATTTTTTGTGCTGTCCAATTCTCCATTGATATAATAGGTTACTTCATTTTTTGCCTGGTCAAACACTACCGTAACATGCTGCCAGTCACCTTTTTGAACCGCCTTGTTACTAGCCACATTCTGTGCATTAATATAAGTATTATATTGTCCACTTGCCTGCAATGTAAGCAACGAACGTCCATCGTCTTCATGTTGAAGCAATACTGCTGACTTATCAGCTCCATCTCCTGTAATTTTTGTGTCGTAACGATACCACATAGAGAATGAAGTCGCATCCTTACCGGTATTGATATAATTTTCCAGTTTCAAATATTTGTCTGTTCCGCCTCCAAATCTTAAAACATTTCCGAATACCGGATTTTTGCTGTCGACAATACTAATACCATTTAATGTAGCTGTCGTCTTTTCACCCTGATCGCTTTGTAATGAATCAAAATTCCAATGATCTTTCATGTCGGTCTTCCAACTCGGCTCTTCTGCCGCCCGCACTGGATCGATAACAGATGCCAGCATCACGGCGGACATGATCGAGCATAACGCCATTTTTAATGTTTTCTTTTTCATTTTCCCCATCCTTTTTGTTTATTTTTACAATATGTACATTGACACTTTATCATTGTTTTGTTTTTTTTGCAACATTAATCGGTTTAATCTTTTCAATTCTTAGTTTAAAATACGATATTTTTCCGATACTAATTGATTGAACATTGTATCAACCTTTCTTTTCAGAACAAAAATGAGGTAAGATTCTTCATCTTACCCCACTACTTCTAGGCATTCGCCTCTTTATCATCTTTTCGTTTTCGCAAATAACGTCCAAGCTTAATTCCGCCAAACGCAAATGCACCGACAATCACCATCTTTATAATCGTTTGAACAAATGCTGCAAAAAATCCCATATACATACCTCCGCACACATATTCTTTTATCTTAGCTTATAGTACATCATATCATAGAATTTATGTATCGTAAAGGTAGCATTATTTTAATTCAATCTCTTCTAATTCTTTTGGCGGCAGCATCTTTGAAGAATGTGCCACAAAATCCTTCAATTCTTTCTGTGCTTTTTGAATCGGGATATTCGTTCCGGCTCCGGCAATACAACCTCCCGGGCATCCCATCCCCTCAATCAGGCATCCATTTTTCTTTCCAATCTTCGCAAGTGTCAGCATCTTCTTACATTCCGCAAGACCTTCCGCATGCTCAATCTTCACTTCCACATCCGGATAATATTCATTGACACATTTTTCGATGGCATTCGCAACACCGCCTGCCGCAGCATATCCACGCCCTGCACCGGTTGCGTCATGGAACGATGACTCAGCCTCATATTCTGTCAGATCGATCTCTCTGGCATCAAACATTGCCTGTAATTCTTCAAACGTAATGACAAAATCTACATCACTTCTCACAGTTCTTCTGGAAGCTTCCAGCTTTTTCGATGCACATGGTCCGATAAATACCACTTTTGCATTCGGATGCTCTAATTTGATTGTTCTTGCTGTTGCAACCATCGGTGTCAATTCCTGTGATACCTGATCTGCAAGATCCGGAAAATATTTTTTAGCAAGCATTGACCATGCCGGGCAACAAGAAGTCAGTAAAAATGGAAGTTCCCCGGTAACTACTTTTTCTACATAATGATGAGCCTCCGCAATCGCGCCGATATCTGCACCCAACGCCACCTCATACACTTCCGCGAATCCAAGTTCCTGCAGTGCAGCCTTGATATGTCTCGGTGTAATATTCGGTCCGAACTGTCCTACAAATGCAGGTGCGATCTCAGCTATGATCTCCCCACCTTCTTTCAACGCTCTTCCAAGCTGAAAGATCTGGGATTTGTCCGAAATTGCTCCAAACGGACAGCTTACCATACACATTCCGCAAGATACACATTTATCATTGTCAATATGAGCTCTTCCCATCTTATCCGAACCAATCGCATTCACCCCGCATGCTTTCGCACATGGACGCTCTTTTTTTGAAATTGCATCATATGGACAGACAGATTTGCATTTCCCACACTTAATACATTTTTCCTGATCAATGTAGGAACGTCCCTTTTTCATGGAAATAGCTCCCACCGGACAGACTTCGCGGCAAGGATGTGCCACACAGCCTTTACACATGTCACTCACTTCATATCCCTTTTCCTCGCATGCCGCACAGGCAGATGGGATAACCTGCATAAGCGGTGGCTCATAATATTTTTCTGAAATATTACTTTCTTCAATCCCAGCTGTCAGATGTACCGGCTTATCCTCCGGGCGAAGTGACATTCCCATCGCAAGGCGCATACGCTCCCTTACAATTGCACGCGAACGGTAAATACTCTCTCTGTATTTCTCCGTATCCTCATTAATCAGTTCATAAGGAACAGCCTCAATATCGTCGATCAGCGTCTCCGGAGTCGATTCAAATGCCAGCTTTGCTACCTTTGTGAACACTTGTCTTCTGATTCTTCTAATTGGTGTTTCCAATCCTCTCATGGCTTTTTCTCCTTTATCTCTGTAAAATGCATTCTCTATTTATCATAGAAACCTATCTGTGATTTGTCAATATTTTTTGTGCGTAATAGACGGATTGCATTGCATCTTTTCCATAGAAATCCGCTCCGATCATATCCGCATATTCCTGATTCAAAACAGCTCCGCCGACCATAACTTTACAATCCGGCGCTTTTTCTCTAAGCTGTCTGATCGTCTCTTCCATGCTTACGACAGTAGTCGTCATCAGAGCACTTAACCCTACAAGCTTCACCTCTTTTTCAAGCACCGTCTCAACAATACATTCTGGCGCCACATCTTTTCCCAGATCGATTACTTCAAAACTGTAATTTTCTAAAAGTACTTTCACAATATTCTTTCCGATATCGTGAATATCCCCTTTCACGGTTGCAAGAATGACTTTTTCTTTCTCTTTTTCCTCTCCGCCGTTCTTTTCAAGCTCCTCTTTTAAGACCGCAAAAGAACTTTTTGCCGCATCTGCACTCATCAGTAGCTGAGGAAGAAATACAGTTCCCTTTTCAAAACCTTTTCCGACCGTGTCAAGCGCCGGAATCAGATAGGTATTAATGATCTCAAGCGGTTCCTTTGTTTTTACAAGTGCAACCGTTGTCTGGTATGCATCTTCTTTCAATCCTTTTTCAATAGCTGTCTTCAGATCAATTTGCTGCCCTGCCGGCACTGTTGTTTTCGCCGGTTCCTGATTGCCGTAATGTGCAATATAGTTCTCGCAGTTTGTGTCATAATTCATCAGTGCACAGTAGGAATGATACGAGCGCATCATATCCTCTGAAGACGGATTGATAATCCCCGCCGTCAATCCATTTTGCATTGCCATAGTATAGAAATTCGCATTGATGACCGGACGACTTGGAAGTCCAAAAGAGATATTAGACACACCAAGAGCAGTCCGGACTCCATATGTATCCCGTACCATTTTCAACGCTTCCAATGTTGTCTTTGCTCCGTTTGGCTCTGAGCTGATTGTCATGGTAAGCACATCAATGACAATATCCTTTTTGTCAATACCATATTTTTTTGCTTCCTCGATAATCTTGCCTGCAACCTCAAGACGCCCTTTTGCTGTCTTTGGAATCCCATTTTCATCCAGCGTAAGTCCAATAACAACTCCACCATACTTTTGAATCAACGGGAAAACTGCATTCATGGATTCCTGTTTTCCGCTGACTGAATTTACCATTGGCTTTCCATTGTAAATACGCATCGCCTGCTCCATTGCCTCTGTGTCGACTGTGTCAATCTGAAGAGGGAGACTTGTCACACTTTGAAGTTCTCTGACCACCTCTTTCATCATTACAACCTCATCGATATCCGGAAGTCCCACATTCACATCTAAAATATGTGCCCCCTTATCCTGCTGTGTAATTCCTTCTTTTAAAATATAGTCCAGGTTATGTTCCTTTAAAGCCTGCTTAAACTTACTCTTTCCTGTCGGATTGATACGCTCTCCAATAATAACAGGCATATCTCCAAGTTCCACTGCTTTTCCATAGGAGGAGACAATCGTGTGATTCTTGAAGGTTGGCTTTGTCATCTCCAAGTCTTTACAAGCTGAAATCATCGCGCGGATATGCTTTGGAGTTGTACCACAGCATCCGCCGATCACACAGGCACCTGCTTTTACAATCTCCTGGAGCTGTTTGGCAAAAACATCCGGTGTGACATCATAGTAGGTCTGTCCGTCTCTTTGCTTTGGAAGTCCCGCATTCGGCTTTACAATGATTGGCAGTGAAGTATATTGCGCAATCTGCTGCAAAATAGGGAGCATCTGTTTTGGTCCCATTCCACAGTTAATCCCAAGTGCATCCACTCTGAGACCTTCCAAAAGCGCCACTACAGACGGCACATCTCCTCCTGTCAGAAGTTTTCCTTTGTCATCAAATATCATCGTTGCAAATACAGGGAGATTTGTGTTTTCTTTTGCTGCAAGGACTGCCGCTTTCACCTCGTAAGTATCACTCATTGTCTCGATATGAATCAAATCTGCCCCTGCTTTCTCCCCATACTGCACAACTTCTTTGAATGCTTCATAGGCGTCTTCAAAAGACAGGTCTCCCAAAGGTTTTAACAATTTTCCAGTCGGTCCGATATCCAAAGCAACGTAATAGTCTCGCCCATCTCTGATCCCCGCCTTTGCTCCAAATCTGACATTTTCAACTGCCGCATCAATGATGGCCTTTAAGGAACAATTTTCGTCATGAAACTTCAATGCGTTCGCTCCAAATGTGTTCGTAAGCACAATATCACTTCCAGCCTCAAAATATGACTGATGAATTTTTCGTATCGTTTCTTTTCGCTCTATATTCCAGGTCTCAGGGAGTTCGCCAGGCTGAAGTCCTTCTGCCTGCAACAGCGTCCCCATCCCTCCGTCAAAAAATAAGAGCTCTTTTCCTAATCTTTCCAGCAACATATTAACTCCTTCTGTATATACAATCTAATTTCTGACATTCTTCGCAGCCTTTGATATGGCATGGCTCCTGTGTGCTGCTGATCCCAATCACAGCCGTCACAGACTTTGTCGGGGTAAGCATATAACTCTCTGTCATCGTCAGTCCTATCGTCTTTGCAGCATCAAGCATGCGTAAGATATCATCCTGATGTAAAATGGAGTAATCTCCATACCCCGGACTGAATCTTGGGCGAAGATATAACTGCTCCTTGCGCAGACTTTCGGCAATTTCATTTTGTGCCTTATCACAATATTCCTCCAGCATCGCAGCTGCACACGCCTGCAGAACAACTGCCTTCGCCATATCCGTCAGACTGTATCGTTTCATAAGCACATCCACACCGGTCCCGAGTGTCGCTCCAAATACGACTGCCTGAGAACAGCCCTTCAAGTTCTTATATAGATTTTTACTTTTAATTTTCATTTTTCCTATGCTAAGCTCATTCGTATCCGGAAAAGTAGTTTCAAAAATGCGATAGGTGAATTTTGCATTTACGATGTGTTCCAATTCTTTGAAAGAATCTTCCATCAGCTGTAATGTTCGTTCATCTATCGCATGTCTTCCATATCCAAGATACCGAACGGCTTCTCTCGTTCGTATATCCATAATACCCTCTAATTTCGTTTATTTGATAATCTCTGATAAGTTTGTCATGATTGCAGCTGCAATTTCCGGCTTATTCATAGAATAAATATGAATATTCTGAATACCATTTGCAATCAGATCGATAATCTGATCTGTCGCATAGGCAATTCCCGCCTGCTGCATCGCTTTTGGATCATCTCCGAACCGGTCTACTATGGCACGAAATCTTTCAGGAAGGATTGTTCCCGAAAGTTCACAGATACGAGCGATCTGCTTTCCATTCGTGACAGGCATAATTCCTGGAAGAACAGGAACTGTGATTCCTTTCTCTCGAATCCGGTACAGGAAATTGTATAAAATCGAATTGTCAAAAAACATCTGTGTCGTCAGAAAATCTACGCCGACATCCACTTTTTCTTTCAAGTGCGCAATATCCTCTGATTTGTGCTCGCTCTCCACATGTCCTTCCGGATAACATGCTGCCCCGATACAAAAATCTCCCTGTGATTTGATATCTGCAATCAGCTCACTTGCATATTTATAGTGGTTGGGAATCGGAAAAGCTCCATCTTTTGGGATATCTCCGCGAAGTGCCAGTATATTTTGAATTCCCTGTTCCTTTAACTGCTCAATGACTTGTCTTACTTCTTCTTTTGTGGAAGAAGCGCAAGTCAGATGCGCAAGACTTGCCACCCCAAGATCATTCTGGATATGAGATGCAATCTTGACTGTATTCTTGCTTGTCCCGCCGCCGGCTCCATAAGTCACACTGATAAAGGAAGGCTTTAAAGCCGCAATCTCTTCTGTTGCTTCCAATACTTTTCCGTATCCGGCATCTGTTTTTGGGGGGAATACTTCAAACGAAATATTCACTCTGTTTTCTGATAATCTGTCTTTAATTTTCATGTCCAATCTCCTCCGGTCTCTTCTTTTGTCTATAAAGTGTTGTATAAATCCTCATATTGTTTTGCAGAATTTTTCCATGAGAAATCTTTCTGCATCGCCCGCTCTGCAATCTTATTCCAGTCGCGTTTTTTATCGTAATAAATCTGCTCTGCATACCGCACAGTATGCATCATCTCATGCGCATTATAATTGCAGAAACTGAATCCTGTTCCCGTCTTTTCATATTCATTATAAGCCTCAACTGTATCCTTTAATCCTCCGGTCTCTCTCACGATCGGAACTGTTCCATATCGAAGGCTCATCAGCTGACTAAGTCCACAAGGCTCAAATAAGGACGGCATTAAAAATGCATCACAGGCAGCGTAAATCATATGAGACATTGGTTCGGAATAATAAATCTGAGCCGATACTTTTCCCGGATATTTCCATGCGAAATGCCGGAACATGTTCTCATATCTCTCCTCACCGGTTCCAAGTACAACGATCTGAATCTCGTCCTGACACAATTCGTCTAACACATATGCGATCAGGTCAAATCCTTTCTGGTCAGTCAATCTGGAGACAATACCGATCATCATCTTCTTTGCATCAACTTCCAGCCCAAGCTGCTCTTGAAGTGCAAGTTTATTTTTCACCTTTTCTTTTCTAAAGTTCTCTACTGTATAATTTCTTGCAATATGGATATCCGTGCCAGGATTATATTCTTCATAGTCAATACCATTGACAATTCCGGACAGACTGTTACTTCTTGCATTCATAAGTCCGTCCAGTTTTTCTCCGTAAAATGGTGTCTTAATCTCTTCGGCATAAGAATTGCTCACTGTCGTCACGCGGTCTGCATATACAATACCTCCCTTCAACAGATTTGCATCTTTATATGCCTCCATCTTGTCCGGCACAAAATAATAATCCGGAAGCCCTGTAATCTCTTTTACTTTATCGGTTCCCCACACGCCTTGGAATTTCAGATTATGTATCGTCATAACAGTCTTAATCCCCCGATAAAATTCTCCACCATAACGGAAATTGTCAAGATATACCGGAATCAACCCAGTCTGCCAGTCATGGCAGTGAATGATATCTGGTCTGAAATCTATCAACGGTAAGATGCTGAGCACTGCCTTTGAGAAGAACGCAAATTTTTCAATGTCCCAAAGCATATCACCATAAGGCTTGAACCCCGCAAAATATTCCTCATTATCTACAAAATAGAATGTCACTCCGTCCAATTCAAGCTCCAGAACACCTACATAACGGCTCTGCCAGTAAAAATCCATGTAAAAATGTGTCTTGTACTGCAACTGATTCTTCCATTCTTCTTTCATACACATGTATTTTGGCAGTATCACTCTGACATCATACTGTTCTTTGTCAAAATTTTTGGGCAAGGATCCGACAACATCGGCTAACCCACCAGTTTTAATAAACGGCACTGATTCTGAAGCGGCAAATAATATTTTTTTCATGACCTTCCCTCCACTCATTTTTATAGCACTTTCTTTCTATTATACCGAGTGCAGCCCAAAGGGTCAATAAAAACTCCTGTATATTTATGCGTGCTTTTTTTCTAATCGGATTGTATCGGATACCAAAGCGATAAATTCTGAATTCGTCGGCTTTCCTTTTCCATTGCTGACAGTATATCCAAACAAGTCATCTAAAATATCTAGTTTTCCTCTGCTCCAAGCCACCTCAATCGCATGTCGAATTGCACGTTCTACTCTGCTTGATGTTGTACGATATTTCTTCGCCACTGTCGGATACAGTATTTTCGTGATCGCGTTCAGTACATCCATATCTTCCACAGCCATCATAATCGCATCACGCAAATAATGATATCCTTTGATATGTGCCGGTATTCCGATTTCATGAATCATATTTGTCACACGACTCTCCAAACTTTCTTCGTCAATCTCTCTTCTGCATTCAGAAATATTTCCCACGGGCGTCTTTTCATATTGTATTTCTCTGTGTGTATGTTTGATTCTGTTTAATACCATTTCATTGTTAAACGGTTTCATGATGTAGTAGCTTGCCCCTCTTTTAAAGGCGTCTTCTGTAATTCGTTCCTGTCCAATTGCTGTTATGATAATAAAATCTGGCATTTTTTTTAAGTTTCTATCCTCCTGTACAAGTTCCATGACACTTAAACCGTCCATTTTCGGCATGATCAGATCTAATAATACGACATCCGGCTCCTTATTTTTTATGATATGATACATATCTTCTCCATTATCAGCCTTTCCGACAAGTGTCAATTCCTCGTCATTATTTACAATTTCCTCCAAAATGTTCAAAATCCGCTCATTATCATCAGCAATTGCCACGTTTAACCGTCCCACTTTATTGTCCTCCTACACTCTTAATCTCTGTTTTCAATCACAAATCCTATTATATCTTCCGTCATTTTGGCGTGCAAGCGAATGTCGTCGTAATATTTCGACATTTCTCTTTCTATTCTATATTTTTCAACATATTCTCTATAAATATTCCGTATCCTTTTGTCGCATCTTGTACAAACACGTGAGTTACTGCTCCGACAAGTTTTCCGTTCTGTATGATTGGGCTGCCACTCATTCCCTGAACAATTCCCCCAGTCAGATCCAACAATTCAGGGTCTGTGACTTCCAGCACAATTCCCTTGTTCACTTCCTTACAAAATAAGTCTACTTTTGTAATTTTTATCTGATAATCTCTCACAGTTCCATCCACCGTACAGCGAATAAAGGCATCCCCTGTCTGTATCTCTTCTTTCTTTCCAATTGTCATCGGTGTCTGTTCGGCAAACAGAGCGTCAATCTTATCTACGGTTCCATAAATTCCCGCCTCTGTGTTTTTTGCAATTTTCCCTAATATATTATAGCGGTTATAGACGATAATCCCTTCCATGCCGCCCGGATTTCCACTTTCTCCCTTTTGAATATCTTTTATACTCGTCTCGTATAATGTGCCATCCGTAATATCGAGCAGCTCATTTGTATCCACATCATGAATTCCGTGTCCCAATGCTCCAAATTCGCTGTTTCCAGTCAAAAATGTGATGGTGCCAAGTCCCTGCGCGTTATCTCTTACCCAAATTCCGAGCTTATATTCTTTTTCAGCCACTTTTACCGGTTTCATCTTTACCTCAATTACTTCCTCTTTTCTTCGCACTTTCAGTATCACTTCCTCAGATGTAAGATTCTTTATTTCCTCAAGCAATTCTTTTTTATTTGCAACCGGCTTTTCATTGATACCAACAATGTAATCCCCTGCCTTTACCAGATGTTTGGCCGGTTCATAATTCAATCCGTCAAAGCCTTCAAGCGCTTCTGTTCCAAGAACCATTACACCGTCTGTCTCCATATAAATGCCAATGGGCATTCCACCCGGTATCAACAGATCACCGGATGCCGCTTTTGCGCTGACTTCTTCCTTAGAATACATCTGTTTTGCATTCCGTATACTAAATCCGCCTCCCACAAACAGGCCAAACAACAATACCATTATTAAAAATCTTCTATACCAGCGTTTTTTCATATCACATGTCCTCCTGCTAAAAAAACAGATGCAAAATGCATCTGTTTTAGTATGTGATATTCTCTTTTTTTCACTCTGGTATTATTTTGTACGTTCTGCCAATTCTTTCATCTCAGCTGCACTTTGCATAACAGTATCTGTAATCTTTGCACCTCCAAGAATTCTGGCAAGCTCTTCAATTTCCTGTTCTTTACTTAATCGGAAAATTTTACTTTTTGTGACACCATCCTCCACCTGCTTTTCAATCGCGTAATGTGCATCCGCCATCGCTGCAATCTGCGCAAGATGGGTAATGCAGATCACCTGATGATTTCGTCCGATAAAAGACATCTTTTCAGAAACCTTCTGAGCGGTTCTTCCGCTGATTCCCACATCAATCTCATCAAAGATCAATGTCTCTATCTGGTCTTTCTCAGCCATCACACTTTTAATTGCGAGCATGATTCTTGACAGCTCTCCTCCCGATGCAACATCGCCGAGCGCTTTCACCGGTTCTCCGGGATTCATGGAAATCATAAATTCAACTTCATCTGTCCCCTGAACTGTATAAGTCCCAAGCTCACGAAACACAATTTCAAACTGCGTATCTAAAAAATTCAGATCTCGAAGCCCTTTTCGAATCGCTTCTGCAAGCTTTACGGCTTCTTCTTTCCGCAGTAAAGACAACTGGTTAGAATAGTGTTTTACTTCTGCTTCGGTCTCTTCCACTTTTTTTTGTAACTGCGCCAGATACGCATCATAATCCTGCAGTTTTAATAGCCTTTCCTCTTTTTTATCACAATATTCTAAAATCTCTTCAATAGAATTTCCATATTTTGCCTTCAAACGATTGATCTCATTCAATCGTGTCTCCACTTCAAAAAACGTCTCTTCCGAAAAATCAAAGGACATTTTGTAGTCTGACAATTCTCGGTTAAAATCATTCAAAAGACTATCTATCTCCGCAAGCTGCTGAAACATATCCTGTGCCTGCTCATCGCAGCCTGCCGCCTCCTGCATACAACGAAGCGCCCTGCTGATTGCCTCGCTTGCCGTCTCTGAGTTCGTTCCACCGGTGTACTCATATGCCTCTTCCAAATTTCCCACGATTTTCTTTCCATTCGTCATCCGGCGATATGTTTCCTCCAGTGTCTCATCCTCCTGTCTTGAAAGCTTCGCCTGTCTGATCTCCTGAATTTCAAACTCTAAGAACCCGATCTCCTTATTGCGTTCCTTTTCATCTGTCAACGCCTCTTCAAGCTCTTCTTTCTGCTCTTTGTAAATCAAATAAGCCTTTGCAAGCTTTTCTTTCACCTGCTTAATGTTCTCTTTTGCAAATGCATCTAAAATTGTCAGATGATTTTTTTTATAGAGCAGGGACTGGTGCTCATGCTGTCCATGAATATCGATTAAAATCGACGCTGCTTCTTTTAAAAGCGCAATCGGAACCGTCTCGCCATTGATCTTACTGATACTTCTCTTACTCATAAGTTTTCTGCTAAGAACAACGACTCCATCTTCCGGGAAAATATCTTTTCTTTTCAGCGCCTCCGCCTGTGTCTTATTTTCCACAAAAAATGTTAGTTCCACATATCCATATTCTGCACCCTTTCGTATGATATCAGCGGAATATTTTCCTCCCAATGCAAGATTGACAGAACCAAGAATAATTGATTTCCCGGCGCCTGTCTCCCCTGTCAAAATATTCAGCCCCTTTGTAAATTCCACTTCAATCTCATCAATCAATGCAAGATTTTTCACATACAAATTATGTAACATATTCTTTCTCCCAGACTCTCTTTTGACACATCTTGTCTTACATTACAATTTTTCTGATTTTGTCCATCACGTTCACTGTATCATCTGTCGTCCGTATTGCACACATAATCGTGTCATCTCCTGCAATACAACCGACCACTTCATTCCAATTCATCGCGTCAATTGCCGCCGCCACTGCCATTGCCATGCCGGAAACAGTTTTGATCACCAGTATATTTTGAGCCATGTCCATGGAAACATATCCGTCCTTTAAAACCCTCATATATTTCTCGCTCATCGCCGTTTCAGGTGTCTTCAAAATCGTATATTTCTGTCTTCCGCCCTCAGTTGGAACCTTTGTCAGCTTCAGGTCTCTGATATCTCTGGAAACTGTTGCCTGTGTCACCTGAAATCCTTCCTGATTCAAGCGCTCTGCCAGCTCCTCCTGTGTCTCTATATTATGCTTATTGATGAGCTCAACTACTTTTGCATGTCTTTTTCCCTTCATTTTTTCAGCTTCCTTTCATCTTTTTCCTCAACGTCTCTAAAAAGCTTATTTTGCTCAGCTTAAAAAGTTTCGTGGTATCTTCCGCCCTTCTTATGACAATCTGATCCCCTGTATATATTTCAATTGTCTGTTCTCCATCAAACGAAACTGCTGCAATCTCTGTCCGGTTATCTCTTCCTTTTCCAATCTCCACAACAATCTCATCCTCAGCCGACAGCACAATACTTCTTGTATTTAAGGCGTGAGAGCAGATTGGTGTCACAACAATCATAGATGCGGTAGGCTCTACAATCGGACCACCGGCAGACAAATTATATCCGGTCGAGCCGGTTGGGGTAGAAATAATCACTCCATCCGCCTGATATGAATTCAAAAGTTCTCCATTCACGTAAATATTAAAATGAATGATCCGAAGAGCTCCTGCTCTTCCCACAACAATATCATTGAGCGCTACATCTTCCTGACCTTTATTCAGAACTCCTTTGAGCATCATTCTTGCCTCAATCTCCGGAGTCTCTTCAAAAAGCTGCTCCAGTGCCTGCTCAATATTTTGCACTTCCACTTCCGTCAAATACCCAAGCGTTCCCAAATTAATCCCAAGAAGCGGTGCTTTGCAGGTACGCAATTCTCTTGCAGCACGAATTAAAGTTCCATCGCCGCCAAGTACCAGGACGCATTCCGTATCCTTTGGCACACTCTTACCATCTGACGCTACAATACACTGTCTGCCATGCTGTTCGATATATCGTTGAATCCGATGTGTTGTCACAAGCTCCCTGTCTTTGCTTTGGTTTGTAATGATATAAAACTTATCCATCTTCTATCCTCTATTTTTATTTTGCCAATGTGGAAAAGGCATTCTCCACAATCTGCTTCCAGTCAATCTCCACGTGTTCGATTGTATCTGTCTGTTCTGTTTTCTGCAAATGCACAAGATATTCGATATTTCCTTCCGGACCTTTGATTGGAGAAAAGTCAAGATTTAGCACTGAAAATCCGATAGACAGTGCATAGGACAGCACCATCTCAATCACTTCATAGTGCGTACTTTTTTCACGTACTACACCCTTCTTTCCTACCTTTTCTCTTCCAGCCTCAAACTGCGGCTTGATCAGTGCCACGATCTGACCATCCTCTTTCAGATAATTCCGAATCGGAAGCAATACCTTTGTAAGTGAAATAAAGGAGACATCAATCGAAGAAAAATCAATTTCTTCTCCCAGATCCTCCGGTGTCACATAACGGATATTTGTCTTCTCCATGCAGATAACACGATCATCCTGTCTTAATTTCCACGCAAGCTGTCCTTTTCCGACATCAATGGCAAACACTTTTCTTGCCCCGTTTTGCAGCATACAGTCTGTAAAACCACCAGTCGAAGCGCCCACGTCCGTGCAGACTTTCCCTTCCAGACAGACGTCAAAATTGGCAACTGCCTTTTCAAGCTTCAAGCCTCCACGGCTGACATACGGAAGCGTATGCCCTTTAATCTCAATCTGCACTTCATCCGAAAATGTTGTCCCTGCTTTATCCTCTCTTTGTCCTTCCACAAACACATTACCGGACATAATGATCGCCTTTGCCTTTTCTCTGGACTCTGCTAAATTCCTTTTTACCAGTAATACATCTAATCGTTCTTTCATATACTCTCCTAAATCATCTTCATTTCAATGCGTCATATGTTGCAACAATTTTCTCAACAATCGAATCCGCATCCAGATGCACTTCTTTTCTCAACAACTCCACATTACCATGTTCCACATATTCATCCTGAATACCATTTTGCAATACGCAGACATCCATTCTTTCTCTTGCAGCATAATTGGCAATTTTCTCGCCATATCCGCCATCTAAAAGGCCTTCCTCAATCGACACAAAAAGTCTGTGTGCTCTGCTCATCTGTTTCAGGATATCCTGATCAAATGGTTTGACAAAGCGCACATTGATCAGACTGCAATGATATCCTCTTTCTCTTAGCTGCGCACACACTGCCTCCGCAGTCTCCATCATATGCCCAACAGCAAAAACTGCGATGTCCTGTTCCTCATAAATAACTTCACTTTTCCCATATACGATCGGCTCCCGGAATTCCTGCAGTCCGTCATACGCCGCTCCCCTTGGATATCTGATGGCGATCGGTCCGTGAAATTCGATTGCAAACCGGATCATATCCGCAAACTCCCATTTATTTTTCGGGGACATCACTGTCATATTCGGGATTCCGCTTAAATATGCAAGATCAAACAGTCCCTGATGTGTCTCCCCGTCATTTCCGACAAGTCCCGCCCGATCTACCGCAAAGACGACCGGCAAATTTTGCAGACAGACATCATGTATCATTTGATCATACCCTCTCTGTAAAAAGGAAGAATATACAGCAAATACAGGTTTTAGCCCTGCTGCTGCAAGTCCTGCTGCAAAAGTAACCGCATGCTCTTCTGCAATTCCGACATCAAAAAATCTGTCCGGATATTTCTTTGCAAACGGTGTCAGACCCGTCCCGTCTTTCATCGCTGCAGTGATTGCAACAAGCTTTGGCTCCTCTTTTCCCATCCTGTACATCACCTTTGCAAAAACATCGGTATATGTGTCTTTGTCACCAGAAGATTTCTGCTGTCCAGTGGCAATATCAAACGGACCTGTCCCATGAAATTTGGAAGGCATTTTTTCCGCCGGAAGATATCCTTTTCCTTTTTCTGTCAAGACATGGACAAGCACAGCATGGTCAATCTTCTTTGCTTCCTGAAAAATTTTATATAATTTTTTGATATCATGACCGTCGACAGGACCCAGATAAGTGATTCCCATATCTTCAAACAACATCCCAGGTACAAGCAATTGCTTGATACTGTTTTTTGTCTTTCGAATATGTGACACGATCTGATCTCCAACACACGGCACTTTCTGTAATGTCTTTTCTACATTTTTCTTCAAATCTGTATAGGCATGTGCTGTGCGGATTCCATCCAGATAGTTCGACATTCCTCCGACATTTTCAGAAATCGACATCCGATTATCGTTTAATACAATAATAAAATTGCTCTTCAGATGAGACGCGTTATTCAACGCTTCATAAGCCATACCTCCGGTCAGAGAACCGTCTCCGATCACTGAGATGACCTGATAATCTTCTCTCAGTATCTCTCTTGCCTCCACATATCCCAGTCCTGCCGAGATTGAAGTAGAACTGTGTCCCGTATCAAATGCATCACATGCACTTTCTTTTCGTTTCGGGAAACCGCTCATCCCCCCGTACTTACGCAGATCATCAAATCCTGCTTTTCTTCCTGTTAGAATCTTATGTGTATATGCCTGATGTCCCACATCCCATATAATTTTATCTTTCGGAAGTGAAAACGCCAAATGCATCGCCATCGTCAGTTCCACTACACCTAGATTGGAAGCCAGATGTCCTCCCGTTTTACTGATCTTTTCAACCAAAAACTGACGAATCTCTTCTGCCAGCGTATCCAATTCACTTTCCTTTAGTTTTTTAATATCATCTTCTTTTTGAATTCGCTCCAATACCATAAGAGCACCCCTTTTATTTTTCTCTGTAAATTAATTCTTTTAAAAGCATCTCCAAAAACTGATTTTCCCCTGAAATGCTGTGTAATAAATGAATCGCTTCCATGGAAAGGCCCTCCACAGCCTCCTTTGCGTTTTCAATTCCAAGCAACGTCACATATGTCGTCTTTTCATTCTTTTCATCGCTGTGAATTGGCTTTCCAAGCACTTCCACCGTGCTTGTCACATCCAAAATATCATCCTGTATCTGAAAAGCGACTCCCACATATTTTGCAATCTGTTCTATCTTTTGCACTTCTGTCTCAGAAGCGCCGGCAAGCACCGCTCCGATCATCATAGCACACTCGATCAGAGCACTTGTCTTCAGCTCATAAATAAAATCCAGCACTTCTTTGGAAACAGCTTGTCCTGCACTCTTGACGTCGACTACCTGTCCCCCGATCATGCCGTAAATTCCAGCTTTCTCAGAAAGGATTCTCATCGCCTGACCAATCTCTATGCTCTTTTGCGGACACATTGCAAACGCCTTTACAGCCGTCTCAAAGGCAAAATTAAGAAGTGCATCTCCCGCCAGAATCCCCATTGCCTCACCGTACACAACATGTGTAGTCTTTCTCCCTCTGCGGTAGTCATCATTGTCCATCGCCGGAAGATCATCATGTACAAGTGAATACGTGTGAATCATCTCAATCGCTGCCATAAACGGCTCAATAAGTTCCTCATCACCGCCAAACAATACATATGTCTCTCTCATCAGCATCGGCCGGAGACGTTTTCCACCGGCTAGAAGACTATACTCCATCGCCTCCATGATCTCTTTTTGGAGACCTTCTTTGACCGGCAGATATTTTTTTAAAATCTGTTCTATCGCTGTTATTTTTCCGATTCTTTCTTCCTTAAAATTCATGCTCTTCACCATCTTTATCCAATATCATTACTTTTTTCTCAATCGTCTCAATCTTATCATTACATATCTTCAGCAATTCCATTCCTTCATGATACAATTGAAAAGAATCCTCAAGCGAAACAGCTTCTCCCTCTAATTTTTTTACTACTTCATCTAACTGTTCAAATACGTCCTCCAGAGTCTGATCTTTTTTATTTTCTGCTTCCACAATGTTCCTCCTTATGCGTATCTTCTACTCTTGCTTTGATCACACCGTCTGTCACATATACATTCAGTGTCTCTTCATTTGCCGTATCTGCGATTGTCTTCACCACTTTGCCATTTTCCGTTGATACATAAGCAAATCCCTGATTCAGCTTTGCCAGCGGCGAAAGTCCTTTCATACGTTCGATATAAAAACCAAATCGGCGTTTTTTATCGTCAATCTTTCTTTCCATTGTCTGTCTGAGCCGCTCTTCCAATTCCACCGTTCTTTGCTGTTTGTCCCGCAGTTTATTTTGCGGATGCAGATACTTTAATTTCAATGCATACTGCCCGGTTTTTATCTTTTCCCATTCTGCTTTCTGATGTATTGCTTTACGTATCTTTATTCGATATTCTTCAACTCCGTTTAAAAATGTCTCATATTCAAACACCGCAAGTTCAGCCGCCGCAGAAGGCGTTGGTGCCCGCAAATCCGCCACATAATCTGCGATAGTTGTGTCCGTCTCATGCCCCACCGCTGAAATAACCGGAATCCGGCATTCAAAAATAGCTCTCGCAACAATTTCTTCATTAAACGCCCAAAGATCTTCTATAGAACCGCCGCCGCGCCCTACAATGATCAAATCTACTCCTTTTTTTTCAAGCGCCGCAATTCCTTCTACAATACTTGCAGCCGCCCCTTCTCCCTGAACCAATGCAGGGTATAAGAGTAACTGCACATACGGGTTTCTTCTGCCTGCAACATTGATAATATCCCGAATCGCCGCGCCTGTAGGCGCCGTCACAACGCCGATTGTTCTTGCAAACTTCGGAATCGGCTGCTTGTACTCCTCGGCAAACATTCCCATCTCGCCCAGTTCCTGTTTCAATGCCTCGAATCTCTCATAAAGTGCTCCGGCTCCATCTAGAATAATCTCTTTTGCATAGAGCTGATATTTCCCATCCCTCTCGTATGTGGTTATATTGCCAAGCACAATTACCTGCTGTCCTTCCCGCATCCGAAACGGCAAACCGCCTCTCTGTCCTGCAAACATAATACATGCGATCATCCCGGACTCATCTTTCAGTGAAAAGTAAATATGCCCGGACGTATGATATTTACAATTTGACACTTCCCCTTTCACATAAATCCGGTTCAGCATAAAATCCTGTGTAAACATATTCTTGATATAGGCATTGACCTGTCCAACAGAATACACATTGCGCATCATATCACCTTATTCCGCCAGCTTTGCCAGCACACCATTGACAAACGAAGGACCTTCATCACTGCTGTATTTCTTCGCGAGTTCTACCGCCTCATTGATTGCCACACCGGTCGGAACTTCCTCATCCCATTTCATCTCATAAACCGCAAGTCTTAAAATTGTCAGATCTACCCGATTCATACGAGATGTCTTCCAGCCTGTTGTATACTCATTCAAAAGTCCATCAATCTCTTCTTTTTTGTCGACAACAGCTTTATATTTATTCAAAATATAAGTCTTATCCTGTTCGTCAGTCTCGCCAAGCAATTCAAAGTAGAGGTCTTCTTGTTCTTTCATCTCTTCTTCGCTGTTAAATTCTATACGGAATAACATTCTAAAAATATGTTCTCTAAGTTCTGATCTATTCATTTTTCTACCTCTTTATTCTTTGGATTTTCTATTTTTTTGCATTATTGATTATTATACTACATGTGATTCCCTCTTGGCAACCAAAAAGAGTGGAGCTAAAACTCCACTCTGATTCCCATTCTGTCTTCACAGATCTAGTTTTCCATGTCCACTCCAGCTACACGAATATTCACATCTGCAACTGTCAAACCTGTCATATTCTCAATCGAAGCTTTTACTTTCTCCTGTACCTTGGCAGAAACATCCATGATGCTGTAGCCATACTTCAAATTCAGCGCCAGCGCAACTGTCACTACACCTTCAAGCACATCTACTTTCACACCTTTGGATAAAGATTTCATTCCAAGCTTGCTGATCAGTTCTCTCGTTGCATTCCCTGCCATCGAAGCGACACCTTCCACTTCCATAGCTGCAAGCCCTGCAATGATTGCAACAACCTCATCTGCAATCTGTACTTCTCCAAGATTATCATCTGCCTTTATTGTATAACTATTTCTTTCGTCTTTTCCCATGATTCAAAACCTCCTAGTCTGGATTGCCGTCTCTTGCCAAGAGATGGAATTATCTCCTGTTATTATAACAAATTTATATCCGTTTGCAAATAGGGAAATTTGTAAACTATTTTCCGAACTCAGATAACTCCAGCCCTTCGTTGCGCTCCAGTGTCATACGTATGCTCCAGCTGTTCACAAACAATAAAAGCGGTCTGTCTTTTAAGTCCTTAATCTTCTTCATATCAGAAGTACCCACAATTTTATCTAAGTCAATTTCTTTATTCTCGATCCAGCGGATATGTTCATATGGCAGCGTATCCATTCGAATCTCCACATTGTATTCATTTTCCAAACGGTATTTTAACACATCAAATTGCAGGACACCTACCACACCTACTATAATTTCCTCCATACCGGTATTATATTCCTGAAAAATTTGGATTGCACCTTCCTGTGCGATCTGATTGATTCCCTTGATGAACTGCTTACGTTTCATCGTATCCACCTGGCGAACTCTGGCAAAGTGCTCCGGTGCAAAAGTCGGAATTCCTTCGTATGCAAATTTCTCAGGAGAATTGGTAAGCGTATCTCCAATTGAAAAAATTCCCGGGTCGAACACACCGATGATATCTCCACCGTATGCTTTTTCGATCATTTTTCTTTCACTTGCCATCATCTGCTGTGGCTGAGAAAGTCTCACTTTTTTCCCACCCTGAATATGAAACACATCCATTCCAGCTTCGAATTCTCCGGAACATATTCTCATAAACGCGATTCTGTCACGGTGAGCCTTATTCATATTTGCCTGAATCTTAAATACAAATGCGGAAAATTCCTTTTCTGTCATAGGATCAATAACTCCTTTATCCGAGATTCTCGGAAGGGGAGAGCTTGTCATCTGAAGAAAATGCTGAAGAAATGTCTCCACACCAAAGTTTGTAAGAGCTGAGCCAAAAAATACCGGCGACAATTCTCCTTTGCTCACAAGTTCCATATCAAATTCCGCACTTGCACCATCTAACAGTTCCACTTCATCCGTAAGCTGAGCCAGCTGTTCTTCACTGATCATTGTCTCCACCGACGGGTCATCCAATGCGATCTTTTTTACTTCCCCGATAGAAGTTCCTTTTTGTGTATCGGAAAATAACTCTATCTCCCGGTGTTCCCTGTCATATACACCTCTAAATTCTTTTCCGGAACCAATCGGCCAATTGACTGGACATGTCGCAATTCCAAGTTCCTTTTCAATCTCGTCCAACAGATCAAACGTATCTCTTGCCTCACGGTCCATTTTATTGATAAATGTAAAAATCGGAATATGACGCATCACACATACTTTGAACAATTTTCTCGTCTGCGCCTCCACACCTTTCGATGCATCAATAACCATGACGGCAGAATCTGCCGCCATCAATGTACGATAAGTATCTTCCGAGAAATCCTGATGTCCCGGCGTATCCAAAATATTGATGCAATATCCATCATAGTTGAATTGGAGCACGGAGGAAGTGACCGAGATACCTCTTTCTTTTTCAATCTCCATCCAGTCCGACACCGCATGCTTGGCAGTCGCTTTTCCTTTCACTGAACCTGCCTGATTGATTGCACCACCATATAATAAAAACTTTTCCGTCAACGTTGTCTTTCCTGCATCGGGATGCGATATGATCGCAAATGTTCTTCTTTTCTTTATCTCATCTGTAATTCCTGACATAATAATCTCCTGTTTTTTATTATTCTATACATACTTATTTAGTCTATCACAAGTAATATCTCTCTGCAAACAAAAATCTATTCATTCTCAGAATTTTTCTCTGTCTCTTTTTGCGCACTGTCTTTACTGTATATCGGTGTGATGACAATATTTTCCGGAGCGATTTCTGCTTTTCTTGTGATAATGTCCTCAATCTGGGCACGGTTAGCATCTGTCAGTTCCGCACTGTTTACTACCACGTCAGCTGTCTCCGCCGTCAGACTTACCACGGTATCTGAAAACCCTTTCGATGCAAGCATCGTCTCAACCGCAGCCTCTTTTTCCGCAAGTTCCGTCATCGCAATCATCTGGTTGATTGCATCTTGTTTCTGTTCATCTGACAAATTTGTGTTATCTATAATCTCAAGCAAAGTTTCTTTATTTTTTGCACGCACCTGCTCTCTTGTCACCTTCGCTTCCGCAACAACTCCTGTCACATCTCCATTGGTAAGCACTGCTTCTCCCGGCGTTCCTTCCACCGTTCCGTCTGCCACTTCCTGATCCTGACTTTCAATATCACCGGCAGTTTCTTGCGCTCCGTCTTCCGAAGTAATGTCAAGCAGCTCCTGATTTGCAAGTTCACCATTTGTCGCCTCTGCTTTTCCTGACTCGCCAAAAATGCGACCGGAATAGTTCAGGTATCCGGCAACCGCAATCATAATCGCGAGTGTTGTGATAATAATCTGGTTTTTCTTGAATAGACGTTTCAAAATGTAACTCCTCCTAATTTGTTTGATTTCGTTTCATTACTTTAATTTTATGCGTGTCTACATCAAATAATGCTTGGATTGCTTCTGTAATATTTTTTATGACTACTGCATTTCCACCCCCTTCTGCAATGACGACAACCCCTTCCACTTTTGGGTTGACTTCTTTTGTTACATACGGTGTCTGCTCACCTCCGGACGTGCTGTTGTACACTGTCGCCTCACTGTCCTGCGCTTCCTTTGTTTCACGTTTTCCTCCCTGTTTGTCGCTCTCTGTTACAGTCTGACTGTTTGTCGCCTGATCCTTTTCAATAATTTTTTCCGATGAAGACTGAAACGTCACCATCACCTTTACGTTTCCCACCCCCTCTACTTCCCGCAACACCTCTTCTAGTTTCCTCTCCACCGCTTCTTCGTACTCATCTTCATAACTGTTTTCTGTTCCCGCCTCGACAGGCACATCTTTTGTCTTTGTCTTTTTTACCGGCATTGCAATGACAATCAGAAGAATCCCCACCAAAAGCGTGAGCATCAATTGATTTTTTTTTAGTTTCCATTCAAACTTAGTTTTCAATCTGAATCTCCTCCACCTCGATTTCATCTGTCTCTTCTTTTCCTACATCTTCAAGCGACATTCCCTCCAGATACTTGGTCGCCTCTTCGATTTCCCTGATCTTTTGCTGATATGAGGCATTATGATACAATTCCGAAAATGTCGTCTGCATTCCGATTGCCTTCATGATTGGTTCTGAAAGCATCACGATCAGAATCAATCCGGTAAAAAAACGAATATACTTTTTGTAGCTGTGATTCGGAATAATTTGAATGATGGCTGTAATCAAAATCAGATAAAACGCAATATTCTGCAGCCATTGATAAAAAAACGCAATCAATTTTTCCCTCCTAACCTGCCATAGTGGTCGCTGTCACTACTGCGATTGTCAATAAAAAAAGCACCCCCGTCGTAAATATAATACGAAGCAGCATCTGAGATCCATCTGCGATGCTGCTGATACAGCCTACTATTCTCTTATCCGAAACAGGTTGTATCATTGCGGCAATCAATTTATAGAGCAGGGTCACTACTGCCATCTGTATCATCGGAACCAGACAGATTCCAATACAGACCAATGCTCCTGCAACTCCGATTCCATTCTTAATCAATACTGCGGTCCCTAGCATCACCTCCGTCACCCCTCCGATTGCATCACCTACAACCGGTATCGCCTCCGCGCTTCTTCCCACCACACTTCTTTTCAGTGAGTCAATTGCCGGACTTAAAAGTCCCTGTATAATGTTTACCCCTGTCACTCCCGCAAGCAGTGTCTTTAACGTCCATGCGATCACTGTCTCGCAAAGCTCTGCAAATTTAGAAAGATAGTCTTCCTCCGACAAATTATTCATAACTTTTACCACAATGTAGACTTGTACAAATGGAATCAAAAAATTCAAAATAACAAGCTCAACCAGATAAATCAAGAGCAATACCAGGTTGTAAAACAAAATGGAAGTGCTGCTTCCTGCCGCAAAAGCGACCGCCAGAAAGTAGACAGGTCCAAGCACTTTCATAAACCCGATCAGGCGCTCCAGATTCTCACTTGCCGACACGATCAAAATACGAAACGAATTAAGCCCGATTGTGATCAAAAGCAGATATAATACGTAAAAGCTGATTTCTGATATCTGCTGATTCTGAAATACATTGGAAAAATTAGTAAATACTGCCGCCACAATCACAATCAGGAGAATGTGTACCATTCCCGCTTTGCTGCTCTTCCATTCGTAAAAAAATTGATCCGATATCATTTCACCAATCACTTGCAGCGAAGGTTCAGTCTGTCCACTTAACATCTTTTTTATCAAATCTTGGAAATCTGTTTTCTTCTCCGGGAAAATATCATCCAGCAAATCTTCAATCTCTGAGAATTCAAATTCTTTCCAAATTGTTTCCTCCGCCTCTTTCTGAAGTTCAGTTTGCTCGTCCTTGTCTCGGATTTCTGTCGCATAGACCGTTCGCGGGGAAAAAAAGCAACCCAAAATCACTATAAAAATACAGAGTATTATTCCTTTCCCTCTCATGACAAAAATTCCTGTATCGTCTGAAGCAGGGCAAGTAAAACAGGAAGACTCATGACCAGAATGGTCAGTTTTCCAAAAATCTCAATCTGAGAAGCAATTGTCTGATATCCGGTATCCCGACAGATCCCCGAAGCAAATTCTGCGATATAAGTAACACCGAGCATCTTGATCAAGGTTGCAATATAAGAGGTATCCATGTTAATGTGCCCACTAATCTGCCTTATGGTATTAATAATCTCTTCCAATCGTCCGACAATGCTCAAAAAAATAAAAACACTGATTGCCACACTCATATAAATTCCATATTCTGTTTTTCCATTTTTGAATTGGACTGCAAGAAGCGCACCCATCACTCCAAGAACCCCGGCTTGTACAATACTCATTAAAAACACCCCTATAATGAAAACAGTCTCTTGATCGATTCAAATAGTTCATAAATATAAGGAACAATCCAAAACAGCACGAGTAAAAGTCCTGCAAAGCTTGTCAAAAATGCCTGTTCTTCTCTCCCACTATGTTTTAATACCTGACTCAGAACCGAGACTAATATTCCCACAGCAGCAATTTTAAAAATTAAATTTACACTCATCTTCGCCTCCACTTATATCAGAATAATTACAAGGAAAATTCCCCCCATCACACCAAGACAGTTACATAGTCGCTTTTTCATAACCAGTTCCTCTCTCGTCTTTTGAATTACGAACGAAAGCTGTTCCAAATACAAATCAATTGTCCCCAGCTGCATCTGCTCATCTAAATACCCCATCTGCATTCCGATTGCTTTCAGTTCTTCCTTATCCTTGTTTTTTAACTGCGACTTTATCAGACAACGGTCAATTGACTCTGTCCACAACTCAAAGAACGTAGCTCCTGCTTTTTCTTCTATCTGCTCCGCCAAATAGAGCAGCCATTGTCCTTGCGCTCCTTCCATGCGCCTTCCAATGTGAGAAAACGCTTCCGAAAAAGGGGCTTTCGTATATTGGATTTCTCTTTTCAGCATCCAAAACAACTGCTTTAGCAGTTCCAGTTCTCTCAAATACTTTTGTAGCTCAAGTCCTTTTGTCACTCCGATTCCTCCACTTGCCAGAATGATCAAGATTGCTCCAATAATTTTTTGCACAAAGCCTCCTCCTTCTAAGCTCACGCTTCTCGATAAATTAAATCTCCGTTTTCATCATAGACCGCCTCAATCCCTCCAAGTCTGTATCGGTTGCTTAAGATGACATAGCGCTCAAATCTTTTTTCCCTGATCAATTTTTCAAAAATAGGTTTTTTGCAAATTTCTTCCATAGAATCCCCATGTGCTGTCGCCAACATTTTGCACCCACAGTGCATTGCATACTCAATCGCATGCACATCTTCCTTCGCACCGATTTCGTCTACAGCCACCACCTGTGGCGCCATTGAACGAATCAGCATGATCATACCATCCGCTTTCGGACACCTGTCTAAAATATCCGTCCTCATCCCAAGATTATTCTGTATGACTCCAAGATAACAGCCGCCAAGCTCCGAACGCTCATCTACCACTCCGACTGTACAGCCTTTAATCCAACGGTTTCCATCAGAAATCTGCCGTATCACATCTCTTAGCAGTGTTGTCTTACCACATCTTGGCGGTGATATAATCAATGTATGATACATCTGTTTATTATATGTAATATAGGGAAATATCTTGTTTGCGCAGTCCAAAACCTCATGTGATACTCGAATATTAATCGAAGAAATATACTTCATGTTCTTTATTTTTCCCCCTTCCATAATTACCTGTCCCGCCATTCCCACTCTGTGTCCTCCTTCAATCGTGATAAATCCCTGTTTTAATTCATGCTCATACGCATAAAGTGAATAATTACTGATATGCTCTATCGTCTCTTTCATTTCCTGTTTCCCGAGCCTTTTTTTCTCGGAATACATCGTCGGTAAAATCAGTTCCTCATTTTGATACAGCACAGTCACAGGCTGTCCTATCCTCAAACGTATCTCCTGTAGTTCTGAAAAATCCATTCTTTCCTGCTCGATAATCTTTTGTACCGATTCCGAAAGCACTCGTATAATCTGCTTTTTCTGATTCTTTTTTTTCATATCCTCCATTCATCTCACCTCTTTAGACAGTATATGAACAAGTTCCAAAATTAGTACAAAAAAAGAGCTTTCATCACTGAAAACTCTTTTTAACTTTTATTCTATTCTTCTACAACGTCTTTCATGCTGAAGCTGATTCTTCCCATCTTATCTTTTCCAAGACAAACTACTTTTACTTTGTCTCCCAGTGTGAGAACATCTTCCACATGTTTGATTCTTTCTTTAGAAATTTTAGAAATATGAACCATTCCTTCTTTTCCCGGTGCAAATTCGATAAATGCGCCAAACTCTTTGATGCTTACAACTTTTCCTTCAAATACCTGTCCAGCCTCAAAATCTGTCACAATCGTTGCAATCATCTTCATCGCCTCGTCCATCTTCTGTGCGTCAACACCACATACAGATACCGAACCTTCATCTGTAATATCAATCTTCACACCTGTCTGCTCAATAATTGCATTGATTGTCTTACCACGCTGTCCGACAACATCACCAATCTTTGCAGGATCAATCTGCATCTGACGGATCTTCGGTGCATACGGTCCAACTTCCGGTCTTGGCTGTTCAATTGTCTTTGCCATTACCTCATCTAAGATATAAGTTCTTGCCTGTTTTGTGCGAGCAATCGCCTCTTCAATAATCGGTCTTGTCAAACCATGAATCTTGATATCCATCTGAATTGCTGTGATACCTTTGTGTGTACCTGCAACCTTAAAGTCCATATCCCCAAAGAAATCTTCTAATCCCTGAATATCTGTAAGCACAAGATAATCATCGTCTGTATCACCTGTTACAAGACCTGCTGAGATACCTGCAACAGCTGATTTGATCGGTACACCTGCCGCCATCAGTGACATACTAGATGCGCAGATACTTGCCTGTGAAGTAGAACCATTTGACTCAAATGTCTCAGAAACAGTACGGATTGCATATGGAAATTCTTCTTCTGTCGGAAGTACCGGCACAAGTGCTCTTTCCGCAAGTGCTCCATGCCCAATCTCACGGCGTCCCGGTCCTCTTGATGGTTTTGTCTCTCCAACTGAGTATGACGGGAAGTTATAGTGGTGCATATATCTTTTTGAAGTCTCTGCCTCATCCAGCCCATCAATTCTCTGAGCCTCTGACAAAGGTGCCAGTGTTGTGATTGTACAAATCTGTGTCTGTCCACGTGTAAACATAGCAGAACCATGTACTCTCGGAATGATATCTGTCTCAGCAGCAAGCGGTCTGATCTGATCGATTGCTCTTCCGTCCGGACGTTTGTGATCTTTTAAGATCATCTTACGAACTGTTTTCTTCTGGTACTGATACAATGCTTCTCCCAAAATTTCAAGCCATTCTTCATTTTCCGCAAATGCTTCTTCTAATTTTTCTCTAATTACACGAAGATTCTCTTCTCTTACCTGTTTTTCATCAGTAAACACTGCAACTTCCATCTCTTCCGGAGTTACAATCTCTTTCATAGCCGCAAACAGCTCTTCCGGTACTGCACAGCTTGTATAAGCATGTTTTTCTTTCCCACATTCCGCAACGATCGTATCGATGAATTTAATCACTTCCTGATTCACTTCATGTGCCGCAAAAATAGCTTCGATCATCTTCGCTTCCGGAACCTCATTTGCTCCTGCCTCAATCATGATTACTTTGTCTCTTGTGGAAGCAACTGTAAGCTGCATATCTGATACTGCTCTCTGAGCGGCATTCGGATTAAATACAAACTCTCCGTCAATCATACCAACCTGTGTAGTGGAAGTCGGTCCGTCAAACGGAATATCCGAAATTGCTGTTGCGATTGCAGATCCCAACATCGCCGTCAGTTCCGGACTGCAATCCGGATCAACAGATAATACCAGGTTGTTCAACGTCACATCATTTCTGTAATCTTTCGGGAACAACGGTCTCATCGGTCTGTCGATGACACGCGAAGTAAGGATTGCATTCTCAGAGGCTTTTCCTTCTCTTTTGTTAAATCCTCCCGGAATCTTTCCTACCGCATATAATTTTTCCTCATATTCAACACTGAGTGGGAAGAAGTCAATTCCTTCTCTCGGTTTTTCTGAAGCTGTCGCTGTTGATAATACAACCGTCTCCCCATAGTGCATCAGCGCTGCACCATTTGCCTGAGCAGCAACTCTTCCCACATCTACACGAAGTGTTCTGCCAGCTAATTCCATCTCAAATTTTTTAAACATATTCTTCTCCTTTTTCTTTACACATTGAACGGGTTTTTCCGAAACTACTGAAAAATATACTTTTTTGTTTTGATAAATATCCTTTTCAGTGGTCTCGGCTAATCTACCCTGTCCGTAATCTGTAATATTGTATCATATAGACAGGGCAAATGTCAATCAGGGACAGGTGTTCTAAAAAACTCCTGTCCCTGTAATATGATCACTTATTCTAGTCTACAACGGCAATACGCATCATGTTGCTTATTCCTTCTTTTGCCATTCCTTCGCTTCTTGCCGGAATTCCCGCTGTCAATACAACGATGTCTCCCGGTTCCACAATTTGTTTTACACTTACGAGATTAATAGCCTCTTCACAAATATCTTCTGTCGTCTCCAACTGAATTGATTTGATCGGATATACGCCTCTGTAAAGCTGCATTTTGCGAAGCGTCAGCTCACTTGGACTCACTCCGATAATAGGTGCTTTCGGTCTGAATTTTGATACCACTCTGGCTGTTGCACCGGATACCGTCGGTGTGACGATACATTTTGCATTCAGGCTCGCCGCTGTTGCAACAGATGAGTAGCCGATCGCACTGGAAATTCCTTTTTTACGATGCGCCTGTGCTTTTCCAAGAAGTGTCTCATAATCCAAATGATCCTCTGTGTTCTCGATAATGTGAACCATCATCTGCAGTGCTTCTAAAGGATATTTTCCCTGTGCAGTCTCACCTGAGAGCATTACCGCATCTGTTCCATCATATACCGCATTGGCAACATCTGTCACCTCAGCTCTTGTCGGTCTTGGATTTCTCATCATAGAATCCAACATCTGTGTCGCTGTAATAACCGGCTTGTAGTTACTGTTACATTTCTGAATCAGCATCTTCTGAAGATATGGAACTTCTTCCGCCGGAATCTCAACTCCCAGGTCTCCACGTGCAACCATGATTCCGTCTGCACAGCGGATAATCTCATCAATATTTTTAATTCCTTCTGCATTCTCAATCTTGGCAATAACCGGAAGATGTGGTGCTCCACATTCTTTTAACAATGCTTTGATCTCAAGAACGCCTTCTGCCGAACGCACAAACGACGCCGCAATAAAGTCAACCCCTTGTTCCACACCAAAAATAATATCCTGACGGTCTTTTTCTGTCAGTGCAGGAAGTCTCACCGGTACATTCGGCACATTCACACCTTTTTTCTGTCCCAGTTCACCACCGTTAATTACACGGCAAATAATATCCGTATCCGTAATATTCTTTACTTCCAGCTCAATCAAACCGTCATCAATCAAAATTTTCTTTCCGATTTCAACATCTTCTACAAGACCTTCATATGTGATGGAAACTCGATTTGCATCGCCTTCCACTTCTTTTGTAGTTAATGTGAATTTTTGTCCCTCTACAAGTGTCACTTTTTTATCATCTTTTATCACACCTGTACGAATCTCCGGTCCTTTTGTATCCAAAAGAATCGCAATTGGTTTTCCAGCTTCTTCACGAATTGCTTTGAGCATATCCATTCTGCTTTTCTGTTCTTCATGATCTCCATGTGAGAAATTGAAACGGGCAATGTCCATTCCATTTTCGACTAATTTTTTCATTAACTCTCTGTCGTTTGTGTTTGGTCCCATGGTACAAATAATTTTTGTCTTCTTCATCTCGTTCTCTCCTGCCTTTTTATTTCTATTTCACATGTTCATGCGTAAACAAATGGTCCTGACAATATTCGTAGTTCCCATTGCATTTTGAACAATAGCGAAATTCCAAATTTTCATCATCAAGTTCCGTGCGTCCGCAGACTGCACATTTATGTTTTGCACCACCTTCATAGTGCTGCTCTCTTTTTGCCTCATATACTGCTTTTTTATAAGCCTTTTTCCTACGAACTTCCTTCGGCGAATACCGTTTCATATTTCTTGTCGAAACATAGAAAATCAGGAAATTCAAAATGGATACCACTGCAGCCAATGCATTTGCCTTATAGACAATTCCAAATACGCTTCCTCCATATGCCGGCAAAAATGCCTGCAGAATCGCATATCCAAAATAAGCCGCATCCAGCCACGCCAGATATTTCACCTTAATCGGAATCACCATAAACAACAGGAACTGTTCGTTCGGATACAGCGCAGCAAACGCAAAAAACAGTGACAAATTCAAGTAAAACGTCCCAAGTGGGAAGGATACTCCCGCTATCACATACACGAGAATCGCTGCCAATATGTGGAACAGTGCTCCCGTAAAGAAATACAGATTAAATCGAAAAGCTCCCCATGCGTATTCAAGCTGACGTCCGATCATATAATATAAATACAATGCAAACACCATAAACAACGCACTCGAATTTGGCGGCTGCATCAAAAATGTAACTAACCTCCAGATCTGCCCGTGAAACACCGCTTCTATGTTCAGTGACAAATACTGATAATAGAATTCCGGAGCAACCAAACTCAATGCAAAGCCAACGGTATACAACGCAATCACATAAAACATCAGATTCTGAATTGCATATCGTCCAAACTTCCGTTCTAACTTGCTAATCCAATTCATAAAAATATAGCTCCTTTATTATTTTTTTTACTTTCTCAACAACTAGTAGTAATTGTATCCTCACTAATTCAGTTTGTCAATCGGGCTATTTATATTTACATAATTTTAACAATTTCTCAACCCTAAAATCTTAAAATATTCCACATATTTTCAAATTGTGTTTTTCGACATCTTGTCGTATAATGTAGGTTGTCAAAAAATGAAATCCATTTTAATAAGAAACTACCTGTTTCTTATCCATAAAAAGGAGATAGATATGAGTAACAATAATTTATATACTTTAGGAATTGATATCGGTTCCACAACTGTAAAAATTGCGATTTTAAACGAGCAAAACGAGGTGCTCTTCTCTGACTATGAGCGTCATTTTGCAAATATTCAAGAGACTCTTTCCGATTTGCTCGGACGTGCAATTTACAAACTGGGAGCCATCCACGTATCGCCGGTCATCACCGGTTCCGGCGGACTGACACTTGCAAAGCACTTAGAGACACCATTTGTTCAGGAAGTCATTGCAGTATCTAGCGCACTTCAGGACTATGCTCCGCAGACAGACGTCGCAATCGAACTTGGTGGAGAAGATGCAAAGATCATCTATTTCGAAGGCGGTAATGTAGAGCAGCGCATGAACGGGATTTGTGCCGGAGGTACCGGTTCTTTCATTGACCAGATGGCTTCTCTGTTACAGACAGACGCAACCGGTCTGAATGAATATGCAAAGAACTACAAAGCTCTCTACTCTATTGCTGCACGTTGTGGTGTATTTGCCAAATCAGATATCCAGCCATTGATCAACGAAGGGGCTACGAAAGAAGATTTGTCGGCCTCTATTTTTCAGGCTGTTGTGAATCAGACGATCAGTGGACTCGCCTGCGGGAAGCCAATCCGCGGGCATGTCGCTTTTTTAGGGGGACCTCTTCACTTTCTTTCTGAATTGCGGGAGGCGTTTATTCGAACATTAAAGTTAGATGATGAGCATATTATTGCTCCGACACATTCTCATCTGTTTGCTGCAATTGGTTCTGCACTGAACTCCAAACGAGATCTGAGTGTTTCTCTTCAGGAGTTGCAGGAGCGCCTTGCCGGACATATCCATATGGACTTTGAGGTTGAACGACTCACCCCGCTATTTTCGAGCAGAGCAGACTATGATGAGTTTCAAAGCAGACACGCAAAACATCAAGTGCCTGTTGCTGATCTCGCCTCTTATAAAGGAAAAGCATTCCTTGGAATTGATGCCGGTTCCACTACCACCAAGGCTGCTTTAGTCGGAGAAGACGGAACTTTACTCTACTCCTTCTATCACAGCAATGATGGAGATCCTCTTGGTACGACAATCACAGCAATCAAAGATATTTACCGTCAGCTTCCAAAAGGAGTCACGATTGCGCACTCCTGCTCTACCGGATACGGCGAGGCATTGATCAAGGCTGCTTTGCTTCTTGATGAAGGCGAGGTGGAAACGGTATCTCATTATTATGCCGCCTCTTTCTTCGAGCCGGATGTAGACTGTATCCTCGACATTGGCGGTCAGGATATGAAATGCATCAAAATTAAGAATCAGACCGTCGACAGCGTTCAACTAAACGAAGCCTGCTCTTCCGGCTGCGGTTCTTTCATTGAGACATTTGCAAAATCATTGAATTACAGCGTGGAAGACTTCGCTCATGAAGCATTGTTCGCCAACCATCCAATCGACCTTGGCACACGCTGTACCGTATTTATGAACTCAAAAGTAAAACAGGCGCAAAAAGAAGGGGCTTCCGTCGCTGATATTTCTGCCGGACTTGCCTACTCTGTTATCAAAAACGCACTGTTTAAAGTTATCAAAGTATCCGATGCTTCTGAACTTGGGAAGCGGATCGTCGTGCAGGGTGGTACATTCTATAATGATGCTGTTCTTCGAAGTTTCGAGACAATCGCCGACTGCCAGGCGGTGCGACCGGATATTGCCGGAATCATGGGGGCATTTGGCGCAGCTCTCATTGCGCGCGAACGTTTCAGCGAATGCAAAGGAACTACGATGCTTTCCATTGAAGAGATTGAGCATCTAGAGTACAGTACCAGCATGGCAAAATGTAAAGGCTGTACGAATAACTGTCGTCTGACGATCAATAAATTCAGCGGCGGACGCAAATTCATTACCGGTAACCGCTGTGAACGCGGTCTCGGAAAAGAAAAATCTGACAACGGTATGCCGAACTTGTTTGCATATAAAATGCAACGTTATTTCAATTATCAGCCGCTTGACGAATCTGAGGCAGTCCGGGGAACTGTTGGCATTCCACGTGTGCTGAATATGTATGAGAACTATCCGTTCTGGTTTACATTTTTCAACACTTTGAAATTCCGCGTAGTACTTTCTCCGGCTTCCAATCGAAAAATTTACGAACTTGGCATTGAATCAATCCCAAGTGAATCCGAATGTTATCCGGCAAAACTTGCTCACGGACATGTAGAATGGCTCATTCAGCAGGGAATTCCTTTTATCTTCTACCCTTGTATTCCTTATGAACGACAGGAATTTGAAGATGCCAACAACCATTATAACTGTCCGATTGTTACTTCTTATGCAGAAAATATAAAAAATAACATGGATGAGATCACAAACGGAAAGGTTAATTTCAAGAATCCATTTATGTCGTTTAAAAGCGAAGACACCTTATCAACCCGCCTGATTGAGGAGCTTTCCAAAGAATTTTCAATTCCGGCTGATGAGATCCGACAGGCAGTTCACCTCGCTTGGACAGAGCTCGCCAAATGTCGCGAAGACATTCGCAAAAAAGGAGAAGAAACCATTGCATATTTGGATAAGACCGGTCAACGTGGTATCGTCCTTGCAGGGCGCCCATACCACATCGATCCGGAAGTACACCATGGAATTCCGGAACTGATCAATTCTTATGGAATTGCTGTACTGACAGAAGACTCTGTCTCTCATTTACATAAAGTAGAACGCCCGCTTATCGTAATGGATCAATGGATGTACCACTCACGATTGTATGCAGCCGCTAACTATGTAAAGACAAAAGATAATTTAGATCTGATTCAATTAAATTCTTTTGGTTGTGGTTTGGATGCAGTAACAACCGACGCAGTAGCAGATATTTTGACAAAGTCCGGCAAAATCTACACTTCACTGAAAATCGACGAGGTGAATAACTTAGGTGCCGCGCGAATCCGTATTCGTTCTCTTCTCTCTGCCATCCGTGTCAGAGAAGAAAAACATACTTCACGCGAGATCAAGCCATCCTCTATTGTGAAGGTTCCATTTACGAAAGAGATGCGAAAAAACTACACAATACTTTGCCCGCAGATGTCTCCGATTCACTTCGAGCTTGTAGAACCCGCATTCCGCTCTTGCGGCTACAATATTGAAGTGCTTGCAAATGATAATAAATCTGCGGTAAATGTGGGATTAAAATATGTAAACAACGATGCCTGCTACCCTTCCTTGATGGTAGTTGGTCAGATTATGGAGGCCATTCTTTCCGGAAAGTATGACACAGATAAGATTGCCGTGATCATTTCCCAGACAGGCGGAGGATGTCGTGCTTCCAACTACATCGGATTTATACGACGTGCATTGGAAAAGGCTGGTTATGCACATATTCCGGTTATCTCCATCAATTTAAGCGGACTGGAAGAAAACCCCGGCTTTAAGATTACGCTTCCACTCGTTTTAAAAGGGATGTATGCGGTTGTATTTGGAGATATTTTCATGAGAGCGCTCTATCGTGTCCGCCCATACGAGGCGGTTCCTGGCTCTGCAAATGCTCTCCATGAAAAATGGAAGAAAAAATGTATTGCATTCGTACAGAAAAAGCATCCTGGCAGACGTGAATTCGACAAAATGTGCAAGGAGATCATTGAGGACTTTGACAATCTTCCGATGTTAGATATCCAAAAGCCGCGTGTTGGAATCGTTGGTGAGATTCTTGTAAAATTCCTTCCTGCAGCAAACAACTATCTTGTAGAGCTGTTGGAACAAGAAGGTGCCGAAGCAGTCGTTCCTGATCTGCTGGATTTCTTCTTATACTGTTTCTACAACAGTAACTTCAAAGCAGAAAAACTGGGCATGAAAAAAGCAACTGCCTACAAGGCAAACTTGGGAATCAAAGCACTGGAATGGTTCCGCGCCCCTGCCGCAAAAGCATTTGCGCAAAGTAAGCACTTTGATCCGCCGGCGAAGATTACAGACCTTGCAGATATGGCAAAAGATATTGTTTCTCTCGGAAATCAGACCGGAGAAGGCTGGTTCTTAACCGGAGAGATGTTGGAACTCATTCATAACGGCACGACAAACATTGTCTGCACCCAGCCATTTGCCTGCCTTCCAAACCATGTTGTCGGAAAAGGCGTGATTAAAGAACTGAGACGGCGTTATCCGCTCGCAAACGTCGTTGCCATCGACTACGATCCTGGCGCAAGCGAAGTAAACCAGTTGAATCGTATCAAATTGATGCTGTCAACTGCAAATAAAAACTTAAGCAAAAACAACTAATAGGATTCTAAAGGAATTTCCTCTAATTCAAAAAAGACCTTGCCAAAGCTTCACGCTCCATGCAAGGTCTTTTATGTTCTCTATAATTATTTCACAAGAAGTGATGTTCCTGTCATTTCTTTTGGTTGTTCCATTCCCATTAATTCAATCAATGTCGGAGCAATATCTGCCAGACATCCGCCTTCTCTTAATTTGTATGCAGGATCTGCATTTACTAAGATAAACGGAACCGGATTTGTTGTATGAGCTGTAAATGGCTCTCCTGTCTCATAGTCCACCAATTGCTCTGCATTTCCGTGGTCTGCACAAATAAACATCTGTCCGTCTACTTCTTTGATTGCTTCAACAGCTCTTCCCACACATGAGTCCACTGCTTCAATTGCCTTAATTGCTGCATTTTCTACACCAGTGTGTCCTACCATATCCGGATTTGCAAAGTTGATAATGATCACATCATACTTCTCAGATTTGATTGCATCTACTAACTTGTCGCACACTTCAAATGCGCTCATCTCAGGCTGTAAATCATACGTAGCAACCTTTGGAGATTTCACCAAAATACGGTCTTCTCCCTTATTTGGCTCCTCGACACCGCCGTTGAAGAAGAATGTAACATGCGCATATTTTTCTGTCTCAGCGATTCTTGCCTGTGTCATATTGTTTGCTGCAAGGAACTCACCAAATGTATTTGTAATCTCTGTCTTATGGAAAGCAACTAATTTATTTTCAATTGTCACATCGTACTCTGTAAAGCATACAAATGTTGTATTAACTCTTTCTCCTCTGTCAAATCCTTCAAAGTTGTCATCACAGAATGTTCTTGTGATTTCTCTTGCTCTGTCCGGTCTGAAGTTGAAGAAGATGATAGAATCGTTATCTTTAATTGTTGCAACAGGCGCTCCATCTTTTACAATCACTGTCGGTAACACAAATTCATCTGTTTTCTCTGCATCATAAGACGCCTGGACTGCGCATGGTCCACACTCTGCAATCTCACCTTCACCTTTTACCATTGCATTGTATGCCAATTCTACACGATCCCATCTGTTATCTCTGTCCATCGCATAGTAACGGCCCATTACAGATGCAATCTCACCTACTCCGATTTCTTTCATCTTATCCGCTAATTCCTGTACATAGTCTTTTCCAGATGCCGGCGGTGTATCACGTCCATCCAGGAAACAGTGTACATATACTTTTGAAAGCCCTTGTTTTTTTGCAAGTTCTAACAATCCATAGATGTGAGAGTTGTGGCTGTGTACTCCACCGTCTGAAACCAGTCCGAACATATGAAGCGCTGAATCATGTTCTTTTGCATTTTTACATGCCGCTAATAATGCTTCATTCTCAAAGAAATCGCCATCCTGAATTGCCTTTGTAATTTTTGTCAGATCCTGATATACGATGCGACCTGCTCCCATATTCAAATGACCAACTTCTGAGTTTCCCATCTGACCTTCCGGAAGTCCGACTGCCATACCGCTGGCATTTCCTTTTACAAACGGATACTCTGCCATCAATTTGTCCATTACAGGGGTCTTACCTTCAAATACCGCATTTGCCTCATGCTTATCATTCAGACCATATCCGTCAAGAATCATTAAAACTGTTGGTTTCTTACTCATCTTTTCATTCTCCTTTATGTTAAACTTTTATCTTTTATCCTACCTGAATTATTTTACATGATTTTCCTTGTCGTTGCAAGTTTTTACCGATGAATTTCTCAGCTCAGATGCGTTCCTGTAAAAAATCAAATACATGTCCTTCTGGTGTATTTAAAAAATGCATCAGCATATATGCACACATAATTGCCACATTCTCTTCCTTTAAGATTCTTCGCACCTCCGCTTTATCTGCAAGCACGATCTCAATCTCCTCATTCTCCTCCTGTCCTTCTTTGGAAGGAACTCCGCTCGCATATCCATACACAGTCCCACAAGATTCATCTGTCATGCCGATCGTCGTAAAATACGGCTTTGTATACATATCCGCCGCATCAATCGGTTGGAAATCAAGTCCGGTCTCCTCTTTTAGTTCCCGCATGCCAGCCATCTTAAAGTCTTCCCCTTCATCCACAAGTCCCGCCGGGAACTCATAGATATAATCATCCAAAGGACATCTATACTGACGAATTAAGACCAGTTTTTCTTTTTTCTCTTTTTCATCTCGATAGACACTATATATAATCACTCCATCTGCCTTGTTTTCTCTTGTCTTAATCTTCAACTCTTCTGTTGTCTTTGCTCTTGATGCCACAAAATAGGTACTGTGCTTCCCTGTATCACTTCTCATATCCAGCTCGTACATGTTCAAAAACTTGTTTTGTGTTGTCTGCTTAATACTTTCTACTCTTCGCATGCTAAACACACTCTCCTCTAAAAATTTGTACCACTCTGTTTCAGGAAACAACAAAGAGTCACCGACCATTCCAGCCAATGACTCCCTGTTAGTTACTAAATTTCAAATACTATTTGTAATTTACGATTTTTCCAAAATCTGGTTTTAACGATGCTCCACCAACAAGTCCACCGTCAATATCTGCCTGAGCAAATAACTCTGGAGCGCTTGCAGCTGAAACAGAACCACCGTACTGAATGCGGATAGCTTCTGCTGTAGCTTCATCATAGATTTCTCCGATGCATTTACGGATTGCTGCACAAACTTCCTGTGCCTGCTCTGTTGTAGCTACTTTTCCTGTTCCAATAGCCCAAATTGGTTCGTAAGCGATTACCGCTGTCTTAGCCTGATCTGCTGTCACATCCAAGAAAGCAATTTTAATCTGCTGACGAATGAAATCAATTGTAACACCCTGTTCTCTCTGTGTTAATGTCTCTCCACAGCAAACGATTGGTGTAATGCCATGTTCGAAAGCTTTTTTTACTTTTTTATTTACAGTTTCATCTGTCTCTGCAAAGTATTCACGTCTCTCAGAATGTCCGATGATAACATATTTCACCCCAGCATCTGTAAGCATATTTGGCGCGATCTCTCCTGTATATGCTCCACTTTCTTCGAAGTACATATTTTCAGCACCGATTTCGATATTGCTTCCTTTTGCCGCTTCGATTGCTGGAATAATGCTGATTGCAGGTACACAAAATACTACGTCAGCATCTTCTGTAGCTACTAAAGGTTTTAATTCGTTGATCAATGCAACTGCTTCACTTGGAGTTTTGTTCATTTTCCAGTTTCCTGCAATAATTTTTCTTCTTGCCATTTTTATCGTCTCCCAATTACTATTTCATTTATTATTTGTAACTGTTCAATGCGGTGCCGTCGTACAAAAAGTACGTCAAGCCGCATCTAACGCAGTCATTTTGTCATATATGCATGCTATTACTTATCGTTAGCAGCTGCTACCCCAGGTAACTCCTTACCTTCTAAGAATTCAAGAGAGGCTCCACCACCAGTAGAGATGTGTGTCATCTTATCACCGTATCCTAATTGGTTAACTGCTGCCGCTGAATCTCCACCACCGATGATTGTCACTGCATCTGTCTCAGCCAATGCTTTTGCTACTGCCTCTGTACCTTTTGCAAAGTTTGGCATCTCGAAGCATCCCATTGGTCCATTCCATACAACTGTTTTTGCTGTCTTTACAGCTTCAGCATACAATTTTGCTGTCTCTGGCCCGATATCAAGACCTTCCCATCCATCCGGGATTTCTCCTCTGCTCACAACCTGAATATTTGCATCGTTAGAGAAATCATCCGCAACAACATGGTCTACTGGAAGTAATAATTTTACGCCTTTTTCTTCTGCTTTTTTCAACATGTTTAAAGCAAAATCGCAGTAATCTTCTTCTAATAAAGAGATACCTACTTTTCCTCCCATAGCTTTGCTGAATGTATAAGACATTCCACCGCCGATGATCAATGTGTCTACTTTGTCAAGTAAGTTTTCGATTACAGAAATCTTGCTTGATACTTTCGCTCCACCTAAGATTGCAACGAATGGTCTTTCCGGATTATTTACTGCATTTCCTAAGAAATCAATTTCTTTTTGCATCAGGTAACCAACAACTGCTGTATCTACATATTTTGTAACACCTACATTTGAGCAGTGTGCTCTGTGAGCTGTACCAAATGCATCATTTACAAATACATCACATAAAGAAGCTAACTCTTTGCTGAATTCTTCTCCATTTTTTGTTTCTTCTGCTCTGTAACGAGTATTTTCAAGAAGGATAACATCTCCATCATTCATTGCTGCAACTGCGGCTTTCGCATTCTCACCAACAACAGTTGCATCTGCTGCAAATTTTACTTCTTGTCCCAATAACTCAGATAATCTCACTGCAACTGGCGCCAATGATAATTCTGGTTTTGGCTCTCCCTTTGGTTTTCCAAGATGTGAACAAAGAATAACCTTTCCACCGTCTGCAATTAATTTTTTAATTGTAGGAAGAGCAGCTACAAGACGGTTCTCATCTGTGATTTTTCCATCAATCAATGGCACATTAAAGTCACATCTTACAAGAACTCTTTTCCCTTTTACATTGATATCATCTACTGATTTTTTGTTAAGCATAGTATTGCCTCCTTAAAAATATGATTTTATCATTGAAATAACTATACATATATGTACCATTATTTCTAAAAAAAGAGCCCGGTCCCCAATAAGACCGGACCCCTTTTTGGATCTTAAATAATTCTGAATAGAATAAGATTATGCTAATTCAGAGAAGTATTTGATTGTTCTTACCATCTGGCTTGTGTAAGAATTTTCATTGTCATACCAAGAAACAACCTGTACTTCTGTTGTACCATTGTCTAATGGAAGAGCCATTGTCTGTGTAGCATCGAATAAAGAACCATATCTCATACCAACGATATCGCTTGAAACGATTTCATCTTCGTTGTATCCGTAAGATTCGTTAGCTGCTGCTTTCATAGCTGCATTGATTTCATCAACTGTTACGTTTCCTTCAACAACTGCTGTTAAGATTGTTGTAGATCCTGTTGGTGTTGGAACACGCTGAGCAGATCCGATTAATTTTCCGTTTAATTCTGGAATAACTAAACCGATTGCTTTTGCTGCACCTGTGCTGTTAGGTACGATATTAACAGCTGCTGCACGAGATCTTCTTAAATCACCTTTTCTCTGTGGTCCATCAAGTGTCATCTGATCACCTGTGTAAGCATGAATTGTGCACATGATACCAGATTTGATTGTAGCTAATTTGTTCAATGCATCAGCCATTGGTGCTAAGCAGTTTGTTGTACAAGAAGCTGCTGAAATTACTGTATCTTCTGGTTTTAATGTGTCATGGTTTACATTGTAAACGATTGTTGGAAGGTCATTTCCTGCTGGAGCTGAGATAACAACTTTTCTTGCACCTGCTTTGATATGAGCTTCTGCTTTTGCTTTTGATGTATAGAATCCTGTACATTCTAATACAACGTCAACACCGATTTCTCCCCATGGAAGTTCTTCAGCGTTTGCTTTTGCATAAATTTTGATTTCTTTTCCATCTACTGTGATAGAATCTTCACCTGCTGTTACTTTATCAGCTAAAGCGTATTTTCCCTGAGATGAATCGTATTTTAATAAGTGAGCTAACATTTTTGGAGATGTTAAGTCGTTGATTGCAACTACTTCATATCCTTCTGCTCCGAACATTTGTCTGAATGCAAGACGTCCAATACGTCCAAATCCATTAATCGCTACTTTTACTGCCATGATTAATTCCTCCTAAAGTTTAATTAATTATTAATTACTGTTTCACAGCGTCTATAGTGATATTCTTTACTATGTTAAAGAATCATCAACCTATTTAAGATTGTACTAAAGATAGTACAAAAATTCAAGTCTATTTTTGAATTTTATGGAAGTTGCTTAAAAACTGGCTTTCTTTCTTTAAATTCTGTATAATATTTGAATCCACATTCTCTCAGGATCGGAGCCACCTTTTCAAAATCATATGCAATATGTTCAGGCTTATGTCCATCTGCCCCGATTGTGATGATCTCTCCTCCAAGCTCACAGTATCTTTTTAAAATGTCAGGATGCGGATGACAAAAGCCCAATCCATATTTAAACCCTGCTGTATTGAGTTCAATCCCTTTTCCATGTGCGATCAAATATTTTAAAATTTCGTCAATTTCATCCGAAAATTTTGTATAAGAATAATATTTTTCTTTTTCTTTTCCGTATCGGACAATATAGTCAATGTGTCCCAGTACATCAAAATCTTTAATTGCCCGAATGTCCGTCAGTGTCTCCAAAAATGCCTGACGGTAAGCTTCTGCATCTGTCTTATCTTCAAAAAACTCTCCGTAATACGGATCCATCCGATTCACAACGTGTACAGATCCAATCACAAAGTCAAACGGATACGACGAAACATACTCTTTATATGCATTCCCCAAATGCGGTTGAAGTCCAATCTCCACACCAATTCGAATATCAATCTTGTCCTGATACATTTCCCGTAGTTTTTTCATTTTCCGAAAATAGGTATCAGTATCAAATAAGAAGAGAGTTTCTTCTCCCGGAAAGTCAAAATCCTGATGATCCGTAAAACAGATTGTCTTAAGTCCCATTCTTATTGCCTCTTCAACCATTTTTTCCGGCATCGTCTCCGAATCAGACGAAAACGATGTGTGCATATGAAAATCTGCTTTTATCATATTCTATTCTCCTATAATCGTACCCCCGCCAAGAACATAATCTCCATCGTAAAAAACAACAGCCTGCCCCGGTGTCACAGCCCTTTGCTGTTCTTCAAATGTACAACGTACCTCATCCTCTCCAATACGTTCCACTTCGCACCAAGCACCTTTGTGATTATAGCGTATTTTGGCAAATACACGGATTTTCTCTCCCTCTTTCAGATCTTCAATGGACATAAAATTCAATTGATTTGCCCGCAATGTATACGTAAGTGATTCCTCATTGCTGCCAATCACAACTTCATTCGTCTCCGGGCGGATCTCCAAGACAAAAACAGGATGTCCAAGCGACAGACCAAGTCCCTTCCTCTGTCCAACTGTGTAATGGGTAATTCCTTTATGTCTTCCGACAACAGTTCCATCCGACAACACAAAATTTCCTTCCGGAATCTTTTTCTCAATTGTCTCCTCGATAAATTCCGCATAATTTCCGTCGGGCACAAAACAAATATCCTGACTGTCTGGTTTGTTCGCCACTCGAAGCCCAATTTTTTCTGCAATTTCCCGCACTTCCTCTTTCGCATAAGCGCCGACCGGCATCAGTGTTCTCTTCAACTGCTCCTGTGTCAGATTGTAAAGCGCATATGTCTGATCCTTTGCAAGTGTGGCTGAACGTCTCAGGCTATATCTTCCATTGGGAAGTTTTTCAATTCTGGCGTAATGACCTGTTGCAATATAATCTGCTCCGATATCCATACTTCTTTTCAGGAGCGACTCCCACTTCACATAGCGGTTACATGCAATACATGGATTTGGTGTCCTTCCATTTAAATATTCATCAACAAAATAGTCAATTACATTTTCTTTGAACTCCTTCTTAAAATTCATAACATAATAAGGAATCCCCAGATCACTCGCAACTCTTCTGGCATCATCTACCGCTGTCAAGCCACAGCATCCTCCATTTTCTTCCTGTATGGCTCTGTCTTCATCCTGCCAAATCTGCATCGTCACACCAATCACATCATATCCTTGTTCTTTTAAAAGATACGCCGCAACCGATGAGTCTACACCGCCCGACATCCCGACAACTACTTTCTTCTTTTCCATTTGGCTCCCTCTGTTCTACCTCTTAGTATTCTTCTTCCTCTTCTTCATCTTCATGAATATCTGATTTTGGTTTTTCCAAACCTTCAATCTTAATTCCGTGTTTTTCGGCATAATCCCAAAGCGCAGCATGGATTGCTTCCTCTGCAAGCAGTGAACAATGTACTTTTACAGGCGGAAGTCCGTCCAGCGCTTCCATAACCGCCTTGTTTGTGACTTGAAGTGCGTCGTAGATGCTTTTTCCTTTTACAAGTTCTGTCGCCATACTGCTTGTAGCAACAGCTGCTCCACAGCCAAATGTTTTGAATTTCACATCTTGAATGATCTGGTTATCATCAATGTCAAGATAGATTCTCATAATATCTCCACATTTTGCATTCCCTACTGTACCAACGCCACTGGCGTTTTCAATTTCTCCTACGTTTCTTGGGTTTTGGAAATGATCCATTACTTTTTCTGTATACATATCTGATTCTCCTTTTATTCATTTCTATTATTTATTTCTGTTTTTTCACAAAATCTTCATACAGTGGCGACATGCTGCGAAGTTGCGCCACAATTTCTTTCAGACAATCTACCACATAGTCAATCTCTTCTTTTGTTGTCTCTTCGCTCAACGTCAGTCTTAACGATCCATGTGCGATTTCGTGTGGCAAACCGATTGCCAAAAGAACATGCGAAGGATCCAAAGACCCTGATGTACAGGCTGATCCACTGGAACCGCAAATTCCTTTCATATCGAGCATAATCAAAAGCGATTCCCCTTCAATAAACTGAAAACTGAAATTTGCATTGTTCGGAAGGCGATCTGTTCTATGTCCATTCAGCCTGCAGTACGGAATCTCTGCAAGCACACGTTCAATCAAATGATCTCTCAATTCAATCTCTTTCGATGTACGCTCTTTCATTGTTCGCACCGCTCTTTCAACCGCTGTTCCAAGTCCGATAATTCCAGGTACGTTCTCTGTTCCTGCACGACGTTTTCTTTCCTGTGCTCCTCCGTGCACAAAAGAACGGATCTTTACTCCTTTTCGGATATACAAAAATCCAATCCCTTTTGGACCGTTTAACTTATGTCCACTTGCGCTCAGCATATCAACGTGGCATTCGTCTACATTAATCGGTACTTGCCCGAATGCCTGCACCGCATCTGTGTGGAATAAAATTCCGTGCTCATGTGCAATCTCACCGATCTCTTTGATTGGCTGAATCGTTCCAATCTCATTATTAGCATACATCACAGAAATTAAAATAGTCGTAGGTCTGATTGCAGCTTTCAGTTCTTCCAGTTTTACCACGCCATTCTCATCCACATCCAAATATGTCACTTCATATCCATTTTTCTCCAGGTAATCGCCTGTGTGAAGAATTGCATGATGTTCAATCTTTGTTGTGATAATATGATTTCCTTTATTTTTGTAAGCCTCTGCTGTTGCTTTCAGCGCCCAGTTATCTGATTCGGAACCGCCTGCAGTAAAATAAATTTCATTTGCGTTTGCACCCAGTGCGTCTGCAATAATCTCGCGTTGTTTTGTAATCGCATCCTTATTCTTTGCCGCAAAACTGTAAACGCTGGATGGATTCCCATAATTTTCTGTAAAATACGGAAGCATCGCCTCTACTACTTCCGGTGCTGTTTTTGTTGTCGCCGCATTATCTAAATAAATAAGTCTGTCCATGTTCTTTCCTCCTAATTATTGCAATTTTTCTGTATGGTCAAATTCTGTTGAATCTGCTTACTTTCTTCTACGAGCTGCTTTAAATCAATCTCATCAACTGTTCGATTAATGCTTTCATTGATCTTCTTCCAAACATACTTTGTGACACAGCCTCCTGCTGCCTCGCATGATTCTTCTTCGTGAAAAGCCGCACACTCTACCGGCTCCAAATTTCCTTCCAACGCTCTTAATACATCTCCGACTGAAATCTCACTGACATCTTTCGCAAGCACATATCCTCCGCCGGCTCCCCGTATGCTTTTAATCAATCCGGCTCTTTTCAACAAAGCCATCAGCTGCTCCAAATATCGCTCGGATATGTCCTGTCTCGCCGAAATACTGCTGATTGGAACGGGCTCTATCTCACTATATTGAGCAATATCAATCAAAGCACGAAGACCGTAACGCCCTTTTGTTGATATTTTCAAAACTTCACCTTCTTTGGTTTATTTAATCCCTAGTGAATTACTAGGGTTTATTTCTTTTGTAGAATATCACTCTCTTCAAGTTCTGTCAAGGGCATTCTGGGAATATGTTATAAAGACAAAAAATTCAGGAGAAGACATGTCTGAAAAACACACTATTTTGAAAGGTACATTCATTCTCACTGCCACTGGCTTTCTAAGCCGTTTCATTGGCTTTTTTTACCGTATGTTCTTAAGCCATACTTTCGGGGAGGAAAGCGTGGGACTCTACCAACTGATTTTCCCCATCTACGCACTTTGCTTTTCGCTCACCACAGCCGGAATCGAAGTTGCTCTTTCCCGGTGCGTCGCAAGAAAAGTAGCTCTTTCCAGACACAAAGAAGCAAGACAACTTTTGTATGTCGGGCTTTTCCTTTCCATTGCGCTCTCTACGGTCACCGCAGTTATATTACAGACAAATGCCTCTGCTTTTTCCATCTATATCCTTGGCGATATACGCTGTGAACCATTACTCATTGCGATCTCTTATTCGCTTCCTTTCGCATCTGTCCACAGTTGTATCTGCGGATACTATCTCGGGCGAAAGCAGACAAAAATTCCGGCACTCGCACAACTTATCGAACAAATTGCACGAGTCTTCAGTGTATATGTCATATATATAATTGCACTAAAAAAAGAGCAGCCAGTCACAATACTGTTTGCGGTAATCGGTCTTGTCATTGGAGAAATCGTTTCTTCACTCTTTTGTATACAATGTTTTACATACGGAAAAGTCTTTGCCCGTATTCGCTTTATCTTAAAAAACAATTTTTCTCACTTAAAAGAACTTCTAAAACTTTCCGTGCCGCTCACTGCCAACCGTATTCTTCTGAATATTTTACAGAGCATCGAGGCAATTTCCATTCCCATACGTTTACAACAGTATGGGTACACTTCCTCTGATGCACTCAGTGCCTATGGAGTTCTCACCGGAATGGCTTTGCCGTGTATTCTGTTTCCATCCGCAATTACAAACGCTGTCTCTACGATGCTTCTTCCTACAGTTACAGAGATTCAAACTTCAAACAACTGGAAACAGTTAAAGAAACTCATCCAAAAGGTTATACTTTATTGTTTTTCTCTTGGTTTTTTTTGCTGTATACTCTTTCTCCTATTCGGGAACTGGATTGGAACCATCTTATTCCACAGTCAGCTTGCCGGAAATTTTTTACTGACCCTTTCCTGGATTTGTCCATTTCTATATGCAAATTCTACGCTCATCAGTATCATAAACGGACTTGGAAATACAACAATCTCTTTTCTGATAAATACTTTTGGACTTTTCATACGCATTATCGGAGTCATTGTTTTTATCCCACAGATTGGATTGAATGGTTATCTCTGGGGGCTCCTTGCAAGTCAACTTTCTGTCAGTATTCTAAGCATCCTGTATTTAAGCTGTCATTTAAAAAAACGAGGGTTTGCAACCTAATGCAAACTCTCGTTTCACAATAATCCAATAACTAATTTCATTAATATGGGATTCGTATACACTTCTAAAATCATCCCAACAGCCATAGAAATTCCTGCTGCTGCCGTCTTTTTTATATTCCATCTCCCGTTCGGATATGTGTACAGATACCATAGCAGAATCACATATGCAAACCCATAAAAAAGAATCTGCGGCAACATTCCCACAATACACAATAGAATTCCTTTCATTCCAAGAGAAATTACAGAAGAAACTGCTACAACGCCACCTGAAAAGCCTGCCCAGCCAATGCACAGCCCAACAACTGTTTTCTTCCATTTCATACATCCTAAAATACATATCACACAAAAAGGGACAAGTCTTGCTCGCAGGATATACCACAAATATTCTTCTGCCACAATATCGGTTTTAGCATATTGCTTCAAGAAACCGTCATCGAAAATTCCGCCCGACATAATATACCTGTCAGAAATCAAATTCGCATACAAAATACCAATTAAAAAACCACCCAGCAGAAACATTGCAAAAAATTGATTTTTACTTCTGTATGACCTCACATATCTACCTCCCGTCTTTCACACTTCAACTTAGGATATTTCATTATATGCAAGGTCCATCCGATTATGCTTTTATTTTTACTGCATATGACATCAACGAAGCAATCGTCTTAGAATCTTCAATCTCTCCAGAAAAAATTTTCTCTTTTAACTCCTCCATTGTGTAAGCCTCTACGTCAATTGACTCATCTTCATCTAAATTCTGCTTGGATGGTATCAAATTTTTTGCGACGTATACTTCCACTCTCTCATTACAAAACGCCACCGCTGTTCTCAATGTAATCAGCCATTCCAAATCTTCTGAGCGAAATCCCGCCTCCTCCTCCAATTCCCTTGCCGCACACTCTTTGCCGGGTTCCTCCTGTGTATCCAAAGCTCCGGCCGGAATCTCCAATGTATACCTGTCCAACGCATTTCGATACTGTCTTACCATCAAAATCTTTCCCTCTTTTGTAACAGGAATCACCGCAGCTGCACCTTTATGCTGCAGATAGTCCCATTTTGCAATATGTCCGTTTACCTCAACATGATCACAATACATATCCAATATCGTTCCTCTGCATTTCAGTTCTCGTTTAATCCTTTTTACTTTTTCACCCATCTCATATCCCTCCAACATATAGAAATTCCCATATATCACTTGATATATGGGAATCGTTTTCATTTATTGTGACTATTTTGCATAGTCTGTAACACGTGATTCACGAATCACATTCACTTTAACCTGTCCAGGATATTCCAATTCAAACTCAATTTGTTTTGAAATATTTCTAGCCATCAGTACCATGTCTGCATCAGACACTTGTTCTGGAACTACCATGACACGAATCTCTCTACCTGCTTGAATAGCAAAAGATTTATCGACACCTTTAAATTGGTTGGCGATATCTTCTAATTGTTTTAATCTGTTTGTATATGTTTCCAATGTCTCTCTTCTTGCGCCAGGTCTTGCTGCAGAAATTGTATCTGCCGCCTGAACGATACATGCAATTAACGATTCCGGCTCTACATCACCATGATGCGCTTCTACCGCGTTAATCACAACCAGCGACTCTTTGTATTTTCTACAAAGATCCACACCAATCTGAATATGGGAGCCTTCCACATCGTGATCGATTGATTTTCCGATATCATGTAAAAGACCAGCTCTCTTCGCAACCCTGACATCCAAACCAATCTCACTTGCGAGAAGTCCGGATAACTGCGCTACTTCCATGGAATGCTTCAATGCATTCTGCCCATAGCTGGTTCTAAATTTCATTCTTCCTAACAGACGAATCAGTTCTGGATGAATACCATGTACTCCAACTTCTAAAGCTGCTGCCTCTCCCTCTTCACGAATCATCAATTCCACATCTTTTTGTGCTTTCTCTACCATTTCTTCAATTCTTGCGGGATGAATTCTTCCATCTACAATCAATCTCTCGAGAGCAATTCTCGCAACTTCTCTTCTGATCGGATCAAATCCTGATAAAACGACAGCTTCCGGAGTATCATCTATAATCAATTCTACTCCTGTCATTGTCTCGAGTGTACGAATGTTTCGTCCCTCTCTACCAATAATTCTTCCCTTCATCTCATCACTTGGAAGTTGTACAACCGAAATTGTAGTCTCCGCAACATGATCTGCCGCACACTTCTGAATCGCTGTTACGACATACTCTCTTGCCTTTTTGGCAGCTTCCTCTTTTGCCTGCGTTTCCAATTCTTTGATCATCCTCGCAGTGTCATGTTTGACATCATCTTCAACAGTTTTTAACAAATAATCCTTTGCTTGTTCGGAGGTTAATCCTGAGATTCTTTCTAGTTCCTGTACTCTTTGCTGATTAAGCTCTTCTACTTTCGCTTCACGCTGCTTAATTTGCTCTTCTCTCGCCGTAAAGTTTGCTTCACGCTGCTCAATTGCTTCTGATCTTTTGTCTAAAGCTTCTTCCTTGGATAACACTCTTTTCTCATAGCGTTGTAATTCAGATCGTCTTTCCTTTGTCTCTTTTTCGAGTTCATTCTTTGTCTTGATAGACTCTTCTTTTACTTCCAAGAGCGCTTCTTTTTTCGTTGTCTCAGCAGTTTTCAATGCATCATCAATAATTTCTCTCGCCCGAGTCTCCGCACTTCCGATCTTCGAATCTGCGTCTTTTGTCAGGCTTGAAATCGTCAGGAAACGAGTGATGATCGCTGCAACAATGAATGCAACTACAGCAATAATTATAGTAATTATTGTTGGCACAGGAGCACCTCCTTATTTAATTTTCATTGTACAAATACAACACTTAAATTTTATACTCTTTTCACAATTATGTCAAGTATTCCATTCAGAAACTTGTATTACTTGACGGATGTCCTCGTAACGGAAACCTTTTCTTAGCAGATACCCACAAATCTTCGCTTTTTCTGCTTCTGTCGCCTTCTCTGCACAAAATCTCTTTTTTTCAAGAATTTTTTGAATTGCTCCCCGTTCCTCTTCCATCTCATAACACTCTTCCATGACTTTGTCAATCGTCTCTTTTGCGACACCTTTCTGACAGAGTGATGCATAAATTTCTTTTTTGCTCTTGCTGTTCTGTCTGCTGAGCACAAATCGCCTTGCATAATTTTCGTCTTCCACATATCCAAAGGATTTTACATAAGCCATCGCCTGTTCAATAATATCATCCGGATATAATCCCTGCTTTAATTTCGTGCGAAGTTGCGATTCTGTGCGATCCATGTCTGTCAACAGATGCATTGCCCGCAGCTTGGCACGTTTTAACACAATCTCACTGAGAATCTGACTGACCAGCCTCTCGTCCACTTCTGTGTCCTGCGCGATATGATATCGGGACAGCTCTCCTTTGTATAATACAAAGGCAAACTGTCCGTCTATGAATACCTTATACTTTGTCTTTGTCACTGGCTCAATCTTCGTGACATACATTCTATTCTTCCTCTTCCTTCTCTACAGAACCGTCCAAATGATAATGCGCTCTGATCTTCTCTTCCAACTCTTCCATAATTTCCGGATGCTGTCCAAGATATATCTTCGCATTCTCTCTTCCCTGTCCAATCTTATCTCCATTATAGGCATACCATGCCCCACTCTTATTCACAAGATCAAGTTTTGTTGCAAGATCCAGAATATCTCCTTCTTTGGAAATTCCCTTTCCAAACATGATATCAAATTCTGCTTCCTTGAACGGAGGTGCAATCTTATTCTTCACAATCTTGATACGTGTACGATTTCCCACCATCTCACCATTCTGTTTTAAAGTTTCAATCCTTCTGACATCCATACGCACGGAAGCATAGAATTTTAAAGCTCGTCCACCGGTTGTCGTCTCCGGATTTCCAAACATCACACCAACTTTCTCTCGAAGCTGGTTGATAAAAATCACAACACAGTTTGATTTGCTAATAACAGGAGTCAGCTTTCTGAGTGCCTGCGACATCAAACGCGCTTGCAGACCGACATGACTGTCTCCCATGTCTCCTTCTATCTCCTGTTTCGGAACAAGTGCTGCGACCGAGTCAATTACAATAATATCCATCGCGCCGGAGCGAACCATCGTCTCGGCAATCTCAAGTGCCTGATCTCCACTATCCGGCTGTGAAATGTATAATTCATCAATATTTACACCAATATTTTTTGCATAGACAGGATCAAGCGCATGCTCTGCATCAATAAATCCCGCAATTCCGCCTCTTTTTTGTACCTCTGCAATCATATGTAACGTAACCGTCGTCTTACCACTTGACTCAGGACCATATACCTCAATTACTCTTCCCTTCGGTACACCCCCAAGACCAAGTGCAATATCAAGACTTAAAGAACCTGTCGGCACCGTCTCCACAGAGACATTCGCCCCTGCATCACCAAGCTTCATCACCGTACCTTTTCCAAAATCCTTCTCCAACTTTAAAATCGCTGCATCCAGCGCTTTTTGTTTATCTTCATTTGCCATATTACGTATCTCCTTCTTCACACCGCGAACTTATGTTCGTTTTTCTAATTAATATACTATTATACTTGTCTCAAAATGTCAATACTTTTATTCTCACCTCCTGCTTACAAATTTCCATGTGGGTAATTTCAGCGAATCTGCCAATGAATGTATATAATGAGCGAACGCTCTATTGAATGAACACTTTTAGAATATCATAATTCTCATCTTTGCACAAGAAAAGAATCCATTTTCAGGATTCTTTTCTTTCTCTATTTCCGGCTTCTAACGAACGTTTTTTGCTGATAACTACTTTTTCATCATAGCATGCAAATAGCTGCTTTAACGTATCTTTCTCCATTTTGGGAGTCAGGACACTGACAAGCGGGACGATGACAAGACCTGCTGCCATAGCAATTGCTCCCGCATTGATTGGTGATGAGATATATTGAAAGAACATATTAGATACTGTAATTCCAATCCCAGAAAAAAAGCTTGTCCACACCGCAGCCTTTGTGACTCCTTTCCAATACAACCCATATAAAAACGGAGCTAGAAATGCTCCAGCCAGCGCTCCCCAGGAGATGCCCATCAACTGCGCAATAAAAGTCGGTGGATCAAGTGCAAGCAGCACTGAAACGACAATAAAAAACACAATCAGAATCTGCATGGTAATAACTTGCTTTTTCTCACTCATATTTTTTATGATATTATCTTTCAGAAAGTCCAAAGTCAATGTTGAACTGGATGTTAGTACGAGTGAGGACAGTGTAGACATCGATGCCGACAGGACAAGCACGACGACAATTCCTATCAGAATATCAGGTAAAGAAGATAACATATGTGGAATAATGCTGTCAAACACAATCATTCCGGATTCATCGTATAATTCTTTTCCACCAAACAAACGTCCAAAACCTCCAAGAAAATAGCATCCTCCCGATACCACAATGGCGAAGATTGTCGAAATTACCGTTCCTGTATTAATCGATTTTTCATCTTTAATAGCATAAAATTTATGTATCATCTGGGGCAATCCCCAGGTTCCAAGAGAGGTCAGTACCACAACTCCCAAAAGGTTCATTGGATCTGGTCCGAAGAAGGATGTAAATGCACCAGGTTGTCCGGCTGTCAATGCCACATCACTTTCAATCTGTGCAAGCTTTCTAATCGCCTCTACAAATCCTCCCTGATTGTTTAACACTGCCACAATAACTGCTACAATCCCTATCAACATAATGATTCCCTGGATAAAGTCATTGATCGCAGTTGCCATATACCCTCCAAGAATTACATATATAGCGGTAAATGCTGCCATAGTCACTACACACCATGTATACGGGACATGAAATGCCATCTCAAACAAACGGGACAGACCGTTGTAAATGGATGCGGTATATGGAACCAAAAATACAAATACAATGACCGATGCTACAATCTTCAGACTCTTGCTCTGATATCTCTCACCAAAAAAATCCGGCATCGTCTTTGACCGTAAATGTTGACTCATAACCCTTGTCCTTCTCCCTAGCACAACCCAGGCCAAAAGACTTCCAAGAACTGCATTCCCAATTCCAATCCATGTGGATGCAATTCCGTATTTCCATCCAAACTGACCCGCATATCCGACAAATACAACCGCCGAAAAATAAGAAGTCCCATACGCAAATGCAGTGAGCCAGGGTCCAACGGAACGTCCACCCAGCACAAACGCGTCTACACTTTTTGTATGTCTCCGAGAATAAATCCCAACCACTGCCATCACTGCAAAAAAAATCACCAGCAGAATTACTTTTACACCCATCTTCTTCCCCCTTCTTTTAAATCAGCAGTTTAAAGCGTTACGCTTTAAACTGCTAAAGTCTCTTAATGATTAAAGAATAGCACACGAGAATATGGATGTCAATAAATAGTTTATTCTTTCATCTTTTCTACACGTTCCTGAATTGTTTTATTAAAATTTTCTACTTTTCTGCAGTATGGCTCACTCATATATTTAGAATGCAGCATAAAATCTGCCGTTGCCAGATTGTTTGCAATCGGAATATCATACACGACTGCAATTCGAAGCAACGCTTTCACATCCGGATCATGTGGCTGTGCTTCTAATGGATCCCATAAAAAGATCATAAAATCAATCTGTCCTTCCACAATCTTTGCTCCGATCTGCTGATCTCCTCCAAGCGGTCCACTGTTATAACCTTTTACAGGTAATCCTGTTTTTTCCGCAATCAGTCGGGATGTCGTTCCTGTTCCACATAAAAAGTGACTTTTTAAAATCTCCTTGTTCTGATCACACCACTCTACCAGCTCTTTCTTCTTTCCGTCATGAGCAACCAGTGCAATATGCTTTGCTTTTCCAATTTCAAATGTAACATAATTATCTTGTAACACAATGATCCCTTCTTTCTTTTAATCATATTGTTCCATGATGGCGAACCTTGACACTGTCAACAGTCCAATCACCACTGCCATTATCATACCATAAATTAAAATTACGAAAAAGGCAAAATTGAAATTCTGTAAAACAACTGCGACCACAGCAAGGAGCACTCCGATCCCTATAATTCCCCCTTGGACTCCCAATCGAACTAGCTGCTTTACTGTTTCTCCCAAAGAGTTTCTCAAAAACGAATCGATCAGTACCTTTGTATATAACTTAATTGCCTGAAGAAACACATAGATCAGCCAGCAGCTGACCATGTGAAAAGGATGAACTTTCCATGCAATCCCAAGCGGAAGCACCAAAATTGCTCCATCAATCGCCGCTTTCACATGTTCCATCACAGTCGCATACCACATTTTCTTTGCCGGAGAATCTGGAAGGAGAAACAGATACGGATTTTTCAATTCTTTATCCCATTTCCCAAGATATCCTCCTGTCAAAATGGCAAGATAAGCCACAATTCCCAAAAGAACTGCACTTTTTGATCCAAATTCCGAAACATCAATCACCTTTAAAAACAAAATATCCGCACCAATGCAAAACAAAGTCATATATGAAAAGATAAACCATTTTTCTTTTTTATATTCCAATAACTGTCTGTAAAAAATAGCCTTTGCTCCGGACGCTTTATATTCGACTGAGGCTCTTTTGAATTTCTTCTTTTTGCCGATGGACATAACCATCTCACCATTATTTTTTCGCGCTTTCATCTCTGCATAATCATCCGCAAATTTTGCCGCATCTTCATAATATCCACCATTGCATTTCATTTTGACTGCCACTACAGCCATAACAATTACAGTCAAAAGATACAAACCACTGCATACAAGATTAAGAGTTGTAGGTCCAAGCAAAATCAGTCGAAAAACTGCAATATTCCATCCAATGATCGGCAGCATCTGCAATTCCGGAAAATCAATCAGATTGATAATACTTTCCAGCGAAAATCCTTTTGTTCGAAAATACCAAATTCCAAACAGCGTAATACCTGCAAGCAAAACATAGATTGTGCGCGCAAGCATAACAGTCGTCTTTTGCGAAAATCGTTCATTGGCATATAAAACAATAATAATACTGCCTTCCAGTACCGACTCAACCCCTGCAAGAACTATAAACAGTGACACGATTTTCCAAAGCGGAAGATGAAATCCAAGAATTGCAGCAAGTACAAATGCCATACTCACAATCAAAGTCATCAAAAAATTATATCCTGCGCCATAGAGCAAGATTATTTTGGGGCGAATCGGCGCCGTAAAAATAAAATGTGCATGGCTTGGATAGAAAATGACACCTTTTCGTTTTGCATAAGTCGCAAAGTTAATAAAAAAATTGTAAAGTCCCCATACCGTCAATGCCGCCAGCAGCCAATATGGTGTTTGAAAATCTGCTTTTACTAAAGCCGTAACTGAAACTGTGATCAAAAAAATAAAATAGGCTGCCAAAACAATGCTAAGTATCAGGTTCACCGGCTTTTTCTTTAACTGCTTTAATTTGTTGATCCATTTTCTTTTTGACATATACAATAATGCTTTCATTATTTTTCACCACCCGTCAATTCAAAGAACAGAGCATCGAGTTCTTTATCCCCGACTTCTTCTTTGCTGTAAGAACCAATAATATGGCCTTTTTCCATCACAAACATCACATCCCAAATATTCTCTACCATCTCCAGCATATGAGTACTGATCAATATCGTAACTCCGTTTTCTTTCAATTCTAAAATCACTTCTTTTAATTCTTTGATCGCTTTTGGATCGAGTCCAACCATCGGCTCATCTAAAAGAATCACCTGTGGCTTGATACACAGCGCACAGCAAATACTGACTTTCTGCATCATTCCTTTTGAAAGCTCATTCCCTAATTTGTCCTGTTTATCCTCCAGCTCAAATCGTGTCAGAATTGCTTCCACCTCTTGGTCTGTTATGTTGCTGTCATATGCTTTTCTTACATACTCAATATGCTCTCTTACAGTCAATGCATCGAACATTGCCGGCAATTCCGGAACATAGGCGAAAATCTTTTTCGCCTCCATGCTATGTGCTTCCATTTTCTGAATTCCGATTCCACCTTCATACCTGAGCAAACCTGCAATACTTTTGATAATCGTAGATTTTCCTGCTCCGTTTGGTCCCAGCAAAATTCCTATCTTTCCCGTCGGCACCGTGAAACTGACATGATCCACCGCCAGATAATCACCATATTTTTTACTCAGTCCTTGTATCTCAAGCATCTTCATTCCTCCTCATCAAAAATAGCCTTGTATATCTGTACTATAGATTTAATACAATGATACACAAGACTATTCCGACTGTCAATATTTATTTTTCGTATTTCTCGATTACTTCTCCACGTTTTTTATAAATGCTGCCTGCAGGTACAAATTCTCTGACCATAGACAACGGGTAAATATTTGTATGACTTCCCACAACTGTTCCCGGATTCAATACACTTCCGCATCCCACTTCGACTTCATCGCCAAGCATGGCGCCAAATTTCTTAAGTCCGGTCTCAATCGCTCCTTTTGGTGTCTTTACCGTCACCAATGTCTTATCCGATTTCACATTAGAAGTAATCGAGCCAGCCCCCATATGAGACTTATATCCAAGCACAGAGTCCCCTACATAATTATAATGTGGAACCTGAACTTTATTAAACAGAATTACATTCTTAAGCTCTGTAGAATTTCCTACCACAGCTCCTTCCCCAACAATTGCATTACCGCGGATAAACGCACAATGTCTCACTTCTGCGTCTTTCCCAATAATTGCCGGTCCATTGATGTAAGCTGTCGGCGCTACTGTCGCCGATTTTGCAATCCATACATTCTCACCGACTTTTTCATACTCCTCTTCCGATAACGTCTCTCCTAGTTCTAAAATAAAAGAACTGATTTTCGGAAGAACCTCCCATGGATAAGTCACTCCTTCAAAAATATCTCTCGCAATTGTCTCCTTCAAATTATAAAGTGATTTTACTGTTAATTGTTCCATTTCAATTTACCCCTTCTTTGTCTGTTTTTCTTTTTTATAAAATATTGCCGCCTTATCGTAACAGCCTCTCAGCTGATACTGATTACTCAACCGCAAAACACCTTGCGTACGGCTGTTAATAAAATGTTCCAGCTTCATCATATACTCATCCGATGTAATCTCGCCGTCTGCCACATAGGTGAGTCCTTTTTCCCAGCTTGCAGTAAGTTCCGGGTTCAAAAGTGAGCGGATTGAATGTTCCACTACATCAAAAACCATTTCTCCAAGCAGCGTCGGTGTAATGATCTGTGTTTTTTTATTTAACATCAAATATTTAATATGAATCAGTTTTTTCAGGATCTCTGCCCTGGTTGCACTCGTTCCGATACCACTTCCTTTAATCTGGGCGCGCAAATCCTCATCTTCAATGAGCTGCCCCGCATTCTCCATCGCAAGAATAATCGACCCCGAATTGTATCTCTTCGGTGGCGAAGTCTCTCCTTCTTTGATTGTCAATTCCTTTACCGGTAACACCGTTCCTTTTTTCACTGTCTGAAGCAGTTCAAAAAAGTTCATGTCCATGTCACTTTCCGAATCCTGTTTACCCGCATTTCCGGTCCCGACCACTTTCAGATATCCTTCCTCTGCCAAAACCTTGAAATTGGAGAAAAAGCTTTCCTCTTTGATCTTGGTTGTAATACTGACTTTCTGATAAACAGCCGGAGGATAGAAAATACTCAAAAACCTTCTGACAATCGTGTCGTATACCTGCCTTGCAGTATGTGATACACTATTCAATGCCTGCAGCCCCTGACCGGTCGGTATGATTGCATAGTGGTCTGTGATCTGCTTGTCATTGACATACCTTGTTTTTTCTAAGCCTTTATGACTTCCAAACGCAACAATATCCTTCAGATAAGGAGATGCCATATCATATTTGGACAGACCGTTCAGATTTTTGTGAATCTCTTTTGCCACTGCTGTCGAAAGCACTCTGGCATCCGTTCTCGGATACGTCACCAGTTTCTTTTCATACAGTTCCTGGACGATCCGAAGTGTCTCATCCGGACTGATTTTAAATCGTTTGGAACATTCATTTTGAAGCTCTGCCAGATTATAAAGGAGTGGCGGATTCTTTTTTTCTTTCTTTTTTTCAATTGCAGTGACTGTGCAAGTAAGCGGTTCTCCATCGCTTAAATAGGCGATCAGTTCTTCTGCCTTCACCTTCTCTTTAAAGCCATTTTCCTTATAAAGATCCAATGACTCAAAATATTTAGAACCCTTCACTGCCTTCCATTCACCATCAAAATTCTTTTCTTCCAGTGAAATGCTGCTGAGCACTCTGTAAAACGGCGTCTTTACAAATTCCCGAATTTCCCGCTCTCTTCTCACTACCATACCGAGTACGCATGTCATAACACGCCCGACAGAAAGGACTGTGTATTTGTGACCAAGATAATTTGAGATACTATTGCCGTATTTCAGCGTCAGAAGTCTAGAGAAATTAATTCCCATCAGGTAATCTTCTTTTGCCCGCAGATACGCTGATGCGGATAAGTTATCATATTCCTCCAGATCTTTCGCTTCACGGATTCCACGAAGAATCTCTTCTTCTGTCTGGGAATCAATCCACACACGTTTTCTTTTCTTTCCTTTCACCTCTGCCATCTGTTCCACCAGACGGTAAATATATTCCCCCTCACGCCCGGAGTCAGTGCACACATAAATCGTATCCACATCCTGTCGATTCAACACGCCACTCACAATTTGGAACTGCTTTTTTACGTTCGGAATTACCTCGTATTTGAACTCTTTTGGCATAAACGGCAACGTCTCAAGACTCCATCTTTTATATTTCTCATCATACACCTCCGGATAACTCATTGTCACAAGATGTCCAACACACCATGTGACAATCACCTCATCAGATTCCAGATATCCGTCTTTTTTTCTCGTATTCAATTTTAATGCTTTTGCGAATTCCTGTGCCACGCTTGGCTTCTCCGCTATGTATACTGATTTTCCCATCCTGGTTTCCTTTCTCTGCCGTCAATGCCTCTCCCGTGGATAAAAAGAGAAACAAGGCAGGGAAGAACCTTCTTCCCCGCCAAATGTTATTTTTATTTATTTTGCTTTGATATATCCTTTTGCAGTCAGTGTCTCTGCACAGAGGATTGCACCACCTGCAGCGCCACGTACTGTGTTATGAGAAAGTCCGACAAATTTAAAATCATATACACTGTCTTCTCTCAGACGTCCTACCGAAATTCCCATACCATTTTCAAAATTGACATCCAATTGTACCTGTGGACGATTATCTTCCTCTAAGTATTGAATAAACTGCTTCGGCGCACTTGGAAGCTCCAATTCCTGCGGCAGTCCCTTAAAGTTCACAAGCTTTTCAATCAGCTGCTCTTTCGTTGGCTTCTTTGCAAATCTCACAAATACAGCTGCTGTATGTCCGTCCAAAACCGGTACGCGGATACACTGAGTTGTAATTACCGGTCCATCCGCTTTTACAATCTCTCCATCAACTACTTTTCCCCAGATACGAAGTGGCTCTTGTTCACTTTTTTCTTCTTCACCACCGATAAACGGAATAATATTTTCTACCATCTCTGGCCAGTCTTTGAATGTCTTTCCTGCCCCTGAGATTGCCTGATATGTAGTTGCCACTACTTCTGTCGGCTCAAATTCTTTCCATGCTGTCAGAACCGGAGCATAGCTTTGAATCGAACAGTTTGGTTTTACCGCCACAAATCCTCTTTCTGTTCCAAGACGTTTTTTCTGAGCTTCTATTACTTCAAAATGTTCTGGATTAATCTCTGGAACTACCATCGGCACATCCTTTGTCCAACGGTGCGCACTATTATTTGAAACAACCGGTGTCTCTGTCTTTGCATATGCATCTTCAATCGCTTTGATCTCTTCTTTTGTCATATCCACCGCACTGAACACAAAGTCAACATCTGCAGCCACTTTCTCTACTTCATTTACATTGGCAACAACTAATTTTTTCACTGCCTCCGGCATTGGTGTCTTCATTTTCCAACGATCCCCAACCGCTTCTTCGTAAGTCTTTCCTGCTGATCTCGGGCTCGCTGCCACTGTCACGACTTCATACCACGGATGATTTTCCAACAGAGAAATAAAACGTTGTCCAACCATACCTGTTGCTCCTAAAATTCCAACTCTCAATTTCTGTTCCATAATTATCTCCTCATTTCCAAAAGTCTTTCTCACGCAAACAAATGTGTTTACTCGAAATATACTATCGCATTTTAATTGATTATGCAAGTGTTTTTTCGCATTCCTGCAAATATTTTGCATAGATGGCAATTACCTTTTCCATCGCTTCTTTTCCAGGCGCGCCAATCGTCATACGTTTATTGACGCATGTCTCCATGCTGATTGCCTCATAGATATCCGCCTCAAAAACCGGTGAAATCGCCTTAAATTCTTCTAGTGTCATATCATCCAACGCGATATCCTTTTCCAGGCAGTACAGCACAAGCTGTCCTACAATTCCGTGTGCATCGCGGAATGCAACACCATGATTTACCAGATAGTCCGCTGCATCTGTCGCATTGGCAAATCCATTCTTTGCACTGTTTTCCATATTTTCTTTGCGGAATTTCATCGTTCGAAGCATCCCTGTAAACAATGCAAGGCATCCTTTTGCTGTGTCAATCGCATCAAATGCCAACTCTTTATCTTCCTGCATATCTTTATTATAAGCAAGCGGAATTCCTTTCATCGTTGTCAAAATCGACATTAACGCCCCATAGACACGTCCTGTCTTTCCTCGAACCAATTCTGCGATATCCGGATTCTTTTTCTGTGGCATAATACTGCTTCCCGTACTGTAGGCATCATCAATATCCACAAACTGATATTCGTTCGAATTCCAAATAATCACCTCTTCCGAAAAACGGCTCAAATGCATCATGATCGTGGACAATGCTGACATCAGCTCAATTACATAATCTCTGTCCGCAACAGAATCCATGCTGTTCAATGTAGGTCCGGCAAATCCCAAAAGTTCGGCAGTATACTCTCTGTCAAGAGGGTATGTCGTTCCGGCGAGTGCTCCCGAACCAAGCGGACAATAATTCATCCTTTGGTAAATATCGTATAGTCTGGAACGATCACGTCGGAACATCTCAAAATATGCCCCCATATGATGCGCAAGTGTAATCGGCTGTGCTTTTTGAAGATGTGTAAATCCCGGCATAAATGTCTCGGTGTTTTCTTCCATGATATGAAGAAGAACTTCCAGTAATTCTTTTAAAAGTCCATCCAACACCTGAATCTCATCCCTTGTGTACAGTTTCATATCCAGTGCAACCTGATCATTCCGGCTTCTTCCTGTATGCAGTTTCTTGCCCGGTTCTCCAATACGATCAATAAGTGTTGCCTCCACAAAGCTGTGAATATCCTCATATTTATCCGAAATTTCAAGTACGCCTCGTTCCACATCACTCAAAATCCCTTCGATTCCCGCAATGATCTGATCTCGCTCATCCTCGGTCAAAATCCCTTGTTTTGCGAGCATCTTCACATGCGCAATACTTCCTCTCATATCCTGTGCATAGAATTTCTGATCAAACGAAATCGATGCATTGAAATTGTAAACCAGCTGATCCGTCTCCTTTGTAAAACGACCGCCCCATAACTGTGCCATATTGTCCCCTTCTTTCGTTTATTTTTTCTTGATTCCCGTGCTTTCTTGTTTCCTGTCTCTGACAGAAAACTCGCACCCACAGTAATCTTGTCTGTAAAGTCCAAATTCATTGGAAAGCTCAATGGAACGTTTGTATCCATTCTTCTTTTTAAAATCTGACTGTAAATACTTCACGCCATATTTTTCACCTATTTTTGCGCCAATCGTATTCAGCTTTTCAGCATTTTTCATTGGACTGATTGTAAGCGTTGTCGTAAAGTAATCAAATTCCGCTTCCTTTGCCATTCTCGCTGTCTCTTCCAATCGGAGCGCATAGCACTTAAAACACCGCTCTCCGCCTTCTTTCAAGTGTTCCAAGCCTTTTGCGAGCTCATAAAACTTCTCCCTGTCATAATTGCCCGCAACAAAAGAGATTGGATGCTTTACTTTCATCTCTCCGATCAGCATCTGCTGTTCTAAAATCCTTTTTGTATATTCACTTTCCGGAAAAATATTAGGATTATAATAGAAAACAGTAATGTCAAAATAATTGCTCAAATACTCTAAGACATAACTGCTGCATGGTGCACAGCAACTGTGCAGCAAAAGCCTCGGCACTTTTTCTTCTTTTTCAAGCTTTACAATCAGCTTTTCCAGTTCTTTTTGATAATTCATCTTTTTCACCTTTTCCACGTAACCTCACAGGCTTGATTATACTATTTTCTCTTACTTCTAGCAAGCACCCTTTTCCCCTTTTCACATAAAATAGATATATATGAAATGGAGGCGCATTATGGAACATGTTCTTGAACTGAAAAACATCAGTCATTCTTATCATAATACAGAAGGCGAAACACCTGCACTAAAAGACCTTTCTTTCTTCCTGAAAAAGGGGGAATTCATAAGCATTGTCGGTCCTTCAGGCTGTGGAAAATCCACGTTGCTGTCACTCATTGCAGGATTGCTCGTTCCGGAAAGCGGAACAATACTAATCAATGGAAAACAATTAAAAGAAAGCACTACAAATATTGGATACATGTTACAAAGAGATCATCTGTTTGAATGGCGAACGATTTATAACAATGTCATTCTAGGTTTAGAAATCCAGCATATGCTCACCGCCCGCACACGCAGAAAAGCACATCAGTTGTTGGAACAATATGGTCTGGAATCTTTCGCAAACGCAAGACCATCTGAACTGTCCGGAGGCATGAGACAGCGCGCTGCTTTAATCCGTACTCTCGTGTTGGAACCGGATCTTCTTCTATTAGATGAGCCCTTCTCAGCTCTTGATTATCAGACCCGGCTCACTGTAGGAGATGACATTGGACAGATTATCAAAAAAGAACAAAAAACAGCCATCCTCGTCACACATGATCTTTCCGAGGCAATCAGCCTGGGAGACCGGGTAATCGTTCTCTCCGAAAGACCTGCCACCGTACAACAGACAATCCCTTTGTCCTTCTCTCTCGAAGAAGACACGCCACTCCACAGACGAAATGCACCCGAATTCAAAACCTATTTTAATCTCATTTGGAAGGAGTTGAACCGCAATGAGTGAGACTTCTGTCTCCCAACAAAATTTTCTGCAAAAAAAGAGACAGCATAAGCGCATTGTTCACAGTTCCCGTTTTCTCATTCTCATCTTGTTTTTGGGAATTTGGGAATTCACTGCCTCAAAAGGATTTATTGATTCCTTTATTTTCAGCAGTCCTTCAAAAGTGGCAGCCTGTTTTTGGTCTATGGTCTGTGATAAAAGTATTTTTCTGCATATCACAGTCACACTTTACGAGACACTTGTCAGCTTTTTTCTTGTCATTTTGTGCAGTCTTCTTGTGACAATTCTTTTATGGTTCAGTCCAAAACTCTCCGAAATATTAGAACCGTTTCTTGTCGTTTTAAACAGTCTGCCAAAATCTGCGCTTGCACCACTTTTAATTGTGTGGCTTGGTGCAACTCGCACTACAATCATTGTCGCCGGCATGTCTGTCGCAATTTTTGGAAGCATCCTGAACCTATACACAACATTTATCAACGCTGACAAAGAAAAAATCAAACTGATCTACACGCTCCACGGGAACAAATTCCATGCACTGATGAAAGTAGTACTGCCAAGCTCCATTCCCGCTATCATCAGCAATATGAAAGTCAATATCGGTCTATGTCTTGTGGGAGTCATTATCGGAGAATTTCTGGCTGCAAGAAATGGTCTCGGATACCTGATTATCTACTCCAGTCAGGTCTTTAAGCTAGACTGGCTGCTCATGTCAATTGTACTGTTGTGTATTATGGCTATGGGTCTGTATGCTTTGATTAATCTGTTGGAAAAATGGTATTTAAAAAAGTTCTAACTATCAAAATAGAGTGCAAGAAGTATTTCTGCAACTTCTTGCACTCTGTTTTTTCATCTTATTTTTTTAATAATTCCATAATGTCTTAATGCCTTTTCGATCCCGTCATCTTCCAAATCTGCAGTCCGGTACGCACAATATGGAAAAATCTCTTTCATGCTATTCCCCATCGCAACACTGTTTGGTACAAACTGAAGCATCGGAAGATCGTTCGTGCTGTCTCCAAACGCATAGCAATCTTCCAGCAAAATTCCATAATAATCCATAAGCATCTGAATACCGGACGCTTTCGAAATCCCCTTTGGAACAATCTCATACATTCCAGCGCCTCTGTCTATACAATCAAATTTCTCTGAAATATAGTTGTAGAACATCTTATAGTCACTCACTGTATTCACCCATACTACAAATTTATCAAATAAAATTTCTCCATCTTCCAGCGACTTTGGAATATCAAATGCTTTCGTACCGAACCTTGCTCTTAAATCATGAAGAATTTTATGATCTGGAAGCTCTTCATCAAAGAACACACGATTTTCCTCCTCAAACACCGCTGTGATATTGCACGTTCTTAACATCTTAATAATTTCCCTGCAATATTCTTTTGTAAGTGTATTTTTAAAAATCGTCTTTTCTCCAACATAAATTGCCGTTCCGCATCCACAGACATAACCATCAAAACCTATCTCTTCTAAAAAATCATCAATACTAAATCTTGTTCGTCCCGTATTGATAAACGCCAAATGCCCATTTTCTCTTGCCTTGCGAATTGCATTCACCGCACTTTGTGGAAGGTAATGTGTTCCCTCTGCCACAAGTGTTCCGTCAATGTCAAAAAAAAGCATTTTTCGACTCATATTATTTGCCTCCTTCTCCATTCATGTAAACATTTAAACAAAAAAGTACCGCACCCTCTTGGAAATACTGATTTCCCTTGAAGTTACGGTACTTCTAATCTAGTCAGCTGAAAATCGGACTTGAACCGACGACCCCTTCATTACGAGTGAAGTGCTCTACCAACTGAGCTATTTCAGCAAGTGATTAAAACAAATCACAAGCTTTATTATATCGCATTTTCAAAAATATGCAACACTTTTTTTCAAAAATTTACTGTTTAGCCTCTTCTTTCGGTAAATGCACTGTCATCTGCTGATAAGGTATTTCAATACCATTTTCGTCCATTGTCAGCTTAATTCTTTCTAGCAGCCTCCATCTCGTCGGCCAATACTCCTCCGTCTTCACCCATGATCTTGTTCCAATCACTACAGAACTTGCCCCAAGACTATCTACAAACACTAACACTTCTTCCTCTTTTAATACCGCTTCCTCTTCCATTAAGATCTGCTCAATCAACTGTTTTGCCTTTCTAAGATCTGCTTCGTAGGATATGTCTATCAAAAGATCCATTCTCCGCTCATTCTTTGCAGTCACATTGGTAAGACTGTTATTTGCCAATGCACCATTCGGAATTACAATAGTCTTGTTGTCAACAGTGGAAAGTTTTGTATAAAAAATTTGGATTTCTTTTACAGTACCTTCACACTTATTCGTGTCTTCAATAATATAATCTCCCACTACAAATGGTTTCAAAATCAAAATCAAAACACCGCCTGCAAAGTTCGATAGTGCGCCTTGCAGAGCAAGACCAATTGCCACACCTCCGGATGCCAGCAATGCCGCTACCGATGTCGTGTCGATGCCAAAATTACTTCCAATTGAAAAAATCAAAATAATATACAATACAAACTTTAACATCGAATCGACAAACTGCTCTACTCCTTTGTCTACCGTTGATTTTTGTAAAGAGCGTCTGACAATCTTCCGAAGCAGCTTGATAATTTTTGTTCCAATAAAAAATACAACCAGTGCAAGAAGCACGCGTACTCCAAAACCAATCAGTTCCGGAATATTATCATTCACATATTGTGCAAACTTTCCGACTTCTTGTACTGCCTCCGATGTAGCTTCCGTCACTTCTTTTGTAACTGCCCCATCTCCTACTGTGTCTGCCAGTAATATCATATATACCTCCTATTTCAATGCCAAAAATGCTGCTAAATTTCCCCTCTTTCCATTGGATGCCCGATGTGAAAACAACAGTTCATGGTTGCAGCACGTGCACAAGTTCGTCACAGCCAAATGTGTTTTCAAAATTCCGGCTTCCTCCAATATCAACTCATTTGCTTTCCAAAGATTCAGTTGATATTTGCCATTTGTTTTCCTATAAAACAGTTTCTCCCAGTACTGCTGGTGAAAATTTTGTCTAAACGCATCAATGACGTCCTCGCTTACTTCATAACACGTCTGACAGATAGACGGTCCGATTGCCGCCAAGATATCTTCTAGATGACATCCATATTCGCTTCGCATCAATTCCACTGTCTTTTCCCCTATTTTCCCGACAGTTCCTCTCCAACCGGAATGACTTAGACCAATCACTTTTTTCACCGGATCCAAGAAAAATAGAGGGACGCAATCCGCATAGAATGTTGTCAGACAAAGTCCCGGTTCATCTGTCACAAGACCATCCACATCCGAATAGTCAAGCGGTGTAGTCAAGCCTTTTCCCTTGTCTTTTGACGTGACAACGCGAATATTTGTCGTGTGTGTCTGCATGGAAAACACAAAACTATCATCCTCTACACCGATTGCATTTGCCATCCTCCGATAGTTTTCCCGGACAGCCGACTCGTCATCCCCTCTTGAAAAGCTTAAATTCATCGTACTGCAGACACCTTCGCTGACGCCCCCAAGTCTTGTCGAAAATCCATGACGGACCAATCCGGTGTCTGCCAGAAGTGGGTATTCCAAATACGGAACACCATTTTCTACTTTTTCCGTAAAAATTTTTTCATCGTTTTTATATGAAAACCCTATACTCATATTCTATCTTTCACTCCACAAAATCAAATGCATTCTTTAAAAGCTGTACTTCTGTTCCCAAAATACCTACCACATCAAAACGGCACGGCATCTCATGCCACTGATTTTTATAAACGTAATACTGTGCACATTTTGAAATTCTTCGCCGCTTCGCCAGTGATACCGCTTCCATCGGGTAACCTGCTCTCGCCGTCCTTCTGTATTTCACTTCACAAAAGACAAGATACTCCTGATCTTTTGCAATGATGTCAATTTCCCCTGCATTGCATTTGAAATTATATTCTATAATCTGATATCCGTGTGCTTCCAGATATTTTCCTGCAAGTCTCTCATAGTTCGTTCCTATTTTTCGTCTATTTTCCACTATATATCTCTTCTATTATAACTTAACACTTCAGTCTCAAACAAAATTTTTAATAAAGCTCATTCTATGAATCGGTGTAGCTCCAAGCGTTTTCAACGCCGTGATATGTTCCGCAGAACCATATCCTTTGTTACTCGCAAATCCATATCCAGGCAGCACATCATCATACTGAACCATAAGACGGTCTCTTGTAACCTTTGCAATGATACTTGCCGCTGCAATAGAAACACTTTTCGCATCACCCTTGATAATTGGCACCTGATCAATCGTCACTCCCGGAATCGTCACAGCATCATTCAACAACAGATCAGGCTCTGTCTCTAATTGTTGAATCGCTATACGCATTGCCTCATAAGTCGCCTGCAGTATATTGATCTCATCAATTCGTGCCGGACTCACAATACCAATTCCTGTCGCAATCGCTTTTTCCATAATCTCATCATACAACTCTTCTCGTCTCTTTTCCGAAAGCTTTTTCGAGTCATTCAGATAAAGAATCTCACAATCTTTCGGCAAAATCACCGCACCGGCAACCACCGGTCCCGCAAGCGGTCCTCTCCCCACTTCGTCAATGCCGCATATATATGAAAAATGTGCGTATTTTCTTTCGTAAATACGCATATTCTCAATTCGTTCTCGCTCCATACAAAGTTTTTGTTCCTGTTTTTTATATTTTTGAATCAGATTGACTACTCCTGTACGCTCATCCTTCTCATATTTTGCATATAGCTCGTTCAGCATCACTTTATCTGCAGCTTCAAATTCTGCTTTGATTTCACTAATTTTTTTATTCATGAGGAATCACCCCAATACTGTCTAATGGCCAGATCCGAATCCATGCCCTTCCAATCAACTCATCTCTGTGAAGAATTCCAACGCTTGGATCACGGCTGTCTGAGCTATGATTTCTGTTATCGCCAAGCACAAAATATTCATCCTCACCAAGTTCAATCGGCTCTGCCGCAATCCCGGCATCTTCCATCACTTCCAGCCCATAATTTTCATCCAGCTTCTCTCCGTCAATATAAACATATCCGTCCTTCACCTGAACTGTTTCTCCCGGAAGCCCTATGATTCTCTTGATATAATATGTATTTTCTTTATGTCTATATGGGAATACAATAATTTCAAATCGCTTCGGATCCCGGAAACGGTAAGACAGCTTATCCACAATGAGATTATCCCCATCATGTAAAGTTGCCTCCATAGAGTGCCCGCTTACTCGTGTACGCTGCCCTACAAACGTTATAATCAGCCATGTCAACCCGATAATAACCGCGATATACACAATCCAACCTAATAATTCTTTTAAGATTCCCTTTGGTTCTTCCATCTAATACTCCTCTTTTCTGATTGTCCTATTCATAATCTTCCGGAAATTCCAGTGTAATCTTTCCCAGTCTTCCGTTTCTGAAATCATCAATCAAAAGCATTGCTGCTTTATTCGTGTCCAGCTCGCTTCCCCTCAACAGGCAATGTCTGTTTTTCGCAATATCAGTCAGACATGCATACGGATCTTCGACCTCGGTAATAGCATATTTTTCTGCCAAAACACCCGCATAATGCTTTTTCATAAACTGAATCAGTTCTGCTGCCAACTCCTCGGTATTTAAAATCTCATCTTTAATAGAGCCGATAAATGCAAGTCGCAGCCCTACTGTCTGATCTTCAAATTTCGGCCACAAAATTCCAGGTGTATCCAATAATTCTACATTCTTATTCAAACGGATCCACTGTTTTCCTTTTGTAACTCCCGGTTTATTTCCAGTCTTTGCACACGCCTTCCCCGCCAATGAGTTGATAAATGTAGACTTTCCTACGTTCGGAATACCAACAACCATGGCGCGCACCGGACGGTTCAAGATACCGCGTTTTCGGTCTCTTTCCATCTTTTCTTTGCAGGCTTCCTGAATCACTCCCTGAATGGATTTGATTCCACCGCCCTTCTTAGAATTTACTTTTACAACTGCAAATCCCTTTTTCTTAAAGTATTCTGCCCATGCGTCATTCTGTTTATCTTCTGCCAGATCCGATTTATTCAGCAAAATTAATCTTGCCTTATTTTTTCCCAATTCATCAATATCTGGATTTCTGCTGCTGATCGGCACTCTTGCATCCACAAGTTCAATCACAAGATCGATCAGCTTTATATTTTCCTGCATCATACGCTTTGCTTTAGTCATATGACCTGGATACCACTGAAAATGCATATTTTCCTCCTCTATTTCACAAAACCAAAGTGATCCTTTGGCGATATTACAAACCACACTTTTCCTTCAATCTCTGTTCTTTTCACATTGCCAATATCCGCCATACGGCTGTCTTCACTATTCTGTCTGTCATCTCCCAAAACAAAAAATTCATCACCGCCCAATGTAATTGGCTCTTCTACAATTCCCGGATCATCGATTTTCGTCGTCTTATAGTCTTCCTCAATCTTTTCTCCGTTAATCAGAATCTCTCCGTCCTTAATCTCTACCGTCTCCCCCGGAAGCCCAATGATTCGCTTGATATAATAATGCGAATTTTCATTTCCATTCGGTTTAAACGCAATAATGTCCCCTCGTTTCGGACTGCTTGCATTATATACAATCCGATTGATGAGTGTGATATCTCCATTTTCTAATACCGGTTTCATAGAATCTCCGATCGTACTCACTCTCTGCCCAAAATACCACACAAATACAAAGGCGATCAGACATACAACTGCAATCTGAAAAGTCCATATTCCCACTACACGAAGCAGATCAAAATTCACTCTCTTCTTTTCTTTTCCAAATTTTAAACGACCCATCTATTCTCCCCAATAACACAAAAGGGACAATATACAGTATGTACTTGTCCCTTCCTCACATTTACTATTTTACTAATTCTTTTACTTTAGCTCTCTTACCAACGCGTCCTCTTAAGTAGTTCAGTTTTGCTCTTCTTACTTTACCTTTACGAACAACTTCTACTTTTTCTACGTTTGGTGAGTGTAATGGCCAAGTCTTTTCAACACCAACTCCGTTAGAATTCTTTCTAACTGTAAATGTTGCTCTTGTGCTTCCACCTTGTTTCTTAAGCACTGTACCTTCGAAAACCTGAATTCTTTCACGGTTTCCTTCTTTGATCTTACCGTAAACTTTTACAGTATCACCAACGTTAAATTCTGGTACTTCAGTTTTTAATTGTTCAGCTTCAATTTTTTTAATAATATCGTTCATCTTGTGTGACCTCCTTATAATTTGGACGTTCTTAATACATATTCTGTATCAGAGGACCATCTCTTTCTTCTCACAACGCTCTTTATTCTACCATACTTAGTTTTCCTTGACAAGTGTTTTTACTAATTCTTTTTCTTTTTGTGTCAAATCTGCTTTTTCTAACAAATCAGGCCTTCTTTCCGCTGTACGAATCACAGATTGTTCTCTTCTCCACTTCTCAATATTTGCATGATGTCCGGAAAGCAGAATCTCCGGCACTTTCTTCCCATGCCATTCTTCCGGTCTTGTATACTGCGGATATTCCAACAGATTGTCCTGAAAACTTTCAAATTCCGCAGATGTATCATTATGGAGCACCCCAGGAATCAATCGTGATACCGCATCGATCATTACCATCGCCGGAAGTTCCCCTCCTGTCAGCACATAGTCCCCGATTGATACATAGTCTGTTACTATTTCTTCCAGAACGCGTTCATCAATCCCCTCATAATGTCCACACAAAAAGATAAGCTCTTCTTCTTGCGCGAATTCTTCCGCCATACTCTGCGAAAATGTCTGTCCCTGTGGTGAAAGATAAATCACTCTGGGCTTACTCTTTGCCTTTTCTGCCACTGACCGATAAGCGCCGTAGACAGGTCCTGCCTGCATAAGCATTCCCGCTCCTCCACCGTATGTGTAATCGTCCACACGATTATGTTTATTTTCTGCAAAATCTCGGATGTTCACTGCTTCAATCGTCAAAAGCTCATTTGCCATTGCTCTCCCGATAATACTCGTGCTCAATCCGTTCATCACCATATCCGGAAATAATGTTAATATATGAAAATGCATCCTCTATACCAGCCCTTCCAGTAAATGAATTACCATCTTTCTATTCTCAATATCTACATCTAAAATACACTGCTTGATTGCAGGGACAAGAACTTCTTTGCCATCTGACATCTCGATGATATAGACATCATTTGCTCCTGTTTCCATCACATCCTTCAGCGCTCCAAACAGTTCTCCATCTTCCGTGAATACGTCCATCCCAATCATATCAGCAATAAAATATTCATCTTTTTTTAATTTCACTGCATGTTCACGGTCAACCAAAAGACTCTTTCCTTTATATTTTTCAATATCATTTATATTATCAATCCCTCTGAATTTCAGGATTACAAATTGTTTAAAAAATTTAACTCCTTCAATTTCCAACGGCAATTGTTCTTTTCCTGTATCCAAAATTACTTTTTTTAACTTTTTAAATCGTTTCACATCGTCAGTTGTCGGAAATACTTTTACTTCTCCACGCACACCGTGTGTGGAGGAAATCACTCCCACCTGCAATAACTGCTCCATGAAATTCTCCTTTCCACTCTACGTTTTATGATAAAATAGACACCGCAATTACGCGATGTCTACGATTACTTTTTTATCTTCTTTAGCAGCCGCTGCCTTTACGACGGAGCGAATTGCTTTCGCGATTCTTCCTTGCTTGCCGATTACTTTTCCCATGTCAGAATCTGCCACACGCACTTCAACGATAATAGTTTTTCCTTCCACTTTTTCCGTAACGACAACACTTTCCGGATCATCTACTAATGCTTTTGTAATTACTTCTACTAATTCCTTCATTACACCCACCTCCGTGGTACAGCCTATTTTTCAATACCAGCTGCTTTGAAAATCTTACCAACCATTTCTGTTGGCTGAGCTCCGTTGTTTAACCATTTTTTAGCTGCTTCTTCGTCTACTTTGAATACGCTTGGTTCCTGATTTGGATCGTAAGTACCGATTTCTTCGATAAATTTACCATCTCTTGGAGATCTTGCATCTGCAACAACGATTCTGTAAAAAGGAGCTTTTTTCTGTCCCATTCTTTTTAATCTAATTTTTACTGCCATTTGTAGTCACCTCTTCTTTTAACTTTCTTTTTCTTTTTTATCTATGTGTTAAAAAGGAAGTCTGAACTTTCCTTTCTTACCACCAATGCCACCCATCATACCCGGAAGCTGTTTCATCATCTTCTTAGACTGCTCAAACTGCTTCACGAGCCGGTTCACTTCACTGATGTCCACCCCTGCGCCTTTCGCAATTCTGCGCTTTCTGGATGGATTTAAAATATCCGGATTCCGGCGTTCTTTGATCGTCATCGAGTAGATAATGGACTCAATCTGCGCCATCTTTTTCTCACTCTCTTCTGAATCAATGTCTTTCATCTTAGCTCCGCCAAGTCCCGGCATCATACTCATGATGTTCGCAAGGCCACCCATCTTCTTCATCTGCTTCATACTCTCAAGGTAATCTTCAAAATCGAACTGTGCTTTTTTCAACTTCTGCGACATCTCTTTGGCTTTCTCTTCGTCAATATCCTCTCCGACCTTCTCGATCAGACTCAAGACATCTCCCATACCCAATATACGGGAAGCCATTCTATCTGGATAAAACTGTTCCAAATCGGAAAGCTTTTCACCCATACCAACATAAAGAATCGGTTTTCCGGTAACTGCTTTGATGGAAAGTGCAGCACCACCTCTTGTATCACCATCTAACTTTGTTACAATTACACCGTCAATTCCGATTTTCTCATTGAAACTGCTCGCCACATTGACCGCATCTTGTCCGGTCATGGCATCCACAACTAAAATCGTCTGATGCACCGTCACAGTTTCTTTAATCTCCTGCAGCTCTGCCATCATATCTTCATCAATATGAAGTCGACCCGCCGTATCTAAAATTACTATATTGTTACCATTCTTAGCCGCATGTTCCAAAGCTGCCTTGGCGATATTCGCCGGTTTATGATTTTCTCCCATAGAGAATACTTCCACACCCTGCTTCTCACCGTTAATCTGCAGCTGCTTGATTGCAGCCGGTCTGTACACATCACACGCTACCAACAATGGCTTTTTCCCTTTTAATTTTAACTTTCCGGCAATCTTAGCAGTTGTTGTCGTCTTACCGGCACCTTGCAGACCCGCCATCATAATCACAGTTGTCGCCTGTCCAGGTTCCAGCTTAATCTCTGTCGTCTCAGAGCCCATCAGCTTAATCAACTCTTCATTTACGATCTTGATTACCATCTGCCCCGGATTCAGTCCATTCATAACGTCCTGTCCTATTGCACGTTCCTGAACATCCTTCACAAAGCCTTTCACTACTTTAAAATTAACATCTGCTTCTAAGAGAGCCATCTTCACTTCTTTGAGCGCCGCCTTGACATCATTCTCCGTCAAACGTCCCTTGCTCCGAAGATTTTTGAATACATTCTGTAGTTTTTCTGATAAACTGTCAAATGCCATATTATAACTCCTCTATTATCTCTCCTGAAATCTTTCTGATTTCCTGTATCAATTGGTCTTCCCCGCTGTTTCTTACATCTTCCTTTTCCAAAAGCTCATTCATGCGGTGAACCTTTTCTTTGATTGACAGGAACTTTTCCACCAAATGCAGTTTTGCTTCATAACCTTCCAGCGTCTTGTTGCAACGTTTAATCAGGTCATGCACACCCTGTCTGCTGATTCCTGCATCTTCCGCAATCTCACTCAGAGATAAATCCTCCAATACGAATTGCTCGTATATTTCTTTTTGGTGACTGGTAAGCAGTTCACCATAAAAATCATATAATAGTGCCTGTTCTAGAATCTCATTCATTTTCATCACCTTTGCTATCATAAACGATTTTAAATAAGGTGTCAAGCTTTTTTTCTTGACACCTTGATTTTTTACCTTTCTCTAGCAGAGCTCCTCCTGCTTTTCACTTTATTCTCTCGTCTTTCTTCTACGTCCGACAAAAGCTATTCCCATCACGGAAATCACCATCACACATGTCACTGTAAACGGCATCTGTGTATCACTTGTTTTTGCCGCTTCCGAATTCTCTTTTTTCTCGTTCTCGGTTACATTTTGAGTTGTGCTGTTTGGTACTGTTTCCTCCGATTTTTCTTCTTCGACCGGCGTTTTTTCTTCCTTTTCTTTCAATTCAGCCATCGCTTTTTGAAGCGCTTTTGTCACCTGTTCAACCGTATTTTGATCTGCATCTGCATTTTCATTCACCAACTTCGCCTCTTTGAATGCTTCCTGGAACGCAGACCAACTCTCTTCTGTATAATTTTCTTTCATCAGCGTTTCCGCCTCTGTAATAACACTCTGCAACGCCTGTTTGTCCACTTCCGTATCCGGCTTTTTCTCTTCCAAATTTTCCATCGCTGTCTGAAGTTTTCCTACTATTGCATTTACAGTTTCCTGATCCGCCTCCTGATTTTCATATACAATTGCCGCTTCCGCAAGAACCGCTTTAAACGCGTCTGCACTTTCCTCTGTGTAAATACTAAGATCTATTTCTTCCGCTTTTTGAAGTAATTCCTCCAATTTACTCTTATCAGGTATTTCTCTTAAATCAAATAGTGCTTTTTGAAGATTTGCATATGTCTGATCAATTACAGCTTGACTTGCTTTTTCATCTTCGAGTACCGTTCTAGCTGCTACCATTGCGTCTTTAAAAATTGCCGCTGTCTGTGGTGTATACTCTTCAATTTTCGCCTCATACGATTCTGCATATTTTATAAGCTTTTCCAATTTCCTTTTATCTACCGGTTTTACTTCCAGCCCATCCATCGCTTTTTGGAGTGCGTCGCATGCAGCGTCAATTTCATCCTGAAGTGCATTCTCATTCGAAAGAACTTTTTCCGCCATTGCCAATGCATCCGAGAACATTTTCCAGCTGTCTTCTGTGTAAATTTTCTCATCATAACCTTTTGCAATTTCTACCAAAGCTTTTAAATTATCTGTCTGACCTGTGAAGGAAAGATGATGTATCATTTTCAAAAGCTCTTCCGCTGCTTTGTCAACAGCTTTTTGCTCTGCGTTCGAATCTGCATTCACTCGTTCCGCTTCTTCTAACGCTTTTTCAAATAATTCTTTCACTGCCGGAACAACATATTGATATTCTTCTTTTTCCTTTTGACTCTTTGCATACTCGATTGTCGCAGCAAGGAATTCTTTATCTGCTTCCTGCTTTGATTCCACATAAATTTTGGCATCTGCCCAGTCCACGCAATCATCATTCTTATTCTGAACCTGATCCGCAACAAGAATCAGTTGTTTGACATCCGTAACATCTAAATTGACAAATTTTGCAGAATCCTGTTGTTTTATAATACTAGAGTCATACAACAAATTCTCTTCCGCTATCTCCTCTTTATAAACGAGGAATCTTGCACCGTCTCGCCCTGTCTTTCCGGATTTAATATAATCAATACCGACCCATGTCTGGAAATATTTTTTCGAGCCGGAAACCTGAGTCAGATCATATGTGATTTTTGCATTTGTATTGGCGCTGATTCCCTTTGAAAAAGTTGTCTGAATATCATCAATTTTCATACTGATATCTGTTTTAGATGCACTCGTTCCCGTATCCGCTTTATTGATATGGACACCGCCCCATCCTGATACAGCCTCTTTATATTTCAGTACGTGATAATTCTCACCCGGCTCCATTGCACCTTCCACACCGTCTCCGGTCAGATAGTATAATTCTAACCCAAGCAGCTCTTCTCCAACCACAATGTCTGAGGACGTCTCAATACCCGAACCATCTTTGGCAGCAGCTGTAATTGTTGCCGAACCATTGCTTATTGCACGCACTGTGCCACTCTCATCTATCCGCAATACCTCCGGATTCGAGCTTTCAAATACTACACCTTTGTCTGTTGCGTTTTCAGGCTCTGCCAATACATGAATCTGGAATGTATCGCCTGCATTTACACTCTCTGGAATATCTGTTATTGTAAGCTTGGTCACAGGAATTATTTCCGGCTTCTCTCCCGCAAGTTCTTTCAATAGTTTCAAATCATTTTCTGTAAGCTTCTCATCTTCATCCAAATCTCCTGCACGCACATAAAGGATATCTGCCTCTTCCCCTGCAAGATAACGCTCCATTGCAGCTACATCCGCAGAAGTAACTAATCCATCTGCACTTCCGTCGATATCTCCGTTGACAGCCAATGTCAATGTATCCTTAATACTTCCTCCCACGGAAAGAGTAAGCTTGTATCCGGTTGCCGCCGGGGAAGTGTCAGACTGTTCTCCGCCCATAGCCTCCGCCATCGCGATTGTTGCATCTGGAATTTCTTTGAACATCTCTTTCAGCTCCGCCGCGGTAGTTCCCGATGTGATTCCATATAAAACCCGATTTTCGTCATCGATTTTTACCGGCACGTCATCTTTCAGTTCAAATTTCACCTTTTCTGAAGTTTCATCTTCTTTGACAAGTTTTGGGTCTCCCCATGTAACCATATCGTGTCCGTTATCCTCCAGCATATCTGCATACAATACAATCTCTTTCGCACCTTTGACATCAATATCAAAATAATGTGCATCTTGCTTATGCTTGAGAACCTTTGAGCGTTCCACTTCTTTTCCGTCTACAATAACAGCCAGTTCCACACCATCCTTCGATTTATCCTTATGGCAATCAATACCGCCGTACACCTGCAATCTCGACACATTCAGATCAGAAATGTCAAAATACAAGCTGGATTCCGCATTCACTCCATACCCTGTTGCAAATGTCTTACGTTTGCCATCTACCCAAAGATCAAGCGCTGTGCCTCCATTATCTTCATTCACATGAATTCCGGCATACCCTGATGTACTTTTCTTTGTGTCATAACCAATATCTGTCAATAATATTTCCTTGCTGACTTCCATCTGGATTGTATAGTTTCTTGTGTAACCATTCTCAGCAGTTGCCTTCACTGTTGCAATGCCTGGAATTTTATCGGCCTGAGCAATCTCAACTGTCACATTCTCAGAAGCTTTCGTTACCGTTACCTGCGGCACTTCTCCTTCCATTCCATATGCATCATATGTATAAGATGTCACTTCATTGTTAAATCCTGGCAATTCTTTTCCTCCGACCTGGATTCCTGAAAGAAGCTTTGTTGCATCGTCAACTGTCACTTTACTTTCTTCTGTCATCTGCTCTTTTGTTTCGCCTGAAAGTGGTTTTAGATGATACGTATAGGTATAGGTTTCAGAGCCCGGCAAACGATACTGTGAAAGTGTAGCCGGACCACAGCTTGCCGTTCCAAGTCCCATTTGGGCGTAATCAATTGTCAAAACAGTATTTTTTGTGCCCTTCAATTGATACGGATGAGCTGCCTGCTGCAAGTCCTCCTGGGTATAATGCAATGCGCTCATCTCAAGCAAATGATCCGTCGCATCAACTAACAGACCATTCCCCTCCTCATCGGTCAATGCCATAAAGCGAACATCTGTCTTATTCCCTGTTTCCTGCGGATAAACATAGTTCACAAACTGATCCGTCACTGTACTTTCATAAACTCCAACATCATATCCTGTCTTTCGGTCACTATAGCTGTCAGACTCTCCCCGTCCATACCACGTCATATTTTCAAGACTTTCATCAAGCTGTACTCTGTTGCCCACTCTCAGCAAATCTCCCATTCCGGTTGCCGGAATCAATGTACTTTTCACAAATACATCACCGGAAGAATAAATGGTATAGGTCATACTGTCTTTTGAATTTGAACATTCCGGCAATGTACGGTCTATTGTCACATAGACTGCTTTCTCAGTTTTAACCACAGAAACACCATCTATTTTTGCATTCTCATTTGCTTTTTTCCAATTTCCGTCTACAGACTCCTTTTTATCATTATCCGTGTATGCTCTCCAGTAGTTTGGCAAAAGCTCTTCTGCAATCAGCTCTTTTCCATTCACTTTAAACGAAGAAAGGCTTCCTTTTTCTTTATTAAATGTCACAGACCAGTCATCTTGTTTCACAGACACTTCCTTCTCATTTTCTGTTACCGCAGATTCGCCAAACGGTTGCATTGACTCTGTATCCAACGCTCGTTCTGCTGCTTCCTTCTCGAAGTCTAAATCAAACTGCTGTTCTGCAACTGCATCTCCCGCTTTTCCCCATGCTGTATCATCCTGCAACACAAATGAAACGTTTAAGAAGTATTCTTCTCCCTCTTTTGCATTTTCCGGAATTACATACGGAATCTTCACTTCTTTCTTTGTAAGCGGTTCGATATTGACATCTGCTATTTCTCCCTCTTGGATAATCCTTCCGTCTTTTTCTAAATTCCACAGCATCTTATATTCATTCGCATTTGTATCTGTATATTCGTTACTGATGGAAATCGTCTGTGCAGCTTCATCTGACATACTCATCTGCAGCGCCTGATAAATCCGCTTTACCTCATAAGCTTCCGGCTGCACTGTACGATCTGCTGAGATAATGCCATTTACACAAAAATCAGCATTTCCTGACTTCCATGTCTGATACTCTCCCGTATTCCAATCGCCGTCATATCCCCAATAGGTTGTCTCTCCGTCCCATGTTCCATCTTCAATAACCGGTGTATTAAATGTCTGGTCTACCCAGTCCCAAATAAATCCGCCTTGCAAAATTCCGTAGCTTCGAATTTTATTCCAGTAATCAATCATTCCTCCGCCACTGTTTCCCATTGTGTGTAAATATTCACACATGATATACGGCTTTGTATAATTCGTTTTGATTTTACTGATTTCCGGATACATATTAGACTCTACATCCACACTTTCATTTGCATTCCATCCTTGATAATGTACAACACGAGTATCGTCATTTTTCTGAAAATAATCGATTTCTGCCTGAATAGAGTCTCCCGTACCGGTTTCATTGCCCGGAGACCACATAATTACACTCGGATAATTTTTATCGCGCTCCAACATATTGATTGCACGATCTTCAGCGGCTTCCACATACCCCGGAAGACTTCCCGGAACCTGATACTGGCTCCGTCCGTTATGCGATTCCACATTCGCCTCATCCATCACATAAATTCCGTACTCGTCACACAGCTCATAGAACACTGGATCATTTGGATAATGAGAGGTGCGGACAGCATTGATATTCAGAGATTTCATAAGTTCAATCTCTTTCCTCATATCCTCTTCTGTCAGATAACGTCCCGTCTCAGGATCATTTTCATGACGATTCACACCATATAGCGTAATCACCTGTCCGTTGACACGGAGCCTTACATCATTTGTACCTTTGTCTGTAATCTCTACTTCTCTGAAGCCAACCTTTGTAGAAGTGATTTCCATTTCCTTTCCATCTTTTTCCAAAACCAGTACCAAACTATATAAATTCGGATGTTCCGCAGTCCATTTTTCAGGGTTTGAAATCTGTCCGGACAATGTAACCTTCGTCTCGTCTTTCTTTCCGAAATCAGCCTGTGCCTCCAGCGGTTGTTCTGTCACACACTTTCCATTTTCGTCATAGAGATACCCTTTTACACTGTACCCTTCTTTTTCCTTTCCATCAAAGCTTCTCAAATCCACTTCTACGTTTAATGCAGCATTTTTATAGCTTTTATCCAAATCAGTTACAACCGTAAAATCTCGGATTTCCGTCTTTTCTTTTGCCGTCATGTAAACGTCACGGAAGATACCACCCAGTCTTAAGTAATCCTGATTTTCAATATAGCTTCCGTCACACCACCGATACACTTCAACTGTAATTACATTTTCATTTCCTTCTGAAAAATCCAATGCATCCGTAATATCAAATTCATTTCTCGTAAAGCTGTCCTCTGAATATCCGATATATTGTCCATTTACCCACAGATACATTGCAGACTCAACACCTTCAAAATTCAGCAAGACTTCTTTTCCTTCCCAACTGGAATCAATACGGAATGTTTTTCGATATGTCCCAACCGGATTACACTCTTCCGGAGCCTGTCCCACCTTATACGCACTGTAATTTTTTCCTTCTGCATTCATCCACGGATAATTCTGATTAGAATAGATAACCGGATCATACTTGAAAGAACCGTCCTCATTCAAATATGTCTGCCAGTTTCTAGGTACGCTGATATCATCCCATCCACTGTCATCATAATCTTTTTGATTGAAATTTTTTTTCTTTCTCAGCAATACGTTCTGATGGTTTTACTGCCCAACTGAATTTCCAATCATCTCCATTTAAAAGCTGGTAATATTTTGATGATTCCTTGTCCGCTGCAATTGCACGTTCCATATTGTCATAGCGATAAAAAGTTGCCCTTGCGCGTTCTCGATTCACTTGAAAAATGTCCGGATTATTCGTCCATTCTCGCGTATCTTTTTCTGCCGCAAGCACAGTCGCCAACTCGCCTCCCAGGTTCCCAAGCCCTGGAAGAACCGCTCCTGCAATCAGAGTTCCTGTTAACAAACCTGAAATAAAACGTCTCTTTCTCATACTTTGCATTCTCCTTCCTACCCCGTCTTATTTTTCAACTTTCTATTTTATTTTAAAACCCACCTTTCGTATAAACCATTGAAAATTTTTCTAAAAATATATAAATTTTTAGCACTTTTAACAAGCATTGCTTTTTATTTTTAATTTCGCTCTCTATTTTACACAAAAAAGTTCACTCACCATAAAATGAATGAACTTTTTGTATTTTTGATTCCTATTTATTTTGAACTTTCGGAGCGAAACTTAATTGTTTTATTCACACAATCCATCTCTTCTATAATTGCAAGCGATTCCAAATGAAGCCCTTTGCTTCGAATCATATCCCCGCCTTTTTGCTGTCCTTTTTCAATCACAATTCCAATTCCCTCAACAGTCGCTCCTGCACTTTGTACTAAGTCAATCAACCCCTCCATCGCACACCCATTTGCAAGGAAATCATCAATGATTAAAATATGATCTTCCGGACCAATGTATTTTTTTGATACGATGACATCATATACTTTTTTATGCGTGAACGATTCAATCTTCGTGGAATACACTTCTCCGTCAATATTGATGCTCTGTGTCTTTTTTGCAAACACAACCGGAACACCAAAATGCTGTGCTACCACGCAGGCAATCCCGATTCCGGATGCTTCAATTGTCAAAATCTTGTTGATTGGTTTGTCTGCAAACAGACGTTTAAACTCTTTTCCCATCTCATTGAACAAATCAATATCCATCTGATGGTTCAAAAAGCTGTCTACTTTCAGAACATTTCCTTCCTTTATTATTCCATCCTTTTTGATTCTTTCTTCTAATAGTTTCATATCGGATACCTTCCTCGACCTGTCTTTTTATTCGCTTACTTTCTTTAAGTATTTCTATCTATCATATAAAAAAATGTTTTTACTGTCAATTTAAAACTGGAATTATTCTAAAAGTTTTTTTATATTTAGTTGCCCCCACCCCTGACGATTGTAATCTGCCCCTATATCACTGCTGCTCTCGCGAAGTTTGAGCTTGACTTCCACATTGGACATCTCCGGATATTTACTCAATAAATCCGCAATCGCACCGGATACAATTGGTGTTGCCATCGATGTGCCGCTTTTCACCACATACGGCTGTCCTCTCTGCCTCGCAAATTTTGCATTGCAGGAGCGAATATAGGAGCCAGGCGCTACAACATCAGGCTTACATACACATTCTTTTGTGGGTCCCCTCCCGGAATAGTGTTTCTTCGTGCTTCCCCTTTGGTCTATATAATACTGGTCATCAGAAGATCCAACCGTGATAATCTTTTTGCTGTCCCCCGGTGTTGTAATCGTCCCCTCCTTCGGTCCTAAGTTTCCCGCAGCAGCCACGACAACCAACCCCGCATCCCAAAGTGCCTCCACGCCATTGATTAATCTTTCTTCTTCTCTCTCGTCTGATTGCGGCAGCATTCCCACAGAAATATTTACAATACGTATATGATATCTTTTTTGATTTTCTAAGAGCCATCTAAACGCCTTCATCACTTCCGTTACATTACCATTTCCTTTTTGATCTAATACCTTTAAGACGATCAAATCGCACTCCGGAGCAATTCCCCCGTATATTCCATCAGAGGAATTTCCATTCCCAGCCAGGACTCCGCACACATGTGTCCCATGACCATTGTCATCATAGATGACTTCCTGTCCATTTACAAAGTCTCGAAATGCCAGCACTTTATTTTGAAAATCCGGATGGGGAGCAATCCCTGTATCCAGCACTGCTGCCACCACCCCTTTCCCAAGATATTTTCCCTTTATAACATCATCGCACCAATATTGAACGATTTGCTTTACCCGTTTCATAAGGATCTGTTTCCTTTTTAATTTAAAATATGAAACAGTCCTTTTTTTGTTCGTTTTCTTTCCCCTCTAAATATTTTCTTTTTTCAGGAAACATAAATAAGCCCTGCTACATATTATGAAGTGTAAACAAATTATATGGAGGCTCAATTATGAGTGATTTAAGTGCAACAAACTGTGGATGTGGCTGTGAAAGAAACGAAAGATCTGGATTTGGAAACAATTCCTGCTTATGGATTATTTTACTTTTATTCTGCTGCGGCGGATGCGGCAACGGATTTAGCGGCAACAACAACGGCTGTGGAGACAGCTGTATCTGGATTATCCTTCTGTTATTCTGCTGTGGCGGATTTGGAAGCGGATCCAACAACGGTTGTGGCTGTGGCAATGGATTCGGAGATGGCTGCTGCTAATCTTTCCAAAAAAATTCCGGCTGGTTTAACCCGGCCGGAATTTTATTTTTTCGTCTCCCTATTTTTGTCCTTGTTTGTTTTCACAGTTTTTTTTCCTGCTTTTTTTGCTGCACATTTCAAATCCAGTTCATAAACTGCATTTCCGTCTATAATGAGCTTATGTTTCATTTGCCTATACCTCCAGTTATTCTATGTTATATTATATGTTCATTTCATAATTTCGCCCTTCTCCTCATATATATTTACAACGTTAGATTTAGGAGTGACTATGGAAGATCATGATTTTGAAAAAATGACCCCTTTTGATCAACTGATTTCCACACAAAGTCTGCAAATCCTGAAGCTGCTGATTCCATATACCCCTCCGGAAAACCAACGCTTTCTAGCTGTATACACAAAATTTTTGGAACTGCAGCACACCATAGATTTTTTTCAACGCTTTCACAGCGATGTCTACTCACAGGATTTTGAAAAGAAAACATTCTCTCCTTTTCATATCATTCAGGAAATCCGACCTTATATTCCTGCACAGTTTGGAGAAACATTTGACATGCTCATGAATATGATGGATATGATGGAGGTGTTTCAAAATATGAATGAAACTGCAGATTCTGATGGGAACACAGACCCGGACTTTGATCCGATGGCCATGATGAAAAATATGCTTGCGCCAGAACAGCAGGCTATGTTTGATATGTACAACACAATGTCTTCACAAGAAACCCAAAGTGAAACTGAAACAGAACCTCAAAACGAAACCCAAAACAAAGAAGGAGAACAAGAACATGATTGATTGGTTAAATGACCCTATGCTAAAAAATATGGACCCGATAAAGGTAGAATTGATCAAGACAGCTGCCGCCCAGACGTCCGGAAAATCCGGTCGTGCACTCGCCCCTGTTTTGATGACACTTATCACAAACGCAAATAAAAAAGGAATCCGGTTTTCCCCTGATGAAATTTCATTGATTCTAGAATTGATAAAAGAGGGGAAAACGCAGAAAGAAAAGGAACAGATTGACCGGACGATTCAAATGGTAATGTCCATGCTAAAAAAACAGAATCCCTAAGATTCCTCACAGCGCATGTTTAAATGAGGACACAAGCCAGGCTCGTGTCCTCGTTTAAAATCCTTCCATTTTTCGAATATTTCTCATCTGTCGCCTTCTTTTTCCACTCTCCCATTCTGCCTTTTCCGATTCCGTCTCCAAAATCAATCCCGGCACTTTAACCGGCTTATCATTTTCATCCAATGCTACCATACAAAAATATGCTCTGTTGATTGGACGACGGATACCTTCTGCATCCTCGACATAAGTGTCCACCCGCACTTCCATAGAAGTAGTTCCAACATACGTAAGTTTTCCTATCAAAACAATCACTTCATTTTGATAAGCCCCCTTCAGGAACCTCAAGTTATCTACAGATGCAGTTATCACATTCGTTTTGGCATGTCTTTTTGCGACAAGTCCCGCAACCTCATCAATCCACTGCATCAAAATTCCGCCAAACAGACGGTTTGCTCCATTCAAATGATTTGGTCTTACAATGTGCACTGTCTCCACTCTAGAATCTTCTACTTTTTTCTTTTCTATACTCATCCTGATTCCTTTCTTGCAAACGTCTTTTCTTCTTTCTTATTTTTTGCTATACTGAACAAAACATAGTATAACACAAGGAGAACAATATGCGAAATATAAAATTGACAATCGAATATGACGGAAGCCGTTATCAAGGCTGGCAGCGCCTTGGCAAAGACGAATCAACTAACACTATTGCGAACAAGATTACAGAAGTGATCAAAAAGATGACAAACGAAGATATCGAGCTTTTCTGTGGAGCAAGAACTGAAGTTGGCGTGCATGCGTACGGTCAGGTCGCAAGCTTTAAGACTACAACAGATATGACCCTGATCGAGATTCAGCATTACTTGAACCGCTATCTTCCGATGGATATTGCGATTACTGATATTGAGGAGAAACCTGAGCGCTTTCATGCGAGCCTGAATGCAACTTCCAAAATATACATGTACCGCATCTCTGTCAGCGAAGTTCCAAGTGTATTCGAACGCAAATACGTTTATCACTCTTTCAAAAGACCTGATGTGGATCTGATGAAACAGGCAGCAATTCTGCTTGTTGGAAAACATGATTTCAAAAAATTTTCTACGGTAAAGAAAAATAAATCTACTGTCAAAGAAATTTATGACATTGACGTTTACGATGACGGAGAGGAACTTCAGATTACGCTGCACGGCAATGATTTTCTCCATAACATGGCGCGTATGATACTTGGCACACTTCTCGATATCGGTGTCGGCAATCGAAAAAAAGAAGATATTGAACTGATTTTTGATTCAAACTCAGACGTGGCAGCAAGTGCACCTGCTGACCCGAAAGGATTATATCTTCAGGAAGTACTCTATCAATAGGGACAGGCAAGAAGGACAGGACTATGTTTTTTACTCATAATCCCATCCTTCTTTTTATTTTTCCAAATATTCCATCAGTGCATCATACTGTCGTTCCATCAGATGATATCCATGCTCATAAAAGTTCATCAGAGAATCATAGTTCTTTTCCAACCGAGATACTGGTTTGATCTGAGGACGCAGCACAAAAATTTTTCCTCTCTTTTCCAAACTTTCCACCCAATCCATCGTCCGGTTGTACACAATCGGTCTTCTTCGAATACTTTCCACCAGTTTCGGATATTTTTTATATGCAGACTGATACAGGCGATGTTCCCCTCTCGTCATCAGTTTCTTTCGGTATTTCATATTTCTTGTAAGTATCAGCACAACCTTTTTGTTTCCAAGCTTTGTTGCTCTGTTGATTGGAATGGAATCTGCAAGTCCTCCGTCCAGATATGGAACTCCATCTACATTGACGATTGGGGAGACAAGTGGCATACTGCTGGAGGCACGGCAGATCTTCATCAATCGTTCCTTATCACTTTTTTCCTTCATATATTCTGCCTTTCCAGTAATACAATTCGTCGTCACAACTTCAAACTCCATATCTGACGCAAAATACGTATCATAGTCAAATGGAAAAATCTCATTCGGATACTTATCAAAAATCATATCCATGTTCAGCAAGCTTTTTTCTTTGATAAATTTTCGGATTCCCATATAATAATCATACTCTTTTTCTTTGTGAATCATACAGTCTCTTGTTCTTCCTATCTGTTTCGAGACATAATCGACTCCATTGCAGGATCCGGCAGATACCCCAATCACATGTGACAGGTACACATTTTTCTCCATCAGATAATCCAACGCTCCTGATGTAAACACTCCTCTTGTTGCTCCGCCTTCTAAAACTAAACTAGCCCTTATCATACTGTTTCCCTCGCTTTCCGTTCTTTATTATATACCTATTTTCCGCAAATTAACAGATTAAGATGTTCTCGTCTTGCCATTTTCCCTTTCCCGTGGTAAGATAGGCGGTGGAAAACACCGAAAACTTATTAAAATAAGAAAAGAAATCTCATGGAGGGAATGCATATATGATTAGCACAAGTAATATTACATTGCGTGTCGGCAAAAAGGCATTGTTTGAAGATGTAAATGTAAAATTTACAGAAGGCAACTGCTATGGTTTGATTGGTGCCAACGGCGCCGGTAAATCCACATTTTTGAAAATCTTATCCGGACAGTTAGAGCCGACAAAAGGAGAGGTTATCATCACTCCCGGAGAACGTCTCTCATTTTTGCAACAGGATCACTTCAAATATGACGAATACCTTGTTTTAGACACTGTTATCATGGGAAACCAGAGACTGTATGAAATCATGAAAGAAAAAGAAGCGTTATATGCAAAAGAAGATTTCACTGACGAGGACGGAATCAAAGCAAGCGAATTAGAAGGTGAATTTGCTACAATGAACGGTTGGGAGGCAGAGTCTGATGCCGCTACATTATTGAATGGTCTCGGAATTGATACAGAGCTGCATTACAAATACTTAAAAGATCTGACAGGTTCAGAAAAAGTCAAAGTACTTCTTGCACAGGCTTTATTTGGAAATCCGGATATTCTTCTTCTGGACGAGCCTACAAACCACTTGGATTTAGATGCCATCGCATGGCTGGAAGAATTTTTGATCAACTTTGATAACACAGTAATTGTCGTATCCCACGACCGTTACTTCCTGAATAAAGTATGTACACAGATTGCAGATATTGATTACGGAAAGATTCAGTTATTCGCCGGAAATTATGACTTCTGGTATGAGTCAAGCCAGCTTATCATTCGTCAAATGAAAGAAGCGAACCGCAAAAAAGAAGAAAAAATCAAAGAGCTGCAGGACTTTATTTCTCGATTCAGCGCCAACGCTTCCAAATCAAAACAGGCAACTTCTCGTAAACGTGCCCTTGAAAAAATTGAGTTAGATGATATCCGACCATCAAGCAGAAAATACCCATACATCGATTTCCGTCCAAACCGTACAATCGGAAACGAAGTGCTTTCTGTGGAAGGTTTATCTAAGACAATCGACGGTGTAAAAGTGTTAGACAACCTTTCTTTCACAATCAACCGTGAAGACAAAGTCGCTTTTGTCGGAGGCAATGAACTTGCAAAGACAACTTTATTTAAAATCTTAATGGGTGAAATGGAGCCGGACGAAGGAACATACAAATGGGGAGTGACAACTTCTCAGGCATATTTCCCGAAAGACAGTACTCGTGAATTTGACAATGACGACACAATCGTTGAATGGCTGACACAGTATTCCGAAGAGAAAGATGTCACTTATGTACGTGGTTTCCTCGGCAGAATGTTATTTGCCGGAGACGACGGCGTCAAAAAAGTAAAAGTACTCTCCGGTGGAGAAAAAGTACGTTGTCTTTTATCTAAAATGATGATTTCAGGCGCTAACGTATTGGTACTTGACGAGCCTACTGACCATCTTGATATGGAATCTATCACTGCTCTGAACAATGGATTGATCAAATTCCCAGGGGTACTTTTATTCGCATCCCGCGACCATCAGGTTGTACAGACAACTGCAAACCGTATCATGGAGATTGTTCCGGGCGGAAAATTAATTGATAAGATTACAACTTACGATGAATATTTAGAGAGTGATGAGATGGCTAGAAAACGCCAGACTTACACTATGGACAATTCCGAGGAAGACAACTAAAAACAGAACTGATGCGATGCGGATATTTTTTATCCGCATCGCATCAGCTCCATTATTTATTTGGGATCATCTCTATTCAATTGTCAGCAATACTTTTGAGATGCGGTTATCTTTTAGCTCTCGAATTTCAAAAGAAACATTCTCCACAACAACCTTTTCATGTTTTGAGCTTTCCGGAATATATCCCAAAATTTCAATCAAAAATCCGGAAACGGTATCATAATTCTCTGTCTTCAGATTCAAATCTAGTTTTTCATTCAAATCTTCAATCAGCATTGTTCCATCTATCATATATCTCTTCTCTTCAATCTGCACAATCTCCGGTGTCACACAGTCATGCTCTTCATTAATCTCTCCTACAATCTCTTCAACCAAATCTTCCACAGTGACAATTCCTGAAAATCCTCCATACTCATCAATCAAAACTGCCATATGATTCTGTGTTCTTTGCAATTCCCGAAACAATTCATCAGCATCCTTGCTATCTGGCACAAAAAATGGCTTTTCCAAAAACGGTCGTATATCTTCTTGATCCACAAGCTTTTTCTGCATTGCGATCATAAGGTCTTTCATATGTAAAATTCCGATAATATTATCTATACTTTCTTCATAAACAGGAATTCTAGAATGTCTTGACTCTAAAACCGCCTCAATATTGTCTTCAAACGAATCAGCGATATCTATCGTAAACACTTCTCTTCTCGGTGTCATTACATCTCTTGCACTCTTATCATCAAAAGAGAATACCGAATTGATCATCTCATACTCGTGTTCCTCAAAAATCCCACAGCTGTTTCCCATCTCCAGCAAAGCTTTAATCTCTTCTTCTGAGACCGCCTCCTCTAAATCCTCCGTCTTCATACCAATTAAATGTAAAAATGCATTGGTTGATACAGAAAGTAACTTAATAAACGGCGATAATATTTTTGAAACCGTATAAATCGGCTGTACCGTAAAAAAACAGAAAGCCTCCGCTTTTTGCAGTGCGATCCGCTTCGGCACCAGTTCACCAAACACAAGATTAAAATACATTAATAAGATTGTCACTCCAAAAAAAGAAATCGTTCCGGAATACGGAATCTGAAACTGTTCCAGCCAGTGACTTAACACTTGCGATATTCCGGTTGCAGCCGATGCACTTGAGAAAAATCCCGCACATGTGATTGCCACCTGTATCGTCGACAAGAACTTTGTAGAATCCTCAAAAAGAGATTGAATGAGTAACGCCTTTTTATTTCCTTCCTCAGCCAGCACCTTGACTCTGTTCTTATTGACAGAGACAACTGCCATCTCAGCTCCGGCAAAAAAAGCATTCACCAGTGTCAGAAGCACCAGTATGAATAGTTGCATTAAAATCTGTGTCCCGTCAGGGTCTGTTTCCATAGTAAAAATAATCCTCCTTTAATCTATGCCTTTTGACATAATTTTAGGAGGATTATATCATCTTTTGCTTCTACTTACAAGATACTTTATAATTATTTTATGTTTAGCGGATACGATCCGGAAATCCCACTTTTCTCTGCACCTTTCTCAAGGTCTTTGTCGCATAATAATTCGCCTTTTCTGCATTGTTCTTGATGATAGAATCAATATATGCCTTATCTTTTTCCAGTCTGGCAACTTCATCCTGCAATGGTTTCAGCACTGAGATGACTGCCTCTCCGACTGCCATCTTAAAATCTCCATATCCTTTTCCATCGAATTCTTTGACAACATCCTGCGGTGTCACATTCATACATGCACTGTAGATATCAATCAGATTCTTCACTCCGGGTTGCTCTTCACGATATAAAATCTGTGCTTCCGAGTCTGTAACTGCACGCTTGCATTTTCTCATAATCGTGTCAGGATCATCCATCAGATAAATACTTCCATTTACATTCTCATCCGATTTTGACATCTTCTTTGCAGGATCCTGAAGACTCATAATCTTCGCTCCCACTTTTCCGATATATGCTTCCGGAATTGTAAATACATCCCCATAGACACCATTAAATCGCTGTGCAATGTCACGTGTCAGTTCTAAGTGCTGCATTTGGTCTATTCCTACAGGAACAACGTCTGACTGGAATAACAAAATATCTGCCGCCATCAATACCGGATAAGTAAACAATCCTGCGTTGATATTGTCCGCATGTTTTGCAGACTTGTCTTTGAACTGTGTCATACGATTCAGTTCACCCATATATGTATAGCAATTCAAAATCCATGCCAGTTCCGCATGTCCTGAGACATGAGACTGATAATAAATACAATTTTTTTCCGGATCAAGTCCTGCCGCAATATATAATGTCAATAATGCTCTTGCACGTTTTCTCAGTGTAGCCGGATCCTGCCTCACTGTAATCGAATGCATATCGACCACACTGTAAAAGCACTCATATTCATCACTCAGTGTAATCCAGTTCTTTAATGCCCCAAGATAGTTTCCAAGTGTCAAATTTCCCGTTGCCTGCATCCCACTGAATAATACTTTTTTATCATTGATCATGTTTCCATTCCTCCAAGTTTAATCTTCTTTCTAGTGTATCACTTCTACATCTTTCCCGTCAAGATAACGATTTTTCTTTTCCTATTTGTTTTCCGGATACAATACAATTGCCTCTTTTAAGATCTCTGCTTTTCCATCTTTTATCTCTACAATTGAAAGCCCACAATTCTTATGAAGTCCTCCTGCCCAAAACTGATCGATCGTACTGTCCTTGATCACATTTAAGAGTGCACACAAACAGGCACCATGTGTAGAAACAAGAATCGTGCTATCCTCATATTCTTCTTTTTTGCTCAATTCTTTCAAAAAAGATGCTGCACGTGCACGAAGCTGTTCAAAACTCTCCCCATCTGCTGCCGGTTGATATACCTCGGGCTTTTCGAAGAAATTCATAAAATTCGGATCTGGTATATTATAATTTTCTTCTGCATAACAAAGTCCCTCATAAGACCCAAAACCAATCTCAATAATCCTTTCATCTTCTATCAACTTAACCTCCTGTCCTTCAAGAAGAATCTGAGCCGTCTTTTTCGCCCTCTTAAGCGGACTTGTAAATGCTATATCAAACCTTACCCCCAAAAGTCCGTCCCGTGTCTCCTCTGCCAGCTGTATTCCATATGCATTAAGAGGAATATCCGCTCTTCCCTGCAACCTTTTTTCTTTATTCCATTCTGTCTGTCCATGTCGAATCATATATAACTTCATACCTAAAACCTCCTACATTTATTTTACCACACTTTGGCTTGTTTTTTGAAACGAAAATCAGTATAATGAATGCATAGTTTTTAGGAGGAGAAGAAAATGGAGAAAATCACTAGTTTTACAATAGACCACATCAGATTGGTTCCTGGCGTGTATGTTTCCAGAAAAGATCCGATCGGCAATGAAATCATCACAACCTTCGATCTTCGCATGACAAGCCCGAATGACGAACCAGTTATGAACACCGCAGAGATGCATGCGATTGAACATCTCGCCGCCACATTTTTACGGAATCATCCTGTATTTGGAAATAAGATCATCTACTTTGGACCAATGGGATGCCGCACCGGATTTTATTTGTTATTGGCGGGTGACTACTGCTCAGAAGATATCATCGAGCTTTTGAAAGAATTATTTACATTTATCGCAGAATTCAACGATGAGATTCCTGGTGCTTCTGCAAAAGACTGTGGCAATTATCTGGATATGAATCTTCCAATGGCAAGATACCTTGCAAAAAAATATCTAAACGATGTCCTTTTAGATATCAAAAAAAATCAACTCTATTATCCGGACTAAAAAGAAGTTCCCACGGGAACTTCTTTTATCGTTTTAAAACTTCTTTTTTTATATATGAAAAGGTTGCGTTCTCACCCTTTTCAGCCAACATATATAACAGGGTCTCCAACAGCGCCTTGGAATCTTTATGTAAAATCGTATATGGAAGCCCTCTCTGATAATACGCAAGTGGCTGACCGTCATCATACATCTCCTTCATATAGATCTTAGACGCCGCAATTCGATCAATAAACATCTCAACCACATACTTTTTTGGCATGCACATCCCAATCAGTCCTTTTTGTTCGCCCAGTCCATAGTCAATCCAATACTCATAGTGATGCTTATTGCGTCCCTTATGATGAAGCCATGCAGACGAATATCCAAGCTTTTCACGCTCGGCGTTGTTCGGACTTCTCGTCCCTTGATAGTACTTTGCCCCGACACGAAACTCTGTCCATCCATATTTCGACAAATCATGCATCAATCCCTGTCTGTACAACCCTACTCGGAAACATCCTTTCATAACAAGAATTTTATGATGTGTAATCGTACAAAAATGCTGCCACGCTTTCATTCGCTTCTCCTTTTACCTAACTCAAAATCATTTTTATTAAAAACAAGGCAAGCAGATGCACCGGATAAAATCCGTAAAAAAGCCACTTCATCTTCTTTCCCTGTGTGCCATTGTAAAGATAGATCGGAATCAATGCCAGTACCCCAAACACTTGAACTCCGCCCATCAAGGCAATATTAACAAATAAGACACTGATCGTTTTCCAAAGCATATCATCCCGGAACAGATAAAAACATAATATCATCAGAACTCCTACTCCACCATAATCTGTTCTCAGTAAATCAGCAATTAAAAACGATACCAAAGATACTGTCACCATCTCAAATTTTCCTGATGATTTCATCAAAAAATACATCATTACAAGACCGATAAACAAAGTAAAAAATATATTCTGGTGTCCGAATTCCAAAATCTTTCCACTGACAGTAAGGTCGAATGGAATCTCTGATAATAATGCTAAAATACCAATCCGGCACATATATTTTTTGATATCATGTGTGTAGAAGAAACCTTCCACCAATGTATATGCAAAAATTGGAAACGCCAGTCGCCCAATCACACGAAATAAAATCTGCTCAGGAAAGAAAACTACTCCAATATGATCTGCCAGAATCGACAGCATCGCTATCATCTTTAGTGTAAAAGAATCTATCTTTATCTTTTCTGCTATTCTTTCCATCCTCTACCTTCCTAAAAACATTATGATCGTTCTCTCATTGACAACAGTCTCTTTCTGATTTTCCACAAGCATTTCTTCTTTCAACTCTTCTTCCGTCGAAAACACGCGATACCATCTCTTTCCTTTCGAAAGTGCAGGAAGTGCAAATTTATGCTCTGTCCAATGCATATTATATGCAATAAAGCAGTCACCTTCACTCTCGCCTTCCCCGTGATAATATACACCAAGCTGTCTGCTCGCCACATTTTGCGGGATCTGCCATGCACTCTCTCCGTGATAGGAGACATCCGGTACCCCGCAGCTCATCTCATCTCTTCCAAGCAAAGGCTTTTCGGAGTGCAAAATAGGCAGACGCTTACGCAGCGCGATCAGATTCCTCACATAATCAAATAATTCTTTTTCTTTTTCAAGTTGCTTCCAGTTCAGCCATGCTGTCTCATTATCCTGACAATACACATTATTATTTCCCTTTTGAGAATTTGCGAACTCATCTCCTGCCAGCAGGCATGGTGTCCCCTGCGCCATCAGCAACAGAAAGAATGCGTTCCTCATCTGTTTCTTCCGAAGTTCCAAAACAGCTTTTCTGCGAGTCGCTCCTTCTGCACCACAGTTCCAGCTGTAATTGTAATCCGGACCGTCCTGATTATTTTCGCCGTTTGCCTCATTATGCTTTCCATCATATGACACGAGATCTGCCAGAGTGAATCCATTATGGCTCGTAATATAATTACAGCTTCTTTGTTCCTTTGACTGCTGTTTCAGCCACCACATCACTCCTGGTACCATCCCTTCGTCTCCTTTCAGGAAACGTCTCATCGTAATCTGAAAATCTTCTTTGTTTTGTAAGATTTTTGTTCGCTTTAAAAGTGGATCTGCCAAAATTGCTTCCATTGGAGCAAGCACCGGATTTAAAACAAATCCGTCAATATGATATTCCAGCACATAATAACGGAGGCACTCCTCCATCATCTGTGGCATAATGTGTTCTGAAAATGGAAGATTTAAAACCACTTCTATCCCCGCACGATGGCATGCCTTCACCATATCTTTAAGTTCTTTCCCCGTATTTTCTTGAGATGCATAAAGTCTTTTTGGTGCAAAGCAATAGGCATCTCCATATCCCCAGTAATTCGTATATTTTTTATTATCCAAAAAGTCATATACCGGCATACACTGAATCTGATTCACACCCAATTCTTTGAGGTACGGAATCTTTTCCATCACACCCGCAAATGTTCCTCTTTTTTTTACTTTCGAACTGCTGTGTTTTGTAAATCCTCGAACATGGAGACTGTAGGCAATCACCTCATGATAGGGAATCTCAAGCGGTGTATCTTCTTCCCAGTCATATGCTTCCATGGAAATTCTTCCTCGTTCGCTGCCATCTGCTTGTAATACCAGTTCTTTCACATAAGGGTCTGTCACAACCTTACCTTCTATTTCATAGTTATACTCACAATTCTCAATCGTGCTTTTTTGTAATGCAAGAAATCGAACTTCTCCCACCGCGTCTTTCTCTAAAAACTCGATTCTTTGGCAAGGCAGCTTAGCCCCCTTCTCATATATCAACAAAAAACAGCGTTTTCCTTGCTCTACAGCTACAGAAAAATTCACATACCCATTATTTTCTGTCACTCCAAGCGGCAATGGATGCCCCTTTTTTTCTCTCATGCCTTCAATCTCCTAATCTTCTCTTTTCCTACTACCAGCCATCTACACCATACATCTCGAGATTATCTTTATTGATCAAAAATGTCTCTTCATATGTAATTCTTGCATATTTCTCTTTGTTCAGAACACTTAACGCCACTTTTGCAGACTCTTTTCCAATCTCAATCGGAGACTGTCCTCCGGTTGCCGCTATGAGAGAGTTCTCCTTTTCCAACTCTTTTTTAATCTCCGGCGAACCATCCACGCCATAGATATAGACGTTCTGCAATTGAGCCGCATTTGCTGCGACAAGTGCGCCAAGCGCTGTCGGATCGTTGCCGCACATAATTGCAGACACATCCGGATGCTCCTTCAAAAGTGTCTCAGCCGCACTCAGCGCCGTATTTAAATCTCCTTTTGTATCACTTCGTCCGACAACTTCAAATCCTTTATCCGCAATTGCCTCCTCAAATCCCGTAATGCGCTCATTGATAGAATTCATTGTTGGACACTCCAATATCAATACTTTTCCGCCTTCCGGAAGTTTTTCAACAAGGTCTTTTCCACATAAATATCCTGCATTCTTATTATCAGATCCAATATATGCATCCACATAGTCAAATTCTTTTACCTGTGTATCCACATTGATAATCTTCACATCTGCCTCTTTCAATTCTTCCAATGCAGGTGTGATTGTCTCCCAGTCAACCGGTGTCAGAAAAATTGCATCGATTCCCTGATCGATCATATCTTCAATCTGCTCAACCTGTACATCCGGATCCTGCTTTGGATCTTCTGTAATCAATGTATGTCCATCCTTTTCAAGCGTCTCACGAATTGACGACTCAAGCGTAATAAAATATGGATTCTCCATCGTAATTCCGCTGAATCCAAATGTATATTTTTCCTGCTCTTCTTCGTCCGTTTCCTCTTTCACCTGTGGATTATCCTCCGGTGTCCCTACATTTTTTTTACATGCCGATATGCCAAATACACAGACCAGCAGCAACGCTGTTAATGCTAATACTCTTTTTTTCTTCATCTGCTTCCTCCATAATCTGTTTTCTTATGAATTCCATTCCTTTATTTTAGCCCTTTTTCTAATAATGTCAATAGTTTTCCCTCTTGCAATTCTTGCCACAGTCTGATAGAGTTAGTATATCAATAAAAAAGGAGATAAAAACTATGAATGAACATAATCATGATTGTGGCTGCGGACATGACGACTGTAACTGCGGCGAAGAAAACCTTACTGTAACATTGACACTTGATAACGACGAGGTACTGGAATGTGCAGTTCTCACAATTTTCTCAGCTGGTGACAGACAGTATATCGCATTACTTCCATTAGAGGATGCAGAAGACACAGAGGAAGGTGACGTATTCATCTACCGTTTTGAAGAAGATGAAAACGGCGAACCAACTTTAGACAACATCGAAGATGACGATGAGTACGAGTTGGCTGCCGATGCTTTCGACGAATGGCTGGACGAACAAGACTTTGAAGAATTAGAAGACTAATCTAACAAACCTTAAACTGGCAGTGACGTAATGTTGCTGCCTGTTTTTTATTGCATAGGAAATTGAATGACCTTACCCTCTTGTCAACAGTTCCCCCACAAACCGTGACTGTGCCATCGACTTCCCATTACGTTCTTTTGTATAAGAGATAATCAATTTCTTTCGCGCTCTCGTCATAGCCACATAGAACATCCTGCGCTCTTCTTCCACTTCTTCTTTTGTCTCCGCCTTTTTATATGGGGTAATCGTCTCATTCGCCCCGATAATAAATACCAGGTCAAACTCCAATCCTTTCGATCCATGCATTGTCATAAACGTGATTGCCTCCGGATCTGTCTCTTTTTGCTGCGACTGTCTCTTTAATTCCTCTGAATATTCTTCAATATGTGTAAACCACTCTTCAATCGTACGAAAGGCTTTCGCCCGCTCCTCAATCTCTCTCAATACTTCTTTTAAATCTTCCATGTTGATTTTTCGAAATGCCGCATATTCTTTTAAAAATTCATCGTATCCGATATGTTTCCGAATATACTGGATTGCCCCGTACGGCGCCATATTTTTTAATATTCTAAAATCTACCTCAAGCTGATCGATCCGGTCGAGCATCCAGTCTTTGTCACAATAGAATTTTCGCAAACTCTCAAATGAAATCGTGGTTCCTTCCACACTGTCCCGCCCGATATAGCGGTTCGGACGGTTCATAATCGCCAAAAATGATTTTCGCGAGCGGTCTCCTAACGCCATCTTCAAATACGTAATCAAATCCTGTGCAATAAAATGTTCATACAGATTCGGCATACGTTCTTTCATCCGAAACGGCATGTTGTATTCCATAAATGTCTCCGCCAATGCACGTGCCTCCACATTTGTGCGAAACAGAACCGCAATCTCCGAAGACGGGATACCTCTTTTTTTCGCCTCCTGAATCTGACTGACCACATACTTGCTTTCTTCAATCGGATGTCTGACCTCCTGAATGTGAACGGTCTCTCCCTGCTCGTTCGTTGTGATGATTTGCTTTGGATAACGGTTTACATTGTGCCGGATCACCCGTGCCGCCCCATTTACAATCGCTTTTGTAGAACGATAATTCACATCCAGCAAAATCTCTTTTGTATCAGGGTAATCTTTCTTAAACCCAAGCATGATATCCGGTCTTGCGCCGCGGAATCGATAAATTGACTGATCATCATCTCCAACAATGAATAAGTTGTTTTCCGGCGCCGCCAGCATTCGAATCACATCATACTGTACCTGATTGATGTCTTGAAACTCATCAATTAAAATATACCGGAATTTTCTCTGCCACATGCTCAAAATATCCGGTCTCTTTTTGAACAATTCATAGACAAGCACAAGCATATCATCAAAATCGATTTTCTTTAACCATTTCCGCTCTTTCTCATACTGCTCGAAAATTTCCCGAAAAACCTCTTCTGAACAGTTCAAAGACTCATATTCCGCCAATGGAATCTGATTATTTTTGATATTTCCAATCTCCCCTGCAATCCCTTGCAAAAAATCTTTCTCATCATCAATATCAATCTCCATTCTGCCAATGACCTGTTTTAACAGCTGGTATTTTTGTTCCTCGGAAAGAATATTTGACGCATTCATCCTATATGCCCATTTTAAAATACCATAATAAATACCATGAAACGTTCCAAATGTGACAGGGCCTGCTTTCTGTCCGCACAAACGCACAAAACGCTCTTTCATCTCAACTGATGCCGCTTTTGTAAATGTAATCACAAGAATCTCTTCCGGACTCACGTGATGCTTTCCAATCAGATATTCAATTCGTTTCGTGATTGTGAGTGTTTTCCCGGAACCGGGACCTGCGAGAACCATACATGGACCATCCTTGTGGATGACTGCCTGAACTTGAGACGGATTCAAACTCATACGTTTTCTCCTTTCCAGATAAGTGAAGGACGGGCAGATTCCCGTCCCTCTCCCACTATTTACTTAACAATTCAATTCCCTTGCGAATACGTGCTAAAGACTCTTCTTTTCCCAGAATCTCCATAATCTCCGTTGCACCGCCAGGTGTATTCTGCTTTCCGGATACAGCTGTTCTCACCGGCCACATTGCGTAACCGTTCTTGCATCCTTTTTCTTCCACATAGCCTTTCAGCACAGCATACAGCGCATCATTACTGTAATCTTCCTGCGCCTCAAAAAGAGGAAGAATCTCTTTTAACACCTCAAGAGAAGTCTCCTCATTCGTCTTCATCTTCTTGTGTGTATACATTGCAGTATCATACTCCGGAAGTTCTTCAAAGAAATTAATATGTTCTTTGATGTCTGGGAAAATCTCGATTCTTGTCTTCACAAGCGCCGCAATTTTTTTCAGGTCATAATCTTTTGTAATCACTTCTTTGATGTATGGCTCTGCCAATTCATAGAATTTTTCAAAATCCATTGCTTTAAGATATTCGCCGTTCATCCATTTTAATTTTACTGTGTCAAACACTGCAGGCGACTTACTCATGTGATGATAATCAAATGCTTTCACCAATTCTTCCAATGAGAAGATCTCTCTGTTATCTGTAGGACTCCATCCAAGTAATGCCACGTAATTCACAACTGCTTCTGTCAAAAATCCCTGTTCGATGAGATCCTCATAAGAAGAATGTCCGCATCTCTTGCTCAGTTTTTTGTGTGTCTCATCTGTGATCAACGGACAGTGTACATAAGTCGGCACTTCCCATCCGAACGCTTCATACAGACGATTGTACTTCGGCGCAGATGACAAATATTCATTACCGCGAACTACATGTGTGATTCCCTGTAAATGGTCATCGATTACATTGGCAAAATTATAGGTCGGATATCCATCTGATTTGATCAAAATCATGTCATCCAACTCCGCATTCGGAACTGTGATATCTCCGTAGATCTCATCGTGGAATGTCGTTGTACCTTCTGTCGGCATATTAATACGAATAACATATGGCTTTCCTGCCGCCAGATTTGCCTCAATCTCTTCCTTGCTCAGATGCAGACAGTGCTTGTCATATACTACGATCTCTGCTCCGCCCTCTGTCACTTCAGTTTTCAAAGATTCCAGTCTTTCTTTGTCACAGAAACAGTAATAAGCATCTCCCTGCTCGATCAGCTGTTTTGCATATTTCAGATACAATCCCATCTGTTGTCTCTCGCTTTGCACATATGGACCGACTCCGCCGTCTTTGTCAGGACCTTCATCGTGAATCAGTCCTGTCTTTTCCAAAGTGCGGTATATAATCTCAAGTGCACCCTCGACAAAACGTTCCTGATCTGTATCCTCGATACGAAGAAGAAAATCGCCGTCTTCATGTTTTGCAATCAAATATGCATATAACGCTGTACGCAGATTTCCGACGTGCATTCTTCCGGTTGGACTTGGTGCAAATCTTGTTCTTACTTTACTCATGTTCTAACACTCCTATTCTCTTTTGCTTTCGCTAAATTTTATTATATAACAAGTTGCAGCGTATTTACAACTCTATTTTCTCTTATTCTTCCAGTAACTTACTTGAAACCATTGTTTTGGAATTGACACCACAAATACAATTCCAAGCACGATGGCAAACGCCATCTTCAATGACTCGATTCCTTTCTGAGATGCAAGCCTCAGACTGTCTGTAACAAAATAATACGCCGTATAATAGACACCGGCTCCCGGCACAAGCGGGAATATCCCGGATACTAAAAATACCGTGATCGGACATTTCTTCCACACAGCGAAAATCCGCGACAACAGCACAACAACAATCGTGCCTGCAAAGCATGCCATCGGCGCAGACCCAAGCGGTGCGAGCGCACAGTAACAAAGCCACCCAGCCATACCGGTCAGTCCGCAGCAAAAATAAAACCGCTTATGTACGTTGAACAGAATGGAAAATGCGACCGTTCCCCAAAACGAACACAACATATTTGCAATCATAATGCCATACCTCCTAAAATACTATTATAGGCCGACAACACTGTTCCTACACCGATTGCAATATATACGAACACAAGCAGCGCATCGATCATTCTGACCGTTCCGGAAATAAAATCACTGTTGGCAATATCTCTAATCGCATTGGTAAACGCAACTCCGGGTACCAAAGGCAGAATCGAGCCAATGATCACCTTGTCAAGACTCACCGCAAAAGGGAAATTAATATTCGAGGCAATCAGTGCCAGTATCGTAATAAATCCTCCGCCCACGATATTAATGATAATCTTTGACATCGTGTGTTTCTGTGCAAAAATCACCAGCACATACAAAAGTGTCCCTATGACAAACGCAATTAAGCTCTCCCATATATTCGCTTTCAGCAGATAGCAAAAAGAACCGCTTCCAAGCCCAGCCGCCAAAACGAGGTACAAACTTTTTTTTGGAGGGAGTTTCTCAATCTCTTCCAGACGCCGGAAAGCTTCATCAATCCCAACTCTTCCCGCTGAGATCTCTCTCGACAAGTCGTTGACTTCCGTGACAATCCCAAGGTGTATCCCTGCCATTGGCACATGCTTCACCTTGGCAAAGTTCTCTTTTCCTTTGCTGTATGCTGTCAGAAAAATTCCATTACTCAGTACAAAGGAATCCACTTCTTCCACACCAAATCTTTTGCAAATATGTTCTATTGTCTCTTCTACACGGAAAATCTCTGCTCCATTTCTCAACAAAATACGCCCTGCTTCTAACGCAAGTTCCAATACTCTGTGCATCTCAGGATATTCTTCCTGATCTACCTGTGTTACTTCCACTTCAGACATCTTCTCTGCCTCCCCTTTGTATCGTAATGCTATGATACTATTCCCTCTGTCCACTTGTCAATCACACTACATAAAATTTGCAAATACCGATGCGCCGACCACCGTGATCAGACCTGCAACTGCAATAGAAAGACTGCTCATCGCTCCTTGTACTTCGCCAAGCTCCAAAGCTTTTGTTGTTCCTATCGCATGCGCCGACGTACCAAGCGCCAAGCCTACTGCGACAGGCTCCTGTATCCGAAATATTTTACAAATCTGCTCTCCTATCACATTTCCAAGTACTCCGGTCACGATGATCACTGCTACAGTAATGGTTGTAAACCCTCCGAGTTCCTCGGAAACTCCAATTCCGATTGCTGTTGTGATTGATTTTGGGAGTAATGTAACATATTCCTTATGGCTAAGTCCAAACAGATATGCCATTCCAAATACACTCCCAAGGCTTGAGAACACTCCTGCCACAATTCCTAAAACCACTGCTGTCAGATTCTTTTTCAACAACTCAATCTGCTGATAGAGCGGAATTGCAAGACAGACCGTTGCAGGTGTCAGCAGATAACTCAAATACTTTGCCGTCTCATCATAGACTTCATAATCTATTCCAAACACCTGCAATACAATAATCACAAAAATAATAGCAAGTAAAAGCGGATTTAAAAATCCCCACTTAAATTTTCTTTTTAAAAACAATCCAATCCCATATCCGGCAATGCTGACTGTCACTCCAAAATAAAGCGAACTATTTAATAACTCTTTCATCTTTCATTTCTCCTGTCTTTTGTTTTCGTCGAATCAATGTCTGTGTCACCTTTCCGGTACATACCATCACAATCACCGTCGACAGGCAGGTGATCACTACAACCGGAATCAAAATCTCTTTCAGATCCCCCCACACAACAATCAAACCAACCGCCGCCGGAATAAACATTGGCGGCATAATATCAATCAAAAAATCAGCGGCAATTTTCACCTGACTTAGTTTCACAACTTTTGTTCCAAGACAAATAAGCATCACTATAAGTCCATAAATACTTGCGGGAATAGGCAGTGGGAGCAGAGCATACAATAGTTCCCCCACAAAAGTAACCGCTAAAATCACACCAAACTGATACAACAATTTCATTTTTCTTTTCCTCCCGTTTTACGGCATAGAAAAGCGTGACTCAAAATCCGGTCACGCTTGTGTTACTATGCTGATTTCTCTTCTAATAATTTATCAATACTTACTAATTTTACACTGAGTACAAAAATATCTGCTGCAACTGCAAGTTCTTCCGGTGTCGGATACGATGGTGCAATACGGATGTTGCTGTCTTTTGGGTCTTTTCCATATGGGAATGTTGCCCCCGCTCCGGTCATTACAAGACCTGCCTCTTTCGCTTTCGCCACGATTGCTTTCGCACAGCCCTCCATCGCATCAAACGAGATGAAATAGCCACCTCTTGGGCGAATCCAGCTTCCGATTTCCAAACCACCCAATTCTTTTTCTAACACATTCAAAACTGTCTCAAATTTTGGTCTTAAAATATCTGCATGTTTCTTCATATGCTGAACCATTCCATGAATATCTTTATAATAGCGAGCATGACGAAGCTGATTCAGTTTATCGTGTCCGATTGTCTGTATCTGCATCTGTTCTCTAATAGCAACCAGATTCTCTGTTGATGCCGCAATAGCTGCAACTCCGGAACCCGGAAAACTTACTTTTGAAGTAGAACAGAATTTGTATACCATATCCGGATTTCCCTCTTTTTTACACTCCATGAAAATCTCCACCAGGGAATCTTGCTTATCTTCATATAAATGGTGGATTCCATAAGCATTATCCCAATAAATACGGAAGTCTTCTGCAGCTGGCTTTAATCTTGCAAACCTTCTCACCGTTTCGTCAGAGTATGTAATTCCCTGTGGGTTGGAATATTTCGGTACACACCAGATTCCCTTCACTGCCGGATCTGTGTTTACCAGCTGTTCTACCATATCCATATCCGGTCCGTCATCATGCATTGGGATATTGATCATCTCAATTCCGAAATGTTCTGTGATTGCAAAATGTCTGTCATATCCCGGTACCGGACATAAAAATTTCACCTTGTCAAGCTTGCACCAAGGAGTGCTGCCCATAACACCATGTGTCATAGAACGTGCCACAGTATCGTACATAATATTCAGGCTTGAATTACCAAAAATAACAACATTGTCAATCGGTACTTCCATCATGTCTGCAAGAAGCTGTTTTGCTTCACGGATTCCATCAAGCACACCATAATTTCTGCAATCTACACCTTCTTCGCATTTCAAATCAGAATCGCTTCTCAAAACATCCATCATACCCATCGCTAAATCAAGCTGCGCTGCGGATGGTTTCCCTCTGGACATATCTAATTTCAGTCCTTTTGATTTCACATCCTCAAAACGTGTCTCCAATTCATTTTTCATTTCTAATAATTCATCTCTGCTTAAGTCTTTGTACGCCGCCATCTGCAAAACCTCCTGTTATTTTCATCACTATCTGCTATTGTATACGATTTTTGATTTTTCTTCAATGCTTTCTTGCATTTTTTTGTGTTTTTTCTATTTTTTAGTAGTTTTTAATTGTATTTATGAATTTCACTTTTTCTTTTCATTCATTCTTATGCTATATTTCAAAGAATTTTGTTTCCATCCTTTCTGAAAAAGTCGAAACAACGTGTCCATAATAAAAATTGCAATCGCAATCACTCCCGCAAGTTCCAGCGTATTTGTCAGATAATAGCTGGACATCGCACGATCACCCTGAATAATGTAATATACAATCCGATACATGCCTGCTCCCGGCACCGTCGGAAGAATACCAGCAATCAAAAACACCGTAACCGGTGCTTTAAAAATTCTTGCAAAGGTGTGGGAAATTAAGGTAATCGTCATCGCCGATATAAAGGTGGCAAGAACTGTATCCGCTCCCGCATGTTCGCTCAAAAGATACGCCAGCCAGCCAACTGCACCTACGATTCCCGCACAGCCAAGATATTTTTTTGGTGTCTCCTGCAGAACTGCAAATGTAAAAATTGCAATAAATGCCCCTAACACTCGTACAATCATAAGAAACTCCTTCCCGCAACTGCTCCAAATAACGCCATACCGATTCCCACTCCAAGGGCTATCGATGCCGCTTTTAAAAATGCCTCCAAAACACGAGCTCCTCCTGAAAGATAATCCCCCTGCAAGGTATCACGGATCGCATTCGTAATCGCCACCCCCGGAACAAGAGGCATAATTGCACTGATGATTACAGTATCCATGTTGATCTCTTTCATTCCATATGTTTTCATTGCAATTGCAAGTATCGCAATTCCTATCGAAGACAAAATATCGATGATAATCACATTCATCTTCACTTTCTCTCCAAGTGTGATGATCGCAGCCAAAAGAACACCCACCACAGCAGTCGCCGCGACATCCAGAAAACTTCCCCCAAACATCATTGCAAATCCTGCTGCGACTCCTACCAGTGCGGCATTGCAAAGTGTCCGATTATACTGCATCCCGCCTATCTTTCTCAGAGCCTGGTAGGTCTCCTCCAATGTAAGTTCCCCGCCACAATATCTTCGTGAAATATCATTGACCTGAATGACATGATTCAGATTAGTCGTTCTGTTATTGACCGCCTTTATAACCGTCATGGGCTGTTCCATATCCGGACTGTTAATCGTTGCCATGATTCCTGTCATCAGTGCCAACGCCTCAATCGACTCCGCCTTTGAGGTCTTCAAAATATGATACATCGTATCTTCCACGCGATAAGTCTCCGCACCGCTGCACAGCATAATCTCTCCCGCCAGCACAGCCGTATCCAATAGTAATTTATGATTCATTTGATAACTTTCCTAAAAATTCCTTCATCCTCATATTTTGCGAGCCAAACACCTCATCCGGTGTCCCTTGCTCCACAATATATCCATTATCCATAAAAATGATCTTGTCTGCAACATTTTTTGCAAAATTCATCTCATGAGTTACAATTACCATTGTTATATGTTCTGCCGCAAGGTTGCGAATAACCTTTAAAATCTCTCCTGTCAGCTCCGGATCAAGCGCAGAAGTCGGTTCATCAAAAAACAGAATCTCCGGATTCATCGCCAACGCTCTCGCAATGGATACTCTCTGCTGCTGCCCGCCGGATAACTGATATGGATAGGCGTCTCCTCGCCCTTCTAATCCCATTTTTTCAAGCAACTCATTTGCCTTGTCAAACACTTCTTCCTTTTTTCTTTTCTGTACCTTAATCGGTGCATCTGTAATATTTTTCATCACCGAATAGTGCGGGAACAGATTAAAGTTTTGAAACACCAACCCAAAATAACTTTTGATTTTTTTCAGCTGATCGGCTTTTGCATAGACTGATTTTCCATCATTTCCTATAGAAACTGCTTTTTCTCCCATATAACTCATCTCACCACTGTCCATCGTCTCAAGCATTGTCGCACACCGGAGAAGCGTGGATTTTCCTGATCCGGAAGGTCCTATGATTGCGACGACTTCTCCTTTTTTTACTGTCAAAGAGATATCTTTTAACACTTCCAAATGTCCAAAGCTTTTTCTGATATGATTCATCTCCAATAAATTCATCTGATCTTCCCCCTAACGATAATAGTCCATCTTCTTTTCAATGCGCTCCATCACAAATGCCACGATAAAGTTAAACACATAGTAAAATACTGCCGCTATAATCAGCGGGGACACACTTGCCTGAGACGCCGAGATTGCCTTTGCCACCGTAAACATCTCCTGCACACTCAATACATAAGCAATGGATGTATCTTTCACTAACGTGATCACCTCATTCGTAATCGATGGCAAAATCCGTTTCATCACCTGCGGAAAAATAATTTTCACAAATGTCTGTACTTTTGTATATCCAAGAATCTCAGCCGCTTCATACTGCCCAATCGGCATAGATTCAATTCCGCCACGATAAATTTCCGCAAAATAAGCGGCATAATTTAACACAAATCCAAGAATTACTGCGGTGTTCATCCACTCCGGTGTCATCTGCATCTTCAGTACGTAATATCTTCCAAAATAAATAAACATCAGTTGTAAGATCAACGGTGTCCCTCTCATGATCGATATGTACACTTTCACAATCGTGCGAATCACCACGTTTTTTGACATTCGTCCAAAGGATACAACAATTCCAAGCGGCAGCGAAAGAATCAGTGTGAATGCAAAGATCCAAAACGACTTTATCATCCCCTGCGCCATCATACTGAGCATCATTCCTATACTCATAATCTAAAACCTCTCTTTTCTCATATTCTATCTGCGAAAGAAGAGGACCATCATGTTTGACAGCCCTCTATCTTTTTTTATTATTTTCCGATTGTCGTGATATCTTCCTGAAACCATTTTTCGGAAATCTTCTTCATTGTACCATCTTCTGCCATCTCTTCTAATGTCTTTTGTACTTTGTCTCGCAGTTCATCATTGCCCTTCAAAAATCCGACTGCATATTCCTCTGATGCCAATGCATCGTCCAAAAGTACAAAGTCTGCTTTTCTCTGTTCAATCTGGTATTTTGCGACGACAATATCCATCGCGATCGCATCAACTGCCCCTGATTCCAGATCCATAAACGCAGTGTTATAGTCTGCGACAATCTTCAGTTCCTTAAAACTCTTCTGAAGCTTTTCCTGTTGTTCCAGTGCTTTTTGAGCCGAAGAATCTGTCTGTACATCGACAACCTTCCCCGCAAGATCTGCCTGTGTTTTAATTCCGGAATCTTTCTTTACAACAAACACCTGCTCATTATTGAGATACGGCTCACTCCATGTATACTTATCTTCACGTCCTGTCATTGTAAATCCATTCCAAATACAGTCAATTCCTCCTGAGCTCAATTCCATATCTTTTGCATCCCAGGAAATCGGCTTCGGAACAAATTTCATATCGAGCCTGTCTGCAACTTCCTTTGCCAAATCCAAATCGAATCCGGTGTATTCTCCGTCATCTCCAACGAATCCCATCGGCGGAAAATCCTGATCAAATCCAACCGTAAATGTCTTCTGCGTACCGCTCCCACTCTCACTTTGCTTCTGATCGTCCTTTGCTACACATCCTGCAAATACTGTTGTCACAGAAAGCGCAAGAGCCATTATCAGTGCTATTTTCTTTTTCATAATTTATACCCTCCCATTCACTTTATCATATTATTACTCTACCACACTAAATTACTTTGTAATGATAGCACAGAAAACAATACGTGTCAACGAGAAATTCCTGCACACAAAAAAAGACGGAAGTTAAATCTCTCCCGTCCCAAGTCTTCTGTATTGTTCTTTCCATTCCCCCAGCATCTCTTCACTCAATATCGGTCTTGACTGTTTTTTCAACTCTTCTATCTCATTGCGCAGTTCCTGATCGACCAATTGATAGATTTCATTTTTTTCAAGCAGCTTTGCATACTTCTCACTGCTCATAGATTTTTTACAGCAATAAAGATATGCCCTGCGCATCGATTCTTCCTCACAAATCTGAAATGCTGCCTCATACATCTTAGCGGCCTCTTCATATAAAAATATCTTTCCATACGCAGCTCCTAGGCAGCCATATACTCTTCCGTAAAATTTTCCATCCACACTGTCATCATGAGCGCTGTGTATGATGGACTGATAGATTAGGATTGCCGGTTTCACTGCGCCGCTCTCTAAAAGATTATCTGCCTTATATTTCTTTCTCTCAATCTCTTTTTGGTTCTTCAACTGTTCTAACACATTTTGAATCCGTCGAAGTTCTGTAGTTGTATAAATGGAAGCATAAGCGAGAATTGTCACGACAAACTGCTCCACAGACCCATGCTGTTTTAAGGATTGTCTTAAATTCTGGGCAAGTTCCGTCAACGACAGTTCTTCTTCCAGCCAGTCGCAAAGCTGTTCATTCATAATCGTATAATCGATGAGATACAAATTATTACACAGATAATAACACAATTCTTCGATTGTATAAATTTTCCGATGTATCCTTGTAATCTCATATGGTTGCTTCGCTTTCTTTTTATAACAAAGAATTAAACTGCCCATCATTTCCTCCTAAATGTATCTCTTTTTCTTCATAAAAATCTGTCGCTGGGAAAAATTCTCCAAATCCGATGTCCTGGAAACTGATCTTACATGTCTTTTCATTCAGGAACACCGTTTTGGCCTGAAGCCTCAATGCATAATCTTTTCTCTTTGGCAGCCCTGCCATTGATATCGTCTCCACACGCATCTGATTCCCCGTAAGTGATTCGATATGCATCTCAATATCGTCCGCATCTTCCAAAAGCACTTCAAACTGCATATCAGCCTCATACCATCTCGTCCCCCACGGAACGATCGGATACCATTCATCCTGTCCGTTGATACGCATCTTCAAACAGATCTGCTCCGTCATCTTTGTATCATCCAGATATATCGGACCTTCTTTATAATCCAAACTCTTTCTGTATGCGGTATAACATGCTCCCTTACTGTAAAGATTGTTTCCTAAAAATGCCCTTCTTCCATTGCACAGTACTTTCAAAGAGAGCGGATACCAATTGTTTTCAAATCCCTCTCCGGTCAAGAACACAGAAGAAACAAGCTTTTTATCAAACACTCCCTGCACAAACTGTTTAAATCGATTGTCTGCTGCCTTTGCCCGATCTACATTCAGAACCGGATACACCGCTGCCAGCTCTTTCATCTGTGCGCTTGCCACTTCATCCACCGTCACAAACGTATCTGCTCCTTTTCCAATCCCCATGCGGAGCTTTCGAAGCATATACGCTCTCACCTCATGGCGGTCACAGTGAAACAAAGCAGCCTCATAATGCCATAATTCCTTTGGCTGATAGAGCATATAATTACAAAAGCTTTCTTTATAGTCCTGCACATAAATACAGTCTTTTGTCACGCCGATGCGCTGTCCGATTCCTTTTAAGATCTTTCCGATATCCACGCTCATACGCGGAACCGTAAACACAATCTGCTCTATGTGTTCAAACTTTTCCAACGACAGCTCTATGAATTTTGCCAAAAGCCAGACTGCCTCATAAGTTTCCTCACCCAGCAAAACTTTTTCTTTTGCAAGCGACCTCACAAGCAGATTGGACACTGTATGTCCTTCTTTTAACACATCCGGACGCTTGGCATCATTTCCAAAGAGCCACACATCTCCCTTCCGCCCAAGCACAAGTGGAATCTGGTAGTTATCTGCCACAAGCTCCATCGTCTGCGGTTCCTGCTGTGCTTCACTGTAAAAACTGATCTGGCAGTTCTTTTCATTTAAATCATACCCTAAAATATTTCCTGTCACGCTGTCATCCCCCATTTAATATGCCTGAAATATCTGCCCGGCAATCTCTTCTTCCTGCTGATATGCCTCCATTGCCCTTTTCTTTTCTTCCTCGTTCAAATCAAGTATAGCATTCAACTGTCCGAACTTTCCAACCGGACAAACGTCTCTTTCCAGCTTTACATTCATTTTTTCACTTACGATTTTTCTGTCTTTTCGTGTCTCTTTGAAATAGTATCTCAATGTCTCATCTTTATATAAAATGAATTCTTTTGCAAAGACAGTGTCATACATCGGAAGAAGTGATTCACTCTGATAGTCCAGTTTCTCCATCTCTCCTCGATTGATCTGATATGCAATCTTTACCTTGTTGTTCGGTGCTGCATGATATTCTACAATCACCTTATCATACAACTGCACCTCCCGAAGCCAGCTTTCCGGATACGACAGATAAAACGAAAATACCAGTCGCTTTTCGCACATCTCTCTCAAAAATTCTCGGAGTATCTCCTCATATTCCATATGATCAGGAAGTCTGTCGGCATAAAATTTCAGCACTGCCACTTTGCAAATATCCGCAAGATATTCTTTTTCCTGATATTCCTTCATAATAATTGCAAGTACATTTTGTCCTGTCACTCGATCATGCACCACAAATTCTTTTGCCACATAGGCAAGATATGCCTGTTTTAAGCGGAAATACGGATTTCCTTCGTAATAATCCTGAAAAATCGCTTCCTCCGAAAACAACATCTCCGAAAACAGCATCTGAGAAATAATTCGTTCGGAAAGCGCATGTGTCTCCACCTCATATTCTTTCGCCCGTTTCCAGACTAATTTCATGTCGCGCGTTGCCCCGCAATAAAAAGTTGCAAGGTAGGTCAAAAGCGCTTTGTCATAATATCCTCGTTTCATCACCTCAAAGGCAAGATACAGAAGGAAATCATCTTCCGTCTGCCCCTCTTCACGAATTTTCTTCGTACACATCAGGAATACTTCCTGCTCGTCAAACGCCTCAATCCCATATGTCCTCAAATTTTCAAAAGTAACCGGTATGGATCTTTTTTCCTGCTCTTTCTGTGTTCTGTCCGTCATGCGTTTCTTACACATCTCCAGAAAACGGATCTCATAGAACATACGTCTCGCATCATACGGAATCGACTCTGTATAGTGTCGTCCATTCTTTGCTTCCCACACAATCCGTGCGTTCTCATCATAAAGATAAATCTTAGCTCCTTTTTTGGAATACGCAACTCGCTGTCTAATCGAACCATCCTCTTCAATGACAAGTACATATTTGACTCCGGATTTTTTTACTCTCACCCAGTATGCATGGCAAATATCATATAATGCATCTAATCGCTCCGGCGTCATCTTCTCTTCCACCAAAAAGCGATTGTAGATAATTCTCAACTCCTCGCTGATCTGTCTTTTTATAAGCTGATCCCACGCAAATGTCTCCATCTCCTCTTGATAGTGCCTGTAAATCTCACTCTGCTCATCCTCATAGGTTAAAATATTTGCATACAAAATCGCCGCTTTTTGCTCATCCAAAGTATTTCCGTGCATAAAATACAGATATACAATTCTCGGCAGTGCCTTTCGCAGCCTTCTTCCATCAATCGACATCATATAATACTCATAAAGCTGTGCGATCTTCAGTTCCTGTTTCACCGCTTTTTCATACCATTTAAAGCAGGAAATTCCCGTCTGGTTTCCTTTGATCAGCTGCATGCAGATTGCATTCAGCACCTTCTGATCTGCATAAGTTTTATAAAGCCGCTCCAAAATATAGTACAGACGTTTATCATAATCTTTCTGATGGCTGATCAGTTCCGCCGCATACTCTGCAAGCTCTCGTGTGATCAGCTTATACTTGATTGCAAAATTCAGCACCTGTATCTCAAAATCTCCCAGTTTTCTGAGGAGAATCACTTGGTTTTTCAAGCAGAGATATGCCTCTGCATAAAACAGGACATGGTTCGTTCCATTATAGAACTGTCTTTCCAGCATCCGGAACCGTTCACTGTCACTTTTGTATTTTGGATCTAAATTCACCAGCATACAGAGAAGCTGCCAGGAATACGGATATTTAATGTAGAGTCGGTTCAATTCTTCCAGCACTCGGTTCGTATGACTTGTATCCTCTCTGAGCAATGCAGTCAAGAAAAGGTAGTAAGCACTGATCTCCGGTTTCTTTCCAATTGCAAATCGATTGTAATTGAAATTCTCCAAAATCCATCTTGCTTCTTCTTTTTTCTCTCCATATAAATAAATATGAGCCTGTATCAACAGGTAGTATTCGTTCTCAGGTTCCAAGTCCCGAAGCTGCTTTGCTTTCTCAATCTCCTTTTCCACCCACTCATTTCGGTCAAGTTTTCCTGAAATGTACGCAAGATATTCTTTTAATCCCTGTGCCTCCAGTAATTCTTTTTCTCTTCCCGCACCACTGTTCGAAATATGCTGGTATACCAAAACATCCACATGCAAAACTTCATATGGTGTCTCTATAAAAATACGTCCATAATTCTTCCCTGCATGTAGTTTTTTCTCTTTTATACTGTATTCAAGCCGATAACTGTCCCCCACAAAGTCATCCGTTGTAATCTCCTCATCTCGAATCTGAATAAATGCTCCATCTGCCCAAATTCGGATTGGAACAAAGCCCCACGTGTTTTTCGTGATCTCAATCCAGTCCTTCTTTTCTTCCAAAACATCATGTAACTGGCGTTCTTCATCGGAAAGTGTAAGGAAGATCTTTTCTTTCTGCTTGATCCCGACAAGAAATTCTTCTAATGCCTCCTCATCGAGCGCCCATTTGCGCATATTGTCATAAAGATTCTTAATTCTCAATTCTTCATACTTTAATACGTCATAAAATTGTCTCGTGCGGAACAGCCTTCTTGCCTCTGAAAAGTCTTTCATCGCAAGCCGCTTAAAGTCTTCCACATTCTGTATCTTTCCATAGGAAGTCATAATAAATGGCTTCTCAATCATCGCCGTGAACGTAAGATCATATTCTCCGCCGTTACACATCACAGTAAATTTCCCATGTTCTGTCTGCCCCGGCTTTAATCCGGCAGAATCGTATGTAAAATTCACTTTCACCGGATTCCCCTCAAATCCTTGTTCACTGCACTGAATACGAAAAGAAGACGGATAGACAATCCCTCGGATATCCCCCTCTTTTTGATTCTGTATCATAAAACTTCCGCTGTAAACTTCCCCTTCTCCAATCATCATGCGGATATGAGTCTCCGGGAAGACGATCTCCGGACACTCGGTTCGAAAATCTCCTTTCGAAAATTTCTTTATCTTGTTCTTCATCTAGTCACCTGCTTTATGTTTCTTTCGTTGCATTTTCTCGAAATATCATTATAATAAATTATAGCATCATTCTACTATTTCTGGCAAGCGAATATAAAGGAGGGTTTTATGAAGAAACATGCACAATTTCACGGAAGTGATCTAGAAGAAATAGAAAAAATTTACCATATACCAAAAGAAGAGATTGTCTGTTTTGGTGCTAATGTCAATCCGCTTGGATTGTCCGCACAAGTAAAAAAACAACTTTCCGAGCACCTTGATATCATCACCGCTTACCCTGACAGGAAGTACAGTTCTCTTCGTCAGGCAATCGGGCAATACTGTGACATCGATCCGAACTATATCGTAGTCGGAAATGGCTCCACCGAATTGATTTCTCTTTTGATTCAACATCGCACACCTAAAAGCGCGTTGCTGCTCGGTCCAACCTATTCGGAATATGAACGAGAGCTCTCTCTTTGCGGCGGCAAGCTTTCCTATTATACACTCTCTGCTGCAAAGGATTTTCAATTGGATGTATCAGATTTTTGTCAAAATCTCAATCATACTATTGATCTGCTGATCATATGCAACCCCAATAACCCTACTTCTTCTGCAATCTCTGTGTCAGATTTGAAAACTATCGTTCAGACCTGTCAGAAGTTGGATATCTTTGTGATGATCGATGAAACTTATATTGAATTTGCCTCCTCCATTCCAGCGCTCAGCGCTGTCTGCCTTGTCCCTGATTACGATAACCTGATGGTGTTAAGAGGTGTGTCCAAGTTCTTTGCGGCACCGGGCTTAAGACTTGGATATGGCATGACAAGCAATGAAGATTTTCTCAACATTCTGAAAGAGTATCAGAATCCGTGGTCGTTAAACAGCATCGGGGCATTCGCGGGAGAATTGTTCTTACAAGATACTGACTATATTCAAAAGACAAGACAATTGATTGAAACAGAACGGACAAGAATATATGAAACCTTGCAGACGATACCAGAACTGAAAGCATTCAAACCTTCGGCAAATTTTGTTCTGGTGCAGATTTTAAAGGAAGGCGTAACTTCATTTGATGTGTTCGACAATCTGATCCGTCAAAAATTAATGATTCGAGATTGTTCTTCTTTTGAACAGTTAGATGGCGAATTTATCCGCTTCTGTATCATGAGTCCTGAAGAGAATACACGACTGCTGCATGCACTCAAGACATTTTTTTCAGAAAACTAAGTAATACAAAAAGGCCGGATATTCACATCTCATTACAAAATGGTTGAATATCCGGTTCTCTTTTCATCTTATCGCATAATCAAGTATACTGTATATGCCACATAGGCAAGTGTCATGACTCCTCCCATAACTCTTCCCACTTTTTTACTCTTTGCAATTGGAATAAATGCAAGTACCGATACAATAATCAGCAATCCAATGTCGTAAATATACGTTCCACTTACATGCATCGGAAGAATTGTTGCAGAACATCCTAAAATGAAGAAAATATTGAACAAGTTCGAGCCGACCACATTTCCAAGCGCGATATCACTCTCTCCCTTTTTTGCCGCAACGATGGATGTCACAAGCTCCGGCAGAGACGTTCCGATTGCAACGATTGTAAGTCCAATCAACGCCTCACTCAATCCGAACGCTCTCGCGATTTCTTTTGCACCTTCGACAGACAGATCACCCCCAAAAACAATTCCAGCCAGACCGACCACTAAAAGTACAATACTTTTCCCAATCGGAAATGACATATTTTCTACTTCATCTTCATGCTCTTTCTTGGCATCTTTTCTTCCTCGCAGTCCTTCGCGAACTGTGATATACATAAAAAACACAAAGCAAACAAGCAAACTGACGCCATCCATACGTCCAAGTGTTGTCTCTTTTGCATGGAACAACACGCTGTCAAGACAGAGCACCCCAAGCAGGACTGCCGCGAAAATCGATAGTGGATAATCTTTCTTGATCATGCTTCTCTTGACCGTAAGTGGTGAAATCATCGCACTTACACCGATTACAACGAGCAGGTTAAAAATATTAGATCCGACCACATTTCCAATTGCAATATCATTACTCCCTTTGATTGCCGCCGAAAGACTTACTGCAAGCTCCGGAGCACTCGTTCCAAATGCTACAATTGTCAGTCCAATCACGATCGTCGGAATGTGCATCCGTTTTGCAATCGACGAAGCCCCCTCCACAAAAAAGTCTGCTCCTTTTACAAGCAGCACAAATCCAACGATTAAATATAAAACTGGTATGATTATCATTTGTATTCTCCACTCTCGTCCTTATTTTTTTAAGATTAGTGCAACAAACACCAAATCGCTTTCCCCTGTATTTTTCAATCCATGTCCATCACCATCTTTACAGAAAAACACATCTCCTTCTTTCGCCGGAATCTCTTCTCCATTGTCTACATACACCCCGTTTCCGGAAAGGATATAATATGTCTCAGTCTCTCCATGATGCTCATGATATCCAAGTACCGCTCCTGGTTCCAGCGTCACCTCTCCGAACAATCCACAGTGTTCTCCCATCTGTTCCTTGTCAATGAGAACTTCTTTTCTGAGAATACCTGTTCCACCGCTTGCACCTTCAATTCGTTCTACAATTCTTTCCTTTTTTGTCGTCATAACTGTTCCCTCCATTTCATTTCACTACTTGCTATCATAGCACCCTCCAGCCAATTTGACAATGTCTTTGCGCAGAGAAAACGCAGCAAAACCACTTTCATTTCACTGCGTCTTTTCACAATATTTATTTTACAATCCGGTAATATTCTTTTGCGGTAATCGCAAATACAATCGCATAAAATACTGCAAACACAATCACTGTAATAATCGTGGATGTCATAAACAATGACACATTTGTCAAATTCATCAGTGAAAGAAGTTTTGTGATTACTTTAAACGCCACTGCTATATGCACAACCGCAACTACAAGCGGCAGGAAGAATACGATCATCACCTGACTTCGGATCGACTGTTTTACCTCACGTCTGCTCATACCGACTTTCTGCATGATCGCAAATCGCTCTTTATCGTCATATCCTTCTGAAATCTGTTTGTAGTAGATAATCAGTACCATCGCCATCAGGAACAGTGCTCCTAAAAAGATGCCAAGGAATAAGAAAGATCCATAAAATGAATACATCATGTCGCGCTCTAATTCCCTGCATTCTACCGGAGATAATGCATCGATTTTTCCCAATGAATTACGAATCTCTTCCAATGCCGGAAGCTGGTCTTTCACACTCTCACGAAAATCAATATTTCGATAATAACGATTTCCCATATTGTCTGCGTAAGTTTCTGAGAGATGATCGATTATCGACTGGTTTGGTACTATCAAATAATAGATATCAATCATCATATACGTTTCTTTATCCACCTTCATATCTTTCAGGTTTTTTCTGACTTGATATGTGGTTCCATCTATCTCGATCTCGGACGGTTTACTCTTACTTTTTGTTGAGTATAAAAGCACTTCATTTTCAGATAGCTCAACATTTTTGTGTTCCAGTTTATTATAAGTGTCCTGAGTCATCAAATACAGGCTTCCATAAGACCCTTCTTTGATAGAAGTCATATCATCTTTAGACAAGATAAACTTATTTTGTACTCGGTTGACCGCAAATGGTGTCGCCTCATACTGCTCATCATTCCGGTAAGTAAGCCCGTATTTTTCTACTATATCTGTGATGGTCTGATCAATGGATGCTTTTTCTTCCTCCGACAACTCCATTCCGGAAATTGTCACATCATGCGGAAATCTTGTCTTTAATATATCCTCCATCCCAACATACAATGCCACTGTTGTGGAGACCATAACAAGCACCATCGTACTTAAAATACAAATGTTGGCAAGTCCGACCGCATTTTGTTTCATACGATATAACATTCCTGAAACAGATGTAAAATGTTTCGTATTGTAGTAAAATTTTTTATTTTTCTTTAACAGTTTCAATAAAGCAATACTTCCTGCTGTAAAAAGTGCGTATGTTCCGATAATAACAAGTATCACAGCGACAAAAAACAGCCCCATTGCTGTAAGCGGTGATTCCGTTGTCTGTGCGATATAATATCCGCCTCCCAGCGCAGCCACACCGATAATAGTCATAATGATTTTTGTTTTTGGTTCTTTCTCTCCCTGTTTTCCACCATGGAGCAATTCAATCGGATTAGCAAGTTTGATCTGGATCAAGTTAAAGAGCAGATTTGCCGCAAAGATCCCACTAAACAAAAATAATGTCCCGCTAATTGCTTTTATTTCTATTGAAAACTTCAGCGCTACGTCAAAATGTAACATTTTGAGCAAAAACAAAAAAATCAGTTTGTTGAGGAGAATCCCTCCGCCAAGTCCAAGAATCAGACTGATTGCAACCACAATCAGTGTCTCACATATAAGCATTTTGGCGATGTGGCTCTTTCCAAGGCCCAACACATTGTAAAGTCCGATTTCTTTTTTTCGCTGTTTCATCAAAAAACTATTCGTGTAAAACAGAAAGATCACTGCAAAGATTCCAACTACACCTGTTCCATATGAAAGAATGATCATTAAGCTGTCTGCCCCCGGCATCTGTCGGATTCCTTCATTATATACAAGAGAATGCATGATATAGAACATTGCGATCGTGACCACACAGGTAAATATATACGGCACGTAACTTTTCCGGTTTTTCTTTAAATTTGTGACTGCCAGTTTTCCATAAATTGAACTACTCAATGCCGTCACCCCCTGTTGTCAACACCGTCAACGTATCAGAAATTTTCTGATAAAGTTCTTCATTGGAAAGGTTTCCGCGATATAACTGATGGAACACTTCTCCATCTTTGATAAATAGTATTCTGTTCGCCGTGCTTGCCGCTTTTACACTATGTGTAACCATCAAGATCGTCTGCCCATCTGTATTGATTGTGTTAAACAATCTCAAAAGTTCTTCCGATGCCTTCGAATCTAAAGCTCCTGTGGGCTCATCTGCCAAAATCAACTGTGGTTTTGTGATCAACGCTCTTGCAACTGCTGCCCTTTGCTTCTGTCCCCCAGACACCTCATATGGATATTTGTTCAACAAATGTGTGATGCCAAGCTGCTCTGCAATCGGGCGAAGTCTGCTTTCCATCTCCGGATATTTTTTCCCTGCCAATACAAGCGGAAGGAAAATATTGTCTCTCAAAGAAAACGTATCCAATAAATTAAAATCCTGAAATACAAAGCCCAAATTCTGTCTTCTGAATGCAGCCATCTCACGTTCTTTGATCGTAGTTAAGTCCCTTCCTTTTAAGAGGACCTTTCCCCCTGTCGGTTTATCCAACGCAGCCAAAATGTTCAAAAGAGTTGTTTTCCCAGAACCAGATTCTCCCATGATTGCCACGTACTCTCTCGGCTCCACCGAAAAATTCACATCCGAGAGCGCCTGCACCTGGTTCCCTCCAAAACGGGTCGTATATATTTTTTTTACATTTTTTACTTCTAATAATGCCATATCATTTCCACCTTTCTACTTTGTATCTTTCTTGAATGCTCCTTTATTGTATAAGAAAAGATTTTTCCCTGCCATAATTTCAGGTGACAATTTTGCAATCCAATCTTACACTTTTGTAAGGTTCAAAATGACTGGTTTTATTTGCTTTTTTATGGCTTACATCTGCCACATGGTTCATATCCCTTTTGAATCAATTCTTCTCTGGTTCCCTCATAGGTCTCTTTATTTTTTTCCTTCATATCTTTGACGCTTGAACAGGTTGGTTTGTGGAACTTCTTATTGTTCGTGTTCAAAACGTAACTCTCCACCTGATTATCTGAAGCCTGATTTGTTTGTTCTGTATCTGTTTCATGACTGTCTCCGGTCGCATAATCAATCTCAATCCCAGGCTGTACGTTGTACACATACACATGAAAGGAAAGTCCTTCTCCTTCATCTTCTACAGACTCTGCCTCCATTTCCACACCGGATGCAACAAGATTATCCCCCTCATAAATCGGTGTTACACGGTAACGGACATGATGTTCTGTCTCTTTTATATAATCTGCCACCATGTTTTCAAATGGAAGCATTCCATCCACATTCATATATCTTGTCCCTGTAATGAGATTCTTTTCATTGGCATTTTCCGCAGTGAGCTGATAGCCAATCAAATGACACCGATTATACAAATACTTTCCATCTACATTATCATACTTGACCGTATGCCATCCAGATGGTTTGATCTGCCCGATTTTTCCTCTTTCCTCATTTGGCATCAACTCTTTTCCAATCATCGCTTCCGCCACGCCACATCTGCCTTTTGCATCCAGTTCACTGTAAAACTCAAACACATCTTCATCAAGTTCTGCCTCCGTAAAATCCGGTTTGTTATCATGAATCGTGACATAGGGTTCTCCCGCATATTCCGGTACTGACTCAACCTCAATATGCTTTGTCACTTCAATCTGCTTACCATCGTTTTGTACGGTTTTATTCAAGTTCTCGCAGCCTGTCACAGAAAACACCAGTACTACTGCCAGACAAGCCGCTATTTTTTTTCTTATGTTACTCATCTTACTTCTCCCTTTTACTCTAATCGAAAATCATCACGGTTCAAATTCAAAAAGATTTTTGTTCCTTTTGACACTTCCGATGATATATAAATTCTATGATTTAATTTATCGACGATGCTTTTGCAAAGATATAGGCCGATTCCCGTCGATTTCTTATCTGTTCTTCCGTTATACCCGGTAAATCCTTTTTCAAACACACGTGGAAGATCTTCCTGCCAAATACCAATTCCGGTATCTTCTATCACCAGTACATTCTCTTTCTTTGGTTCTAAATAAATAGAAATCGTTCCTTCATTCGTGTACTTCAGTGCGTTGGATAAAATCTGTTCGACAACAAGGCCAAGCCACTTTTCATCTGTCAGTATCTTATTCTCAATCGGCTCATATTTCAGTTTTATTTTCTTGAGAATAAATAACTTAGAGTATTTTTTTACTGCAGGTTTGATAATCTCATCCATCGGGTACCACTGCAGCTTTAAGTCTGATGCCATATTCCCCAAACGGATATAAGACAGTGCCATCTCCACATACTGTTCAATTTTAAATAGCTCCATCTCAAGCTCAGTGCGTTTTTCAAATGAAATCTCCTCAGCAGCCTGAAGTAAAATCCGCATTGCGGCAATCGGTGTTTTTATCTGATGCACCCAAAGACTGTAGTAATCAAGCATTTCTTTTCTAGCGATATTGTTATCAGACTCTATTTTCGCTTTCCCCTCGAACAGTGTATTAACCATCTCCTGATAATACCTCTCCACCAGATCCTCAGGTTCTCCATCCTCCGGGACACAGATATTGATATTGAGATACTGTTCCTCCATCCGCTTACATTTTCCATAATATTTCACAAAATCAACAGCAAGAAGAATCACCTCCACACTAAAACAAAGTGCAAATGCATACCACACGGTGTCTGCCGATATATCATACAACATTAAAATGACTGTAAAAATCACAGCGAAACTAAAGCTAATTCCTATCCATCTTTTATTTTTCTTCCAGTATGATCTGAATTCTTTCATGTCTCTATAATATATCCAATCCCTTTCTTTGTCTTTATAAACTCTACAGCAGCAAGTTCAGCAAGTTTCCGCCTAAGCCTTGTGACATTGACTGTCAGTGTATTGTCATCCACAAAAGCATCGCTCTCCCAAAGTGCCGTCATCAACTCTTCTCTTGTCACAATTTTTCCTGCATGCTCCATCAAAACCTGCAAAATCTTAAATTCATTTTTAGTCAATTCCGTCTTTTTTTCTTTATAGCTTACAATCCCATCATTCAGATTCAGCAACAGTCCCTGATGCTCCAGAACATTTAAATTTCCCTGAAATGAGTAGGCTCTTCGCAGCATTGCCTGCACTTTGGCTGTCACAACATTCAGATCGAATGGTTTTTCAATAAAATCATCGCCGCCCATATTCATCGCCATCACAATATTCATATTATCGGATGCCGACGACAAAAATACAATCGGTGTCTTTGCTATTTTTCGTATCTCCGTACACCAGTGAAACCCATTAAACAGTGGCAATATAATATCCATCAGCACCAGCTGCGGATCAAACTCCAAAAAATCATTCATCACATTTTTAAAATCTTTGACATAGCGCACTTCATAGTCCCATTTTTCCAAATGACTGCTCAGTGTCTTCGCAATCATCATATCATCTTCTACAATCAATATCTTATACATGGTGCTCCTCCTTCTTCGCTCTCTATTGTAACACATAAAAACAGATTATTCATAGCTCCAGAAAACACTGATTTTATGCAGTATTTCTTCATCTTTATAAGAATATTTGACACGGGATAACTGATATAATTTTCCCAAATACTCTGCGGCCTCTTTCACCAGTTCTTCCAGCATCGGCTCTTTTGCTTCTGCATATACCGCTTCATTTGCAAATTTAAAAACGACCTGGCTTTGCTTATTTTGAATGCTCTCTTTCATCTTTGCAAGAATGGTATCTTTTTCATATGTCTCATAATACATCCCATTCAACACATAATAATTCGCATCTTTAGCCGTGCATTTTGGAAGTGCGATCACATCATCCGGCTTATGGGTCTGAAACAATTCCTCCTCCGAGATACAGAGGTAATCATAAACAATATTTGTGTCCACTTCCTCCAAATACACCGGGTCTCCCCATGTTGTATCCACATAGTAATAGTCTTCTCCACAAGAGACCAAATTCCACGCATGCGGCACCTCTTCACTTGATTCAGGACGCTTGGCTGTCCCTGTCACATAAGTGCAAAATACATTCAACCGCTCCAATAAATACTGCGTCGTTCTCGCATAGCCTGCGCAGACAGATTCCCCGTTAACCAATACACTGTAAATATTCTGATTGTCTGAGGCTCCTTCCCTGTAATCCGTATGGTTGATCACATATTCATATACATATTGAATTTTTTCATACTCTGCCCCATCCTTCGGCGCTCCATCAAGCACTTCCTGTGTTATTGCATCAATCTCTTTTTGTTTGCGCTCCCGCTCTTCTTGTCCATACTGATATTCAGGGTTTAAAACAGAATAGCTTTCTGTTCCTTTTTGGTAAATCGTTGTCTTCCCTCTTCCGTCACACCAGAAAATCTCCGGATAATCATTGAGCACAAATTGAAACAACTGATTGTTCTTTTTTGCATCTGCACTGTGCAGATAAATTTCTCCGTTTCCATCCAACACTCCTTGCAAAATTTCCTGATACACCACTTTGTCTTCTTCAGACAACGATTCATAATAATATTTTTGTGCCGGATTCGTCTCTTTCAAATTGACCTTTTGATACGGAATTTCATTTCGCTTTTCATAGCTTCTTTCCCATTTTAATCCATATGTTCCAACCATCCCCAGAACAACAACGACCGCTGCACTCATTCCAATGCCCAAAATCATTCCGAGACAACCTCTCTTCTTTTTTCTCGCCATGTTTCTCTCCTCTTTTATTCACGATCCCTTTTTTTCAGAATATCATAACAGTAATAGATTTCCTATGAGGTATTTTTATGAACCGTATCACTACCGCACAGATTGACAACGCTGATAAAGGAAAACTTCAGATCAATGTCACCTCCGACATAAATTCCTATCCAATCTCAGAGGCTAAAATATCCATTACTTATACCGGCGTTCCAGAATCTCCGATTGAAGAATTGACAACCGATTCCTCAGGACAGACCGAAGTGTTGGAATTAGATACACCACCACTTGAATACAGCCTAAATCCAACTATCGAATACCAGCCATATTCCGAATACACTCTGAACGTGTCTGCTCCTGGTTTCGAACCACTAAGTATTGCCGGGGCAGAAATCCTTCCGGACGTCACCGCCATCCAGAATATTACTATGCACCCGATGACCGATCCAGAACCTCCGGAGGATGTATTTGTTATTCCCGCTCACACATTATATGGAGAATATCCACCTAAAATTCCAGAAGATGAAATCAAGCCTCTGCAGGAAACCGGCGAAATTGTACTGAGCCGGGTTGTCGTACCGGAATACATTGTCGTTCACGACGGCTCTCCGCGAGACAGCACTGCAAAAAACTACTATGTCAAATATAAAGATTATATCAAAAATGTGGCATCCAGCGAAATTTATGCCACATGGCCACAGGATACTATCCGTGCAAATGTGCTCGCGATTATGTCATTTACACTAAACCGCGTCTATACTGAATGGTACAGAAATCAAGGATACGACTTTACAATCACTTCCTCAACTGCCTTCGACCACAAATGGATTCCGGAGCGTAACGTCTTTGATACAATCTCAGAAATCGTAGATGAGCAGTTTGCAAGCTATCTGTCCCGTCCAAATGTCAGGCAGCCAATTTTGACTCAATACTGTGACGGCAGGCGTGTCCAATGTCCGAGCTGGATGACACAGTGGGGTTCTAAGGCACTCGGCGACCAAGGATACTCACCTATTGAAATTCTGCGCTACTACTACGGTGACAATATGTACATTAATACTGCTCAGGAAATTTCCGGCGTACCTTCCTCGTGGCCTGGCTATACCCTTTCCAATGGTTCTTCCGGGGACAAAGTTCGTCAGATGCAGGAACAACTCAATGTGATTGCCGGTGCCTATCCTGCAATTCCAAAAGTTGCTGTGGACGGCATCTATGGTCCTGCGACTGCTGCCTCTGTGCGAAAATTCCAATCCGTCTTTGGACTCCCTGAAACGGGAACAGTCGATTATCGCACATGGTATAAAATCTCCGAAATTTACGTAGGAGTCTCCAGAATTGCTGAGCTCGTGTAAGGCAACACCTTCAATTAGGGACAGGGGTATGTTCAATTGGGGACGTAGTAAAATTCAATTTTACTACGTCCCCAATTGTTAAAATAATCTCTTTATATCGTTAAACATCACGAATATCATCAGCGCAAACAACAGCATCAATCCCGCGAAATGCACCATACCTTCTTTATCCGGCGGCACTCGTTTGCCTCGTATCGCCTCAATAAACAAAAACACAAGTCTTCCGCCATCCAATGCCGGAAATGGTATCAGATTCATCACACCAAGGTTGGCTGATAATAAAATGGCAATATTCATCAATTCTATAATAACAACCGATAATCCATATGATTTACTCTGCTCATACGTATTTCCGACCATGTCAACGATACCCACGGGTCCGGATAGCTGATCAACTCCCACCTGCCCGGTGACAAGCATCTTCAAACTTTCTAAAGTGGTACAGATCCAGAATTTCACTTCATAAGCCCCATACTGCAACGCCGTGAACAGATTCGCCTCTTCGTTCTTGCCAGGAGACATCAACCCTAGTTTGTATGCTCCGTTTTCATCTTTTTGAGGCGTAATTGTCACCTCATGTTTTTCCCCATCTCGCTCATATGTGAGGTCTACCGTTTCCCCTGGATGGAATACATTAAAGTAAAGCACCTCACGCCAAACATTAATTTTCTTTCCATTCATCTTAAGAATCTGGTCTCCAGCCTGCATTCCTTCTGCCTCCGCAGAATATCCTGGTGTCACACCTGAAATCACCGGTTTATCATAGCCAACCCACGCAACCAGTATTACCGCAAAAATAAATGCCAATATAAAATTAAAAATCGGTCCGGCTGCAATAACAGAAATTCTTGCCCAGACAGGCTTTGTGTTAAAACTTCCCTCGGACATATCCTCCACATCATCTTCGCCCATCATACAGGAGCCTCCGATTGGAAGCAGTTTGATCGAATACCTTGTATCTCCGGCTACTTTGCTGAACAGGCGGGGACCCATTCCGATAGAAAACTCCTCCACATGGATTCCATTCTTTTTCGCCAGCAAAAAATGTCCCAGTTCATGGATTGTCACAATCAGTCCGAACACCAATATTGCAAGTATAATTCCCATTTTACCACCTGCTTTCTATCTGTTCATATACTTCTTGTTCCGTCTGTAAAATCTCATCTACCGATGGATCTGCTATCGTTTTGTGTGCCTGCATACAATGCTCGATAATCTCTGGTATCTCCAGATACTTAATCTTTCGCTCCAAAAACTTACTAACTGCAAGTTCATTCGCCGCATTGAATACCGTCGGAAGTGACCCTCCCTCTTTTCCCGCTTCAAATGCAAGACGAAGTCCATAGAACGTCTCCATATCCGGTTTTTCAAATGTCAGCTTTGACAATGCTGCAAAATCCAATCTGTCTCCCGGCAGAAATCTTCTCTCCGGATAATATAATGCATACTGTATCGGCAGTTTCATATCCGGTGTTCCAAGCTGCGCAATGATCGCGCCGTCCACATATTCCACCATCGAATGAATGATACTCTGCGGATGCACAACGACCTCAATCTGATCAAGTGACACATCAAAAAGCCATTTTGCTTCAATGACTTCCAAACCTTTGTTAACCAATGTAGAAGAATCGATTGTAATCTTTCTTCCCATCTCCCAATTGGGGTGTTTCAGTGCATCTTCGACCTGAATATTGAGAAGTTCTTCTCTTGTCTTTTGGCGGAAAGGTCCGCCCGATGCCGTCAGTAGAATCTTATGAAGCGCTTTCTCCTGTCCCCCCTGAAGAGACTGAAAAATGGCGCTGTGTTCACTGTCCACTGGAAGAATCGCCACCTGATATTCTTTTGCAAGCGGCATAATGATATGTCCCGCTGTCACCAGTGTCTCTTTGTTCGCAAGTGCAATGTCTTTTCCTGCCTTGATTGCCTCAATTGTTGGTCGAATCCCAATCATTCCCACAATCGCAGTCACAAGGATCTCACTCTCTTCCATAACAGACAGTTCAATGAGTCCCTCCATGCCTGACACAATTTTGATATTCAGATCCTTCACATTCTCACGCAGCTCTTTTGCGCGTTCCTCGCTCCATACTGCCGCCATCTTCGGATGAAATTCCCGAATCTGTCTCTCCAAAAGTTTGATGTTATTCCCTGCCGCAAGTCCAAGTACCTCTATATCCTTATTTTCTCGGACAACTTCTAACGTCTGTGTTCCTATGGATCCTGTAGATCCCAGTATTGCTATTTTCTTCATGAAACATCCTTTCTTTTATCGCATCAATGCGACCGCCATATAATAAATAATCGGTGCTGTAAAGATCACACTGTCAAATCGGTCTAAAATTCCACCGTGTCCAGGAATCAGTTTTCCGTAATCTTTAATATCATGGTTACGCTTGATAGCAGATGCAGCCAAATCTCCCACCTGGGAAATCATTCCGCCAACACCGCAAATAACCGCATATTCTAACGCATTTGCGTCCGCTCCTGATGCAAACTGATTGATTGCAAGTGCATAAATTACTCCCAAAAGTGCTGCCCCGAGAATTCCCCCGATACCGCCCTCAATAGATTTTTTCGGGCTGAGCTTCGGCGCCATCTTATGCTTTCCAATCAGCATTCCGACACAGTAAGCACAAGTGTCACATCCCCATGAACAAAGGATAATGATCCACACTAAATATGCCCCCTGTGTAAGCTCTCGCGTCTGGTAAACATAAGATAACATCACTGCCACATAAAACAGTCCGAAAAACGTAATCATAATCTGTTCTGATCGATACTTCGGATATGAAAATACATACACCGCCATAATGGCAACTAAAAATGCAATCGTAAGTAATGTCACCATATCAGCTCTTCCCATACGGATCATCCCATAATAGACGATACACGCCGCATAACCTACCACACCAAGTAATGTGTTGTGCACTTTCAGCACTTTATATAATTCACTCATTCCAATCAGACTGATCAGCAGCACTGTTGCGAACAGGATATCACCTCCACTGATGATTGTCACCAATGCGATTAGGACAAGCAAAATTCCACTCAGTAATCTTGTCTTAAACATCTATTCTTCTCCTTCCTTCACGCCCCCAAAACGTCTGTCTCTACTATTATAATGCTCAATGGCTTTTTTCAATTCCTCTTTCGTAAAATCCGGCCACAATACATCTGTAAAATAAAATTCACTGTACGCAAGCTGCCATAACAAATAGTTCGATAACCGCTGTTCCCCACTTGTGCGGATCAGAAGATCCGGATCCGGAATATCATGTGTATCCAAATACTGTTCAAATACTGTTTCGCTGATTTCGTCTGCATGCAAGCGTCCGTCCTCACAGTCTGTACACATCCTTTTCATCGCACGGATCATCTCATCACGGCTTCCGTAATTTAATGCAATTTGAAAATTCAATCCATCATTATTCTTTGACGCTTCCTCAAGCTCATCGATTCTTTTTCGAATATCATCATCCAGGGCGGTCTTGTCGCCAATCACCCGGACTTTCATACGGTTTTTCTCTGCCGTTTTCAGGCAGGTCTTCATATAATTTCTGAGAAGTTTCATCAATGCATCCACTTCACTTTTCGGTCTGCTCCAGTTCTCCGTCGAAAACGCATAGACTGTCAGATATTTGATTCCCATCTTATATGCCTCTTCACAGATGCGCTCCACATTCTTGCTTCCCTGTGCATGCCCATAGTTTCTTGGCATCCCTTTTTTCTTTGCCCAACGACCATTTCCATCTAAAATAATCGCCACGTGCTGTGGTACGTTCATACAACGTCCTCCTTTTCTTTTGGTGCATACTGTCAAAGAAGATAAGCAAAGTCTGCATCTTAGCATTCCTCACTTATCTTCTTGCTCATCTTATCTCTTAAACAGTAAGAACTTCTTTTGATTTTGCTTCTACTGATTTATCTACTTCTTTGATGTATTTATCTGTTAATTTTTGTAATTCTTCTTCTAATCCTTTGATCTCGTCTTCAGAAACATCGCTTCCTTTTAACTTCTTAAATGCGTCATTTCCATCACGACGGATATTTCTGACTGCAACTTTTGCTGCCTCACCTTTTTTCTTAACATCTTTTACAAGTTCTTTTCTTCGTTCTTCTGTCAGTTCCGGGAACACAAGGCGAATTACTGTACCGTCATTTGTCGGATTGATTCCGATATCTGATGTCAGGATTGCTTTTTCAATCTCTTTTACCATACTCTTTTCCCATGGCTGAATCTGAATCATACGAGCCTCTGGAACAGAGATATTTGCCACCTGCTGAATCGGTGTTGCTGAACCATAATAATCTACTGTCAGCTTATCTAAAATGTGTGGGTTAGCGCGCCCTGCACGGATTGTTGCAAGCTCTGCATCCAGACTGTGTAATGTTTTCTGCATCTTTGTATCATATACCTGTAATTTTTCGTTCATAATCATATCCTCCAAAATCTCTCTTATACTGTCACTTTTGTTCCTGTGAATGTACCTTTCATTGTCTCAACAATACTGTTTTCTTCATTCAATCCGAAGACTAACATCGGCATCTTATTCTCCATACATAAAATAGACGCCGCAAGATCTACAGCCGCAAGACGTTTGTCAATCGTCTCCTGAATTGTGATCTCATCATATTTTTTCGCATCCGGGTTCAACTTCGGATCGCTGTCGTAAATACCGTCAATTGCCTTTGCAAGCAGCATTGCATCCGCCTCAATCTCAATCGCCCGAAGAACTGCTCCTGTATCTGTTGAAAAATATGGATGTCCTGTTCCTCCTGCAAAGAAAATAACCTTTCCACTGTTTAACGCCTCAACTGCTGCGTCTTTTGAAAACAGACTTGTAAATGCGCCGCATGTAAACGGTGTGAAAATCTCTGTCTTCATTCCAACATGTCTGAAAATATCAGATACGTAAATACAGTTCATAACCGTTGCAAGCATTCCAATCTGGTCTGCCTTTGTGCGGTCGATCGTCTCACTTGTTCTTCCTCTCCAGAAGTTCCCGCCGCCTGTCACGATTGCGACCTGGATCCCATCGTTTACCAGCTGCTTTACCTGATTGGCAACCCCGATACAAGTTGCCTCATCAAAACCAGTCTTTTTATCTCCTGCTAAAGCTTCCCCGCTCAGCTTTAATAACACTCTTTTCATATGTCTGCTCCTTATTCTATTTTTTCCTCTTGTGTTTCATTATTATATCATAAAGCTTTCTTCGTGCACAGTCTATTTTGCTATCCTTTTAGAAAATTTTAACTTTTATTTATATTTAAACCATATTTTTTCCCATCCAAACATGCTATGATACTTTCAGAGGTGAACAATATGAAGGAAAAATTACAACATTTTATGATGGGACGCTATGGCATCGATTCATTTTCCAAATTTTTGCTTGGAGTGACTGTTTTCTTCTGTGCCATAGATTTGTTTTTTCATAGCGTCGTTTTGAATTCCTGGACACTGCTTTTACTCATTTATACCTATTACCGTGTGTTCTCAAAGAACCATAGCAAACGGCATCAGGAAAATATGAGATTCTTACAGATAAAGAATAAGCTTTTAGCAAGATTCCAGCGTGAAAAATCACACATGCAGCAGCGGAAAACACATCATATTTATACTTGTCCGACATGTAAACAAAAGATCCGTATTCCAAAAGGAAAAGGACGTATCTGCATTACCTGTCCAAAATGTAAGACAGAATTCACACGGACAAGTTAAAAATCAGCATCGGTACACAACTCTGTGAACCGATGCTATTTTTACTCCTGTATTTGTTCTGCACACAACGCCTCCATTTTCTCATGTACATAAGAAAAATCCCTCTCGTCATTTATCGTAACAATCACATCGCTTGCGGACAAAATAGTCCCTCCTTTTGGGATGATCTCTTTTTCGCCACGCTTAATCGCAACTAAAAGGCAGTGTTTTGGCCAGTCAATCTGCGCTACCGCTTTATGTACCAACAAAGAGCCATGCATGATAACATGCTCAGATAATATCTTCTGACCCGTTGTTTTCACCTGCTCTTCCCCCCGATTTTTCAAAAGTCTGCCCAGCAAGCTTTCATAAATCGGCTCTGATTTCATCAAACTTGCGACCACATATGCCACAATCGAGACAACTGACAGCGACAGCATCTGACTTAGCGATCCGGTCATCTCAAAAATCAAGATAATTCCGGTAATCGGCGCTCTTACTATCGCAGTAAAATACCCGGCCATAGCAAGCAGGACAAAGTTATTGATATACTCCGGGCTCATTCCGAAATATGTCGTTCCGACCATTCCAAAAATACCGCCGATAAATGCCCCTAACACCAGAAGCGGAAAAAATATTCCTCCAGGTGCACCACTGCCAAAACAAATGGCAGAGAACACAAACTTTGCGACAAGCAAAAAAACAACACTTGTAAGAGCCAACTCTCCATGGGTCAAAGCATCGATCAGATTATGCCCACTTCCAAGAAGTTCCGGCATGATAAATCCCAAAACACCCGCTAACAAAAATGGGAGCATAACTTTTGTGATTTCGTTTAATCCTTTTGTCTTTTTATAAAGTCCTTGTACAGTTAACGTAAACCAATTATAAAAAGCTCCCATCACACCAAGGATGACACCAAGCAGCAGAATCATCCAATAATAACTCTGTGGTAATGCATGCCCAATATCAAATTGAAATACCGGATCCAGTCCAAATACCTTTGAAGAAATATAATCTGCCGTAATCGATGAGGTCATGACAGACACGAGCACAGACACTGAAAAATTCTTATGAATTTCTTCAAGTGAAAACATCACCCCTGCAAGAGGTGCATGAAATGCCGCAGATAGTCCCGCACTGGCACCACAAGTCAGCAAAAATTTTTCTTCTGTCTTTCCCCTGTCAAGCATTTTGGAAATTCCTTTTCCCGTCATTGCGCCAAGCTGAATGGACGGGCCCTCTCTTCCAAGAGAAAGTCCGGCAAACAAAGATAAAAATCCTCCTAAGAACTTTGCTGGCAGCACTCTATACCACCGCTGATTCAGTTTCCCGATCATCTCTCCTTCAAGCTGTGGAATTCCACTTCCTGAGATCATCGGCTCCCACTTCACAAGCAAGCCTACAATAACCGCAAACAGTACCAAAATAACGAACCACAAACACATCTTGACCGGAGAACCTTTTGCATAATGCAAAATCATCTGCAGCCACTCTCCTGCATATGCCAGCACAAGCCGGTATAGCAGCACAATTCCCCCCGCCACTGCTCCAACTAGAAGACCTTCTCCAATCAACACCATATGAAATCGTTCCGCTCTGTTTAGAACGTACGACGTATCCTTTTTCACTTTTCTCTCACTCCTATTTTATTTCTGCATCTTCCAACGTTTTATATCCATAAAATGCCGTTGTATAGCGCATGATTTCTTCTGTCATATTTTTTTGTTCCTGCACAAACGCCACAATACGTCTTCCATAGAGCACCAATGTCTGCATAGAATATGTCTTAAGTTCTCCCCGCAGATAAGTCTCAAAAGAAATATCATACAGTGTATCTTCCGATGTGTGGATGATTCTTGCCTGTCCGGACAGGTGCGGATATTTTTCAGCAAACTCCTCTCGCCATCCAACCTGAATCGCCACAATCTGCTCAACCATAGCCTGTTTTTCTTCTGAAATCTTCGGAAGTCCCGTGGCAATCGCTTCGTATTCTTTTGGAGCTGTAGACTCCATCATATAAGCATACTTTTCCATCACCAGATTTCTTCCCTGCGCTTTTCCCTCTTGAAGATCCTGCCAGTAACTCTCCAAAAGAGGCAGATCCCATGTCAAAAACTGGCTTTTGCGCATCACATCAAACGTCTCAAAATCATCCTGACACGCAGCACGCCCGCCTGTATTTCTCACATTTTGAAACATCTCCCACTCCATTTCTACAATTTGTTCTATTATCGGATTCATCTCTTCTTTCGCCTCCAAAATTCTTTCCACATGCAATTCCAAAAACGTCTCCTCCCCATATGTCAGGTTTTGTCGTTTCAGTTCTTCTAACAGCCTTGCACAAATTTCTTCCACCACGCTCTCCCGTTCTCCTTCTGAAGAAAGTACCTGTTCAAACAGCGGTTTCAATTCACTTAAGCGTTCTAGATTTTCAAGACCTCTCCACGCCCATTTATAATACGGCATATACCTTCGATTCAAAAGATATGCTGTCCGCATTCCTTCCCGCACAAATTCGTCTAGCGCAAGATTTGCTGCTACAATATCATTTCGTTTTTTACATCTTCCATAATTATACTGCCCGGCTTGTGCTGTCAGCGCAACGGCATTTGCAAGTCTTCGTTTCCAAACAGCAAATGGCATTCCATTTTGCAGTTGTTCCCGAATTGCCGAAAATTCTCCCAATGGGTCATCAAACACCTCCCCATTCACTGCCATGGCAAGTTTTTCGTCTTCCATCTCACTCCATGCACCGTTTCCGGTAAACTCTTCATAAAATTCAGGAATACTTAGCACTCCCACACGTCCGCCTCCTCGCTTAGAAGTATTCCGTGCCGGATAACCCATAAAAGCCTTCGGGAGCGCCTCATATGCTTCCTGCATCTTTTGACCTACTTTTTCATAGTCTTCCTCTGTAAGCCAAAGGCAGAATCCCGGTCCAAAATCATGGTCCTTTGACCACATGTCGTCAAACCCTAGACACTCTGAGCCATGCCCGACAAGACCTGCTGCCACACGATCTGCATATTCTGGAAATTGCTCTTTTAGCATCGCTTTCCCGTAAGTCTCATAGTAGCATTTTGACAATTCGAGACCTGAAATCTCTTTTTTCGGTCTTCGTATGTTCTCATAAGTTTCTTTCGCCTCTTTTTTCAGATACTCTGCCTCTTTTGCAAATCCAGCTTTCGAAAGCACAATTGCGCAGTTTTCACAAGTCATTGCATAAGACTCATTCTTCCCAAAATGCGCCAAAATCTCCCGCAATGCTTCTGTATAGGCCGAAATTGCTTTTTCCAATTCTCCCTGCTCATAGTGCCCCTGTGCAAGAAGTGCCAACGCACCGCAATAGTGCGCATCTTTTTCTTCACATTCCTCAAATCGTTCAATCGCCCTCTGCACATATTCAATCCCTTGTGCAAATTCTTCCTTTTCATAGCAGACTGACGCCAGATTTGCATAGGTTGTCGCCTCTTCCACTTTATGATCCGGAAGGTTTCTAACAATTGCAAGCGCCTGCAAAAGACAGCTCTCTGCCGTCCCATAGTCTTCTTTTTGCTGAAATGCCATACTCATATTATTATAAAGTCCCGCCAAACGCTCATCTTGAATTCCAAGATTTTTGAAAATCTGTTCCGCTGCCCGGTACATCGCAATCGCCTTTTCGCACATACCTGCTGCTCGATATGCGGTCGCCGCATTCAAAAGTGTCGTCCCATGCGCCTCACTCTCCTGTAAACCAAGCTCTTTCACCAGTTCCAGCATCTCTTTTGAAATCTTTAGCGCCTCCTCATAGTTGCTGATACTTCTATAGTAACCAATCTGTTCATTTCCCTGAACCAATCTTTCCATTGTTCCTGAATCTATCTGTTTGTTTTCTTCCTGCATTTTGTTTCCTCATTTCCTGCCCCTTTCGGCATTCTTCCACACTATTTTTTATTATAGCCAATTTCATGCAGTAACACAACCTGCAGAAATTCTGCAATGTAATCTTAATTTATTTTAATAAATTTATCACTTTTCATTAAACACTTTTTTTGTTACGTGCGTTATAATATTTTTACTATGTACAAGAGAGGATTTTATTTATGGATTCAAGAAATTTAGATCATATAAATTACAGTTACACTGATTCAGAACGCGCTAAAAGAAACGCGCTAAAAAAACGCAGAAGAAAGCAGCTTCTCATACAAAGATGCGTCTTTTTTCTCATCGCCCTGCTTTTTCTGATACTCTTGGGAAAAACAGTATTCTCTATCAAAGAAAAATTATTTCCAAAGATAACGTCTTCCGAAGGGAACAATACTTCTGCAAATAAAGCAAAGAAAAAAATTGAATTCACACCGATCCCATCTGACACTGCTTCATTGCCTTCCGATGTCGTGACAAACTTGAATAACATGGCCGCAAGCGACAAGCGTGTCGCAGAAATTGTGGACCACTACGACCAGTATCCTGCTGATTTGCTGGAACTGCTCTCAAAAAATACCGAGGCAACTGATTTCGTTCTAAATTACCCGTCTGAAAAGGACAAGCCTTGCGCCGATACAATCGGCGATGTCACAAAAGGAGTAATTCCGCACCTTCTTCAATGGGATACACGATGGGGCTACGGAATCTACGGGGATAATTTTCTAGCCATCAACGGCTGCGGACCAACTTCCCTTGCAATGGTAGTTTCCGGACTAACCGGAGACAATACGATCACCCCATATAAGATTGCACAATATGCAGCTTCCAACGGACTCTATGTTCCGGAATCCGGTTCCAGCTGGGAACTGATGCGGATAGGCGCCAAGCAATATGGAATCACCTCTCAGGAACTTGTATTAGATGAATCTGTTATGGCAAACCAACTCGCTTCTGGGCACCCGATTATCTGTAGTATGCGTCCCGGAGATTTTACTACTACCGGACACTTTATTGTGTTGAACGGATATGAGAATGGACAGTTTCATGTCTTAGACCCAAACAGCAATGCAAACAGTGAAAAGTTGTGGAGCTACGAACGACTTTCTCCACAGATTAATAATCTTTGGGCATTTTCTATTTAAAAAGAAGGGGCCAGATCAATTTGATTCTGACTCCATTCTTTATTTTACTAATTTCTGATTCAGCGGGTAATCTGAAAACAACCTTTCGATACATTCCTCATACACATGCCGTTTTTCTGCCTTTTTGATCTTCTTGGCAGCCTTCTCTGCTCCTTCAAATAAATGTATCATGAAGAACCACAATTCTTTCATCTTAAAAAGAACCGCCCGGTCTCCCGAAAGAACTTCCTGATTCTTCCTGTAAAATTCATCATGAAATGCACGCAATACTTCTTTATCTAAGCTTGTACCCTCACAAATCAGATTCAAAAGTCCTGGATTTACCATCACCCCGCGCCCAAGCATCACACGCTCCACCTGCGGATACTCCTTTTCAAACGCCTCAAAATGCGACTTAATAAACAGGTCCCCATTGTAGCAAAGCCGATTTTTGCTTTCTTTCACTGCCTGCCCAAATACTTCCATATTGGGTTTGTTCTTATAAAAATTTGCCCTCACCCTCGGATGGATAATCAGTTCTTCCATCTCAAACTTATTATAAATGTTTAAAAGCCACTCAAATTCTTCTGGATGCTCCACCCCGATTCTTGTCTTGATAGAAATCTTTGATTCTGTCCGCTCAAAAATTTCGTATAGAAAGCGTTCCAGCTCATCCGGATATCCCAAAAAGCCGGATCCTTTTTTCTTTGCGGTAACTGTCCCTGACGGACATCCCAAATTCAAATTAATTTCTTCATATCCATACTCCCGAAACTCCTGTGCCGTCCGGATAAAATCCTCCGCATTATTAGTCAGAATCTGCGGGACCACACAAAGCCCTTGATTGTGCTGTGGCAGAATTTCTTTCAACTCTTTCGGTTTGAATCCACGATTTGGATGCGGTACGATAAACGGAGTAAAATATTTATCCATTGGATGGAAAAAATGATGGTATACATTCCGATAAACATATGTCGTCAGCCCCTCCAACGGCGCCAGATAAAATTTCATAATTGTCTTCTCCTCTTCTAACGAATTTTAAATGTCTTCGGTGCAAACCGAAACACGCAAAAATATGACAGCGGAATAAAGATGATTGTCACAGCAAGCACTCCCAATGTAAACAGCCATGAACCTGTCTGTATCTGCAGACAAAGATAGCATCCAAAATACACCAGTGCATTTACCACCGAAAAAATAGGGCTTTTCACCGTCTTTTCTTCTGTGTATGGCTGTGTGATATAGTACATAAACAGATGAAACAGACAGAAAAATGCGGATAATAGCAAGGAGCCTGCCATCAACGGTATCACTTTCCAAACAGACAGTATCTCACCACACAGAAGTGTCCAAAGAAGAATCATCCCGCAGATTATAGCCGCCGGAACTGCATCTAGCATCAATAATTTTCTAAGGCGTATCTTAAAATTTTTCAAGATTGCATCTGCTTCCCGATAATATCCATATTTCAGCAGACTGATATCACAGTTAAAAAACATTGCCTTACAAATTCTTCCACCTGTGGACTCCAAATACATGACAAATACCATGACCGGCATCATCTGCGTCATCGCCTCAAATGTCTTTTGTTTCATCTGCTCTCCCACAAATAACAATGCCACTGCCCCAATCAGTCCAACTGCCAAGATGATGATGATTCTGCTTTTGACCGCTCTTGAAACAATTCTTTTATGGCGTTCAAAGAAAATGGCATTCAAATAGTCATACCCTTCTTTTTCCTCGTATTTTCTCGAGCGCAGTTCCTCTTTGGAAATATCCTTATCCTGAATCTGCACATCTGCAGCCCGAGCCTCTTTTACCGCATCATCCTGCTCTAAAAAATCTTTCAGGCTGACCATCTTTTTCGCAAAAATCGTATATCCCCCATACTTCCACACTTTCGAGAAACAAAACATTCCTACTAACGTGAAACTCAAAAAGACAACAACTTCTGCCATCACATATCTATCAAAAAACAACCTTGGGACTGCTGCCGCCACTCCATATCCGAGTGCTAATATGATTCCAAACATTAAAAATGTTTTTCCTAAAGATTTCCAAAATACTTTTTTCCCTTTTTTCTCGGAATGTCGATAGTGTTGTAAAATTCCGGCATGCCCAATGTATCGTGTAAAAAACAATGATACAACAAACAACGCAGATTCCGCTCCAAATCCAAACCACAATAGCGGTACTAAAAAGCAGATGGTATCTTTCACTCCTTTTAGTACCATCTTGGAGCGGTAATACTGTACCGCCGGAATCCGCATCACATGCAGCAACACATAATCCTTTTTTGCCCCTTCCGTCAGGTTTGACACTAAAAAACTTCCCGGCAAAAAGGAGAAAATTAAAAACAAGTAGACCATTACTGCTTTTTGATCTACAAAAATCCCTTCTTTTTCCCAAAATCCCTGAATCCAATTCGCCGGCAGCTTAATCATCAGCAAAAAGTACAAAAATGTACCAACAAATGCACCTATCACGGAAAACACAACCGGTATGGCACCAATCGCCTTCTTGATATCCGTCTCTCCATACAGACGGTACGGTATTTTCTCTCCGACAAACGGTAATTTTCTCACATAATAGAGCAGAACATTGACCTGCTGCACAAAGACAAGCATCCTTCCCTGAATGATGGTATTAATCATGCTGTTCCTCCTTCAGCGCCTCAAAAATCTTCTCTTCAAATTCAGGCGCCCCAATCATATTGTGGTCAATTGCCTCCAGTTTTCCCTGATTCAAAATGACAATCTCATCACATAGATCCTCTGCAAGTTCCAAAATATGTGTCGAAAAAATAATGATGTGATCTTGCTTCATCGCTTTTAACATCTGCTTAATCTCATGCGCCACAACGACATCAAAAGAAGTCAAAGGCTCATCCAGCAGAATCACCGGAGGCTTCGTAATCAAAAAGCAGATCATCTGCATTTTATTTTTCATTCCATGCGAGTAATCCTTAATCAGACGGTACCAGTCTTCTTCTTTGATCTTAATCATATCAAAGTACTCCGGAATTGACTTTTTATCCTTAATCTTATCTTTATTGATATCAATATAAAACTTGAGAAATTCATATCCTGTCAAAAATTCTGGTAAAATCGGATGCGCATATGTAAATCCGATTTGTGAAAAGTCCAAAATATCATCCGCTCCGTCATATAACGCAATCTCACCGTCACAGGAAATCTCTTTGCTGATACAATTGAAAAGTGTTGTCTTTCCTGCCCCGTTTCTTCCCAACAGACCATATATCTTTCCTTTTTCAAACACAAAACTTGCACCTTTCAGAACTTGTTTTTGATCAAATGCCTTCTGCACTTCTCTGAGTTCCAACCTCATATCTCCACTTCCTCTCCAAATAAAAAAGTAATATTGTATTATTATTTTAATACAATATTACTTTTTCTTCTTTTATTTGTCAATATATTCTTTTGTACCGACTCTATTGTACAACTTCCAAATAGCTGCTGATACAATATAAAGTCTGTCCATTATATTCTACTCTGGACCACCCTTCGTTCGACACGCCGGTACGCACGATGACTTCCCCATTTTTTAATTCTGCAATAACTTCTGATGGCGACTCCACACTAGGACGATTGCGAAGATTTGTCACTTCTTTTGCCGTCACATTTTCAGATACATCCGTAAACTTTGTCTTAAACTCACTTTCAGTCTCCTGCGGCGTCACATAACTCAAATCTGTTGTCAGATAATTGCTGACACAGTACACAGTCTGCCCATTGTAGATTATTCTCGACCAGCCGTTATTTCCCACTCCTGTTCGAACTGCTGTCTCTCCGTTTTTCATGCTTCCTACGATATTATCATCACTTCCTTGTTCCATCGTACTTCGAAGATTCACCTCGTCTTTTGCCGTCACCTGCTCTTCCACTTCTGTAAAATTGACTCCCACCTCTACATTAGCTTCCACTTGCTCTGCTCCGTTTTCATCTACCGCCTGCTGGGACTGACTATATCCGAAATAAGCGACATTAAAGTCAACCGCACCTTTGATTCCGTCCAGTTTTCCCTGATTGGTGTACTGCCACATTACATGGTCACCTGTATAGTCAGATTTTGTTTTTTCCGGCCATGTCTGATCCGAGTACTGTGCAACCCAGATACGATAATTTAAAGAAAGATCATCTGCATTCCACAAATTATTGTCATCCAGTTCATTTTTCGCTGCATAGAACATTCCTGTGTAAGATCCTTCTTCAATAGATTTGAGAAATGCATCTGCCAGTTTTGTCCGCTCCTCAACCGAAAGCTCAAACTGTCTGCTGGACGGATTTTGAAAACCTTCACAATTGTAAGCGACCGGATATGTCACCGGATATCCTGAAAGCAGATTCTTCGTCCATTCTGCCTCCTCTTTTGCCTCTTCCTCTGTCACTGCCGTGGAAAAGAAATAAGCTCCGATTTTCAGCCCATTTTTGGATGCTTCCTGCAGATTGTATTTCGCACAGGCATCTTCTTTAATCTCCCCGTTCTTCATACCACGATATCCCACACGGATCATCGCAAAATCAATTCCGCTGTCCGCAACTGCCTTCCAGTCGATATTCCCCTGAAATTCAGAGACATCGATTCCGGTTGTGATCTCATCTGTCTCATATTGAGATGCCTTCAAGTCCGGAAGCTGCACTTTTGCTTCCTCTTTTTCTTCTTCGATCTTTGCCTGCGGATCTTCCTGCGCATTCTCCGCTTTGTTTTTTGCGTTGTTCTCTTTTTCATTCGCAAACAGAAAGTAACAAAAAACAGCCAATCCGATTACAATGATTGCCACACTGACAGAAATCGCGATGATCATCTTTTTGTTTTTACGGTCTTTGTTGAAAAAATTTTTCTGCATCTTTGTATCCTCCTCTTATCTTCTGCACGTCTTTCCGGTGTAAGACTCTGCAATTACTTTTATCACAGCCACACTATCTGCCATCTGTTCTGAGATTTCAAACTCTTTTCCGGTCTGATGCCACATCAGTTTGGAAAGAGCTAAACGCTTTTCCTCTGTATGTTCAAGAATCGTCGCTTTTCCGTTTCCCATCACGCAAGCATATTCATAACCATATGCACAAGGTGTATTTGCCTCAATCAGCGCATGTTCACAGTCCATCTCAAAACACACCTTCAAATTTTTTTGAATTGCACGCAGCTTTCTTCCTTCCTTTGCACTGTGAAAATAGAGCGCTAAAGATTCTTCTTCAAATTCATAACCAAAATTTAACGGCACCAGATACAAGCCTTCTTCGTCCTGCATGGCAAGTCTGCATACTTTACATTTCTCTATGATATCTCTGATTTCCTCTATGTCTGTGATCTCTCTGTCTTTTCTTCTCATCATATTCCTCTTTTCATTTTATCATATTTCATCTCATCAAACCATATAACTTTCTCCGGTTTTTCCACATGTTCCCCAATATATTTTTCCATCCACACCAAGTCATACCAGCGTCCAAATTTGTACCCACATCTACGAAATCTGCCCACAAATCGATATCCCATATGGTTGTGGAACTCTACACTGTTTTTGGTCAAATAAGGATCATCATCATCCACATACGCAATGCAGGCATTCAGATTCAATATATTCTGTTCCGATAAAATTTTCTCCAACGCCTCATACAGCATTCTTCCAATTCCATCTTTTCTCCCATCCTGCCGAACATAAATGGCTGTCTCCACAGACCGGTCACATGCTGCCCGCTCATTGAACACCCCCGCGTAAGCATATCCAATCAGTTCTCCGTCTCTCTCCGCTGCCAAATAGGGATGCCTCTTTAAAATATGTTCTATTCTGTCTCGAAACTCTTCCACCGTCGGAACCTCATACTCGAATGTAATCGCAGTGTGCTTCACATATGGTGCATAAATTTTCAAAAGTTCCTCTGCATCTTCGGGTTTCGCAATTCTGATAACACTCTTTGACATATCACTCCTCCTCTGATTTTGTACTGATCTCATCCAAAAATTCTCTCAGTTCCTTTACATCCTGTCTGGAAAGTTCGTCGCCATCATATAGTGATACGACAAAATTTTTTAAGGAATTACGGTATAGTTTATCTAAAATATGTTTACTCTCTCTTCTCGAAAATTCTTCGTAAGATACAATCGGTTCATAAAAATTAGATTTTCCGTTTTTTTCACAGGAGAGATATCCTTTTTCTACAAGCCTTGACAAAAACGTCAAAATGGACGTCTTTTTCCAGCCTTTTTTTTCTCCAAATACCTCCTCAAGATAGGATGCTGTAATGGAATTCTTATTTTCCGCATTCCATATTGCCATCATAATCTCCTGTTCTGACTCTGAAATCTTTTTCATCTTCACTTCTCCGTTTCTACTCTGTTTTTAAAATAAGCGGCATGAGCTGTTCTGTACAGATACGCTCTTTTACACCGCCCTCCGGACCATAAGAAATTTTCTTTTTCTTTGCGCCGACTTCCTCACCACATACCCAAAAACTTCCATCTTTTTTTCTGATATACATTCTCTCTTCCACTTCATCTATAGATACTTCCAACACATCAAAAAATAGTTTCTGATACATAGAACCCCTCACTTTCTACATATGTAGTATATTTACATACTACATATGTAGAACAAAAAAGTCAATTATTTTTTCTGCTTTCAATATTTTCCCATCGCAGCAAGGCAAACAGTATATAACACTTGACAACAGTTTTTAACTGTTATATACTGTTTGCACAAAGGAGGAACACAAGTATGAAACTTATCATAAACAATTCCTCTATGGTTCCCATCTACGAGCAGCTTGTAGATCAGATCAAATTGCTCATTGGAAGTGGCGAACTGAGAGAGAATGATATCCTGCCGTCCGTCCGCGCACTGTCAAAAAAATTAAAAATCAGTGCACTGACCGTCAAAAAGTCTTATGACACATTAGAGAGTGAAGGCTTTACCGTAACCGTACACGGAAAAGGAACATATGTAAAAGCAGTCAACACCGACCTTTTATTAGAAGAACAAAAGAAAGAGGTGGAGACTGATTTCGAACAGGCAATTCTAAAAGGCAGACGATACGGAATTAGTGATGAAGATTTGAAAAATTTATTTGAATTAATTATGGAGGGATAAAACAATGTTAAAAGTAGAACATTTGCAAAAACGATACAAACAGTTTTCTCTCAATTGTTCTTTGGAGATTAAATCCGGCTATGTAACCGGACTAATAGGACAAAACGGTGCCGGAAAAAGTACAACATTTAAGGCTATTTTAGGATTGATTTCTATTGATGGCGGTGCCATTACACTTCTCGGAAAAGAGATTGAGAATTTTACAGCAAAAGACAAGGAAGCTTTGGGTGTTGTCCTATCCGACTCCGGTTTCAGCGGATATCTGACAATCCGAGATATCGTTCCGGTTTTGGAACATTTGTACCATAAATTTGACAAATATTTCTTTTTGGAACAGGTCAAAAAATACAATCTTCCACTGAATAAAAAAATCAAAGAATTTTCAACCGGTATGAAAGCAAAATTAAAAGTGCTTGTGGCTATCTCCCACCATGCAAAACTGCTGATATTAGATGAACCAACTGCCGGATTGGATGTCATCGCCAGAGATGAACTGCTTGAGTTGTTAAGAGAATTTATGGAAAAAGATGAAGACCGTGCAATCTTGATCAGCTCTCACATTTCCAGTGATCTGGAGACGCTATGTGATGATCTCTATATGATCCATGACGGAAAAATTATTCTTCACGAAGATACCGATGTATTATTGGGTGATTATGCGCTGTTAAAACTAGATGATACACAATATCATGCACTGGACAAACAATATCTTCTGCGCTCCAAAAAAGAGCCTTTCGGATACAGCTGTCTCACAGACCAAAAACAGTATTATATAGAAAATTATCCCGATATCACGATTGAAAAGGGAACCATTGATGCTGTTATTACAATGATGATCAGGGGGGAATAAAGAATGAAAGGATTACTCATAAAAGATTTTAAATTAATGAAAATGCAGAAAAACTTTTTTCTCATGATGATTGCAATCGTCATAGCAATCTCGTTTTTTCAAAATGAGATATCATTTCCACTAGGATTTTTGCCATTTGTCATATCACTTTTTTCTTTGAGTACGATCAGTTATGACGAGTTTGACAATGGAAATGCATTTTTATTCAGCCTTCCAATCAGCAGAAAAGATTATGTGAAAGAAAAATATCTGCTTTCTTTCCTGCTTGGTTTTGGTGCTCTGATCTTGGGCCTTCTGATCATCTGTGTGGCTGGCTTTCTAAAAGGAGACACGATTCCTGCGGATATCATTTGGGCTGCACTGATAATCCTATCAAGCCTCATCATAATACAGGCGATTATGCTCCCGTTTCAGCTAAAATATGGTCCTGAAAAGGCAAGAATCGCACTGATGGGAACATTCGGACTGATATTTGCAGCCGGAGTGATCTTTGTCAAGCTCACTCAAGCCGCAGGCGTTGGTACCGTCATCCTTGCAAAACTTTCTGCACTCCATGTCGGGATCTTTGCTGCCGCCATCACACTGATTGCAGCTATATTTCTTTTCTTGTCTATGCAGGCTGCCATAAAAATTGTAGAGAAAAAAGAATTTTAACCATCACAAAAGACCATACACTTTTAACGCCTTATAGATGCCGTCATCATCCACGCATGCAGTCACATAGTCTGCATGCGTTTTCACATTCTCACCGGCATTTCCCATAGCAACTCCAATGTGCGCATACCGAAGCATATCGATGTCATTGTCTCCGTCTCCAAATGCCATGATTTCCTCTTGTCCAATCTTAAAATGCTCCAATATCTGCCTGATACCGGCAGCCTTTCCTCCTCTTTTCGGAATAATGTCAAATGCCATTGGATTCCATACATTTTCTTTGCAATCTGTAAGGTTTTCCATCAGTTGCTGTACCTTGCTTTCGCTGTCATACACAATAAACTGGTACACATTTTCTCCATTGTATGAGCCTGCCTTTGGCACCGCTGTTGAGATTGCCTTCTGAGCTGCCCGAACTTTTTCATCCACAAAATTAATATACATCCTGTTCAGACCAACAAGCATAACAGGAATTTTTTTCTCCTCAAACACAGCAATCATTCTCTTTGTATCTTCCGCAGCAATCGGAAAATCATACACAAGTTCTTTCTCTCCATCCAGACAAATCTGTCCGTTCAGCATCACATACCCGTCAAATGAAATTCCCTTTACCGGAAGTTCTTCCATCTCCAGTATATGCCTCCCTGTCGCAGCAAAAACTTTAATTCCCCGCTCCCGCAGCTGACAGATAGCATCTTTTGTGCTTTCCAGAACCTTCCCCTGTTTATGTGATATCACTGTGCCGTCCATATCCAAAAAAACTGCTTTTATCATCTTTTTTCCTCATCCAATATTTTCTGAATCATATTTTTTACCAGTTCAAACGCAATCGGATTCATTCCACTGTTAATGACGATATCTGCCGTGCTTCTTGTCGGTTCGACATAGAGATAATGCATTGGCTTCACCGTTGTGAGATACTGCTCTACAACACCTTCAATGTCACGTCCGCGCTCTTTCACATCACGAATAAGACGTCTTAAAATTCGTTCATCCGCATCCGCCTCTACATACACTTTAATATCCATCAGATTCCGCAGTCGCTCATCCGCAAGAACAAGAATCCCTTCCAGAAGAATCACTTTTTTTGGCTCTACACGCTCGACCTGATTAGAGCGTGTATGCAATGTATAGTCATACACCGGACATTCAATCGCCTTTCCCTCTTTTAATTCCATCAACTGCTGCACTAAAAGTTCGGTCTCCATCGCATCCGGATGATCATAGTTCGTCTTTTTACGTACTTCCAATGGTATATCACTCTGATCACGATAATAATTGTCATGATACAACACCGCTACATCATCCTTAAATTCTTTCTTTAGCTTTCTAGTAAATGTTGATTTTCCTGAGCCGGTTCCTCCGGCGATTCCTATAATGATATTCTTCATTTTTCTTACCTTTCTATTTTTTCTATCGTATCCTTTCTGATTTCTTCCCTCAACACTGTCAGATAATCCGAAAATGTAACTCTGTCATTTGCATATGTCTGATTCATCTCATACTCTTTTGGAATCCATGTAGACAAATCTGAAAAATTATGCTGTATTACGGCTTCCAGACCATCAATTGCCTTGTAGATCTTTGCTTCCAAAGTCTTTCGTTCTTCCATCTCTTTATAAAGTTGCTGCATTTCTTCCGCATAGGATTTCGGAAGACTTCTCACCCAGTCATACAACAGTTCTTCTTCCTTTTTTTCATCTTCTGCTGTTTTTTCAAACGCCGGAATATCCCCCGTGAATGCTTCCCCCAAATCGTGAATGATACACATCCGAATGACCTTGTCCATATCCGCCTCCGGGAATTCATCCCTCATAAAAAACACCATCAGAGTCATCATCCAACTATGTTCTGCAACACTTTCGTGTCTTCCGTTCGATGTATAACAATGCCTCGTTGTATCTTTTAGTCGTTCCGCCACTGTCAATAAATTCAATAGTTCTCGTGCCTGCATCCAGCCTTCCTCCTTATTATTTCTTCCATAGCATCAGATATTCTGCTTCCCCTGTCGCCTCATCTGTCTGCTCATCCTGTATCTCAAACTGCTCACGTGTATAAAACTTTATCGCCCGTTCATTTTTTTGATAAACATTCAACTTCAATTGTCCTTTCAGACTTTTTACGAAATCCAAAAGCTGTTTTCCAATTCCCAAAGACTGTTCTTTCTCTCTTACAAAGATTCCCGCAATATACTCGCCATCCAAGCCTACAAATCCTTTGATTTGACCCTGCTCTTCAAACACATAAATCTCTGCATCTCCAAGCATTCCCTTGACCATCTCAAAATGCTCATCCCAGTACGTTTCCGCAATAAAATCATGTGCTTTTTTATTCGTATGCAACCAGATATACGCCACTTCGTCAAGATCTGTTTTCCTTAATTTTCGAATCATAGTTTTTCCTCCGTGACTAGTTTACCACGAAAGTCACAAGAAGTGGAATATTTTCTGCAAAATAAAAAGTCCCATCAAGAACTTTTTTGTCTATGCAGACATTTCTTGATGAGACTTTTTATTTTATTCTTCTTGGTGTTTTGATGCATATCTTTTACCTAATACGATCAAGCCTACAAAATACAGCGCTGTCACGATACCAGCAATCAGATATGACACTGTCATAGAAAGACCAAATCCAATCTTCTGACTCAAAATAAAGGAAGAGATAATGAACATATAAAAGCTTCCCGGAAGCAATGCAACTAAAAAGATTCCTTTTTTTGCCCCTTTCTTTGCCATCAAATAGACTGTAATCGCCGCAAAAGCAAAAACACCGATTGTCTGATTACTCCATGCAAAGTATCTCCATAAAATATTAAATCCTTCTGCATTCATTTTTGCGAAAATCAAAATCAAAATAACCGGAATAAAAATTCCAAGCGTAACCATCACACGATTTTTTCTTGTTTTTTGATCAATATGAAGATAATCTGCAACCATCAAACGGCAAGACCGAAGTGCAGTATCACCAGATGTGATCGGCAGAACAATGACACCAAGAATTGCAACAATTCCTCCAATCGGTCCAAGTAATCCTTTTGCAACCTCACCGACTGCAGCTGTTGCACCCGCTGTAGAACCACTGTTGTAAAGCCCCATAGCTGCAGCCGCCCAAATCATAGCAATCAAGCCTTCTAAAATCATCATTCCATAGAATACTAATCTTCCTTCTTTTTCATGTCTTACCGATCTTCCAATCAATGTACACTGTGTAGAGTGGAAACCGGAAGTGATTCCACACGCAACCGTCACGAAGAATACCGGAATAAATTTCGTACCCACACCGGAATTTCCTTCTGCCTGAAACATCGGATATATATCAAAAATCCCTTTCAGACCATGACTGAAATCAATATTGTCTAATTGATAACCCTGAATAAAAATTCCCGCAAACACTCCTACTGCTGACAGCAATAAAATCGCTCCAAAAATCGGATAAATTTTTCCGATAATCTTGTCAATTGGAAATAACGTTGCAATCAAATAGTAAGCTAAAATCACGCCGTAAATTACCCATGTCCATACATTGACATCTTGAAAACCACATATCTGTCCGGCAAACAAATCCCCCGGTGTATATGTAAACACTGCTCCTACTAAAAGCATTAAAAAACAAAGAAAAATATTGTATACCTGATAAGTTTTGTTTCCAAGGAATTTTCGTATAATTCCAGGCATCTGAGCTCCATTTTGGCGAAGCGACATCATTCCGCTCAAATAATCATGTGTCGCACCGCTAATCACACATCCGATTGGAATTGTAATAAATGCAATCGGTCCAAACAAAATTCCCTGAATCGGTCCAAAAATCGGTCCGGTTCCTGCAATATTCAATAAATTGATCAGCGCATTCTTCCATTTGCTCATCGGAACATAATCGATACCATCCTCCATTTGAACAGCTGGCGTCTTTCGATCATCCGGTTTAAAAATCCTTTCGACAAATACTCCGTATAAATATCCCCCTACAAGAAGTATCACAAGTCCCACTAAAAAAGTTGCCATGATTTCTCATCTCCCATTTCTTTATTTTTTGGAGTGCACTCTGTTTTATGATTCTAGTTTATACTTTTTTTAGAAATTGTCAATGATTTTTTATATTTTTCTTTATTTGATTAATTTTACACAGTTTCACCGCTTTACCCCAATAAATTTATAAGCTTTTTTCAAAAATTTCAATGATTTCGCCACGACTCAGTTCTTTGTATCCACCTGACATCGGAAACGTTACATCTGCAATGCTTTCCAGCATCTCTTCATTTGCTCCAAGTTCCGTAATATTCATAACCAAACCTAGTTCGTTCATCCAGTTCTCCATCTCTTTCAAACCTTCCCTGGCAACCTGCTCATCTGTCTTTCCTTCAGGTGATACATTCCACACATTCACTGCAAAACGTTTGAATTTTTCAAGACCATATGGCATGATATACCGATAATACGGAAGCGAAACCGCTGCAAGTGTCATACCATGTGTCGCATTTGTGTAGCCGCCTACTGCCTGTCCAAGCATGTGCACCATCCAATCTGTACTTTTTCCCATTGCCACCAATGTGTTCAATGCCCATGTTGCGGTCCACATAATATTGCTTCTTGCTTCATAATCCTGTGGATTTTTCACTGCCACACGACTGGATTTCAGCAGCGAGCGCATCAGCCCTTCACTGATATAATCGCTGGTGTTATCATCTTCTCCCGAAAAATACTGCTCACAAATATGGTTGAATATGTCGTAAATACCGGATACCATCTGATATTTTGGAAGAGTCATTGTATATCTTGGATTTAAGATTGAAAATCTCGGCATAATTTTTTCATCTGCAAATACATGTCCGATTTTCTGTTTCGTATCCTGATTGGTGATCACAGAACCAGCGTTCATCTCAGAGCCTGTTCCAACCATTGTCAGCACACAACCAACCGGAATCACTTCACAATCCGGCTCCTCAAAACGGATAAAATATTTTTCCCACGGATCTTCCTTACAATTGACAGAAACCGATACTGCCTTAGAATAGTCGCAGACAGATCCTCCACCGACAGCCAGCAACAAGTCCGCCTGATGGCTCTTAGCGATCTCAACACCCTCATACAACTTTGCAAGTGTTGGGTTTGGCATAACTCCGGCGATTTCCGCCACATTCTTTCCATTCTTTTTCAGAATTTCGATCACTTCATCATAAATTCCATTCTTCTTAATTGAACCGCCACCATAGACTAAAACAACATTTTTCCCATACTTTTGGAGCTCCTCATTCAGACAATTCAGAGAGTCCTCTCCAAAATAGAGCTTTGTAGGGTTACAATACGAAAAATTACCTAACATAACATTTATCCTCCTAACAATCCATTGACATTATTATTTTCTTGTGATACTGTCATATTAATACCTAAACTTAACTTTAGGTCAAGAGTTTTTTCAAAATTTTCAGGAGGTTTTTCACATGTATACAATCGGACAAATATCTGAAATGTTTCAACTGCCGATTTCCACACTTCGCTATTATGATAAAGAAGGACTTTTTCCGGATTTAGAGCGTTCTTCCGGCATTCGCAGGTTCAGCGAAAAAGAAATCGAAGCGCTTCGCGTGATTGAATGTCTGAAAAAATCCGGGCTGGAAATCAAAGACATAAAATTATTTATGGAATGGTGTTCTGAAGGAAGCGCTACCTACCAAAGACGCAAAGAACTATTTGAGCGCCAAAAAGAAATTGTACAAAAAGAAATCGCCAAATTGGAAAAGGTTTTGGATATGCTTCAATTCAAATGCTGGTACTATGATCAGGCAGTCAAAGACGGGAACGAAGACCGGATCCAAAGCATTCTGCCCGATCGTCTCCCAGAAGACATTCAGAAAATATACAATCGTTCTCACAATGATCAATAGAAGGGAAATGTTTCCCTTCTAAATCATCTCAGGCTGTCTTTCATTGTTTTCACATACGCTCCGACATATTCGGGCGCCTCTTTTTTATATGTCTCAAGCAGCTTAACAATCGCCGAGCCGACGATCGCACCGTCTGAAATATTCGCCATCTTCTTTGCCTGCTCTGGAGTTGATATTCCAAATCCAATTGCACAAGGAATATCTGTATTCTGTCGTACTACCTCGACAATAGATGCTAAATCTGTCTTGATCTCACTTCTCGCTCCGGTCACTCCAAGACTTGACACGATATATAAAAATCCTTCTGCTTCTTTTGCGATCATTGCAATACGGTTTGCAGAAGTCGGAGCGATTAGCGAGATCAAATCTACCCCATATTGATGGCAAACCGGCAAAAATTCTTCTTTTTCTTCAAATGGCAGATCCGGCAAAATCAATCCGTCAATCTCACACTCTCTACAGGAAGAAAGAAATCGTTCTGCACCGTAAGAAAATACAACGTTTGCATATGTCATAAATACCATCGGCACTTTCACATCTTTTCGCAGCTCTTTCACAAATGCAAATATTTTATCTGTTGTCACACCACCACTTAATGCCCTCAAGTTTGCCCCCTGAATTACATTTCCCTCCGCGGTAGGATCTGAAAATGGGATGCCAAGTTCAATCAGATCTGCCCCGTTTTCCACCGCTGCCCGAACTACAGCCCCGGTTGTCTCCAGATCCGGATCACCGCAGGTGATAAACGGAATAAATGCTTTTCCTTGTTCAAATGCTTTTCGAATATTACTCATAGATATCCTCCCCTCTATAGCGTGCAATTGCAGCACAATCTTTATCTCCTCTGCCCGATACAGTAATGACAAGAATCTGATCTGTTTTCATTTCAGGTGCAAGTTTCATGGCATAGGCAACTGCGTGTGCAGACTCAATCGCCGGAATGATTCCCTCCGTCTTTGCCAGATATTCAAATGCAGCCACCGCCTCATCATCTGTCACCGGAACATATTCTGCTCTCCCAAGATCGTGCAGATGCGCATGTTCCGGACCGATTCCCGGATAGTCAAGCCCGGCAGAGATCGAGTATACCGGTGCGATCTGTCCATACTCATCCTGACAGAAATACGATTTCATACCATGGAAGATTCCAAGTGTTCCCGTATTGACTGTCGCTGCGGTCTCGCAGGTATCAACTCCTCTTCCAGCCGCTTCACAGCCGATCAGCCGAACTTCTTTGTCGTCAATAAAGTGATAAAAACTGCCAATTGCATTTGAGCCTCCTCCCACACAGGCAACTACTGCATCCGGAAGCTTCCCTTCTTTTTCCAGTATCTGCTCCTTAATCTCCTTGGAAATAACAGCCTGAAAGTCGCGCACAATTGTAGGGAACGGATGCGGTCCCATCACCGAGCCGAGACAATAATGTGTGTCACTGATGCGTGAAGTCCATTCCCTCATTGCCTCAGAGACCGCATCCTTTAAAGTGGCAGTTCCTGTTCTGACCGATATCACTTCCGCTCCAAGAAGCCGCATCCGATACACATTGAGCGCCTGCCGGATTGTGTCTTCTTCTCCCATAAACACCACACATTCCATTCCTAAAAGCGCAGCTGCCGTAGCAGTGGCAACTCCATGCTGACCGGCTCCGGTCTCTGCAATCAAACGCGTTTTTCCCATCTTCTTTGCAAGAAGCGCCTGACCAAGCACATTATTGATTTTATGTGCACCAGTATGATTCAAGTCTTCACGTTTCAGGTAAATCTTCGCTCCGCCCAAATCCTTTGTCATCTTCTGTGCAAAATAAAGTCTTGACGGTCTCCCCGCATATTCGTTTAATAATTCCGTAAGTTCCCGGTTAAATTCCGGGTCGTTTTTATAATAATTATACGCTTCTTCCAATTCAATCACTGCATTCATCAAGGTTTCCGGAATGTACTGTCCACCGTGAATGCCAAAACGTCCATTTTGATTTGTCATATTTTCTCTTCCCTTCTTACTGCTGCGACAAATGCCGCCATTTTTTTCTGATCTTTTTTCCCATCTGTCTCAATGCCGGAACTGACATCCACGCCATCCGGATGCAATCTTTGTATCGCCTCGGATACATTGTGGCTTGTAATGCCTCCTGCAAGAAAATAAGGTCTTTCTATCGTTTGGATCAGCTTCCAGTCAAACACTTTTCCTGTCCCCGCTCCAGAATCCAATAAAAGCATATCCGCTTCACTTTCCTCTGCCCTCTTAACATCTTTTTCCATCTTTATGCGAAATGCCTGAATGATCGGTCTGTCAGACATCTTTCGAAGTATTTTTATATATGCGTTGTCTTCCTCACCATGAAGCTGCGCTATATCTATGACACCGCTGTTTAGAAGTCCTGCAACCTGCTTTGGCTCTTCATTTACAAACACACCGACCACCTGTATCCCTGTCTGCAAATATTTTCTAAGTTCCGCTACTTTTTCAGGACTTATATATCTCCTGCTTTTCTCTGCAAATACAAACCCAACATACTCCGGATGCAGGGCATTGGCTGCCTCAATGTCACAAACCCGCCTCAAACCGCATAGTTTTATCTTCGTCATATCACACCTCGCAGTTCTCTCAGCTTTGCCTTTTTATCTGCGGCACGCATCAGTGTCTCACCGATCAGTACAGCATCCGCCCCAATCTCACGAAGTTTTTTTACATCCTTTGCACTTTGAACACCACTTTCCGACACAAACAAGATTTCTGCTGGGATCTGTTCCCGCAGCCTGCGACTGTTGTCCGTATCCACCGAAAAATCTTTGAGATTCCGGTTATTGACACCGATAATGCGTGACTTTGCGTCCACCGCCATCTGCACTTCCCGTTCATCGTGTGCCTCAACCAAAGCGGAAAGCCCGAGCATATCACAAATCTGAATGTATTCACGAATCTGTTCTTTTGAAAGAATCGAACAGATTAAAAGTACTGCGGATGCCCCAAGCACCTTCGCCTCGTAAATCATATATTCATCCACTGTAAAATCCTTGCGGATACACGGAATTTTAACCATACTTACAATCTCTTCCAGATACCTGTCACTTCCTAAAAACCATCTGGGTTCCGTCAGCACTGAGATACAGTCAGCTCCCGCCGCCTCATATTCCCTTGCAATTTTCTGATACGGGAAATCAGAAGCGATCACTCCTTTCGATGGAGATGCCTTCTTACATTCACAAATAAAAGAGAGTTCCGGCTTTTTCAGTGCTTTTTCAAATGCAAATGTTCCCTTTGGCAGCTCTAGTGCTCTCCCCCTCATCTGTTCAGGCGATATTTTTCTTTTTGCCTGCCTGGTACGCTCTTTTGCATAATCTGCGAGTTCTTCTAAAACAGTCATTCTTTCACCTCCTGACGATTGCTTATTTCTATCAGTCTGCGCAAAGTCTCAAGTGCTTTTCCGGAATCAATCAGTCTTCCTGCAAGTGCAATTCCTTCCTCCATACTTTCCGCCTTACCCCCGATATACAATGATGCTCCCGCATTCATCAGAACTGCATTTCTCTTATGTCCACGTTCTCCGTTTAAAATACTGAGCGTAATATCCGCATTCTCCTTTGGGCTTCCACCTCTTAACTCTTCTTTTGTACAACGCTCAAACCCAAACATTTCCGGAGTGATCACAGAAGACTTGAACCATCCGTCCCGAATCTCGCAAACAGTTGTCGGCGCACTCATAGAAATCTCATCTAATTTATCCTGCCCATACACAACCATTCCTCGTTTCACTCCCAAATTGATCAACACCTGAGCGAGTGGTTCCACAAGATATTCGTCATATACTCCCAAAAGCTGCATAGACGGTGTCCCCGGATTGGTAAGTGGTCCTAAAATATTAAACACTGTGCGAAAACCAAGCTCCTTACGAATCGCTCCCACATATTTCATAGATGCATGATATTTCTGTGCGAAGAAAAAGCACATTCCCACTTCCCGCAAAAGTTCCACGCATTTTTCAGGGCTTTGCTGAATGTTCACACCAAGCGCCTCCAGACAATCTGCTGTTCCACACTGGGAAGATGCTGCCCGATTTCCATGCTTTGCCACTTTCATTCCACCGGCAGCTGCGACAAGCGCCGATGTAGTCGAAATATTAAAGCTATGGGCATTGTCTCCACCTGTTCCTACAATCTCAAACAATTCCATATCTGTCTCCACCTTTGTGGCATGTGCCCGCATTGCCGCCGCACAGCCGGCAATCTCGTCTGTCGTCTCGGCCCTTGCGCTCTTCGTGGAAAGTGCCGCAAGAAACGCCGCATTCTGTGTGGCAGTTGTCTCTCCGCTCATAATCTCATTCATCACCGCATATGCCTCTTTATAAGTAAGATCCTCTTTATTTACGATTTTTACAATTGCTTCTTTGATCATCTGCTCATACCCCCTGCAAGAAATTTTTTAACATGGTTTTTCCATCTGGCGTCATAATTGATTCTGGATGAAACTGCACCCCGTAAATCGGATAGTCTTTATGCTGTACTGCCATGACCTCTCCATCTTCCGTTTTCGCTGTCACTTTCAGACATTCCGGCATCGTTTTCATCTCAGCCGCAAGTGAATGATAGCGCGCCACTGACATATTTTCCGGACAAGTTCGAAATAGCAAACAGTCCTTGTCAAATGTAATCTGCGACTGTTTCCCGTGCATCAGTTCTTTTGCATAGGTGACCGTTGCTCCAAACGCTGCACAGATTGCCTGATGCCCAAGGCAGACACCAAATGTTGGAATCTTTTTTCCAAGTGTCTTTGCCACTTCTATAATAACACCTGCATCCTCTGGTCTTCCCGGTCCGGGCGAGAGAATGATGCGTTTGGGATTCAACGCTCTGATTTCTTCCACTGTCATCTCATCGTTTCGAATCACCCGAATATCCTGCTCCATCTCACCGATCAGCTGATACAGGTTGTAAGAAAAACTATCATAATTATCAATCAGTAAAATCATATTTCTCCCTCCTCTGCCAATTTCAATGCATCCACAACAGCTTTTGCCTTATTGATGCACTCTGTATATTCTTTTTCCGGAACAGAATCGGCGACAATTCCCGCTCCTGACCTTACAAATACCTTTCCGTTTTTCTTATATGCAATGCGAATTGCAATACAGGTATCCATATTTCCGGTAAAATCAATGTACCCGATTGCCCCTCCGTAAATGCCACGTTTGTTATTCTCCAACTCTCCGATCAACTGACACGCCCTGATTTTCGGAGCACCTGAAAGCGTTCCGGCAGGCAGTACCGCCTCGATTGCATCAAGCGCATCTTTTCCCTTGCAAATTTCCCCACGCACAGTCGATCCGATATGCATGACATGCGAGAAGTATTCGATAGTATGAAACTTTTCTACCTTCACCGTTCCAAATCTGCTGATTTTTCCGAGATCATTTCTTCCAAGATCAACTAGCATATTATGTTCTGCAAGTTCCTTTTCATCTGAAAGCAGTTCTTGCGAAAGGGCTCTGTCTTCCTCATTTGTTTTCCCCCTCGGTCTCGTTCCTGCAAGCGGAAATGTATGCAAAATTCCATTTTCCAGTTTCACCAAAGTCTCCGGCGATGCACCGGCAACCTCAACATCCGTACCGGAAAAATAAAACATATATGGCGACGGATTAATTGTCCGAAGCATGCGGTAAGTATTCAGCAGACTTCCTTCAAACGGGGCGCTCAGACGATTAGAAAGTACAATCTGGAAAATATCTCCCTCCCGGATATATTGTTTTGCCTGTTCTACCATGCCACAGAATTGCTCTTTCTCAAACAGTGGTATGACTTCTCCCATCAAACATCCTTTTGTTTCCTGCTTTTTTTCACCTTTTTTCAACAATTCTACAAGCTGTTTTAACTCCAGCACCGCCTTGTTATAACCAACTTCTATATCGTCCAGAGACATATTTACAATCAAAATGATTTTCTGACGAACATGATCAAATGCAATGACTTTATCAAACAGCATCAAATCCACATCTTTAAATGCCTCACTGTCTTCCACCCTGCATCTCACAGATGGTTCACTGTATCCCAGATAGTCATAAGAAAAATAACCGACTAGTCCTCCTGTAAAAGAAGGCAGATACGCAAATCGAGGACTTTTGTAATCTGCAAGAATCTGTCTGATATGCTCTGAAGGATTCTCCGTCTCAATTTTGACATTCCCAATTTGCATTTCCCCGTCAATACAGGTGATTTCTAACTTGGGCGCAAATCCAAGAAAGGTATAACGTCCCCACTGTTCATCTGCCGTAGCCGACTCCAGCATATAACAATGTGTGGATACATTTTTCAATATTTTCATCGTCTCAATTGGTGTTGTAAAATCAGATAAAATCTCACAACTGATTGGCACAACATTGTATTGTCCGCTCTCTGCAATCTTTTTCACTTCACGAAATTCCGGTAATATTTTCATAATCACGACCTCCTCTTACACACTTTGTTCAAGTCACAATTACATTCTGTCAAAATTTTTTCAGTTCTTGAATAGCGTTTTTATACCACAAAAAAACGTCCTTGACAGAATGATAGTTTCTGTCAAGGACGAATAGTGTACATGTATAACAGGTACGACACAATCCGCGGTGCCACCTTGAATTCACGGAATCTCCGTGCTCTTAGCAGGATACAAACATACCCTCGGCAACTGACGTATGCCTACACGTTGCAGAATACTCTGTAAATATAAACTTTACATTTGACTGCACCCTCCGCGGTCCATTTGACAACTTGTTTCTCATCTGGTTCTCAGCATCCCAAACTCTCTGTAAAGGCATCATTGCCGTTATCTCCGCTTCAACGGTTTGACGTATTAAATTTTTTATTACAATAGCACATGATTTTTTTTGTGTCAAGACAATTTTGAAAATTCATGTAAATTTAAAGCTTAAAATCGGTATTACGATAATAAATATTCTACTTGATACTCCGCATCCGCATCATACCCCTGATACTGAAATTCTGCTTGAAACTGCATGCACATTGTTTCCAGCTTCCCTGTCGACTCATTAATTTTGGCTCGCACGAAAATATCTCCATAATTCAAATTACTGATTCCGCCTATCATTTTAATAGCCAAAACTCTATTTTCATCAAGTGATTCTCCATTTACAATAAATGAAATCTCATTATCTTTTACCTTTACATTTGAAATCCCCTCTTCATCAAAGAGATAAAATTCCAAAAAGCTTTCATCTACTTCCATTTCACCTGTACTATTTTCGGGTTCGATTGTAGTATATTTTATTTTACCGTCTGCATAGTTCATTTGAAATTTGATTTCTTGATTCATTATTTTTGCTTCATATTCTCCTGCTATTGTCAAACCTGATAAATTATCTTCTTCATATCCGGCTACATTTGCATTTATCTCCGCCTTTCCTTTATATTTTGCCGATGCTCTATCTGATTTCATCTTCATATCCATCGTCATTTTCATATGCTCGTGCCAGCTCCCACTCCCCATAAGCTTTTTACATGCATTAACATATAACTGAAATTCCGTTTCCTTTTCATCCGAGGTATAGTTTAATGCCTTTTCAACTGCATTTTTTGCATTTAACAAACCATATCCTTCTTTTCCATAGTTCCCTGTTGTTGAACTACAGATAATTTTCTTAACATCCTCCGCTTTGACATTCGGATTTACAGAAAAAATCAATCCTGCGACTCCGGAAACATGCGGTGTTGCCATAGATGTTCCACTCCGTTCCTCATAACCACTTTTAACAGTACTATAAATATCTGTTCCGGGTGCAATAATGTCTACACACTGTCCACATTGACTGTCTGCAGCTACTCTATACCCATCATGTATTTTCGTACCGCCAATTCCTAAAAATCCTCCTTCTCTATGTGTTCCTAAATTTTCCGCCGCGCCAACAATGATAATACGGTTACGAACCTCGCTATCTGTAATTGCACTAAAAATCCCATATTTAGCATCTACATTTCCGCCTTCCAAACGACTTTCTATCTCTTCCTTTTTATCTTTATATTTTTCGAAATACTCATATCCCTTTTCCCCCTTAAGATATTTTAAATAATCCTCGTAACGGTAATATTCATACGGATACTCCGTATCGCTTTCGTCTTTTCTAAAATATTGATATTTCAGATTTTCTCCGATCTCATTCTGATTGCCGGCTGATTTACATATTAAAAACTGATAGTCTTTATCAATCAATGTCCTCAAGAAATCCTCTATACCTGACGATAAATTATTTAAAATATTTATTGCAGCCAAGCCACCACGAGAAGCTTCAAATTCTAAATGATCCATACCAATACTCATATTGATTACGGAACAATTGTTTGCAGCAATCAAATAATAAAATGCTATTTTTGTGGATTGCAATGTGTTATATCCTCCCGCACCGAGTCCACTATATGATGCACCATATAAATTGTGATTTACTGAAATTCCGGCAATCCCCTTCTTGTTATCTGTTGTTGCTGCAATTGTCCCTGCAACGTGAGTCCCATGATCATCCCAATTCTTGATTTTTTTCTCTACCAGATTTCCCAATGGCATCTCGGCAAAAATCAAATCTTCATGCTGCATGTCAAACATACTATCTATAACTCCAATATTGACTGTAGTCGTCATATCATCCTGATAATCCCATGCTTCTTCCATGTCTATTGCCTCAAGCCCCCAATTTATTCCATCGGGAACATCTTCCCATATATGCGACCACTTTTTATCATTTGGAATATACTGTGAATCCATTTTTATACAATAATTCGGTGTAGCAGATACAACCCATGCCTGTTCATTTATTTCTGTTAAAATAGCTTGCAGTTCTCTTATCGTATATTCTTTATCGAAAAGAATTTGATAGTCCGCCAGCTCCGGTATTTCTCCTACAATTTTTCCTCCAATTTTAGAAATGTAACTTTCAAGATTCTGTTTGTTTTCAGATGAATCAATTGTAACAAGCATCTCATTATTAACAAAGGTTGTTCCTTGTTCAGTATCAACAGAAATATTTGCTTCAGATGACTGATATACTGTAAAGCCGGAAAAGCTGGTTTCCGGGATATCCCTCTTGACGTCTTCTGCATAATTCAGTATCTTGTTTTGATTTAAAAATTTTTCGATAACCGGAAAGTCCGCAATATCAAAATACAGTAAACTTCCTATGACCACCCCTGCCAATATCACGAATACTATTAAAAACAAAAACAATTTTTTTAAAAATCTGCATATCTTTTGCCTGCCGGTGTGCTTCCTCCTCTTTATCTTTTCCGCATCACAATTCGGACACATTCCTGTAGTTTCATTTAACCTAGCTCCACACTTCACACAATATTTATCCATAACGTATTCCCCTTCTATTTACTGACGTACAAATGCACGTTCATCTATAATTAATGAATCTCCTTCAACTGTATACTCATAAATTTTTAGATTATCGAGCTGTTTTCCAAGGACAATCTTATTTTCATCTATTATAAAATACTGTCCCCAATACCAATCATTTGATGTTTTTACCTCATATTCTCCATCACTGTCAAACGTATATGTTATTCTGCCATCAGACCATCTTCCTACCAAAATTGATGCAAGTCCATCTTCTGCCTTTACTAATGTAATTTCATCAGAGCGTAATTGATTGTTTACAGCAAAAACTTCCGGTGAAAAGCCATTATCTTCCATTGCCTTTAGAATAACGCTATATGACGATGTTTGTTTCACTTGTCCATGCTTTGCCTTGGATTCCCCTTCCAAATCTGCAAAATAAAGCGTTCCGAATCCATTATCAGGATGTTGTGTATAAATATGGTAAACATATCTATAATCCGAAGAATGCCAAAATCCGTCTATAGAAAACTCTCTTAAATCCTGCAACTCGTTTTTATTGATTGATTCTGGAATATTGTCCGGCATCACAAGGGAATCCTGTGGCATTGTTTCATTTGTCTGATTATAATCCACAGGATTGTCTTCTATCTCCTCTAATTTCTCCGTTCCCACAAATTGTTGTTTTTCCTTATTTATATCAATAGTTATATCTGTCACTTCATCTCCAGTTTCGTCCACTACTGGCTCTGAGTAGGAATAGTCCAGTTTTACCATGTTTTTTCCCATACCACTTTCATCAATATCCATTCCGAACCACCTATTACTCCATGATGTTTTATTCATTTTTATGCAGTCTATCGAAGAATCCTTTAATAGCTGGTTTGCCTTAACACAAAATTCTTTTTGTGTTGATATGTATTCAGCTCCTTCATAAGTATAGCTACCATACCCTGATGCATACACAAGTACCTCGGATTTAGTTTTAATTTTGAATTCCCTTAGTTCCGAAACATCTCCTAATTCCAATTTTCGTTCAATTGTATACAAGTTCTCCAAACCATTGTCTGTTAGTGATTTCATGAGCTGTCATTAAACTGTTCACATCAGTTGACGCTCGTTTGCTTAACTTTCTGTCGCCAGCCAGTTAGGCAATACCGCCTGTTTCCAGGCGGTGCCTGCTTTATGAAGTTACCATTCCAAGCATCTCGTGTTCTACAACAAACTTAATCATGTAATCATCAATCAACCGTTTCTGATTCTGAAACGCATACATCAGTGCTTTTTCACAGACCCGGTTAATCATTCGTGGAATTCCGGCTGATGCTTTATGTACCTCATCTAATGCCTTGGTTGTAAATATCTCCTGCTGACATCCTGAATAAGTCATATGGCTTGCGATATACTGTTCTGTTTCAGAACGGTCAAGATGGGGCAGTGTACAGTACATATCAATACGTTGCCGGATGGCGGCATACCGCTGCAGCTTTAGTTTATTTTCCCACAGTTCGGTCTGTCCGACTAAAACAACAGCCATGGGACTCATGGAATCAAACCGGTAGTTGAGCAGAAAGCGAAACTCTTCCAGTGTCTCCTTCTCCAACAAGTGGGCTTCGTCCAGGATGCAGACAACTTTCTTGTGCTGTACGCCCCGGATCACCTCGATCTCTTGTTGCAGCTGACGTTTTGAATCGCCACGATAAAAACGTGACTCAAGCCCCAGCTGATCCAGCAGGCCTTTATAGAACCACCTTGGGGTCAGTTTGGAGTCTGACAGATAAAGGATGATATAATCCTCCTTCGGAAGTTCCGAATAAAACCGGCGGATGAGCGTTGACTTTCCGCACCCGGAATCCGCTGTTACAACAGCGAACATCTGGCGGTCTGCCACATAAGCCAGACGGCCGAGCGTTTCCCTGAAGGCATTGGATTCAAACAGTTTTTCGGGAGGGACATCCCGGACAAAGGGGGTATGTTCCATGCCAAAGAATGATTCATACATTAGCCATTCACCTCCTTCCTGTAGGAAGCAAATGAAATCGCATCTGCCATTTGGCGCCTACTCTGGGTATGCTTCGTTTCCAAAGCATCCAGAAAACGGGAAGTTGTCGGTTTTTGTTCCTGCATAGCAGCTGGGAGCGTAGCGTGTCTATCGCAATACGCCCCAATCTTTACAGGCATTGCCTGAAAAGGTTCAAATCCGGGATGGGAAATGGTGATGATCTCAGGATTTGCCGGATCATGGGAGATTTCTACCGTATACCCAATCAAGGCCGGCTTGGTTTCATACCTTTGCCCGTGGAAACAGATACAGGCACCTTTATCCACTTTCCTCTGCTCATGATGCAGGAAAGCTTCGGCTACAACGGCTGTATCCAAAAAAGTCAGTGGGCGGCTGTCCCGGTTCCATTCCTGAAGCGGTGAGATCCCTTCTTCCGGAACGGCAGCGCCAAGGCTTTCATAGTATTCTGCGATGCCATCATGCTTTTTCTTGTGGTAATACTCATCCAGATAGATGGCCCACAGGCGGTTCAGTTCCTCCAGTGTTTTGATGTTTTTCAGCTTTGATTCCCGGATAAAAGCATCTACTACCTGATGGAACTTCTCGATTTTCCCCTTACTTTTACCGGACCTTGGTTTTGCATACATCACACGGATGCCCAACCTTGCAAGTGAAGACCGGATCTGTTTTGCGATATACTGTGTCCCATTATCAAAGTAACAGGCATCGAAGGTTCCATACCGGGAAACCGCCTGATGGAACGTATCTTCAATGATTGCTTCTTCCTGATTATCATAGAACCGGGAAGATAAAAGGTATCTGGAGTGGTCATCGATTGCCGAGGACAGGTAAGTCTGTACCTTGGCTCCATTTCTTCCAATCGGAAGCTTGGGACCATACTTGATATCCGCCTGGATCAGCATCATGCGGTGTGGTTTGCAGAAACGTTTGGAAGAACTGTTCCTTGCATCCTGGTACATCTGCATCTGCTTTTGGCCGTAACCGGCCTTGTAGATATGGCGTTCCAAAGTAGAACGCTTTAAAGCACCGGGTGCTGCAAGCCCTTCCGTTTCCAGGATGTAGATGATCTGGGCAACCGACCGCTCGGGAACCTCCTTGCGCAGCTGGATTGCCTGCTCCAACAGAAACTCAAAGTTTTCAGGGAGTTTTTGTGAGCGGTGTTTCTCCCGGTCAGCCGGCTTTAGCCCTGTAAACTGCCTTTCCGAAAACGCTTTTTCATAACGGTAAAGGGAACGGACCGATATATGATTCTCCTCTGCAATCTTTTTGCGCAGCTGGATCCGTTTTGCATCATCCAGATCAGCCTGAAGAAGCGGAGAAATCAATTGGAAACGCCTGAGGGCTTCTTCTTCCTGCCATTGTTGTTTGTTTATTCTTGTATTCATAAAATAGTGACCTCCTTTTGAGACCACTATACCCGTTGGTACTGCGACAGACGATGCAAAGTAGGTGCATAAGCCTTACCAGCGGATCGGGACTAAAAATCCCCCATTGTTGTAAATCTGACGCAAGATGATTTCTAACCAGTTTTGATATTGGTTTCTGAAAGAATCGAGCAGTGAAACAGAAGCAAGCTTTTCTTTGTTATAACCCAACAGGAATTCCCGGATCGTTCTTAAATATCCGTTAATACGTTCATGATTTTCACGGAACCACTGCAGCCAGCGGAGCATGGTAGTGAAGGATGGGTAGTCTTCAGAATCCAGGTCATCCGGCTGTACAATACCGTCCAGTACTCCGGAGATCACTTCTGTTTCATAGTGCTTATATGGCACAAGACAATCCGGAAGCTCACTATGATAGAAGTGGCAGTTCTTACAATGAAACCGTCGGATGATTAACTGCTCCTTCACACCGCCTTCTTTTTTGCGGATACGTGGACGGGAATCCCGGTAGGAAAGCGTAGCCTGACAGATTGGGCACATATGGGTGGTCACACTGCTCTCAACAAAAAACACAAACTCCTCCTTGAGGACAAGTGAATAATCTGATATAATAATCATGGTTTAGTGACCAGGGTCTCAGAGTACACAACTTGTCAGGAGGGTGCTCTGAGACCTTTTCCTTTTTGTATGCTGATGACAGTATACAGGTCAATTCAGAGACAGGCAAGTAAATCAGTATTTTGATAATTTATGAGGTCAACAACAATTGTCTGTAAATTTATAAATAGATATTTTTTCATTGTATCTCAGTTTATCCAATACATCATCTTTTTCTTCTGTTATAGATATCCCCGTCAAATATCCATCTTCTACAATAGCATAACACCGTTTATTTTCTTGTGTTTCAGACAATGTGACTGTATATGTATTCATTACTGTCTCATCCCTATTATAAAGATAGTCAGCACACAGAAAGATTCCATTATCCTCTTGTTCCTTAATATATACACACACTACTCCGTCCGATTCCTTTTCTGTAGTTACTTCCTTGTATAAAACAGAACCTCCTTTTGAGCAATGTCATTTAGTTAAGACATTGAGTCGGCGCCTCTTGCAGAGCAAGGTATATA